>WNGJ01007001.1_pt1 | contig 21711 bp, 20 predicted proteins | sample 5400611 | NCBI WGS metagenome assembly WNGJ01 (sample SAMN13153375, study PRJNA577476) | soil metagenome | isolation source: 40 cm soil or saprolite under Garry oak tree replicate 1 | place: USA:California | collected 2016-06-15
CCCGCATTGTTCGCAAGATCGGGCGACTCTGGCGTTCCTCGACCAAAGAGCGGGCGGGACGCCCGCGCTCCCAGCGGGGCAGGGTAGGGTGGGGGCTGCGGTTCGCGGCGGATCAGCGACCATCGGCCGGCGCTCTCCATGCCAAAGGAAAAGACGCGTCCGCGCCGCTTCGCGCCGGCAATCGGCTTGCGCTGCGCCGACGGCACCAGCAGGGCGCGCAGGCCGCCGAAGCTGTCGGAGTTGACGAGACCGAGCGCCACCAATTCGGCGAGAGCATCTTCGAGTTTCGAGCGCAGCAGGCGGGTTGCCTCGGCAAGCTCATCGAAGAACAAAGCCCCATGTGTCGTGAGACAGTCGCACACAAGCTGGGCCCGGGGACTTAGATGGGTTCCGCTCGGCAGCCCCGCCAGTGACATCCAGAGGGGGACGCGGCGACGCTCCAGCAAGGCAATCGGCGTCGAGCGCACCGGCGTTCCGGCGTGTGTGCGGCCGTTCGCGGTGCGCGGCGGAACGAGCCTCGCCCAGGTGCGCTGCCCGGAAAGGCATTGGGCGTCGAGCCAGGCCGGCTCATACTTCGCAATACGGGCGGGAAGGATTTCTGTCTCCCATGCGCTTGCCGGCGCCTCGAAGCCTTCGAGGCAGGCGAGCGCAACGGGCAGCGCATCTGGTCCCTCCAATCGTGTTTCTTCCGCCACCTGCTGCCATGCAAACAGGAAACGCAGGAAGTCCCGCGCAGCGACGGGCTCGATCTCGGAGCGCAGGCGCTGGACCGTATAATGGTGAATGCGGGCAAGCAGCCGGCGGTCGCACCACTGTTCGTCGTTGAGTCCGTGAATAAATCGTCCTCGCAGAACGGAGCCTTCGACCTCCAGTGCCGTAAGCGCGCTTTGGAGCGCCTCAGATTCCAGGCCAATCGGCGCCGCCAACCCGGTTTGCGTCATCGGGCCGAGGCCTTCCAGCCGGCCGCGCAGGATTTCGACCAGGGCCTGCTCCTGCGACCACAAGGTTTGCGGCTGATCCGCCGGAGGCAGAATGTCCGGCTGGCGCCGCGCCTGCGGCCACACGGCGTTGAACTGGTTCAGACGCTCGGCCGCAACCCAGAACGCAGCCCCGGCAGTTCTCACGTGCGTGGCGCGTTCCTCCTGTGCCAGCGCCACGAGCCAGTCCTTCCAGGGAGGTGCTGCCTGCACTTCCGCGTCGGTCAGGCAACCGAGCCACAACAGCGCGTCATGGAGTTCCTCGGCGTTCGTTGGATCGGGCCAGGCCTCATTTCGCACTCTCTCGATCGCCTGGAGATCCAAGCGGCCAAGGTCCGAAGCGCTTTGCGGGTCGTGCCAGCGGCGCGCCATGACGGCCTGTGTGCGTCGCTCCTCCAATGGCGCGTCGTCGAGGAAGGCGTAGGGGCGTGCCGACAGCGCTTCGAGCGCGAGCGGCGATGGCTGCGTGAGATCGCAGGCAACGACGCGAATGGCGCCCCCTTCCAGCCGAGCCAGCAGCCGTTCGAGCCCTGCAATGTCCATCGCCTCGTTCAGGCAGTCCGCTATCGCCTGGTTGGTCAGCGGATGGTCCGGCACCTCCCGCTCGCCTACGAGGTTCTCGGCGCAGGCGATCTGGTCCGGGAACACGGCCGCGATCAGGTCCTCCGCCTGCATGCGCATGAACTGGGGCGGCACCTTCCGGCCGCCGCGGAAGCGCGGCAGGGCGAGCGCAACGCCGGCCACCCACCGCCACCGCGTCGTGAACATCGGCGCGTCGAGCATGGCTTGGATGAGCAATGTCCGCACGCTGGCGGAATGAAGATAACGAGCAACCTCTGCCAGTTCGAAACTGTGGGCCGCGGTGAGCGACAGCACGATGTTGTCTTCGGTCGCCGCCGCCTGAAGTTCGAAGTTGAACTTGCGGCAGAAGCGCTTGCGCAGAGCGAGGCCCCAGGCGCGGTTGATGCGGCTGCCGAACGGGGCATGGATGACCAGCTGCATGCCGCCCGCTTCGTCGAAGAAGCGCTCCAGCACCATCGTCTCCTGCGTCGGCAGGCAGCCGAAGGCCGCGGCGGCCGCTGCCAGATATTCAACAATCTGCTCGGCGGCCGGAAGAGCGATACCGATTTTCTCTGTCAACCAGCGGCGGGCAGCATTTCCGGACGGATCAGCCTGAAGGTGCTCCGCAATGTCTGCCCGCAGGCGTGATACTGCGGATGACAGCTCATCGGTGCGGCCCGGCGCCTCGCCGAGCCAGAATGGAATTGTCGGCGGTTGTCCGTGGGCGTCCTCGACCCGGACGGTCCCGCGCTCAACGCGCTGAATGCGATAGGATCGGTTGCCGAGCTGGAATATGTCGCCCGCCATGCTCTCAACCGCGAAGTCCTCATGGACGGTTCCGATCACGTTGTTCTCGGGCTCAAGAACGACCCGGTAGTCGGCGGTATCCGGGATGGTGCCGCCGGATGTCAGCGCGGTCGTGCGCGCGCCGCGCCGGCCCTTCAGGATGTGATGGACTCCGTCGCGGTGAATGAGCGCGCCATTGCGGCCTCGGCGCGTCGTGAAACCTTCAGCCAGCATGCGGACGACGGCATCGAAATCCTCCCGCGCCAGCCCGCGGAAAGGCCATGCACGCCGCAGTCGCTCGAAGAGCGCCGTTTCCTCCCAATCCCGAGCCGCAACTTCGGCCACGATCTGCTGCGCGAGCACATCGAGTGGACGCTGAGGGATTGCCAGCCGATCAAGTTCGCCGCGACGAACGCTGTCGAGCAGGGCCGTGCATTCAATGAGGTCGTCGCGCGAGAGCGGATAGAGCCGCCCCTTAGGGGTGCCGCTGACCGCATGGCCCGAGCGGCCGACGCGCTGCAAGAAGCTTGCAATCGAGCGCGGCGAGCCGAGCTGGCAGACCAGATCGACGTCTCCGATATCGATGCCGAGTTCGAGAGAAGCTGTCGCAACGAGGGCTTTCAGCTGACCGCGCTTGAGCCGTTGCTCCGCGGAAAGCCGTTGTTCCTTCGCCATGCTGCCGTGGTGCGCGGTGATCGAGCCATCGGCGATGCGTTCTGACAATTCATGAGCGACGCGCTCGGCCATGCGGCGCGTGTTGACGAACACGAGCGTCGTGCGATGCGCTTTGATCAGATCCGTCAGACGATCGTAGACCTGCTGCCAGACTTCGCCGGACATGACCGCCTCAAGAGGCGAATCCGGAACCTCGATGCTGAGCTCACGCGGCCGCTGATGGCCGATGTCGATGATCCTCACTTCGGCTGTCGGCGTGCCGTCCGGGGCGACTCCTGCCAGCAGATGCGCAACCGCCTCGATCGGCTTCTGTGTCGCCGAAAGCCCGACGCGCACCAGCCGATCGCCGCAGAGTTCGGCAAGCCGCTCGAGAGACAGCGCCAGATGGGCGCCGCGTTTGTTCGGCGCTGTCGCATGAATCTCGTCGATGATGACGGAGCGCGTGGTCGCCAGCATTTTGCGGCCGGATTCCGAGCCAAGCAGGACGTAGAGCGATTCCGGTGTCGTCACCACGATATGGGGCGGGCGGCGGCGCATGCGCTCGCGTTCAGCGGAGGGCGTGTCGCCGGTGCGTACCCAGGTGCGGATCTCGACATCGGGCAATCCGCTCCGGCGGAGATGTTCGCGAATTCCGGCCAGCGGTACTTCCAAATTGCGGTGGATATCGTTCGACAGCGCCTTGAGGGGCGACACATAAACAACCTGGGTCTCGTCGGCGAGACGTCCGTTCAGTCCCTGGCAAATCAGGCTGTCAATCGCGGCGAGGAACGCGGCCAACGTTTTGCCGGAGCCTGTCGGAGCGGCGATCAGCGTATGCTGTCCTGCCTTGATCGCCGGCCATGCTCTCACCTGCGCAGGCGTGGGCGAGGTGAAGCAATCGGCGAACCAGGTCGCGACGGCGGGATGGAACAGGTCTGAAACGCTCATGGTCTTGATGAAGAGCCACCGTTCTAGGGCGCTGGCACGCTCAGCGTATCCCGATAAAGTTGATTCGCCTCTTCCTCGTCACCTGCGGGCTTGACCCGCGCGGGTCCATCTCCTTCGCATAAAGATAGATCGTCGGGTCAAGCCGGGCAATGACGTCGGACGAATGTGGGCGAGGCGCGTTCTGCCTGAAGATGGGGCGAATCAAGCGGAAATCAACTCTTCCGCCCATGCTCGATCGGGCGTTGTTTAGAGCGCATCCGGATGAAATCGAACCATCTCCCCGGCGTCATGCCCGCGCTCGTCGCGGGCATCCACGTCTGTCTTGAGGAGATGCAGCAAGTAAGACGTGGATGGCCGGGACAAGCCCGGCCATGACTCGGGATAAATGGCTCAACACGATCGGGAGCCGCTCTAGCTGGGCGTCCCCATCCGATCGATCCTCGCCTATGGGCGTCACCCCCCAAGCCTGCTGTTTTACTTGAACGACGGGAGCGGAGTCCGGTCAGGTTGAAGCACTCGGCCTCTCTCCCGGATCGTGGCCAGGCTCATCCCGGCCGGTGTGCTCTGGGCATAAATATGTCGGGATGTTAGTTATGAAAAAGTAACACGCAAGATAATGGAGATAATATAAAGACAGTTACGAATATACTACTCATTTTCTTATGAAATTCATGTGATTTTACTTAACAAAATGATATGTCTCGAGCTGCAGGGTTCGCCTTGCGCCAATCGCGATAAAAACTCAAGGGGCAAAAAATGCAGCGAATAATCTTGGCCGCAGCTGCCATGCTGCTCGGTGCCGCCTTGGCCGTGACAACAGCCAAGGCCGATATGAACTATGGGCCGATAGTGGACCAGGCCAAAGGCCTCTGTTTCCAGAAAGCGGCAAATTCCGACGCTGTCTTCGGATACTGGGCAGAGTGCCCAAAGCACGCAGCGGCAGCAGCGGCGAGCGCAACAGCGGCTCATCGCCGCCACACTAAGCACAGCGAAAAGGACGCCCAGTAGGGGCAATAGCAGCAGCCGTTACGCCGCCCGTTCTAAGCGGTTCTTGAACCACGGCCGCCCCAGCGGCGGCCGCGGTATGATCTCTGCGAGCGGCCCGGCGTGAGTTCGCAGGCCTGGCGCGAGTTCGACGAAACTCCGGTCAGCACGGAAACGGAGTCGGTCAGCGCCTATTCAATTCCTGATATCGCAAAATCCTGCGCGATCCCGGGCTGGATCGCTTTCGCGGCCGCGACGTCGGCCTCTGCGCCCGCGAGATCGCCCTTCTTGCGTTTTGCAATGCCGCGTCCATAAAGCGAGTCTGGGAGCCTCGAGTTGAGGGCGAGCGCGGCATCGAAATCCGCAATCGAGCCGTCGAGTTCGCCGCGCCGCAGGCGGGCCAGGCCGCGACTGGTGAGCGCGAAGGTGTTTCTTGGATTGAGCTTTATCGCCTCGCCGTAGTCGGCCAGCGCCCGGTCGAACTCGCCCTTGTCGCGCCACGCATTGGCGCGGTTGACCATGGCGGCGCCAGAGCGCGGATTGAGCCTGATCGCCTCGCCGAAGTCCGCGATAGCGAGATCGAGTTCACCCTTGTTGCGCCGGGCGACTCCGCGATTGGTGAAGGCTAAGGCGTATTTCGGGTTGAGCCTGATCGCCTCGGTGCAGTAGATGACAGCATGCTCGAAATCGCCCTTGACGAGATAGACGGCGCCGCGATTGTTGAACGCAACCGCGTTGGTGGGGTCAGCTTCGATTGCGGTAGCGTAATCGGCAGCCGCACGATCGAGATCGCCCTTTTCGCGGTGCGCGTTGCCGCGGTTCGTCAAGGCGGTCGCATACTTGGGGTCATTGCGGAGCGCTTCGTCGTAATCCTTAATGGCGCGATCGAAATCGCCTTTATCCTGATAAGCGGCGCCGCGGTTCGTCATGATCGCCGCATTACGGGGATCGATGCGAAGCGCTTCGGTGTAATCCGCGATGGCGCGATCGTACTCGCCCTTGTCGCGGCGCGCCGCGCCGCGATTATTGAACGCAAGCGCATAGTTGGGATCGAGCTTGATGGCCGAATCGTAATCCGAAAGAGCGCCGTCGAGATCGCCCTGTGCCCGGTGGGCGAGGCCCCGATGCGCGAAGGCGACGGCGCGTTCCCGCGGCTCGCTGGTGCCGGACCGGATCACCGCTGTGCAGCCATCCGCAGCGATATCGGGCGGGTAGAGGTTGCCCTCGTTGATGCACAGCCTCCATTCGGACGGCACCTCCTGCTCCTGCTGCGACGCCGCCGGTGTCGCGGCCAGCACGGATGCGGCGATCGCCGCCGAGATGAGGATGAGGGTCTGGCCCATGGGAACTTGCCTCGCGTATGCCTGCGAGCACAATATAGCACGGCTTATCGCTGCTCCCACCCTACGCGGCTGTGAATCTTATGCGGGTCGTAGGATGGGTTGAGCGATAGCGAAACCCAACCCCCTCCCCTACAATCGCGCCGAGATGGCATCCGCAATCGCGACCGTGCGCCGCGCCATGTCGGCATGCATGCGCTCGACCATGCGGCCGTCAAGCTGGACCACGCCCTTGGCTTGATTCTCGGGGAGTTCGAAGGCCGCAATGATCTTGCGGGCCTGAGTAATCTCGGCCTCGGTCGGCGAGAACGCGGCATTGCAGGGGGCAATCTGATTGGGATGGATCAGCGTCTTGCCATCGAATCCTAGGTCGCGCCCCTGGCTGCACTCGCGGCGAAAACCTTCTTCGTCCGCGATGTCGTTGTAGACGCCATCCAGGATATCGATGCCGTATGCATGCGCGGCAAGCACGGCGGTCGCGAGCCACGGCACCATCGGGGCGCGCCCCTGCAGCAGCCTGGCCCGGCTCTCTTTGGCAAGATCATTCGTTCCCATCACGAAACCGGCCAGTCGGGTTTCGGTGTCGCGGGCCGTGGCGGCGATTTCGGCCGCGTTGATGATAGCGAGCGGCGTTTCAATCATCGCCCACACCTTGATTTGTGGTCGGCCGCAATATCGATCAACCGCTCCGCGATGGTATGTAGATGGGCAGGTTTTGATACTTTCGGTATCAGGATGCCATCCGGGTGGGCCTTGGCGGCAGCGGAGAGGTCATCGAGCCACCAGGCCGTACCGAGACCGTTAATACGCACGATCACCTCGCGAGCGCCGAAGCCGCCGGCCGCAACCGCCGTCATGACCTGGTGGCGGGCCGTTTCCTTGGCCTCAGGCGCCACGGCGTCCTCGAGATCGAGAATGACGGCATCGCAGGGCAGCGTCCTGGCCTTTTCCAGGGCTCTCGCATTGGCGCCCGGCATGTAGAGTACACTGCGGCGTGGACGGATGGTCATGGCGGAATCCGTGTCGTTCATCTGAAAGCGAGGGCGTCCTGCCCGTCTCTTCCGGTCTACCCCATTTCTCTTAGTCCAAACGAGCGGGCGGGACGCCCGCGGTGCCAGCAAAGGTCGGTTCAAAGCAAGTCACTCCGATCCATGATGCAAGGTATGCACCAGATCGACCGGCGGCCGCGCGGCGGCGACTTTGCCTTCTGGCTGCATCTGCCCGCCCTGATGGCGTTCTGGGGCGGGCCCAGGCCGGTTGCGACGACCGACGCGCGAGGACAAGGAAGCCATCTTCTGATGCCAACGATATCGGATGCCGCGGCGGAACGCCATCAAGCCGCCGCGACAGGTTTCCCGTGCTTCTTTCCGACCCGTAGCAGCATCACAGCAAACATGAAGATGATGCCGGCGAGCGCCGGGATGATCGTCAGGCCGGTGATGCGCAGGCGATGGATGTCGTGCGGCGTGAGGCTGACATGGCCGGCGCTCGCCCAGGCCAGGATATCGGCCGCCATGGTGGCTTGCGGGTCGCCGGTCGTGATCGCCGGCAGCGCAGCGAGGCGGGCTTCGACATTGCGCAGCCCGGCGTCGGTGGTGTCGCGCCGTTGCGCCGCCCCAAGCGCTTGGCGCAGCTTCAGGATCTCGGCGCAAGCCGCGCCCGATACCGCCAGCGTGATGTCGCTGCAGCCCGCCGTTTGCCGCCACACCGCGGCGGCGGAAGGCTGCGCGCGCTGAATCTCCGCCTCGATCGTCGCTACCGAGCGCAGCTCGGTGATGGCGGCACGCTCGGCGCGCAGCCGCGCCACGTCGGCGGCGAGGCCGGTCGTCTCGCTGGCGACCTTGCTGCGGCCGGCGACGCCGTCGCCGATATTGGTGGCCGCGAAGCCCATGGAGGCAAGGAGGGTCATCATCAGCGCAATGAGCCAGATCGACCAGGCCGCGATGCTGCCGACCGCGTGGCCGTCGCGCCAAAGTTGGGCGGCGGCGCTCGGCAGCACGATGGCGAGGAGATCGATGGCAAGGCCAAGCGATGCGAGCAGGAGTGCCGCCTCCGCGGTCTGGCCGAACGATGCAGCGAAGCGCGTGTTGACAGTGAGGCCGATGACCGCGAGGCCGAGCGCGGCGAGGCCGAGCGTCGCGGCCAGGACAATACGGCCAGCGCCGCCACGGCGTGGCGATGCGATGAGCGCATACTCGACGGCCGGGGCGCGATCTCGCTGGTGTAGAAGGTGGCCAGGGGTGGACGGAGGCCTCGTAGCGGGAGCGGCCACGGGCGCGGCCGGCTTGGCGGCGGAAATGGCGACCGCTGACTTATCATCGAGGACGTTCCGGAGTGTGATACCTTCGTACTCAAGGGTGGCGTCATCGTAAGACGCAGGCGATTGCAGCGCCTGCAGCCAGGCGCTGACCTCAGCCCCAGGGAAGGCCCTCAATCGGACAACGTCGCTCATTGGTACCCCTCACAGCAATCCGGCAATGGATTGCGGCCCTGCATCCCCGAATCGATTTGGGATGGATTTGAGAACAAAAACGGAACGTACGTCAAGGAGAAAGAATTTTCCGTAGTGGGCTCCTTTGATATCAAAGGAGCCCACTACCGAATTTTCGGCCGCCGACGTCGCGGCCGGTGGGGGTCTTGTGACTGCACCTTGAGATCGATTTTCACCAACGATGGGAATAACGAAAGCGCCCTGACGCCGCAGTGGGTCGCCGGAGTCGACGGCTGCAGGGCCGGGTGGGTGGCGGCGTTCGTCAGCCTGAACCACGACGACATTCGGGTTCGCGTGCTGGCGCAATTTGCGGACATTTTCGCTGCATCCGAAGAACCCTGCCTTGTCGCCGTGGACATCCCGATCGGACTCCCGGCGCGCATTGGACCGCAGGGACGGGGACCGGAACGCGCCGTGAGGCCGCTTCTGGGCGATCGGCAATCATCGGTTTTCCCTGTGCCGTCCCGCGAAGCAGTTTACGCACAGGACTACCGCGAAGCGTGCCGCCTAGCCTTAGAAACGTCGGACCCGCCCAAAAAAGTGTCCAAGCAGCTTTTCATGATCGCGCCTAAAATTCGCGAGGTGGATGAGACGCTGCGCAACACGCCATCGCTGACCGAGCGCGTTTTCGAGGTTCATCCGGAGGTCGCGTTCTGGCGGCTCAATGGCGGCCGGGCGCTGGAAGAACCCAAGAAGGTCAAAGGGCGCCCCTTTGGGCCGGGTCTCGCGTTGCGGCGGACCTTGCTCGCCAATCACGGATTTCCCAAAGGCGCGACAGAACGGGATGCTCCATCTGGAGCATCCGCGGACGATCTTCTTGATGCGCTGGCCTGCGCGGCGATCGCGCTGCGTATCCTTGCCGGAGTCGCGGCACCCTTTCCGAACCCGCCGTTGTACGACGAATTCGGATTGCCGGTGGCGATCTGGGCGTAAATCTAACCCCCCCCGCTTGCAGGGGAGAGGGTTAGAGAGGGGGCTAGAACCACGGCACAGACTCGCTGCAAGAGCCCCCTCCCCGGCCTTCCCCCGCAAGCGGGGGAGGGGACGATTCACGCAGCCTTGCGCTTGGCGTTGATCAGCTTGCGATTGATCAGACACTCGGCGATCTGAATAGCGTTGAGGGCCGCGCCCTTGCGCAGGTTGTCGGAAACGCACCACAGCACCAACCCGTTGTCGACAGTCGGGTCTTCGCGGACGCGGCTGATATAGGTCGCGTCCTCGCCAACGCACTCATATGGCGTGACGTAGCCGCCGGGCTCATGTTTATCGATGACCAGGCAGCCCGGCGCGGTGCGCAGGATCGCCCGCGCTTCGTCCGCCGAGATCGGCCTTTCGAATTCGATGTTGACCGCCTCCGAATGGCCAATGAATACCGGCACCCGCACGCAGGTCGCGACCAGCTTGATTTTCGGGTCGAGGATCTTCTTGGTCTCCGCCACCATCTTCCATTCTTCCTTGGTGAAGCCATCCTCCATGAACACGTCGGCCTGGGGAATCACGTTGAAGGCGATGCGCCTGGGAAACTTCGCGGTTTCGATCTCACCGGCCGTGAATACCGCCTTGGTCTGGCTGAACAGCTCATCCATGGCGTCCTTGCCGGCGCCGGATACCGACTGATAGGTGGCAACCACCACGCGGGTGATTTTCGCATGGTCGTGGAGCGGCTTGAGGGCGACCACCAGCTGGGCCGTCGAGCAGTTCGGATTGGCGATAATGCCCTTTTTGCGAAACCCGGCGACGGCGTCGGCGTTTACCTCGGGCACGACCAACGGGACGTCGGGGTCCATACGCCAGCATGACGAATTGTCGATCACCAGCGCGCCCTGCGCCCAAATGCGCGGCGACCACTCCTTCGATACCGCGGAACCCGCCGACATCAGACAGATATCCACGTCGGAGAAATCGTAATGATCAAGAGCCTTAACTTTGAGGGTCTGGTCCCCGTAAGACACATCGACGCCGACGCTTTTGCGCGAGGCCAGGGGAACCACCTCGTAGGCCGGGAAGGCGCGCTCGGCCAGTATACTGAGCATTTCGCGGCCCACATTGCCGGTGGCTCCAACCACAGCAACCTTGAAACCCATCTTGATTCTCCAACCCATCTGGTCCGCTGCATGGCAAAAGCGCGCGAACCCTCTTGGCTTCTAGTCGGGAACGCCCGACAATTCAACGACAGCAGCGCGGATCGGCGATGTGGCCGCGTGCGCGGCCGCGTATTGGACAGTTGCCGAACTGCAACAACGCGCCGTGGCCGCCGCCAACAAATAGTTGTATTTCTGCACTATCGTCCAGCCCGACTTGCGGTTAATGTCGGCCGCAGCAAATCGTTCATCGATTAACGGGGGTTCCATGCCAGCAACTAAACTTTCGGCCGTGGGCGCGGCGGTCATTGCCGCCGCCGCAGTGGCGCTCACCGCGGTGCCGTCCCAAGCCCAGACCGCGGCCCCGCAGGTGCGCCCCGGAGCCGTCCGCGCGCCGGCCGTGGTTCGTGCGCCGGCCAGGGTTACGGTGCGCAAGCCCTCGTATCTCGATCCCGGCACCGAGACCAAGCGCCGCGCTGAGCATTACGGCGACTACTCCTATCCGTCGGTTGAATATGGCTTCGCGCCATTCAGGCATTCCACCTTGTTCAAGAACGGCCCCGCTCTGCCGTTCTGGCACGACCGCATGCCATTCCCGACTTGCCTCGATTTGGCGGGGTTCTGCCAGTAGAGCGGATTTCGGGGCAAACGAGAGGGGCACAGTAGGGTGGCAAAGGCGCATCGACGCCTCGCCCAACCTCTGGGCCCATCCTGCGCCTTTGCCCACGCTGTCAGACCTCCCCGTTTGACCGCGTGGGCAAAGTCGCGTGAGGCCCGTGCGCAGCGTCATCAACCGCGGCAGGCGACTTTGCCCACCCTACGACGCACCCACGTCAGGCCGCCAGTCGATCCAGCTCCTGCAGAACCGCAGTTCCCATTTCGGCGGTACCGACCACTCTCGCACCTTCCGATTTGATATCGTCAGTCCGCAAACCCGCCGCCAGAGCGGCCGCGATCGCCTGATCGACGAACTCGGCCTCGCGGCCCATTGCGAACGAATAACGCAGCGCCATGGCGAACGATGCCAGCATCGCAATCGGATTGGCGAGGCCCTTGCCGGCGATATCGGGCGCCGAGCCGTGGACCGGCTCGTAGAGCGCCCTGCGCTTGCGGGTTTTAGCATCGATCTCGCCAAGGGACGCCGACGGCAGCATGCCGAGCGCGGGCGTGTACTTGATTGACCACCTCGTGCCACAACACCCCGGTCTTCATCACATTGCGCTTTTCCATGGACGTGAGCTTGTTGCGCCGCGTGCGCGCGAGTTCGAAGCCGACCCGGGCGATGCGCTCGATCTCGTAGGTGTCGTAGACCTGCGTGTCGATGGCGCGCTTCTGGCCGTTGCCGAGGTCCGTGATGGTCTTAGGCTCGCCGAAATAGACGCCGCCGGTCAGCTCGCGCACGATGACGAGGTCGAGGCCGTCAACCACCTCGCGCTTGAGGCTTGAGGACTCTGCCAACGCCGGGTAGCAGATGGCCGGGCGCAGGTTGGCGAACAGGCCGAGATCCTTGCGCAGCCTCAACAATCCAGCCTCGGGCCGCGCATCGTAAGGCACCGCATCCCACTGGGGGCCGCCCACTGCGCCGAAGATCACCGCGTCGGCGCTGAGCGCCTGCGCCATGGTGGCTTCCGTCACCGCAACCTGGTGGGCATCGTACGCGGCGCCGCCGACGAGGCCTTCCTCGGTTTCGAACTGCCCTATCCCACGGGAGTTCATCCAGGCGATCAGTCTCTTTACCTCAGCCATGACCTCGGGCCCGATGCCGTCGCCGGGAAGAAGGAGGAGTTTATGGGTGGGCATGGTGGAAAACCTCGCGTCATATGGGGGCTGGCGACCATCAGCGGCGCGAATTGCTAGATGGCGACGGCGCGCTTGGCAAGGCGGGGTGGGACGTGGGGTGGCGCCTGAATCTTAACTTTGCGATGGCGGTTCGAGGTAAGGAGCAATGACCTCCCTCGTTTCCTTGCTAGGGACGACGGGAACGATTTCAAAGGTCGCGCCGGAGCCTCTCCATTGCAGGACCCATTTTTGCAGGAGCCTCAGGTCGTCGCATTGCATGAGCTGGAAGCAACGGCCGAAGTTGGGCTCCACCCAGCTATCAACGTATTCCAGACCGTCCGGCAGCGAACGCCCACCGTCCCGCAAGCGCTGATAGATCGGGATCATGTCATTGTCGCGAAATCGCTCGATAACCATGAAGAGCATGACGATCCCCTAGTTCGACAGCGATTCCAGCGCCGCGCAAGCGGCGTCCTTTGGCACCGTAGGGGCGACCCTTGTGGTCGCCCGTTTTGGGGCGCGATCAGGCCAATGTTAGAGTGTCCATCGCGTCAGCCGGCAACAGGGGCGACCACAAGGGTCGCCCCAAGGGTCGCCCCTACACACATCTCGTTCATGCCTCCTCCGCCGGGCGGAAAGCGCCCGGCAAGAGGTTCTTGCGGTACTGGATGAAGCCGGAGCGCTCAGCGACACGATCGTAGAGACGCATTGCCGTCGCATTCGTTTCGTGAGTCAGCCAGTAGACCCGCGCGCAGCCCGCACGCGAAGCCTCCGCGTAGACGTGTTCGATCAGTTTGCGACCGATGCCCGAGCCGCGCAGCGTCGGGGACACGAACAGATCCTGAAGGTAGCAATAGTCGCCGGTGGTCCAGCAGGAACGGTGCCGGATATGATGAATGAGGCCGACGGCGGTCGGCCCTTGCCACGCCAGCGCCCCGGCAACAGGCTCGTCAGGATCGAGCAGTCGCCCCCATGTCGAAGCCGAAACCTCCGATGGAATATCGACTCTGTAGAAGGACTGATAACCGCGCCACAATGGAAGCCAAGCCGCGTGGTCCTCAGGCCGCAGCGGACAGACGCGGATTTCGGGATCGGCAGTCACAGGGTTCTAAATGCCGCTGAACCAGTTGTACCCGCGGTCTTCCCAATATCCGCCGAGATCCTGGTTCATCACATGCATGCCCATGACATACTTGGGGTTCTTGAATCCGAGCTTGGTCGGAATCCTGATTTTCATGGGGAAACCGTATTTGCGCGGCAGAATTTCGTCATCGAACTTGAACGTCATCTGGGTCTGCGGATGTAGCGCGGTGGGCATGTCGATGGTGTTGGAATAGCCCTCTGCGCATTGGAACCAGACATATTTCGCCGTCAGGTCGGCGCCGACGCGCGTGAGGAAGTCACGCAATGGCGTGCCGGTCCATGACCCGATGGCGCTCCAGCCTTCGACACAGACGTGCCGCGTAATCTGCTTCTCCTGCGGCAACGCATATAGCTCCTCAAGCGTCCACGGCTTTTTGTTCTCGACGAGGCCGCCGACCTCGAGCATGTAGGTTTCTCCGTCGACCTCCGGCGCGTCCTCCTCCGGATAATAGCCGTTGAAGGGAAATGGCCGCGTGATCGCGCTCTCCGGGTAGGTGGGGGCGAGCTTGTTGGGGTTGAATAGCAATGCCTGAACGCGGTCATTGAAGCGCGAGATTGCGAATAACGCCTTTGCGGCGGCTTCCTGGTCGACGATGTCACAGCCCGTCAACAACGTGATCGCGCCAAGGCTGGTGGCGCCGCGCAGGAACAGCCGGCGCGACGGGTTGGGAATGAGCTTTGCGGCGTCTTTGATCAGCAGCTTCGGATCGACGCCAGGAATAATTTTTCGAGCCTTTGGCATTGGCCTCTCCTTGGCTCCTCCCGGTTGCCCCTCCTTAACCTGGCGGGGAAGGCAGGAGGGGGCGTTCAACGTCCGAGTATCATGGCGCGCAGACTCTTCGGTACCAAGATCGCGAGCGTAACGTGGATGAGCAGGAAACCCACGATGGTCGCCATCGCGAAAAAGTGAACGAAGCGGGCCGCATCGTAGCCGCCGAACACAGCGGCCAGTTCCTGGAATTGCACCGGCTTCCAGATCGAAATACCCGATAGCACGATTACGACGCCGGCTACAATCACGCCTGCGTAAAGGAGGCGCTGCACCGCGTTGTAGACTGAAAGATCATGGTGAGAGAGCTTGCCGGTCAGCGCGGCACGCACATCGCGAATGACCTCAGGTGGGCGGATGGGCAACAGCTTGCGACGAAACCGCCCACTGAGGAGACCGAGCGCGACATAGATTACGCCGTTCACAGCGAGGAGCCACATCGCGGCGAAATGCCAGAGCAGCGCGCCCGAAAGCCCGTCGAGCCCATCCCCGATGGTGATCTCGGGCGGAAACGTAAACGGGAATAACGGCGCAGCGTTGTAAATCCGCCAGCCCGACGTGATCATCACGAACATGGCAATCACGTTGATCCAGTGGGTGATCCGAACCCAGCGGGGGTGTATCACCACCTTGGACCCGGACGACACCTCGGGAAGGTCTGCGGGTTTGGCCTCTGCGGTCTCTGACGACATCTTGGGTCCTTGATCCGGACACGATCGCCCGCATTCGCAAATACCTGAGCCATCAACCAATGACAACGCTCGATTGATCGGACGTCAAGCCGAAGGCGATCGCGGCCAAAAGATCATAACGTTGGGACGTGTTTGCAGCTCCACGGACTTGATTGGGCCGAGGCGCCTCGGCGACGAGTTCGAGTGGTACGACCATTTCTCCTCGTCGCACTAAGCTACGTCTCGGCGCATCGCCGGGTTTCGCGGCGGTGCACGCCTCACGCGCTCGTGACTATTCCCGCTCTGGGCGTTAATTTCGGGGTCGCCGGGGCAAGCCCTGCGACGACGCCGGTGTAGCTCAGAAGCGATCAAATCCGCTCTTTGAGCCGCGACGTTTTGCGGTGACTTCGATTTCAACTTTCATCTCGGGCCGCAGCAGGCCGGCGACGACCAAAATGGTGCCGGCCGGCCTGACGTCGCCCAGATATTCGCCGCACACGGCGAGGACCGCATCGGCATCCGATCGATCGACAATGTAGTATGTGACACGCACGGTGTCGCTCAACGTAAAGCCCGCTTCCCCGAGGACGCTGGCGATGGTGCGGAAGGCATTGCGCGCCTGGTCCGCAACGCCCGCCGGCATTTTCATGGTCGCGTAGTCATAACCGGTGGTGCCGGCCACGAAGCAAAAATCGCCATCTACCACCGCACGGCTGTAGCCGCCCTGGTGCTCGAATGGCGATCCGGTGGATATCAGGCGCCGGGCCATCGCGGCGGTCCTCCATGAGCTTAAGCCAATGCGAAAGCGGCATCACCCCAGAACATGCTAACCTCCTGTCGCCGGGAAGTCGCGCCCATTCGCAGCAATCCAGCACGAGACGCCATCATGATCAAAAACCACCCCGGCAATTATTTCGAGGATTTCCGCCTCCGCCAGGTCATCACCCATGCGACGCCGCGCACCGTGACGGCCGGCGACGTTTCCCTCTATACGGCGCTCTATGGCTCGCGTTTCGCGGTGCAGTCATCAGATCATTTTGCCCGCGCGATCGGCTACCCTGCTGCGCCGGTCGACGATCTGCTCGTCTTCAACATCGTGTTCGGCAAGACCGTCCCCGACATCTCCCTCAACGCCGTCGCCAACTTGGGCTATGCGAATTGCCGCTTTCTCGCACCGGTCTATCCCGGTGATACGCTGTGCGCCAGATCGGAAATTATTGGTCTCAACGAGAACTCGAACCGGAAAACCGGTGTCGTCTATGTCCGCTCGACCGGGTTCAATGCAGCCGGCACCGCGATTCTGGAATATGTCCGCTGGGTCATGGTACGAAAACGGGACGAGACCGCCCCATCGCCTGGAAGAAACGTACCTTCATTGCCGAAGGTGGTTGCAGCCGCGGACATCGGCACAGCCTGCCCACCCCTGCGGGGAGTCGCCTACGATTACGGTCTCGCTGGCAGCGCCCAAAGATTCGGCGATTATTCACCGGGCGAGCGCATCGACCACGTGGATGGCATGACGGTGGAAGAAGCGGAGCACCAGCTCGCAACCCGCCTTTACCAGAATACGGCGAGGGTCCATTTTGACCAATTCGCGCAAGGAAAGGGGCGGTTCGGCCGCCGGCTGATCTATGGCGGCCACGTGATTTCGCTCGCCCGCGCATTGTCCTTCAACGGACTCGCCAACGCGTTCCACATTGCCGGCATCAACGGCGGCCGGCACGTGGCGCCGCTATTCGCCGGCGACACCGTGTTCGCCTGGTCCGAGGTGGTCGAGCGGGCGGAACTGCCAGATCGTACCGACGTCGGCGCCCTGCGACTTCGTCTCGTTGCCGCAAAGAACCGGCCTTGCACGGACTTCCCCGACAAGTCGGGCCAGGACTACGATCCGGCCGTGATTCTCGACCTCGATTATTGGGCCCTGATTCCGCGGTAGATGCTTTCGATCGCGTTGTTGCTGGTCAAGCGGGCCGACGACGTGATAGTAGGGTTAACCGGCCCAAAAAAGAGCTTGAACCTCTCCCCAGCGAACCCAATACGCACTATTTACGGGCCCGACGTAAGTGCCTTGTGGCGCGAGTCTTGTCGCTGCACGTGCAAAACACGGCAAGGTCGCCATTGTGCTTGAGCGCCGCATCTGCTTGAAGGGTGCCGCCACGACTCTGGATTGACAAGATGGCTGAAGCTAAGGTCCCCGCCGAGCGGCCGCTGTCGCCGCATCTGACGATTTATCGGCCGGTGCTCTCGATGATGATGTCCATCGTGCATCGGATCACCGGCGCCGCGCTCTATATCGGCACCTTGCTGTTGGTGTGGTGGCTGATGGCCGCGGTTTCAGGTCCCGGCGCCTACGCGGTATTTCAATCTGCGGCTGCGAGCTTCATCGGGCGCATTGTTCTGTTCGGCTACACCTGGGCCCTGATCCATCACATGCTTGGCGGGATACGGTACCTGATATGGGATACCGGCCGGGGCTTCGGCGCGGCCGACCGGGAGTGGCTGCTGCGCGCCAATTTGGTCGGATCAATCCTGCTGACGATCATTTTGTGGGTGGTCGCTGGATACCTGATGGGAGGACTGCGGTGAGGAGATCCACGCTATGAGCCAGCGTCCCTCGAACATGCGCACGCCGCTCGGCCGGGTGCGCGGCCACGGCTCGGCGAAATCCGGTACTGAGGACTTCGTCCGGCAGCGGCTGACCGCGATCGCCAATATTCCGCTCACCCTCGGGGCAGTGCTGATTGTCATTTCCTTGATCGGGCGCAATCACGCCGCGGTCGCTCAGATACTCGGCTCGACCCCCGTTGCGATCATCATGGTGCTGTTCATCATTTCGATCTTCTATCACATGAGAATCGGCATGCAGGCGATCATCGAGGACTACGTGCATGAGGAGCGCGCCAAGTACACGACGTCGTCGTGGTCGGCGCTGGCGGTTCAGGCCTGCGCGCCGTCGTGGGATGCAGCGAGGCGGGTCTGCGGACCGCCTGCATCAGCAAGGTATTCCCGACCCGGTCGCACACCGTTGCCGCGCAGGGCGGCATTGCGGCCGCGCTCGGCAATATGGGCGAGGACGACTGGCGGTGGCACATGTACGACACCGTCAAGGGGTCGGACTGGCTCGGCGATCAGGATGCGATCGAATATCTATGCCGCAATGCCTCGGCGGCGGTCTACGAACTCGATCACTGGGGCTTGCCATTCTCGCGCACCGAGGACGGCAAGATTTACCAGCGGCCATTCGGCGGCATGACCACCCACTACGGCAAAGGCACCGCCCAGCGTACCTGTGCGGCTGCCGATCGTACTGGTCATGCCATGTTGCACACGCTCTACGGCGCTTCGCTCAAGCATGCGGCCGAGTTCTTTATCGAATACTTCGTGATCGATCTGATCATGGACGAGGGCCGCTGCCGCGGCGTGGTGGCGCTCAAGCTCGACGACGGCACCATCCACCGCTTCCGCGCCCATATGACCATACTCGCCACCGGCGGATATGGGCGCACCTATTTCTCCTGCACCTCTGCGCACACCTGCACCGGCGACGGCAATGCCATGGTGCTGCGCGCCGGCCTGCCCCTCCAGGATATGGAATTCGTGCAGTTTCATCCGACCGGCATCTACGGCGCCGGCTGCCTGATCACGGAAGGCGTGCGCGGCGAAGGCGGATACCTCACCAATTCCGAAGGCGAGCGCTTCATGGAGCGCTATGCACCATCCGCCAAGGACCTGGCCTCGCGCGACGTGGTGTCCCGTTCGATGACGATTGAAATCCGCGAGGGACGGGGCGTCGGCAGGAACAAAGACCACATTTTCCTGCACCTCGATCACCTTGACCCCGAGGTGATTCACGAGCGGTTGCCCGGCATCTCGGAAAGCGCACGAATATTTGCTGGCGTCGATGTCACCCGCGAGCCGATCCCAGTGCTGCCGACCGCCCACTACAATATGGGGGGCATCCCGACCAACCATCACGGCGAGGTCATCACCAAGACGGACGGCAACCCCGACACTGTCGTGCCGGGCCTGATGGCGCTGGGCGAGGCGGCTTGCGTCTCCGTGCACGGCGCCAATCGACTAGGCTCGAATTCTCTGATCGATCTCGTCGTGTTCGGCCGCGCCGCTGCGTTACGCTGCGCCGAATTGATCGAGCCAGGTGAGAAGCACGCCGAGCTGCCGAAGGATTGCGCCGAGTTGCCGCTGACGCGTCTCGACCAGTTCCGCCACGCCGACGGCGCGACGCCAACTGCCGAGATTCGCATGCGGATGCAGCAGGTCATGCAAAACAATTGCACCGTATTCCGCACAGGTTCCGTGCTGGAAGAGGGCTCCAAGCTCATCCACCAGGTGTTGGGCGGCGTTAACGACACCAAGGTGTTCGACCGTTCGCTGATCTGGAACTCCGATCTGATCGAAACGCTCGAGTTCGACAATCTGATCGCCCAGGCGGTCGTCACCATGGATTCCGCCGCCAAACGCACCGAAAGCCGAGGCGCCCATGCGCGCGAAGACTTCCCGGACCGCGACGACAAGAACTGGATGAAGCACACGCTAGCATGGCTCGATTTCACCAGCCGAAAGGTGAGGATCGATTACCGGCCGGTGCACACTTACACGATGACCAACGACGTGCAGTATGTCGAGCCGAAGGCGCGGGTGTATTGAGGACGGCTGATGAGCTGAAGAGTTGAGGGCCTATCATTAGCGATTAGGAAATCACAAGCAGAATCCCGGCAAACGGCAATCATGCAAAGAGCTCACATGGTCGAATTCACGCTTCCGAAAAACTCCCGAGTCACCGAGGGCAAGGCCTGGCCTGCGCCTCTGCGCGCAGGCGAATTGCGCGAATACCAAGTCTACCGTTGGAACCCCGATGACGGAAGGAATCCGCGGCTCGACACCTATCAGGTCGACCTCGACGACTGCGGCCCGATGGTTCTCGACGGACTGATCTGGATCAAGAACAAGATCGATCCGACCCTGACGTTCCGGCGCTCCTGCCGGGAAGGCGTGTGCGGGTCGTGCGCCATGAACATCGACGGCACCAACACGCTTGCCTGCACCAAGGACATGAAAGACATCAAGGGCGAGGTGAAGATCTATCCCCTGCCGCACATGCCGGTGGTCAAGGACCTGGTGCCGGACCTGACGGAGTTCTACGCGCAGCAGGCGTCGATCAAGCCTTGGTTGCAGACCGAATCGGTCACGCCCGAAAAGGAATGGAAACAGAGCCACGAGGACCGCGCAAAGCTCGACGGGCTTTATGAATGCATTCGGTGCGCGTGCTGCTCGACGTCGTGCCCGAGCTATTGGTGGAACAGCGACCGTTATCTCGGCCCAGCCTCGCTTTTGCAGTCCTACCGCTGGATCATCGACAGCCGCGACGAAGCGACCGGCGACCGGCTCGACGATCTGGAGGACCCGTTCCGCCTCTATCGCTGCCATACCATCATGAATTGCGCCAAGGCCTGCCCCAAGGGACTCAATCCCGCTCAGGCCATTGCGGAAATCAAGAAGCTGCTGGTCGAGCGAAGGACCTGAAGCGCGCTCTCCGGAAGCTGATGCAGCAGTTCTCTACCTGTTCCCAACAAGCGGGGGAACCAGCTCGTCCCGATAGGGTCGCGTGGGCCTGACCTTGGCATCGCGCGCCCTGCGCGGAAATGACTGGTACGCCTGGGACAAATCGTCCGTCAGCCTTACGTAGGTACCGCCATCGGGGATTTTCGCCGCAGTTTTGGCGTGTTGTGGTCGTTTCCAGTTTGACCGGCTGGCGCATCAAAGTCGCACGGGGGCGCCGAATCAACAACCTGCACCGACCGACGTGGGTCGATATCGATATCGATCCGCGCGGTCACCCACAGGGCGAGGAACCAATGACACGCAATTCCCTGCTGCTTTGCACCGCAATGCTTTTTGCCGCTACGAGCCCACAAACGTCTCTTTCCGAGTCCATAGACGGAATTCGCCTCGCGCAAGTCCCTGCGCCCCAGGCAGACGACAAGCGGCCACCCGGCCAGCGCCCAGCTCAAGGTGCGCCGGCGACTCCGGGGGCGCCTGGCCAGCAACACCCGCCAGCCGCGAACGCACCTCCCGGCCGACCGGCCACCGCGCAGCCCGCTCCGCAACCCTCAGCGCAGACGCCGCCGGGTCAAGCGCCTCACGTCCCACCCGCGCAGGCGCAGACCCCATCCGGGCAACCCCCGCGGCCTGGGGCGCCGGCCGCTCAGCAAGGCGCGCCGCCTCCCACGGCTCAGACGCCGACCGGACAGCCTCCGCGCCCAGGCGCGCCGGCCGTTCAGCAAGGCGCCCCGCCTCCCGCCACGGCTCAGACGCCGCCCGGACAGCCTCCGCGCCCAGGCGCGCCGGCTGTTCAGCAAGGCGCCCCGCCTCCCGCCACGGCTCAGACGCCGCCCGGACAGCCTCCGCGCCCAGGCGCGCCGGCCGTTCAGCAAGGCGCGCCGCCTCCCGCCACGGCTCAGACGCCGACCGGACAGCCTCCGCGCCCAGGCGCGCCGGCCGTTCAGCAA
>WNGJ01001711.1_pt1 | contig 21706 bp, 19 predicted proteins | sample 5400611 | NCBI WGS metagenome assembly WNGJ01 (sample SAMN13153375, study PRJNA577476) | soil metagenome | isolation source: 40 cm soil or saprolite under Garry oak tree replicate 1 | place: USA:California | collected 2016-06-15
CGCTCGATGGTGGTGGCGAGGCCATGGCGGATGCCCTCGGCGAATGCCAGAATGCGCTCGTAGGATGGCGCACCCCGCCAGCGCAGTGCGAGCGCCACCTCGCCCTCGCCTTCGATGAGATCGAAGGCGGTGAAATGCGCGCGGATCGCCTTGGCGAGCTTATCCGCATCGATGCTCTCCTCGCAGACATAGGACGGTTGCAGAACCTGCAAATTGCGTCGCGGCAGAAGCTCGCCGGGCTTGGTGATGTAGCTGGTATTGCCGCTGAGCTGCACGCTGTACTCGGAGGCCCCGAGCGCGGTTGCGCGGATGCACTCGCCGGCCGGGAGCAGCGGCCATGGCAGCGCGCCGGAATCGACGCGCGAGCGGATCGCGCGGCCGAGACGGCGTCCCATGTCCCCGAAGTCGCGGTCCTCGCGGCCATAGACGTATTCGCCGACGCCGCCGGAGAACATCACCCCGTCGATGCGGCCGAACTCGGCAAACGGATCGGTCAAATAGAGATGCTCGACCGCGTGCGGCAGCGGACGCTGCGTGAGCGCCGCTACCAGCAAATCCGCCATGCTCGCCGCGACCTTGTCGAGTTGCACCGGCGAGAGCACGTCGCCGCGCGACCAGTAGAAGCCGGCCTGGCGGGCGTGAAATTTTCCCGCCGGATCGAGCCGCACGATCCGGCCGATGTCGTCGACCACCTGCAGCCGGCCGCCGATATGCAGCGCGGCCGTCGCGGTCACGTTGCCGTTCTCGACGATACCGAGCTTGGTGGTGCCGCCGCCGATGTCGACGTTGAGGATGCGCTTGCTCTCATCGTATGACAGCTTCGAGGCACCCGAGCCGTAGGCCGCCAGCATCGACTCCATGTGGTGCCCGGCGGTGGCGGTGACGAAATCGCCGCGTTGCTCCGCCAACAGGGCGGCGATCGCCTCGGCATTCTCGCGGCGCAACGCCTCACCGGTGAGGATGACCACGCCGGTGTCGATATCCTGTGCTTCAACGCCCGCCGCCACATAGGCCTCGTCGATGATGGCGCCGAGCGCGGCGTCGTCGATGCGCTCATCGCTCGAATAGGGCGTCAGCGCCACCGGCGACTGGAACAAGGTTTCCCGCGACACGACGTAGTAGCGGCTGGTGAGATCCTCGCCATAGCGGCGCAGGTTGATGCGGGAGAAGATGACCTGCGTGCCGGAGGAGCCGATGTCGATGCCGACCGTCACCAGCGTCACATGGTCCTGGATCCAGATCGGGTTCTCTTCCAGCCGCTCGTCGCTGTCGAACTCGAAATGATCATGGTCGTGATCGGCGTCGCCGTCGTGCTCGTGCACGACGTCCTGGCCGAGCAGGTGATCGGCGACCGTATGGCTGCGTTTGCGATCCTCGGCCATTCGAGCCTGCTCCTTGCTGCGCCGCAACGCTCGCATGTGCCGCGTGCGCGCCCACGTTATCGCACGGCGCATTTGCGATGGTCAAAGCGCAAGCCATTGGAGATTGCGCGGCGCCGCAACCGCAGCCCGCGAGCGCAGGAGGGCAATGTCCCCGCTCGCGCTTCATTGACAGAACCGGGGCGGGCCGTCACCTTGCGCGCGCTGCCTTACCTCCCCCGGATGGATGTGACCGTGACCGACAGCAAGACCCCCGACGGCATGGCGGCCGAAGCCTATATCGCCCGGCTCGGCGCGCGCGGTATCGAATACGTATTCGCCAACGCCGGAACGGATTTCGCCCCGATCGTGGAGGCGCTGTCCCGGGCGAAGGACGCGAAGATCCCGCGCTTCATGACGGTCCCCCACGAGAACGTCGCCATGGCCATGGCGCACGGCTATTACCGCATCGCCGGTAAGCCGGCCGCGGTCATGGTGCATGTCACCGTCGGCACCGCCAATGCGATCAACGGCCTCATCAATGCCGCGCGCGACAACGTTCCGCTGCTGCTTGCCGCCGGCCGCACGCCGCTCACCGAGACCGGCAGCATTGCCTCGCGCAACCGGCCCATTCATTGGGGCCAGGAGGCCTTCGATCAGGGCGGCATGCTGCGCGAATACGTGAAGTGGGATTACGAGCTGCGCGCCGGCCAGCCGGTGGAAGCGGTCGTCGACCGCGCGCTCGACATCGCCATGAGCGAGCCGCGGGGACCGGTCTATCTGACCTTGCCGCGCGAGGTGCTGGCAGGACCCGGGACGAAGCCGCGTCGAGACACGGTGCGCCCGCTCGGCGCGGTCGCCCCGGAGCCGGCGCGCGGCGCCATCGAAGAGGCCGCGCAGCTCATCGCCAAGGCGGAGTTTCCGCTGATCGTGACCTCGAGCAGCGGGCGCGTGCCCGCGGCGGTGGGCGCGCTGGCGGCACTGGCCGAACAATTCGCCTTGCCGGTGGTGCAGGCCGAGGCGCGCGATATGAACCTGCCGAGCGATCATCCCATGCATCTCGGCCACGACCCCGGCGCATTCTTGCCGAAGGCCGACGTGGTGATCGTGATCGACAGCGTCGTGCCGTGGATGCCGCGCAACCATCAGCCGCGCAAGGACGCCAAGGTCATCCACATCTCCGCGGACCCGCTCGAGACCCGCTATCCATTCCGCGAACTCGAAGCGGACCTCTTGGTCACGGGCTCTTCGCTCGCGGCCATGGTCATGTTGCGCGAAACCCTCGCCGAGGCGATGAAAGGGAAAAAGACCGCGATCGAGAGCCGTCGCAAGGCGTTGGCCGCCGCGCGTGACGAGATCGACGCCAAGCGCCACAAGCTGATCGAGACCGTGAAGGATCAAACCCCGATCCATCCCGCCTGGCTCGCCGCCTGCATCAACCAGGTGAAATCGGAAGACGCCATCGTCATCAGCGAACTCGGCGCTCCGCTTCCCGTTCTCAAACTCACCAAGCCGCTGAGCTATATGGGCGCATTGCTGTCGGGCGGGCTCGGCTTTGGGCTCGGCGCCGGGCTCGGCGCCAAGCTTGCAGCCCCCGAGCGCGAGGTGATCGTCACCGTCGGCGACGGCTCCTACATGTTCGGCAACCCGGTTCCCTATCATTACGTGGCGCGCGCCGAGAACCTGCCGACGCTGACGGTTGTTGCCAACAATCAGTCCTGGCTTGCGGTGCGGCAATCCACCCTCGACGTCTTCCCCGATGGTCACGCCGCCAAGGCGAACGTGATGGCGCTCACCGAGCTCAAGCCGTCGCCCGACTATGAGAAGGTGATCGAGACCTGCGGCGGCCGCGGCGAGAAGGTCGAGGACCCCGGCGATCTCGTGCCGGCGCTGCGGCGCGGCCTCGAAACCGTGCGCGCGGGAACGCCGGTGACGCTCAATGTACAGACGCAGGCGCGGCGGTAATTGCGCGCGGTCGCTCACTTCGGCAGGTTCTTCATGTAGTCGGTCAGGAACGCCCTGACCTGCGGCGACACCGTCAGCGCGCTCTGCGCCACTTTGGGGGTGTCGGGGCCGGCAGCCCATTGCGGCACGAAACCGAAGGTCTTCTCCGCCTCGTCCGCGTAGGCCGCGTCGCCATTGACCCGCGCGATCGCCGTGCGCAGCGCATCGACCGCCGCCTGCGGCGCGCCGGGCGGCATGACGATCACACGCTGGATGATCCCGTCGGCGGCGATGATGGCCTTGTAGATCTCCCAGAACTGCCCGGACGGCATCGTGCCTTTGATCTTGTGATAGAGGTCGTGGAACATCGGGATCGACAGACCCTTCACGCCGTCGGGAACGAAGAAGTTTTTGCCGTCGTAGCCGGCATCGTAGAACACCGGGATCGCTTGCCCCGTCTTCACCATGCTGGGCTCGACCACGCCACGGTAACTCGGCGGCGATTCCGAGAAGAAATTGATTTCGCCGCGCTGGAACGCCAGCCGCGCCGCCGGGCTCGAGCGGTAGCCGGTCACGTATTTGAACGGGATGCCCAGCATGTCCATCGCGAGCCGCAAGCGCAGGTCCTTGGGCGTGTCGACGCTCAACCCGCCGAGGATGAGGCCCTTGGCCTTGATGATGTCGGTTGGCTCCATCATGCCGGGCGAAACGTCGGTGCGCACGAAATGGACGGTGGTGCCGGGTTGGGTCGCGACGAACTGGTAGGTCTTGAAGTCGACGCGAAAGCGCTCCGGATCGAGCGCATACATGAAGGCGGTGCCGGTGAAGTAGCCGACCATCGCGCCATCGCGCGGCGCCACCTCTCCCAGGTACTTAGCCCCGACAATGCCGCCGGCGCCGTCCATGTTCTGGATGACGATATTGGGCGTCCCGTCGACGTGGCGGGCGAGGTGCTTGGCGAACAGGCGACCCTCGATGTCGGTCGGCCCGCCGGCTGCGAAGTTGATCAGGATGGTGAGACGCTTGCCCGCGTAGAAGGGATCATCCGCGTGCGCCATCGGTGCGGCCACCGCGAGAGCGGCGCAAAGCGCGATGACGGCGCGCACCCAAAGCATCGTGATCCTCCCCGCGTTTGTTTTGCAGAACCTTAACCGCCTGCTCAGCAACGGGGAAGCAGGTCCTGCCCCGTGAGCGGGCATGACAAGCCTCCGTGGGCGTGGCAAAACAGAGCAAAGAGTTTTCCGAAGGAAACGCCGTGCTGGAAAAAGCCCAAAGCTTCAACGCCTATGATCGGCCCCACGGCGATTTGCGCGAATTCATCGCGCGGGCCGAGCGCGCGGGCGAGATCGTGCGCATCGCGCGCGCTGATTGGAAGCTGGAAATGGGCACGCTGGCCGAGATCGTGAATCACGCCCGGCCGGAGCCGCCGGCGATCCTGTTCGAGGAGGTGCCGGGCTATCCCAAGGGCATGCGGCTTCTCTCCGGCGCGACAAATTCATCGAAGCGGCTCGCGATCGCACTCGGATTGCCCGTTCCCGACAATCCGCTCGACGTGGTGCGCGCTTATCGCGACCGCATGAAGACCCACCGACCGATCCCGCCCAAGACCGTGGCGAGGGGACCGGCATTCGAGAATATCGACCGCGACGGCGAGGTCGATGTGTTGAAATTCCCGGTGCCGTTCCTGCACGAGCACGACGGCGGCCGCTATATCGGCACCGACGACCTCGTGATCATGCGCGATCCGGAGGCAGACTGGGTCAATGGCGGGACCTACCGCGTGATGGTGCAGGACAAGACTCACGTCTCGCTCTGGATCTCACCCGGTAAGCACGGACGGCAAATTCGCGAGAAGTACTTCCGGGCCGGAAAGCCCTGCCCGGTGCTGATCTCCTGCGGGCACGATCCGCTCTTATTCCTCGCCGGGGGCAACGAGCTCAAGTTTGGCCTTTCAGAATACGACTATGCCGGCGGCCACCGCGGTGAGCCGTACGAGATCGTGCTAAGCGAGCTTCACGGCCTGCCGATGCCGGCCCATGCCGAGATCGTGCTCGAAGGCGAGATGGTCGAGACCATCAAGGCGAAGGAAGGACCGTTCGGCGAGTTCACGGGTTACTACGCTTCGAGCCCGAGCGAGCAGCCGTTGGTGGAGGTCAAGCGCGTCTATTACCGCAACGATCCGATCCTCGGCATCGCCTCGCCGATGCGCCCGCCGTCCGATTTCTCCTTCAGCAAATGCGTGATGAAGGCCGGCATGATCTGGGACGAGGTCGAGCGGGCGGGACTGTCCGGGGTCGCCGGCGTGTGGGTGCACGAATTCGGCGGCGCGCGCATGTTCAACGTCATCGCCATCAAGCAGGCCTACCCCGGCCATGCGCGCCAGGCGGGGCTGCTGGCGGCCGGTTGCCAGTCGGCCTCCTATCTCGGGCGCTTCATCGTCGTGGTCGACGAGGATGTCGATCCGACCGACCTGTTCGACGTGATGTGGGCGATGTGCACGCGCTGCGACCCTGCCAACGACATCGAATTCGTGCGCCGCACCTGGAGCGGACCGCTCGATCCTATGCTCGACAAGGCAAGCTCGACCAATTCGCGCGCCATCATCGATGCCTGCCGACCATTCGAGCGGCTTGCGGATTTTCCCATGGTCGCGCGCGCGAGCCCCGAGCTACGGCAGAAGGTCAAGGAAAAATTCGCCGATCTCCTCAGCAAGATCGGATGCGCCTGATACGGACAGCCTCCTCCGCGAATGGCGAATAACGACTGGCGAATAGTGAGCGATTCATTCGCCACTCGCTACTCGCTTATTTGCTACTCGCCACTCCCCCGGTCCGCTGCCACACACGGAGAACCCAACCATGCCCGACTCATTCGCCGAACTGCGCCACGAATTGGCCGTCGCCAACCGCGTTCTCGCCAACGAAGGCATTATCGACGCGTTCGGACACATCAGCGTCCGCAATCCGAAGAATCCGGACCGCTATTTCATCTCGCGCCATCGCGCCTCGGAGCTGGTGGAGCCGTCCGACATCCTGGAGATGACGCTCGATTCCAAGCCGGTCGTGCCCACGAACGTGCGTCTCTACAGCGAAATGGTGATCCACGGCGAAATCTACAAAGCGCGGCCCGACGTCAATTCCGTGTGCCACCACCATGCCCCCGCGGTGCTGCCCTTCTGCGCAACCGGCGTGGAGCTCGTCCCGCTCTTCCACCTCGGCGGCACGCTCGGAACCAAGGTGCCGTTCTGGGACAGCCGGGATGAATTCGGCGACACCAATCTGCTGGTGAGGACGCCGGAGGAAGGCGCCTCGCACGCCCGCGCGCTCGGTCCGCACTACATGCTGCTGCTGCGCCGCCACGGCGCGTCGCTTGCCGGCAAATCGCTGCGCGAATGCGTCTTCCGTTCGATCTACACCACCCGCAACGCCGAGCTGCAGTTGCGTGCGATGGCGATCGGAACGCTGGGGCCGCTTTCTCCGGGGGAAGTGGAGAAATGCGGCGGCCATAACCTCGGTTCGCGCGGGGTTGAGCGGGCGTGGGAGTATTGGGTGACGCGGCTGCAAAAGGCGGAAGCGACGTGGGCCGCTGCCGGTTTGCGGCGACTGAAGGACCTTGGCGCGGTGGCGCGGCCGCAGACGGCTGGGCTTGCGCCGGCGAGGCGCGAACCCCGCGCAAGCAGAACCGGCGCAAGGAAACGGCGGTGATTCGGCCGCGTTAACGATCCGTTAATACTCCTGGGAGTTACAATCGCGGCGTGGGCAGCGGGCCTACGTGGAGCGCCGCCGGCCGCGATTGGAAAGCGGCAACACCACGGCGGGAGAATTCACAATAGTTGACGCGTAGCGCCCGATTGTCGCCAAAAACGATTTGTACCCGCCCCTCGCGCGAAACATCGGGGGAACACGATGCAAACAAAGCGAACTTACCAGGTGCAACATTGGCCCGACGGCCAATGGAATCCCGAGCACAACTGGCGCAAGATCGAAGCCGCCAGCGAAAAAGAGGCAGCGGAGAAGGTGTGCGGTCTTGCACTGACCGAGCACGGGACGCTCGCACAGCTTCGCGCCCGCGTCCTCGCATTCGGCGATCTCAAGCAGCGCAGCGCCACGTCGTTTTATATCGTGGAGTAGGTCACGCGCGCTTACCCACGATCGCTCGTCGTCCCATCCTCCCATCACCCATCGCTTGATGACGTGACCGCCGCCGGCGGTCTGTCGCGTTGCAAGCCCTGGGTCGGCGAGCGTATCCCTGTCCCCTCGGCAGGGGCATAGCGCGCATCGCTTTTGCGTATACGCGCGTTGCGCCAACCGCGCGGCCTTCGCGACGCGTTCCGCATGGCGAAACGCGTGCGCTGCGGCGGAGGGGCGAGCGTTGCGCACCTGCCCGTTATCCCGTAATGACAGCGCACGGTTCCATCACAGCTCGCTTGCAACAAACGGGCGGCACGGATCGCGCAAGCCGCAACCGGTTCGAAGGGAGGCCCGCAATGACGGGCATGTACGATCAGGTACGGCCGGGCATTGGTCACAACCAGCCCGACGAATATGCCGAGGAGAAGAAGCACGAGAAGTGGGAGCGCTGGGCCAAGAAGCGCACCTTCGTGCGCGCGCTGGAAGGCACCTACAGTCACCTCTACAAGGCGTTGCTCGAGGAGAAGCGGGTCTATCCGTCCCGCGACGTGCCGTGGAAGGGCGGCCCCGGCCAATTTGGCAAGAGCGTGATCAGCCCACAAGCGACCAGCATCATCCAGTCGATGGAATCGCATATCGAGGCCTACGCGCCCGGGGCCTACGGCCAGAAGCACGGCCACCTCAACAGCGCGGTGTTCTACGTGCTCAAGGGCCGCGGCCATGACGTGCACGATGGCCGGCACATCCCCTGGAAAGCCGGCGACGTGATGATCGTCGAGAACGGTTGCGTCCATCAGCACTTCAACGACGATCCCGAGAACGAAGCAATTCTCCTGGTGTTCAAAGCCAAGCCGCTGTTCCTGTTCATGCACCTCCTGTTCCAGAAGATCGTGGAATGGCCGCCCGACAAATTGCCGCCCGGCCAGGACTCCTACAAACCACCGGCCGACATTTGAGGAGCGCGAGCGATGCCTTTCGAGGACAAAGGTCCGGCGTTGTCGGGCTCCGCCACTTGCAGCTTCCACGCCGACGACGTCGCGGCCTCGCAGAATTTCCGCGAGCAGTATGAAACGCGGACCAACGTCGTCAAAGCGGAAGACATGCCGTGGGAGCGTTCCGCCGACGGCTTGATCAAGCATCTCGTGCACCATCGCCTGAACACGCGCGAATGCTGCGTCGAGGCCTATATGCAGTTCCTCAAGGCCGGCGAGCGCTCCGGCAAGCACCGCCACATGTGGGAGGAGGTCATCTTCGTGGTCGAAGGCTCCGGCTACGACCTGCATTGGGACATGAAGTTCGACTGCCTCGATGCCTTCAAATGGGAATGGGCCGAGGTGCCGAAGAAGTTCGAGTGGACAGAGGGCGACTACATCTACATCCCGCCCTTCACCACCCATCAGCACTTCGCGACCGCAGAGGCGCGGCTCATCATGATGAGCAACCGGATGGTCAAGGAGATGGGCTACGACTGGTTCGATCAGGTGGAGAACGCGCCGGGATTCGAACCCGGCCAAAAGTCGCAGCGGTGACGTCCGAGGAGTTGCTCGATGGGTGTTGGCACTTGGACCCGCGCGCCGCGGCCGCGGTCCTCACATTTGCGCCGCTGCCGCTCGCGCAGCCGACGGCACATGCGCAGTCCCCGGCGGAATTCTACAAGGGGCGGAACGTCGAGCTCTACATCGGATACAGCGTTGGCGGCGCCTACGATCTCTATGCGCGCGTGCTGGCCCGTCACCTCGGCAAGCATATACCAGGCAGCCCGACCATCGTCCCCAAGAACATGGAAGGGGCCGGAAGCCTTCGCCTCGCCAACTGGCTCTACAATGTCGGTGCGAAGGACGGCACCGTGCTCGCCACCATCGGCCGCGGCACCGCGTTCGATCCGTTGCTCGGTTCCAAGGGTGCGCAGTTTCGGGCCGACAAGTTCACCTGGATCGGCAGCGCCAACAACGAGGTCAGCGTGTGCGTCGCCTGGAAGACGAGCGGCGTCACCGGGTTCGAAGATACGCTGAGCAAGGAGCTCATCGTCGGCGGGACCGGCCAGGCGGCCGACACCGATCAGTTTCCGCGCATTCTCAACGGCGTGCTCGGCACCAAGTTCAAAATCGTCACCGGCTATCCCGGCGGCAACGATGTCACGCTTGCCATGGAACGGGGCGAGGTGAAGGGGCGTTGCGGCTGGTCGTGGTCGAGCGTGCTCTCGACGCACAAGCGCTGGATCGAGGACAAGTCGATCACCGTTCTGGTGCAATTGTCGCTCAACAAGCACCCCGATTTGCCCGACGTTCCGCTCGTCATGGATTTCGCCAAGACCGAGGACCAGCAGCAGATGTTCAAGCTGATCTTCGCACGTCAGGTGATGGGCCGGCCTTATCTCGCGCCGCCCGACGTGCCGAAGGACCGCGCCGAGGCGCTGCGCAAAGCCTTCATGGACACGATGAAGGATGACGAATTTCTTGCCGACGCCGAGAAGTCGCAGCTGGAGATCACCCCGGTCGACGGCGCGGAGGTGGAGAAGCTGGTGAGGGAGCTGTATCAGACACCCAAGCCGCTCGCCGATAAGGCAGCGCAATTCATCCGGCACTAGGTTGCGCGCGATTCGCAATGAACGTGATTGGTTCGGCGTCGCTTTAAGGTCCTCGCAATTGCGTGAACCGATGGGCACAATGCGGCATGAATGATCGCAAGAGCGCGCCGATGCAGGACCAGGCCGGGCGAGGCCAAGCCGCGAAGGAGAACTATCGCGGCTGGCAGTCCGATGTGATCGTCGACCTGATCAAACGCTACGGCTTTCCCCACATCACGCTCAATCCCGGCGCAAGCTTTCGCGGCCTGCACGATTCGCTGGTCAACTACGGCGGTAACGAGCCGCCGATGATGCTGTGCCAGCACGAAGAGATCGCGGTGCAGATCGCGCACGGCTATGCCAAGGCGACCGGCAAGCCGATGGCGGTGATCCTGCACGATCTCGTCGGGCTCCTGCACGCCTGCATGGCGATCTACTACGCCTACATCGACCGGGTGCCGATCTTCATCATCGGTGCGACCGGCCCCATGGATGAAGGCAAGCGCCGCCCGCACATCGACTGGACGCATTCGGCGCTCGTTCAGGGCAACGCCGTGCGCGACTACGTCAAATGGGATTACCAGCCGACCTCGATCGAGGGCGTGCCGGAAAGCTTCGCACGCGCCTATTCGATCATGACCACCGAGCCGCAGGGCCCGGTCTATATGTGCTACGACGCCGCGCTTCAGGAGGAGCCGCTGACCCGCAAGGTGCCGTTGCCTCCCGCCGGCGCGGCCGCGACACCCGCGCCGATGGCGCCCGATCCCAAAGCGATCGCGGCAATCGCGGACAAAATCGTCGAGGCCGAGCATCCCATGCTGCTCGCCGAATATGCCGGCCGCCGCGCCGGCGGCTTCGAAAGCATGGTGGAGTTGGCCGAGACCGTCGGCGCGGCGGTCTGGGACGTCAACAACGCGCTCAATTTTCCCAACAAGCACCCGCTGTGCCTGAGCATGGACCAGGCATCGCTTCGGCGCACCGATCTGGTCGTGGGTCTCGACGTCAACGACTGGGAGAAACAGCTCACCGAGCTCAACAGCGCCATGCGCACGCGCGAGCCAATCACGCCGGCGTCATGCGACTTCGTCGAGATCGGCTTCGGCGAGATCAATATCAGCAAATGGGCTTTCGACTATTGCCGCATGCAGCCCTGCTCGATCCGGGCGCTGGGCGACACCGCGCTCGCCATTCCGGCGCTCACCCGCATCTGCAAGGAGCGCATCGCGGGCGACGGCAAGCTCAGAGCCCGCGTCGCCGAGCGCCGCGCCGCGATCGGCAAGCGTCACGACGAGGTGTGGGCAAAATGGCAGGAAGAGGCGCACCACAACTGGGACGCTTCGCCGATCACCTTCTCACGCCTCGCGCTCGAAGTCTGGGAGGTGATCAAGAACGAGGACTGGGTGCTGTCCGCGAACACGCTCAAGCAGCAGGTGCGCAAGCTGTGGGATTTCGACAAGCCCTACCGCCATCCCGGCGTCGAGCTCGGCACCTCGACCCAGATCGGCATCTCGCTCGGCGTGGCGCTCGCGCACAAGGGCACGGGACGCGTCGTGGTCGACATCCAGCCCGATGGCGATCTGATGTTCGACGCCGGCGCGCTTTGGGTTGCTGCGAAATATGAAATTCCGATGCTCGTGGTCATGCACAACAACCGCGCCTATTACAACGACTGGGAGCACCAGATCCGCATGGCCAAGCTGCGCGGCACCGACGAGGCCAAGGCCCATATCGGCATGGATTTGTTCGCTCCGGAGCCGGACTTCGGCGCGCTTGCCCGCGCCATGGGCTGCCACGGCGAAGGACCGATCGACAAGCCGCAGGACATCCGGCCCGCGCTGTTGCGCGCACTCGCCGAGGTCAAGAAGGGGCGGCTCGCGCTGGTGGATACCATCACGCAGCACAGGTGATTGGCCGTTCTCCCCTGCGAAGCAGGGCGAAGAAAGAACGTCACGCCGGTTCCAGACCCTTCTGTTTGAGCAAGCGCGGGGACTCGGCCGCCACGAACTTTACCAGCGCCGCGGCGACGTCCGGCGCTTTCGCCGCCGTGAGCACGCCGGCCGAGAAGGTCGTGATCTTCTGCAGCGCCGCGGGCAGCGGGCCGACGATCTCGATGCCGGCGACCGGAAGAAGCTCGCTGATCTGCTGGATTCCGATCTCGGCGTCGCCCTTGGCGACCACCTCGCCGATTGGCGTCCCGGGATCCGGGATCACGATCTTGGCTTTCATCACGTCGGCGATGCCGAGACGCACCAGCACGGTGGGAAAATAGATGCCGCTCATGCCGGTCTTGGAGTGGGCGACCGACTTGGCCGCAAGGAGCGCGCGTTTCAACGCCTCGGGCGAACCGATGTCGGGCCGCTTCGCGCCCTTGCGCACCGCGACGCCAATGCCGGAGCGGGCGAGGTCGACGCGGCTACCGGCGACCACCTTGCCATGCCCGGTGAGGTCGTCGATCGCCTCGGCGGTCAGGATTGCGAGGTCGCCGCCGGCGCCGCCTTCGAGATCCTTCAGCAGACCGTTCGTGGAGCCCCAGGTGATCACGATTTTCGTCCCGCTGGTGCGCTCGAATGCGGGTATGAGATCGAGCATCACCGACTTCACGCCGTTGGTGCAGAGAACTTCCATTGCGGCGCTCCTTTCACGTTTCCTAATCATTCCGCGTTGACGCCGGGTGGCCGAAGATGCCACTTCTAAAGCCCGAGCGGGAGAGCCAAGCGCCGTCGACCCAAAGGTTGCGTGCGGGAGAGGATGCGATCATGGACAGCGAAAGCGCCCGCATGAGTTCGGCCGCCGAAGCGCGGTTCCGGATCGATTATCCCAATTCCAAGCCGCGCGTGATCAAGGTCGTCGCGCTCGATGCGGCGAGCGAGCGCGTGGTCAAACGCGTGGCACAACAGGGATGGCAGCGCGCGACGTTCTTCACCTCCATCAAGTTCGAGGGGGCAGCGCGCAGCGGCGAGAGCTGGTCGATGCAGGCTTGGCTCAGCGATCTCGCCGGCCGCACCAAGGCGCTGGTCGAGGAAGTGGCAGCCGCCGATCTCGTGGTGATGGTGTCGAGCGCCGGCACCAGCGCGCAGGCCGCCGCGGTCATCGGCGAAGCCTGCGCCGCGCGCAAAGTAATGACGATGGCGCTGATCATCGGCAGCGAACAGCGCTCGAACGAGGAGCTGTCGAAGACGCTGGCGGCGCTACGACCCTACGCGTCGATGCTCGTCATCGCCAGCGGCGACGAATACATCGAGGAAATGCTGGCGGCATTGAGGGCGTAGGCCCGCTTGGCGCTACGCTTGCGTCCTGCCGCGATAGCCGAGCCGCGCCGAGACCAGATCCGCCGTGGCGATCACGTGCGGCATCACGGCGGCGATCGATTTTTTTGATAGCCGCGTGAGCGGCCCGGCGATACCCACGGCGGCGACCACGTCGCCGCTGTCGTCGCGGATCGGCGCGGCGATGCACACCATGCCGATTTCGCTCTCCTCGTCCTCGATCGCGCAGCCACGCTGGCGCGTGGCGCCGAGCGCTTTGATGAATTTTTCCGCGCTGGTGATGGTCTTCGGCGTGCGCGGCTCGAGGCCAGCCTCGATCACGCGGTCCACCACGTCATTCGGCTGAAAGGCGAGGATCGCCTGCCCCTCGGCCGTGCAATAGGCGGGCTTGCGCACGCCGATATCGGAGCGCATGCGGATCGCATGCGTGCCCTCGAGATTGTAGACATACATGATCTCGGTTTCGTCGAGAATGGCGAGATGCACGCTCTCGTTGATCTTTTCGCGCAGATCGTAGAGGTAGGGCCGCGCTTCGTTCGAGACGTTCATGCGCCGGCGCACCAGCGCGCCGAGCCGAAAAAGCGCGATGCCGAGTTGGTACTTGCCGTTGTCCCGGTTCTGCTCCAGCAGACCTTCCGAGACCAGCGTGACCGCGAGCCGATGGACGGTGCTCTTCGCCAGCCCGAGGCGGCGCGCGAGCGCGCTGATGCCGATTTCGACCTCGTCCTCCGAGAACGCCTTGAGCAGCCGGATCGCGGTCGCGACCGAGGACAGCCGCTCGCGTCGTCCCCGCCCGTTGGTGTTGCCGGCTGCTTTCTTTCTCGCCATCCGCTTCTCGCCATCGGCGCGCCAGAGGCGTGAACCCGAGCTCGTTCCGCTCTGCGGACCATTGTTCCGCGGCATCTAGGCGCAGTGTCACGGACGTGTCAATAATTCCCCGCAGCGCGCACCGAACGGAGGCGGCGGATGAATGCCGTGCGCAAGATCGTCGTTGTCGGCGGCGGCCCGGCGGGCGTCGCGGCGGCGCTCGCCGCCAAGCAGCAGGACGCTGCCGCCGACGTCGTTCTGCTCAGCGACGAGTCGCAAGAGCCGTACGAGAAGCCGCCGCTGTCGAAGGCCGTGCTCACGGGAAAGGCGATGCCCCACGACGCGCCGATCGCCGGCCCGAAGGGCGTTGCCGCAAGCGGCGTCCGCCTCAAGCTCGGCACGCCCGTGAAGGCGATCGATCGCGCCGCGCGCGCGGTGATGACCGATGCGGGCGAGCGCATCGGCTACGACGCGCTCGTGCTCGCCACCGGCTCGATCAATCGCATGCTGCCGATGTTCCCGGCGCGGCAGAAGGGCGTTTACTATCTGCGCACCGAGGCGGAAGCGCGCGCGCTCAAGGCGCATCTGCATCAAGGGGGCTCGCTCCTCGTCATCGGCGGCGGACTGATCGGTTTGGAAGTAGCGGCGTCCGCCGCGGAGCTCGGCGTCAAGACGACCGTGATCGAGATCGCGCCGCGCATCCTCGCGCGCGTCTGTAACGCCGATATCTCCGAGCTGATCCACGAACGCCATCGCATCCGCGGCGTCGATATCCGCGTCGGCACCGCCGTCTCCGCGCTGCGCGAGTTGCCTGATGGCCGGCTCGGCGTCGACATCGGCAGCGGCGACACCATCGCAGCCGACCTCATCGTGGTCGGCGCCGGCGTCGCGCCCGACGATCGGCTGGCGAAGGCCGCGGGTCTCGCCACGCAAGACGGCATCGTGGTCGACGACCATGGCCGCACCAGCGATGCCGCGATCTTCGCGGCCGGCGACTGTACACGCTTTCCCGGACCGCACGGGCCGGTGCGGCTGGAGAATTGGCGGCATGCCCAGGAGCACGGCGCGATCGCCGGCCGCAATGCCGCCGGCGGCGATGTCGTCTACAAGGTCGCGCCCTCGTTCTGGTCGGAGCAACACGACATGTATATCCAAGGCGTGGGCTGGCCCGTTGCACAACCGAGCGCGCGCATACGCCGGCCGCTCGGCGCGGGCGCCGCGCTCCTGTTCGAGCTCGACGGCACCCACCTCGCGCACGCGTTGGGCATCAATGCGCAGCGCGACATGGCGGTGGTGCGGCGGCTGATCGAGCGCGGGGTGCCGGTCGACGCCAGCGAGCTCGCCGATGCCGGCAGGCCGCTCGCTGCCATGCTCAAGGCGAAGGTATAGCCGCGTCGGCGGGGCAGAACCACGAGGCCCACGGTGCATAGGTGACGTCCATGACAACCGGAAAGAAGGAGCGCGTGGGCATTGTCGGCGTCGGCCGCATGGGCCTTGCGATGCTCAAGCATCTCGTCAAGCACGGCTACCAGGTGACCGCCTGCGACATCGACGATAAACAACTCGCCAAGGCACGCGATGCCGGCGCCGCCACCGCCGAGACACCGGCCGAGGTCGCGCGCGCAGCCGATTTCGTGATCATCGGCGTCGGCTATGACGACGAAGTCAATCAAGTCGTGCTCGGGACGGAGGGGTTGCTCGCCAATCTTGCATCCGGCTCGATCATCGCGGTGTCCTCGACCGCCAAGCCCGACACCGTCAAGGCGCTCGATGAGCGCGCGCGGGCGGTGGGCGTCGCCATCCTCGATGCGCCGATCTGCCGTGGCCGCTTCGCCGCCGATGACGGAACGCTGCTCGCGCTCGTTGGCGGCAAACCCGACGTGGTCGAGCGCGGACGCGCGATCTACCGCTGCTTTTGCTCCGACTATGCCCATCTCGGCGAGGTCGGCCACGGCCAGGTCGGTAAGACCATGAACAACCTGCTGCTCTGGATCAATGCCGTGGGCTTGATCGAAGCGGGCCGGCTGGCCGAGACCACCGGGATCGATCTCGGCAAGCTGCGCGCGGCCTTGCTGATGAGCTCAGGCGCCTCCGACGCGCTCAAGGAATGGGACAGGATCTCCTTCACTTGGGCGCTCAAGGACATGCAGATCGTCGCCGACCTGACCGACAAGGCGGGGCTCTCGCTGCCGATCACCGGCGCGATCAAGGAATTGGTCAAGGACGCGCGCCGCATCAAGGCGACGAACGCGCCGAAGTGGACGGGAACCGGGGATCAGCGATCAGGGGGTCGATAATCAAAAGCCAGTAATCAGAGCTGCCCCGCTTTTTTTGATTACTGATTCCTGATCACGACAAATCCATCGCCGAGACGCCGCCATCGACGAACAGATTGGCGCCGTAGACGAACGAGGAATCCTCGCTCGCCAGGAACAGCACCGCTTTGGCGGCCTCGAGCGGTTGGCCCGGGCGCTTAGCCATGTTCGGCACCGGCCGCGAGGGATCGAACTCGTCCTTGCCGACCGGAGAGCCGATCTTGTTCGGCACGATCGCGTTCACCCTGATTTTGTGCGGCGCTAGTTGCGCCGCCATGGCGCGGGTCAAATTCGCGACCCCGCCCTTCGCGGCCGAATAGGCGACGGCGCGACTTCTGCCCATGAAGCCGGAGGTCGAGCCGATATTGACGATCCGCCCGCCCGTGCCCTGCGCCGCCATCTGCTGGGCGACGTGCTTGCCCATGAGGAACTGGCTCTTGAGCGTGACCGCCAGCACCCGGTCCCACTCCTCCTCAGTGATGTCGAAAATGTGCTTGTTGTCGGAGATCGCGACGTTGTTGACCAAAATATCAATGCGGCCGAAGCGGTCGACCACCGCCCTGACCAGCGCGGCGACGTCGCTGCCCTTGGAGACGTCGGCGGTGAACAGTTCGGCCTCGCCGCCCGAGCCCTTGATCGCGCCCACGACGCGCTCGCCCTGCGGCTTATCGACGTCGACGATCGCAACTTTGGCGCCCTCGGCGGCGAACAGCTTGGCGATCTCCTCGCCGATATTGCGTCCGGCGCCGGTCACGACCGCAACCTGATCTTTGAGCTTCATCTGTCGGCCCCTCGTCCCCCTCCTGCCGTCATTACATTTACCAACAGGACGCGGCAACAAGTGCGGCCTCGCGGGACTGCCGCGAACATGATAGGAGAAATGCTCAGAACATGGATTTCGCCATGGCCGCGCCGCTCAAAACCGTCGAAGGCTCCAACATCGCCGCCCTGATGCACGAGATCGGCCAGCGGGCGAAAAGCGCCGCGCGCGTGCTGGCGCTCGCGCCCACGGTGCAAAAGGACAGGGCGCTTGCGGCGATGGCCGCGGCGATCCGCACACGCCAGGCGGAGATCCTTGCCGCCAACGCCAAGGATGTGGCCGAGGCGAAGGCGGCGGGCGCGACGGCGGCCTTTCTTGACCGCCTCGCGCTCGACGAGCGCCGCATCGCCGCCATGGCCGACGGCCTCGACGTCGTGCGGGCCCTCGCCGATCCTGTCGGCGCGGTCGCCGAGCGCTGGACGCGGCCGAACGGCATGACCATCGAGCGCGTGCGCGTGCCGATCGGAGTCGTCGGCATCATTTACGAGAGCCGTCCGAACGTCACCGCCGATGCGGCGGCGCTGTGCCTGAAGGCTGGCAATGCGGCCATCCTGCGCGGCGGCTCGGAGAGCCACCGCTCGAACCAGGCCATCCACGCCGCCTTGACCGAGGGAATGCGCACAGCCTCGCTGCCGGAGGCTGCGATCTCCCTCGTGCCCACCCGCGACCGTTCCGCCGTCGGGATGATGCTCGCCGGCCTCGACGGCGCGATCGACGTCATCGTTCCACGCGGCGGCAAGGGCCTGGTCGCGCGCGTGCAGACGGAGGCGCGCGTGCCGGTGTTCGCGCATCTCGAGGGAATTTGCCATGTCTACGTGGACAGGGCGGCGAAGCTCGACATGGCGCGCACGATCCTGCTCAATGCCAAGATGCGGCGCACCGGCGTCTGCGGCGCGGCCGAGACGCTGCTCGTCGACGGCGCGGTCGCGTCGACGCACCTCAAGCCGCTCGTCACCATGCTGCTCGACGCCGGCTGCGAAGTACGCGGCGACGAGGCCACGCGCGCGGTCGATCGCCGCGTGAAGCCTGCGAGCGAGGAGGACTGGTCGACCGAATATCTCGACGCCGTCATCTCCGCCAAGGTGGTCGACGGTGTGGACGCCGCGATCGAGCATATCGAGCGCTTCGGCTCACACCACACCGATTCGATCGTGACGGAAGATCATGCTGCGGCGGAAAAATTCCTCAACGAGGTCGATTCCGCGATCGTGTTGCACAACGCCTCGACCCAATTCGCCGATGGCGGCGAGTTCGGCTTCGGCGCCGAGATCGGCATCGCCACTGGCCGCTTCCATGCGCGCGGGCCGGTGGGCGTCGAACAATTGACCAGCTTCAAGTATCGCGTACACGGATCGGGGCAGATCAGACCGTGAAAACTCCGCTGGCGCAGGCGCAACCTTCTCCCGCGCGGGAAGAGGGTAAGGCGGCCACGGCGCGCATCGTGCTCCCTCCCCACGCTCCGGGGATGCGCATCGGTCTATTCGGCGGCACGTTTGATCCGCCGCACGAGGCGCATCTCGGCGCCTGCTTGATCGCCATGAAGCGGCTCGATCTCGACCGGGTCTGGTGGCTGGTGACGCCTGGAAATCCCCTCAAAGACACCCGTGGGCTTGCCCCGCTTGCCGGTCGCATCATCGCTACCAAGGCGCTCGCGCACCATCCGCGCATCGACATCACCGATTTGGAAGCGCAGATCGGCACGCCGTATACCTACAAGACCATCGCGTATTTGCGCCGGCACTGTCCGGGCGTGCGTTTCGTCTGGATCATGGGTGCCGACAATCTGCGTAGCTTCCATCGCTGGCAGCGATGGCGTGGCATCGCCGCCATGGTGCCGATCGCGGTGGTCGACCGGCTCGGGCCCAGCCTCTACGCGAGCGCCAGCCCCGCGGGCCAGGCGCTCGCGCGCGCGCGCATCCCCGAAACGGCGGCGAAGTCTCTGCCCAACCGCAAGCCACCGGCCTGGGTTTACCTCCATGGTCTGAAATCGCCGCTGTCGTCGACCGCCCTGCGCGCTGCCCGTCATAAAGGTGATGCCAAAGCGCCACAGTATGGAGATTGTGGAACGGCGGCAGGTTGAAACCGTTAACCGGCCGTGCCTATCTTACGGTTGCCCTGCTTCGCGCGGGGCGGTGATGCAGCGAAAGGAAAGGAAGACCCTGCCAACACCTGTGCTCTCTCGCGCTGGCGCCTACCGCGCCGCCGAACCCATCTCCAAGGTGCGACCTGACGCCGAGGAGATTCTTCGCCTGGTCCTCGCCCGCCTCGACGACATGAAGGCTGAGGACACCGTCACCATCGATCTCACCGGCAAATCAACGATCGCAGACACCATGGTTGTGACCTCCGGCAGGTCGAACCGCCATGTCGGCTCGGTCGCGGATCGCGTGCTGGAGGACCTCGCCGCCGCCGGCTTGCCTGCGCGGGTGGAAGGCATGCCGCACTGCGACTGGGTGCTGATCGATGCCGGCGACGTCATCGTCCACGTGTTTCGGCCGGAAGTCCGCGCCTTCTACAATCTGGAGAAGATGTGGGCGCCGGCTCGACCCCATGGGCGGCGGGCAAGTTGAGGGCCGCTGACGAAATTCGTTAGCGGTCGGTCGAGCGGCTTGAGCGGGCGCATGGTCCGTGCGTATCGTCACGCATGCGCATCGTGATCGCCGCCGTCGGCCGGTTGAAGCAGGGTCCGGAGCGCGAGCTTGCCGAGCGCTACCGCAAACGCGCGGCTGACGCCGGTCGCAGCGTCGGTTTGAACGCCTTCGACATCGTCGAGATCAAGGAAAGCCGCGCCGACGATGCCGCCCGGCGCCGGCTCGAAGAATCGATCGCCATCGCGAATATCGTGCCCGACGGCGCGGCGACCGTAATCTTGGATGAGCGCGGCGAGAATATGAGCAGCGCTCATATCGCCGGCCGGCTGCAGGACTGGCGACGGCAGGACGCGCCCGCGGTCGTGTTCATCATCGGCGCGGCCGACGGGCTGGCGCCCAGCCTACGTGAGAAGGCGAGCCTTGCCATTGCCTTCGGGGGGGCGACCTGGCCGCATCAGCTCATTCGAATTATGCTTCTGGAGCAGCTTTATCGCGCCGTTACCATCCTGGCAGGGCATCCCTATCACCGCGCGTGATCGGTCCCCCCGGCGTAAAAAAGACGGAAAAATCGAGCGGTTACGCGTCCATCGAGCGCGAAAACCTTGCCCCTCGTCTTAATCCAGTGCCAATCATAGCTATGTATTTCGGTGGGCACTTTTTGCATAGAACGAATTCATGCACGCCGCCTCGCGCTCTCCCGTCGTTCTGCGTTCGCTGATGCTGGCGGTGGCGGGAGTTTTGCCGCTCGGCCTCCTCGCCGCGTCAGCGCAAGCGCCGCCTACGCCTCCGCAGGCCGAGACCCCACCCGCAAATCTCGATACCCTCAAGGCACGCGACCAGGAGTTGGAAGCGCTCCGCGCCGAGCAACGCAGAACGCTCGAGAACGAGGCGCGGCTCAAACGCGAGATCGAGTCGATCGGCGACGATCGGCGCAAATTCAATCAGCAGATCATCGACACCGCGTCCCGTGTGGTGGGCGTAGAGGAGCGGATCGCCCAAACGCAGGAGCGCCTCGAACCCCTCGACGACAGGGAGCAGGCGCTGCGGGCCTCATTGGAACAAAGGCGCGGGGTCATCGCCGAGGTGCTGGCGGCATTGCAGCGGATCGGCCGACAGGCGCCGCCCGGTCTTTTGATCAGGGCCGAAGACGCGCTGCAATCGGTGCGCTCCGCCATGATGCTGGGCGCGGTATTGCCCGAGATGCGACAGCAAACCGAGGTGCTGGCGGCCGATCTCGCCGAGCTCGTGCGCTTGCGCCAGCAAATTGCCGCCGAGCGCGACCGCCTCGCCAGAGATCTTTTCGTGCTCGCGGACGAGCGCCAACGGCTGTCCCTGTTCATCGAGGAGCGGCAAAAACGATTGGCAGAGGTGGAACAGGCCCTCACCGATGAACGCCAACGCGCCGCGGAGCTGGCGCGGCAGGCAGAAAATCTCAATCAATTGATCGCCAAGCTCGAACACGGGCTCGACACCGCCTCCCGCGCCGCGCGGGCGGCCGCGCGCTCGAGCGAGGACGGCAAAGCGGCGAGTGGCAGGCCGGATCTCGCCGCCCTCAAGGATCCGGGGCGGCTAAGCCCGGCCATTGCCTTTGCTTCGGCCAAGGGAATGCTGCCGCTACCGGTCAACGGCGCCCGAATCAAGGAATTTGGGGCCGCCGACGGCCTCGGAGGCACCGAAAAGGGTGTATCGATCGCTGCCCGCCCTGGCGGCCAGATCACGGCTCCGTGCGACGGATGGGTGGTTTACGCCGGCCCCTTCCGCAATTATGGCCAACTCTTGATCCTTAATGCCGGCGGCGGATATCATGTCTTGCTCGCTGGGATGGAACGGATATCCGTTGACTTGGGGCAGTTCGTGGTAACGGGCGAGCCCGTCGCAGTGATGGGCGGCGGAGCCCAATCGGCCGTTG
>WNGJ01003052.1_pt1 | contig 21699 bp, 43 predicted proteins | sample 5400611 | NCBI WGS metagenome assembly WNGJ01 (sample SAMN13153375, study PRJNA577476) | soil metagenome | isolation source: 40 cm soil or saprolite under Garry oak tree replicate 1 | place: USA:California | collected 2016-06-15
TGGGCGAATGTCCTCACGACTACTCAGTTTTGAGTAGCTCTACTCATTATTGGGTAGTTCTACTCATTTTTGGGTAGGTCAGCCTCACTTTTCATGTCACGATAATGCTTTTGAGCCTGTTTTCAGCCCGTGTGTGTCTGTTTTAACCCGTTTCGGGGTCAGTTCCCACTACTAACCTTTATATTAGACTTGTAGAACAGTAGAGAATGGTCTGCTCATCTGAGACAGGGTTTCACGGAGAGACGTATCTTCGGAGAGACTCTTTCGGGGATCAGCCAGGAACCGATGACAGCCTTAATCGGCTAGGGTTCGAGGTTCAGGACACAGCACCGACGCGGGGTGAAATGACACTCGCTCAGAGTAAGGGAGCCCCGCCTGCTTGCAGACCATCCTACTACTGTCTCTCTCATCAGACCATCTATTCCGTCCTACCACTGTTGGAAAGCGCAAATGAGGTAAAGAGGCCGAAAGCACTACACTAGAATAAAAGCTAATATGTAACGTGCGCGCGTGTCCCGAACTATGGTTTCTCGCTACGAGGAAGATGGCAAGCTTCCAGTTCTCGTCAAAGAGGTTCTTGACAGTTATCGAGGCGCAGAGCTTAATGATGCTAAAGCGTTTCAGTGGCGCGTCATCTTCACAAATCAGTCCCTAGGACATGAAGAAGTCGCAGGAAAGTGTACCCGTGTTGATGGGGCAGTAAGATTCCTCTGGTCGAACGATTTCATCATACTGATCCACAAGCCAACGTTCGACAGCGCAACACCGTTAGAAAAGACTCGAACCATCATTCATGAATTACATCATATTGGAAAGGATGATCATGATGAGCCTGCAATCAGACGACACGCAGGCGACTTTTGCGAAATTCCAAGCCACGATAAGCTGTCGTACAAGATAGCTCACGAAATCTACCGGAATCTCAAAAATCTACGAGAATTCACAACTCAACATGAGATTGAGACTCCTGATCCAGTCGCTGTCTTAGCGGAGGAATAAGGGATGGTAGTCGAGAAAGAGCCGACGTTCAAGATTAAGATTCGAGCCTGCGAGTTCAACAGGCTGAACATTGTCGAACTGACAAAGAAGCTCAAGTTGATGCATGATCTGAACTTTACAGCCTTCTACACGATTGTCGAGGATACCAATGACCCGCTTCCGAATCTCGAATGGGAGAAGGAAAAGCCGAAAATCGAAGTGAAGGCATAGCCATGCAGTCTCAAGGGCCTACTCTTGCCGACAAAATGCTCTCTGACCTCGAAAAAATCAACAAAGCAGTAGAAGAATTACGGGTAAAGGGGTTGCCGATGTCGTTTGTTCTCATGTATGTGAACAAGAAAACGAGAATACCGACCCGTGATATTCAAGCAATTTTCGATGCGCTCAAAGAGCTTAACCGGGAAATCCAGCCGAAACCACTGAAATAATTATGCCTACGAGTACTCGTCGGGAGAAAATCTTCTTATTGAACAATGTCCTCGACACCTGCCACAAGAACAGCTTTGATTTTCACACTCCCGCATTGGCCGATAAGGTGGCTCAGATAATCAAAGTCTCAGGATTCTCACAACCAACAGAGAAAGAGTATGTCAGGCTGATAGTGGATGCATTGTACTGGGAGGGGAAGCATGAGAAGGAGTTCAGATTCACAGAATGAAGAAAGAAGAAATTTTCATGGGAGACATTGGGCGTATCGAAGTGCCTGACCAAGTTTTCAGACTGGCAGAGTTTCTGCGCTGGAATGACGAGACAATCAACATTCTGAAGGAGATTTTCAATGCCGATTAAGAAGCTCCGATGTCTCACTGACGGCTTCACAGTCGAAGAATCGTCACTGATCATCCAGAATCTCGGGCTTCCTGAGGATTTCACTAGGCATTTCTTGAAACAGCATCAGAAGGTTGATCCAAAAGAGGGCGTGGACTATTCGAGTGATGATGTGATGGTGATGGGATGATTTCTGTTCAGGTTTTCGACTATGACTGTCTAGAGGATGAGAATGGTGATCGACAAGCCTAGTTGTCCGATTCACGGTGTCAAGTATATGCACAGGATAGCATGTAACGGATTCGTGGCATCATATGAGTGTCGGCACTATCCTTCTCGGCCCCACTGTAAAATAAGGGTCAAACAGTGAAAGGCTCGAATGGTGTCGCAGTCGTCCGGGACAACCGTAAGCGGCATTGTCGAGACTGTAAACGGCTGATCGTGAAGGGTGAACAGCTTAAGAAGGCTTATCATCAGCAGAATGGTACACGGTCAAGAACCACTTTTACCTGTAGCGACTGTTATGTGGACGCACATGGAAACCGTATGCTTTGAACCGTTGGGATGGCTCCGGTAACGAGAATCGCCATGTACGGGAACGTAATAGGATGGTTTCGAAAATTCCTATCTGTCCGTCCTGTGGTGTGCGCTGTACAGTCTGTGCCCCGAAATATAACCGTCAAATATGCTGTCTCCGCTAGGCTTTTAACCAATTCCACTGTCAGAATACCACTATGAAGCGTCTGGATGTCCTTGCAGTCATAGTCATAGCATTGAGTCTCACAGCAACAGTCTATGCGACAGTCTCACTAATACAGCAAACGCCTGCAATAACGCCCCCTGCCATTCCTGCGTTGACAAGCCCATGCACCAATCTCGTTCCCGAAGGAACAATACAGCCTGTCAGTGGAGTAATACTCTTAGACTGCGGCCCAGCCATTCCCGCGTTTACAGTCACTAACCAGAACCAGGCCATGTTCACGCCCACATTCACGCTTCCAGCAGTAACAACAGGCACAGTTGGGCCATTGATAGTCTCGCAGACAAGTAACGTGTGCGGAAACGGAACAGGGTTCATCTTGACCAGTGGGCAAGCCCTCTCTCTGCCTTCTGGCCAGTACGATTACTGTCTAGGCTACGGCAATTTTCCAGCAACAGGAGGACAGAGCATCCCGTCTTTCAGCATAGCCTGGGGCTAATCATCGGATGATCGTTCGACAACCCCGCATTAGTACCAAGGTTGCTCTTGTCCGTTGATGAGAGACAGGCGGGAGTGTCAAGGCTCCGAAAATGATTCTTGACTGGCGTTGGATCGTCGCAAAGCGAATCGTGAACCGTAAATGGGAGAATGGATTCTGTGTCACCTTCGACACCATCTTCGACCATAGTGAAGATTTCGCCAAACCCGTAATCCTGTCAAAGGGCGACCTGTTCATTGATGCTGGCGCACACTGTGGAATGTGGAGTCTCCAAGCCAGCAAATACTATGATAAGGTCATAGCTATAGAGCCGACTAGAAAAAGCGCAAAGTCTCTCAGGACGAATCTGCGTATGAACCGGGCTAATAATGTGAAAGTGGTCGAGGCCGCGTTATCCGAAAAGGAAGGATATGCTACATTCTACGAGTGGCCTGATGGCCCAATGGGAAACAGTCTCCATAGTGAACCTGTCACATACACCGCCGACTATGGCTTCGGAGGCAAACCGTCAGTTGTAAGAACAGTCTCAATCGACTCACTCAACGTGAAGCCGACAGTAGTCAAGCTCGACGTTGAAGGAGCAGAATATTGCGCGGTAAAAGGTGGAATCGTGACCATTCTTGCCCATCGGCCTAAACTATTCATAGAAATTCATCATCCAGATAACGAGAAACGGATCATTGAAGCCTTGCCCGGCTATAGCTGGAAGAAACATTACAGGCTCATGCAACCGAAAGGGAAAAAAGAGTTCTACCAGACACAGATGATTGGAGAATACTCTTGGACCTGAGCATTGTCACAGTCACCTATAATTCGCGGGAGGAAGTGAAACAGATGCTATCAAGCCTTTCGGACACAGTCGATTTTCACCAGTGGAATGTTGAGACATTGGTGTGGGACAACAATTCGAAAGATGGAACTTCAATCGTTCTCCGACAGGCTATTGATGCTTATCCGCACCTGAAAATCCGGGTGTTCCAGTCCTGGTCGAATCTTGGACTCAGCAAAGCCTTGAACCGGATAATCGCCACGGCAAAAGGCGACATGATTCTGTTCTGTAACCCTGATGTAGAGTTCGACCGTTCCCTCAAGAACCTGGTCAAATATGTTAGAGAATGGCCGATGATCGGGGCAGTTCCAGAGTTCTACAATCGTGATGGGACGTTACAGAGGGTCATAAACCGGAGATATGCGACACTAGCAAGAATAATTCTTGACTTCACAGCCTTTGGACGGCTCTATCTTAGCAAGATGTTTCCTTGGATACGTCGAGACTATGCCTATATGGATCGAACATTCAGAGATGCGGAACGTATCGAACAGCCAGGCGGGTCATGTCTCTTGATGTCGAGAGAAGCAGTATTGCGATTCTCTCCCTTCTACGATGAGCATTTTCCGGTTCTCTGGAACGATGTTGACATGGCGTTCAGGGCGAAAACTGTCGGAGTCCAGTTTGTGCTTGTACCGTCAACCACGGTTCGGCATGGGCTAGGACATACAAGCAAAAGTGGCAATCGGGCGTTAATTATCATGCTCTTCTATAGTAGTGCGGGCATGATAGGGTTTGCTCGGAAGTGGAAACTGCATCCTATCCTCACATCCTGCAACTTGCCCTGTTCCTCGACGCCATCTTCATAATCGGCCTAGCACCGTTACGGGTCATCGCCCGGAAGCAGAGAGACGATAGTCTCAACAGAACATTCAGAACCCGCCTTAAAAACGTGCAGATTGGAGTATTACGCTTCAGATGCAGTCTCCACTGAAAAACGCGGCAATAATCGCGGCTTTATGGTGGGTGTTTCCAGTCCTGTTCATGATCGGCATAATTGAAATTCTGCCGGAAATGCTTGGCTCCAAGTTTAATAGGCTGTATGCTGATGAGGCTGACAGAATGTTTCAGGAAATGTGGAAATGAGCAGTACCGAGCAGTATTCAGGATATTTCCGGTGTGGAGGATGCGGCCGATTTGTGGGAAACGAGGCGATGCAGAAACACTACGAGAGCAACCACAACGAGGGAGTCGCTACAGAATCGCCGCCTGCTCCCGCTACCGTCGCAAATCCACTGCCTCCACCGATGCTATACGGTCATGCAGTACCCCCTAGAACACGGGAGCCGAAACAAGAGTCGGTAGCGTTCAACATTATCTTCATGTATCGCTCTTATCCTCGCGCCTTCAAACTCTGGACGGTGATTGTGATGGCGTTAACGGCCATGTTCATCAGTAGCCTATACACCTGGCTAGTGTTCCATATCTGAAACCGGAATGGAATTGGATTCCAACCATAGGCGGGTTCGTTGCCCTCATCGCATGGATGACAATCATTTTCGCATTGTTGTTTGAAATCGGTGGCCCTTTTCCTCCGACCCAAGACAGGGTAATACTTGCATCAGAAATAATCTCTGACGCGATTCCATTCATGGGAGTTGGAATGGGCACGTTCGTAATAGGGCTAATCATGGAGCATGGTGATCGACTATAAATGAATCTTCTAGATTGGCTGTTTTTTCAAGACCAGAAAAAAACCTTCTTGGCCGTCGGCCTGTTCGCGTGGCGCATGGCCCAGCTTCCGTTCTACTACCATCACGATCTTGCCTCGATAATCTACTCTGTTAGATGTTGGTGTTTCCCATTCTATATTCCCTACGGCTATGTCTGGTACGTTCTAAACTGGCCGTTGACTCTCAACTACCCGTTAATGCTGGCACTTGTCGATCTACCGATACTGCTACTGATGAGAAGCTATCGCCTGTTCTGGATATATTTTCCCGTCACGTTCATCCTCTACACAGCCGCGCCGTATGATCTCCCGATTGTCTGGTTGTCTTTATTAGGAGCATTAAACCCATTACTGTTGCTTGTAGCACCTCTGGCTAAGCTACCGGATTCGGCCCCGATGTGGAATTTCATCCTGCATCGGGGCGTGACAGCTAACGACCTCGAATACTATCTGATCACCGCAGTTCCTTGGTTCTGGATACTGTTCGTCCAGATAGGCAAATATAAATTGAACCGGATGATAAGACGGATGAAACAATGATGAGCAAAAAAGACGTTCTGTTACCATTACTGCCGTTCGTAATCTTCATAGTAGCTATCGCTGGGATACCGTTTTTCTTGTCGCTGACGGATCAATCAACAGGCGTTTGCATCTTCAAAGGCCCAGCAACTACAGGATTTCTCTCTAGCTCGGACGGAGTGCCTTTACGAGGAATCGGAGTTACTGCCTGGCATCCTGGCGGATTTGGTGGTCAGATAATTGACGCGGCAGGCTCAACAGATCGAAACGGGTGTTTCATATTTAAAATGCATTCAGGAACCAATGAATACCTCAGCTACAGCTACAACGGAACCAGTTATGTCGATTCCGTACAAGCAGGCGTAGTTTTACGGCATAATCTTCCATGATTCTTAATCGCAAGCCTGTTCCCGGCTCAGTAATCGTTCTGGCGGAAGGCACAGAGGAGAACTGGCAGAAGTGTATGAGTCTAGGCCATGTTCCGACAACCTACCAATATGGACTTCACCCGATGAGGGTTTACCAGTTCTGCCCCTTCTGCCACATCAAATCACGGCTCGACTGGAAGGACACCTACGCCCGTACAATGAACCGGATATGGGGAACCATGCCTGCACTAGTCGCGGCAGTATTCACAATCCTAACCGTGGTTTCTATACTGGTTTACATAGGAATCTTTCGACTGTAGCCTTTATATCGCGGGCTGTAACGCAATTCTGCTGAGGTGCGGTGCGGAAGCAAAATGGGAAACAAGTTCCATTTCTCGATTTGGCAGATCGGCAACGGATATGTGATTCAGGACTCGGACAAGGAAGCCGTGTACAGGGAGAAGCCGATTGACGCAATTACCACTCTTGAGGCGGCGGTCGCATCGCTCAAGAAGGAATTGCTGAATCCAAACCCGCAGAAATAGACGCTTAACGCGTTAACTATCGAATACTCCCTCTTTTGTGGGAATTGACTAAAAAATAGGCGATTTAGGGAAAGGCTTTTAACCACACGCCTCTCCATACTACACTCCATGAGTGCCTCCATGAGGGCATCTGAAAACACACGGCTTCTCACGTTCCTCGTATGGAACGCCTTCAACAACGGCAAGCTCAAGTCGGCCTACCAACAGTTCAGCGCGTACTGGCAAGCATCCTATGAACGCTACCAGGCATGGCTCAACACTGACCTTCCAGCGCATCTTCCCTCGTACGCCATCAAACACGCCTCTATTGTTGGGGATGTGTTCGGGGGAGTAATCGTCATCGTACTCGGCTCGTCACTGTTTGGCATAGTGGCCAACTTCACCACAGGTATCACCATCGCCCACTCGGGATTCACGCCAAATCCGAACGTTACCGCTTCGGTAGGGTTCGTCCCTATCGTACAACTGATCCCGTTCCTTTTCGGGGCGATGATACTGCTGATGGTGTACTCCATCTTCGAGAAGCATCTTCCAGGTGGACTATAGAGGGCTTCGCCGTTGGCGAGGCCACCACCCTTTTTTCTCCGCATCCTACTGCTAACCCTGTTCGTCAGCGTTTTCGGCGCAGGAGTCGTTGACGTTCTCTACAATGATGTTGTTCCAATCAGGCCCTACACCGCATTCTTCCAAACCCATCTTACCAATATTATCAGGTCAGTATCAAGTCCCGGAATAGTAGGCGACCTGTTCGGAGCAATAATCCTGATCGTCCTCGCCTCATCACTATTTACCACAATCGCAAACCTGACAACTGGCCGCGTGATAGCACACGCAGGATTCACGCCTAACCCGAACATAACTTCGACAGTCGGCCTAGTTCCTGTCATTCAGTTGATTCCATTCTTGTTCGGAGCCATGATACTCTTGATGACGTACGCGATTTTCGAGCGTCGATTACCGGGAGGACTGTAGACTTTTCGTCGGCAATATCCGACCTGCTTGTCGGGGCAATCATCATCCTCTTGGTGTCAGGCGTGATAGGAACTATCGCAGATTCCACAACAGGCCAAACATCGAATGGTGCAATCCAGACCATAGACAGTTGCACTACGGCTTGCATAGGCCCCGGCGGAGCAGTAAACAGTGTTTACTCAGGCATAGCCTCCTGTGTCGATGTGAATAATTGTGAGCTTGGTCAAACCTTCACCATTCCCGGCTCATCAAGTTTTACAGTGTCCCAGGTACAGTTTCAGCTAGATATCGTTGCAGGTGCACCGACAGGCAACGTGCTCGCGGCATTATACCTCTTAACGGGAACATATGGGTCTACAGCAGTACCAACAGGCGCGGCTCTCGCCACCTCATCCACGGTATCCACAACGACTTTAACCGGATCGTTTCAAGCTGTCACGTTCAGCTTTTCCGGCGCGAATCAGATCATACTCAGTTCAGGCCAGTATGGTATCTCGTTAAGGGGAGCTTCACAAACATTGAATCTTGCCAATGCAATTGATGTAGAAGATACTTCGCCTGTCAGCGTCCATCCGGGCAACGAGTATAGACTGTCGAATGGGGGCCCATATTCTCCATTCAGTACCCGTGATGCCTGGTTTGTCGTCACAGGCTTTGATGTGCGTAATCCGAACATTGTTGGAACACCTGGCTTTGTTCCAGTAATCCAACTGATACCGTTCACATTCGCCGGACTAGTACTAGCGGTTCTCGCCTATGAATTCGTTCAGAAGCGTACTCCGGGAGGACTCTAGCTTACGAAACTCCGCATATTCCGACTCATACTGATACTGCTAGTCGCGTCTCTCGGCCTATTCCTAGTTCCGCCCGGAATACTGCCAGTTCATGCCTCTATCCCGATCTATGATCGTAGCACTCAGGTTGACCAGTGCCTTAACCCATCATGCGCCACGTCCGCGATTTCAACTGCGGCAAGTGATACTGTGATGATTCATACAATGTGCTGGACAAGCGCAGGGAGCGATGTTTCAACACCGACAGACTCTCTTTCAACCGCTTACACCCGAATAGTCTCACAGATATTCGGCGGCGTTGATTCAGTGTGGAGAGGAATCTCATCAGGCGGTAGTGACGTAGTCACGGTTGCGCGGGCGGCTGGATGTTCAAACTTCTCATTCTCAGTTGACATTTACAGCTTCGTAACAGGAATCGGAGTCACCAACCAGGACGTTGGCTCTAGTGGTGGAACAACCGGAAGCGACTCCCTCACAATGATAATTCAGCCTAACAGCTTCATCTACGAAGGATGGAGTCTAAGCAACGGCAACTCTAACTGTCCAACAGAAACAGGTGGAAGCGGCCAGGCGATCCGTGACACTTTCACCTGTTTTGTAGCGGGTGGAAACCGTCAAGATGGAGTCACAATGGACAGGCAATACAGTAGTGGAGGCTCCACGGCTACAGTCGCTAACTGGGGGAATGGTGGCGGTGGAGTAGTATGGAGCCACATGACAGTTGAGCTTCTCGCCTCAGGCGGTTCAGTAACGTCACTAACCCAATGCTACGGAGCCTGCGGAAACCCAGCAATAACGCTGATCAATACCAATGCTACTCACACTGTCAACTTTAACCAGTCCTTTACTCTGTTCTACGAGTTCCAATCAGGCATTAACGGGGTCTTGCTAAACGTAACGACAAACATCGCCAAGACATACGCTAACGGCCAAAATGTCGCACTAGGAGTTTATACTGCGTCCTGTGGGGCGGGACAGACGCCATTCACCACCGCGTGCGGGGGCCTACTGCAATCTTCAACTCAGAGAGCCAACCCGGTCAAAGGACGCTTCGCGCTAACTGTTCCTGTCACTGTCAGTAGTGGTGAATGGATCGGAATCGCAGTATCCGCGACGCTTTCAGGCTTAGACCTGAACAATACAAATGCGGGATGTGGCATTAGTGGGGATGGGGGAATCTGTGTCAACCCGCCCGGGATGTCTTTCACAACCGGGATGCTTCCCTCCATAGTCTCCACATCAGCCGCGTGTACCGCGAACGGTAGTCCTTGTAATACGGCTGGAATCAGCACAACCGGACTCTGGGCTTGGATAAATGGGAACATTATCGGAGGGACTCCGTCTCAGAACACGGCTTGCACAAACAACTTTGCTCAACTAGACTGTATGATTCCTGCGATGGTTAACGGTCTCTGCTCTGTCGTAACCGCTTCATGCCAAACCTCAACTGCACTCCTCTGGATTATCATACTCTCATTTACCTCCTTTCTGCTTCTAACCGTAGGGTTCGCCTCGGCCCATGTCACAAAATTCGTTGCGGCAGGCGATGTTTTCATGTTCCTCTTTCTCGGATGGTTCTTCATCTTCGCCGGACTCGGAGTGTTACAGTCTTTTGTCATCATCTTCTTCCTGTTCATCGGCGCGGTAGCCTTCGGAAAAACTGCGAGGAACTACTTCTAATGGTACACATGGACGATGTTCTGTTCACGTTCGGAATGTTCGCAATCCTCATGATAGCCTACGGGGTTACAATTCCCAACGCAGATGTCCAAAACAACATGAATCAGCTTTTCGCGTCATGGCCAACATTCCAGCAGACCGCTAACTCATTGACAACACCATCGAAATGTGCCTCATGGGACTGGGGATGCCAAGCCTCAGCAGGAGTCGCACAAGCAACCGGGTTCATCGGAGCCGCCATCGCATATCCAGGTATACTTGCAGGCTCATTTCTCTCAAGAATAACATCGTTTGGGAGCCTTATCGGATTCGTAACTTTCGGGTCTGTAACAGCTTTTGGAACTGTACCGTTCGGAAACCTCTTTCTTCTCGCACTATTCCTAATTGTTGCTGTCGGAATGTTCCGATTGTTCAGAGGAAGTCCAAGTGGATTATGAGCTTCGCCACCTGCATAAGCGGGAGTCTCTGCACCGTAGCGGAAGCCCGTACCCTTATCTACCTGCTTGGGGCTGGAATCACTGGGCTGTCAACTTATCTATGGGTGAGGACTAGGCGTGTCCACAGACGAAACAAGCAACGAGAAGAATGGTACAGAGAATCGTTTGCGCGTCAAGAACGAGCCAGTGCCAATAGAAAAGCTGAGATCACAGGTTCCCAAGGGAAGGGCAGAGATAGAATTGGAGGGAAGCGAACAGACGTTTTCCTCAGTCCTCGGAACAGAGATAGGGATCGGACAGAAGGACGCGCCACAATCGCACGCCTTCAGCGACAAGATAGACCCTTACCAGTGGTTCGAGAGAACCAGTCTGACGCCGGAGGAGATCAAGACGTTCGTTGACATGAAACAGGTAGCCGAACACGGAATCGGAGGAGAAGCACTAGACATTCCGATACCTGAGATTGGAGAAATGTTGATCGATGATCTACGGGCTAGACGTTCACGGACTGACGGGCTACAGGGGCAATCTTCTCAACGGTTCGAGGCTGAAATGACGGCATGGTTGCAGAAGTTGAAGGCTGAGGCTGAGGAGCGTAGTAAGCAGGCTCAGAAAGGAGTTGGAGCATGACACACGGCGAAGATTTACCAGAAATCGACAGGAACCTTAACGATCTCAAAGTTCGGAATCCGAAAGCCTATCAGCAATATGATGAAGAAGTGAGACGGTTGAAGCATAAGACCAGTTTCGCAGTATCTATGTCACCTGTCAATAATCCTGAGAGGAGACGGTAGTTGACCACTAAAGCGGCTCAACGGTTTGTCAGCAATAAGATACGACAGCTTAGGCATGAGGGTGTTAGTGAGCGTATGAGTGTTGCGATTGCTTTTTCGGAAGCGCGCGAACGCGGTTATCGTGTTCCGCCTGCTCCGCACTCGCCAGAGAGACGAAGATAAAGTGAGCGAAGAACAAAGGCGCGAGGCTGAACAGGCACAGGCAGAAGCCAAACTGTCAGCAGAGAAATTCGAGAAAGTATTCCAAGCCACAGAGCCAAAACAGGTTCCGACTGGACGGCGACCTGAGGATATTCCACACCGCGAGATTCCTGTCGAGAATCTGCCGAGGAGAATTGAGTCACAGCCGAAGCCTGAGAAAAAGAAAAAGGGTAGAACACTGCGAGACGCTATCCGCGACCGCTACCGACCCAGCAGACAACCATCCCACATCAAGAATAGTCGTGGATCACCTGTCTTTGTCAAGGGCAAAATACAGGACTCGTCAGGTCGAATCTCGACAGAGCTTAACCCGCAGAAAGCAGAGCGACTAGCCCAGTTGCGAGAGTATGTGCGAGCCTTCCAGAACCGTAAAGAACTCAAGAATCTGGAACAGGCTTGGCGAAGGACACGGGCACAGAGAAGTCACGATCCAGAGTTGCGTCCCTAATGACTGATCCAAAGATTTCAGAAGAATGTACCGAGAGATTCGGAGATTGCTGTCCTGATAGTGTGGAGACTCCATGTGACTGCCGAGACTGTTACCGTTGCGGAGCTTGGAGGGATTACCCATAGACCCTATCAAGATGCTGATACTGTTCTCGGCAGTAGGCATTGTTTACATGTTCGGAGGTGCTGGCACAGGGATTGGTATCGCGTTCCTGTTCTACTTCTTCGCTAACGGTATCTGGAACAAGCTGGGAGCATGGCCTGAGGGATGGTATCGTATCCGGCAGATTCCCTACCGTCAACTCTATGTTTTCACGCCGAACCGTAAAATAGGTAGGTATCTCAAGAAAGAGTCAGAGTTGAAGATTGGAAGCGCGGCCCGGGCAGAGCTAACCATAACGAAGGAAAAGACAGGTGACTACTTCATTCCGACAAAGGGAGAGGAAATGTTCGACAATCCCAACGGCGCACCTGCTTCCCTCTACAACTGGGACGATGTACGGCCAATACCAGTATTCGGACGCGAACCTGACGCATTAGCGGCTGATGGTAAACTGGTTCCGAAAGCCAAAATCGATCCTATGCTAATTCATCAAGCCTACAAGAACGACTTTCTGGAACGCCGCCACAAGCTCAACGTTCACCAGTCAAATTTGAAATGGGGTCTGTTCGGCTTCCTAATCGCTATTACCGTCATTCTCGCCTTCGCCAGCGTATTCTACACCTACTATTTCGGAGTCAACGCCAACTGCGCCCTACACACAAAGGCGTGCCCATGACAACGGATGAAGCAAGAATCATGTTAGCCGTTACGATAATCGGAATATTCGCACTATTGGGGCTGGCACGTCTTGGGTAAGAATCCTAGTCCACGCCAGCGCATGAGAAATCTAGTGAAAAACATCAAGGAAAGGAGTAAGAAGTATCCTGAATACTCGAAGGTGAGAGAGTACCATTGAGCAGGAAGTTCTCGCTTATCGACATGGGCATCTACGAAATCTGCGGAGGAGGACGGACAGGCTTACGACAGCAGAACAGGATTGGTAAAACGTTCATCATGGCATATGGAGCTTGGCTAGCTGAGGAGGAGGGAATGGACGTGTACTGTAACTGTCCAACCAACCCTGTGACTGAACAAGTGGATCATATCTTGAACCTTCCCCACTACGACTATAACCCGTACGAGTTGATTTTCGATGATATTTACGACAGTTACATTATGACTGACCAGGCTGAGCAGGTGATGGACTCGGCCGCGTCCGGGAAACGGGATGTTCGGCAACTAGTCTATTTCAACTACCAAGCCAAAAAAAGGGGTATTGCTTGGAGGTATGATACTCCACGGCACAAGAACATTGTTCCCCGGGTCAGGTTCAACCCTGACGCTTTCATCTATCCTGAACGGATTCCGACTAACTGGCATGAACCATTACAGGCTATTCGACTGGTGATTAAACTGTCTGAACTTGACAGATTGTTCTTCTTGAAGCTGAGAAACCCACAGGACTATTTTCCGATTTACAATGAAAAGGTTATGCTGAGGCCGCCTGCTTGACATTCTTCATCTACTTCTCGTTGATTGGGGAAGTGTTCATAGCGGTCTTTGCTCTTATCATGTTCTTCCTACCCGGTAATATTGCCAAATGGACTAGTATCTTTCTGTTCATCAGCGAGTTCCCGTTCCTCGTCAGTCCACAGATTATCGTCATAGTCTCGGACACAGGCGCGATCTCTTACGCCCTGTTCGGTATCCCGTTGCTTTTCCTGACTCCGTTCCTCTACCTGTTTCTATTCGCCACGTTCATCGGCTTCCAGAACCTGTTCGACTCGACAAACAGGGACAGACTGGGTAGGAGGAGAAAGAAATGAGCGAGCAACCTCGTAAATGGAACCCGCTAATCATCGGACTAGTCCTAGTCGTACTGATCCTAGGGGTATCCGTCTCAATGGGAACAGGAGGGGCTGGAACAACTAACCCTAGCTCTACCACCTGGACGGTTCACAGCCTGAATAATGGGCTAAGCTATCAAGCATTTCTCTCTGGAACTCTAGGCCCAGTCTTTACAGAGACCAATTATACCAGAATCATGTATGATGATATTGAACATTCGGCAACTTGCACCTTTGGTTGCGGCATCGCCCTAGACCCTGGAAGCTATAACCAAACTCAGAGGCTCATAATAGACGTTGCCTCGATGACGATAACAGGGTTCAGTGCAAGCGTAATCTATCCAAGTAATGTGGTTTACAGTTCCGGCTTGAGAGCAGTTTTCGACATTTTCGCATCCGGGTTCACGGCGATAGGGTTCAAGATTGACGATTACAAGCGAGCTAACCAGACAAGTACAGGCGTCGGATTTTTCATGGAGCCGGGAACACTGAACGCTTTCTTCAACCAACTAACAATCTACAACGCTTCAGACACGGGCATCAGTATTCAGGGCTCGAACACGATTGTCAGCTTTAGCACCATCATCTCGACCCTCTGCAAGGTGGCTTCGCGCGGAAACTCCTGTAACGTTAACTATGGAATAGTGATGGGAGCAACAGCAACAGGCATCAGGATCGACTTCAACACCATTTCCATGTTCAATTATAGTGACACGTCAGCAATCCAGATGGCATCACAGGCAAGCAATATCGAAGTGGGATCGAATGAAATCTTCGCGAACAGTTTCGGAATAACTTCGACTTGGGGAGTCTCGCTTGACATTCACGATAACAAAATACATGACAACTATGGTGCGGGAGTCCTTCTCACAACGCCGCCAGTAGGCAGTCTCAAGGCAGGCCCGGTCATCATCTCCGCGAACACTATTCTGAATAATGGTAAGGAGCCTGGAAACGACATTAACTGTAACAATGGTCATTGTCCAGGCATCATGATGCGAGGGGCGAGACCGGGGTTTGACGGGGTCTCAATTGTCAACAATGCCATCCGGGACAACCAGGCAACCCCAACGCAACAATACGATATCTATATCACCTCGACCCAGTATACGAACCTGACAATTACCGGGAACAGTCTAGGCGTGAGCCGGAGTGGTCAGACGATAGTTATGACGGTGAACCCGTTGAAAACATGGATTATTGCTGAAAACCCAGGATTCAACCCTCAACCAATACGCGGCCCATTAACGGCCGGAGCTACACCGTTCACTTACACGAATAATGATGGTTACAAGGAACAGATAGAACTGATAACTATCGGGGATATGACCGGGTTCACCTGTCGCGGAATCGCGAATATTATCCAGGTGGACGCGATCTCTCCCATCCTAAACACTCTGGACACTTGCGTTTTCACCTACATTGTCAACGCACCGACTTATGACGTGTTGCCAACTTAGACTTCTACAGCATGGCCGCCACCACCAATGACGGTGCAGAAGCCTGAACTGTAGCATAGCAGTTCGTGGACTCCATTCCAGACATAGTAGCCTTCCTCTGGAACAGGTTTAGGCGTAACAGTCTGATGTGGAGTTGCGAAATATGCGAGGCTTGAAGCGATTATCAGAACCAACACAATTTTACCTATCATCCTTGCGAAACACCTCCTCAACGTTGATCGGCTCAGTCTCCCATCCTTCACCGCTAGCGTTAGATGGACGATTCTTAGCCTTCAGAAACACAATGCCTGAAAAACCGCCGAGAAAGATTGCATAAGGTAGCCAAGGTACGCCTCCCACATTTGCGATTGTGAGACCGGAGACTAGGATACAGGCTGGGAAAAGCAGTAGGGTAGCGGCGAAGAATAGGAAATATCCCACAGATACTATGATAAACATGAACAAGTATATCAGACTATTGGATGACGTCAAGACATGAGTAGAAGCATATCCTATTATCGCGAGTTAATCGTGAAGTTTCTAGGAGGCAGATGTGTTTTCTGTGGTAAAACAAACGGCTTAGAAATTGACCATATTATAGCCCTTGGGAAAGGGGGAAATAATGAGCCTACGAATCTACGGTTATTATGCAAAGAATGCCATAGGCAGGTCACAAACGCACAGTGGACTAGACCGTGTCATCGGTGCGGACGCGGATTCGATCACGGGGAAAAAGCGATAAAACGACTCTCAAACGGAACAAAGCGTTATCACCAACAATGTTGGCTTGATGGTAAAGGGCGACCAATACTGCTAAATATGGCTGGATATATTCAAGATAGCGGTGGATAGAAGGATGAACGGTGAAAACATGACAAAGTTCATGCAGTGTCTCGAGCCGCGATGGGAACGGAGACTGAGACGTATGGCGAAAAAGCGTGGAATCACCATGCAGGAGCTTATCCGGGCCGCGATAATACCGGAATGGTACAGTCATCAGCCGCGAGAGATGCGATGATAATGGAATCAGGTGAAACCGCAGACTCGGAGCAGATCACAGTGCCTAAGCCGATGCAGGACGCGGAAATAGCCTATGTCTTGGCCGCCGCGGCAAAGCGCATGACGCTGGATCAATTAATAGCGTCATGGCGTGACTGGCTACACTATGGGATGCAAACCCCAGGGGGAATATCCCTGATCGATACGATCCACGCGGTCATGAACAGCATGGACGACTTCTTGAACCATAGAAGCCGAAAATGAATATTCCTCAAAGACTTCAACCGCACAAATGTCCCTTTTGCAGGTCGAATCCTACGCCATCAAAGCGATTACAGCAATATAACATATTTAGACTGGCTAGGCATGTGCTGAAAGAACATGATAAGCAACTCTCGAATCTAGAGCGAAAAACCTATCAAGGAGTTCTAGCCAAGAAGGAGTAGCCATGCCGGACGGTGAGGGGCGCACTATCATTCTGGCCCACTTGTCAACGGGCCTACTGTTTCAGACCTCCAGAGGTTCAAAGCCGATGACCGTTCCATTAAATCGTAGGAGCATACAGACTCCCCACTCAGCTTCTAAACATGGCGTGGAAGGGAGTACCACCCGCTTCTATGCGGGGGTATGTTCGTCACAAGAGCCGGAAACGGCGATGATCACTTGACAGTCTGCGAGAACTGCCAGTATGAAGTGCGAGACGGCCGTAAACACGTCGGCGAAGGTGACGGTATCTGTCGCATAGTCGAAGCTGATACGGAGAAAGTGATCGGATGGTCAAAGCGGAAATACCGTGACATTTACAAGAAACCATGACAGATTACGAGAGATGTCAGGCTCCTCTAGAATTTGATGGTCTGAAAGTCAATTGCCGAAGACCGAAGGATCATCCTGGTGGAGTTCACTCCTACACAGGAGTATCAGTCAATGGCAAAGATTACGGAATCACATGGGATTGATATTTGTTTGAATCCCACTTGTCCAGATCACAAGCGCGAAACATTCAAGGTCGATGACTATGATTTTGTCTGTCCTGACGAAAGACACACTTTCCCAGTAGGGAAAACCTATCTCGGCGGAGACAAGAAAAGGGGGTTCATTTTAAGAGGCTGATTCATGTTTGAAAACCATAGAGGCACCAATTAGTATGATAAAATGCACACAGTGTGGACACCAACAAAGCTCACATTTCGCTAAAATAGGATCATGCCAAATCTGCCCTTGTCTGAGATTTACCGACAGTTCGGAGCCGGAGAAATGACCGTCGAAAGATGCAGGATTGACGGGTATCCGCTGGTTCACGAAGAAGGAGACGCTCGCCGGAAATGCCTGAACGAACAAGTAACACACCACTATCATTGGCCTGACAAATTCAAGAACAGTGGATGGGTCCTAGTGCCTACCGAACAATCTGCGGAGAAGAAATGAGAAGCCAATGTCCTAATCCATTATGCGGCAAGATATTCACCATTTGGGATTACTGGACTGGAGGAGATGACAAGAACTACTTCCAATGTGACAAGTGCGGTCAATGGGGCCCTGAGAGAGAAGCCAGAAAAGGGATCTTCGTTGATAGGCGACTGGCAAAACATATGATTATCGATGCTGAACCCTCGGAGAAACCATGACAGGATTTGAAGGAGTCTATTACTGCACGGAAGAAGGTTGCATAGAGAAGGCGAAGCATCTTGTCGAGGGAAGATCATACTGTTGCAAGCACTTGCCTGAAGCCTTCAAATCCACAAGCCTTGATATTCAGACTCTGGCCTAGTGACCAGAAGGTAACAAGATGAACCCGAAGAAGAATGCGAAATACAAGTTCAAGAAAGCATGGAGTTGGCCCGGCGATGTTGAGGCGAAGATCAAAGACCTCCTCGAAGGCTATACGCTTCACGTTTGTTGCGGGGAGAGCTCTATCGGAGACGTAAGAATCGACCTTGAGAAGAGCTCGGACATCAAAGCCTCCATGTTCAACCTACCAATCAGACCCGAATCGTTCGATACAGTCCTCTGCGATCCTCCTTGGGAACTGCCTTATCATAAGAGAGGGAAACTATTGCGAGAGCTACGTGATACTCTCAAACCGGGAGGAAGAATGATCTTCAACTGCTTCTGGTTTCCCAAAACGAGGGGTCTTGATGTCGATAAGGAAATCTTTGTCGGAGTACCCAACAATCTCTGGAGAAACGCCTCACTACTAATAACAGCAAGACGCATGGCCCTGCCAAGCTAATCTGTCTATCCGTAAATGCTATAAGGCTCCTCGGAACAGTTGTCTGTCTATCATGGCTGTCATAATGCTTTGTTTCGCTAGACCGAGAAGGGAGGCCCTTACGGGATGAAAGCGGTTGCGACAAAGCTGAGGGTTAGCGTGTCCCTCGTTACCAAAAAAACACGCCTCAATCTATCTATCAGGTGAAAGAAAATGGTTAAGCCCCACGCCCGGCTAAGAGAGCTTCCGAAGGGCAGGAAGGACTACGCATCTATCTATCATACCAAGTCCGAGCATCTTTCGCATGGACGCGGATCATACGTCCGACTACATCATCCAGAAAGACGACGCTAGCGGTTATGTGTGTAAGTCTCACGGCCGCAACAGAGACATTCAGCTAGTTCGCAACAATCCCGACAATGAATGGTGCAACGGTCACAATGGCCGACACTAATTCTATGCTCAGGACTCACGACTTTAGATGTTCTAGCGCAAAGAGGAATCATCGTTTGACCTTTGGCCGTCCGACAACCCAGCGTGTACCGAAAAGCTCTAGGGCTTTGTCTATTTCGCCTGTCTCGTACAATTCGTAAAGCTCAGGACGGTTAGCGTCTGGAGTCTGAGACATCCGTATCGAAAAAGCCTGGTCAATAATATTTTCTACGCGTTCAGGATTGAACTGGGTTCTTAGCCCTTTCAATACTGTCTCGTTAAGATCGTCCTGGGTCCTGTATCCCGTTATGGCTTTGAGAAAGGTCTTAGTCGTCTTGAGACGTGCCTTTCCATGTCTAATCTCCATCGGTTGAGGAACAGGCTTAGCATTCTGTACCTGTCTTTCGCCGGGAAGAAAATAGCCCGGTCTTAACGGTAGGCTCGGATAGCTCGGTTCAATCGGAATAACAGGATTCGAATAACCGTAAGGGGTAACGTCGATTGACGGGTTCCGAAACCGTAAGATGCCATGATTCCGTCCCTGACAGGGACACCGACAGGTAGCAGGCGGGTAACGTGACGCCTGACACTGGCCGGAACAATAGGCTAAAGACTCCTGCTCTTGGTACATTTTACATCAACGTTGTTGAGGAACCTTTCGGCAAATCTTCCGGTTCGGCTTTGTTGAAAACCGCTATACAGTGTTCGAGAGAGCCTATCGCGTAAGGGTGACAGCCGTGTACCGTGAAATCGGGATTCAATAGCCAGAAGAATTGTTTCATCACTTCTTCCTCTGTCAAAACATTCAGTGGATCATTGTTATAATGCCCGCCCATTGTGAAAACTGGGATTCCGATTATAGTATGAGGAAAACACCATGCTTCGTCACCGTGACCGCAAGAACACTCTACCCAATCTTCCATGTCGAAATCGACCTTTCCAAGAAAGACTGTGTTCTTGCATTTGGGACAGACGAATTTGAAGCCTAACTTGTTACTCATGGCCCTTCTACCTTCCGGCCGACTAGCTCAGCTAGTTCTTCGAGAGCTTTAGCGATACGCTTCAAATATTCGACTTGGTGTAATTCGTAATGTCTCTCTCCGGTTTGAGAATCCGGCTTTCCGCAAAAAGGACAAGTCATTTTGACTTCACTAGCTTTTCGATTACGTCGACGGGAAGTTGTTCTTTCAAGTGAGCATAGAGCTTGAACATATCTCCGCCTAGTGGGTAGTGTTCCTCGATTGTTGCGAACATATCAAGAAGCATCTGCCATTCGGCCAACTCGAGAGTGACAGTGACAGGAATCATTTCTTGATCACCCAGTGACATTTGACAGGCGAATTCTTGACCCAGATTCCAGATCGCTTTCTCCAGCCATGCAATCTTCGACTAACCCGATTCATTTCTTGAACACCAAGATTAGGATTACAAGTACTAGCGTAAGCCAAGTCACTAGGAAAGTGATTCGAGTATACTGCAGTGTTCGCCATATTTCACTCATTTTTGTTCCCTATTCTTCTCTATTGCCGGAACCCTGTATTACTCGTGCTGTCACCTTAGGCAGAGAAGCCTTGGTAACAGCTTTCTCTAGCTTGAACTCATATTTGGTTTGGAGTAGGCCGATACAGGTTTGCCAGAACATGGCATCAACTAGCATTCCAATATCGAAGTATTTCTGAATCGCATCTCGGACGGCCTTGTCCACGTTCTTAACGCTGATCGTATCGTCTTTCATTCTGGTTTCCTCATGTCTAGCTCCGAGCGACTAGAGAGTTGTTTCAAGTAATTGCGGATGTCTACGAGTAATAGTAGGATAGGCATTCCGAAAAAGCCGATTAGACAGACGATTAAGAACAGTTGAAAGTCGCTCATTCAAATGTCCTCGTGTCTAGCCAATCGTCTATTTCTCTGTCCCTCTCTCCGTGTCGGCTCAGGAACCATCATTTTGATTTGACCTTCACGATCTGTTCGGTTGAGGAATGGTCGCGCTTACATTCTTGACAATAGAGAGTCTTAGGGACATAGTTGAAGGCCCAACCAATCGGTTTACCGGTTTTCGGACAGAAGAAATCCATCACTCTTTCCTCTCCCAGGAGCCACACCATAGTGAGACAACATTCCGAACCTCGGAGTAGTGTTTCTCGCAAAAGTCAAAGTTAGGATCACCTAGTCGAAACATCAGTGTCCATTTGACAGGCTGATCGCATCCTTTCTTGTCGCATGTTCGCATCATCAATCACCGATCTAAAACATGTCGTGACGGCCTAATAGGAGTGGTGTTACTATCGGATTTCCGATTTGGTACTCTCTCTGTTATATAGGGGAGTGGTTATATATAGGGGTATCCCCTTATATAGGGGTCTCAGAGAACAAACCCATAATGAAGCGCTTTCAGAAAAAGGAGCATAAACTGAGGAGACTAAGTTAGGCAATAATAAAGGATTGACAGCAAAACAAACCCATAATAAGCCCAGTTTTTGAAAAGAAGCCCATTTTGCCCCTC
>WNGJ01001809.1_pt1 | contig 21683 bp, 24 predicted proteins | sample 5400611 | NCBI WGS metagenome assembly WNGJ01 (sample SAMN13153375, study PRJNA577476) | soil metagenome | isolation source: 40 cm soil or saprolite under Garry oak tree replicate 1 | place: USA:California | collected 2016-06-15
GCCTGCAGGGCGTCGTCGACTTTCCGGGTCTCACGGGCGGGAAGTCTTAGCCGCCGGAGTTCCTACTCGAGAGTCGCGTGCAGCCTGAGCTCGACATTTCCCTTCAGCGCCTGTGACACGGGGCAGCCTTCCTTGGCAGCATCGGCCAACTTTTGAAATTCATCTGCACTCATGCCGCTCACCTTTCCGCGCACAGTGAGCGTGGAGCTCGTGATGCCCGTGCCGGGAACGAACTCGACCTCGGCCCGGGTGCTCAGGTGCTCCGGCTTGTGACCGGCCTTGGCCAGGCCGTTGGAGAAGGCCATGTTGTAACAGGCCGCGTGCGCGGCAGCGATGAGCTCTTCGGGACTGGTCTTTCCATGCTGGCGTTCGGCACGACTCGCCCATGAGACCGGCAGCTCGGCGAAGGCGCCGCTTTCTGGCTTGACCTTCCCGCTGCCGCTCATGAGGTCGCCTTCCCATGTCGCATCGGCACGACTTATAGCTGCCATTTCGAACCTCCGCTAAGCCCACATGAAACGCCGGATACCGAAGGCCAAGTTTAGCTCCGCAAATGCCGACGACCTGGCCGTGCGAGACTGAATGCAGTGCGTATCGAGCCTGTTTCCGACGACGCCGCGACCCCCGAGGTCAAACGCATCTTCGAGGCACTCGCACCGGGCGGAAAGGTCGCGCCGTTCTTTCGAATGCTCGCCCACAAGCCCGCTGTCCTGCGCGCGTACAACCAGCTGAGCGGGGCGCTTTGGGCGGCGGACTCAAAGCTGCCCGAGAAGCTCAAAGACATGGCGTACCTGCGCGTATCGATTCACAACGGCTGCGCGTATTGAACGCGCTCGCATGCCGCCTCGGCGAGGCGGCGAGGTGTCAGCGCCGAGCAGATCGCCGCGCTGAAAGAGCCGGGTGGCCGAAGGAACGAGGACCTGTTCGATCCCGCCGAGCGAGCATTGCTGCGATTCACGGATCTTCTGACCAGCCATCCAGGCAACATCGACGACGTTGACGTCGAGGCCCTTGCAGCTCATTTCGATGAGATGCAGATCGTGGAGCTGGTCCTCACCATCGCGACTGCGAACTGGACGAATCGCGTCAACGACGGCTTGAGGACGCCGCTGCCCGGCTGACCTGGCCGTTGTCACCAGCCCCCGACGGTCAGGCCTTGCCGGCGCGCCTCAGGCTGAGGCCGAGCATGGCGATGACGATCAGCGGCACCAGCCACCAGGCGGTGATATGGGCGCTGTTCAAGAGCGCGGTCAGGACCAGTCCGGCGAATACCGCGGCAGCCACCGTCCAGTCGTCGCCGATGATGAAGTGGTACCAGAAGCGGACGAACGCGACCGGCCACTTCCAGAGTCGCTCCACGCTCAGGCCCCCGGGCTGAAACCGAGCGCCCGGCGCCGCTCGATCGTGATGTACGTCCCCGCGGTCGCCATATAGAGGACGAGCAGGCCGAGGATCGCCGCATCGTTCCCCGGCCAGTCGATGCCAAGCCCCTCGAGGGACCAGAAGGTTCCAAACGTGGTGAGCAATATCCCGACCACGAGCTGCAGGAAGCTGCGCGGGATTCGCGTCACGAGGCGCTGAAGGACCACGCCGACACCGCCGATGACGACCACCGCCGCCACGCCGCCGACCACCGCCACGTTGAGCTGGTTGGCGTTGGCCCCGAACGAGACGACGATGAATGCGACCTCGAGGCCTTCCAGCACAACCGCCTTGAAGGCCAGCACGAAGGCGGTCCAGTCGAATCCGACACCATCCCACTCCGGAGGCTCATCCTCCGGGCGCATGCGCACGCCCGCGAGGCCGTGGGCCGCGACACGCATGACGCCTTTGCGGAACCACTGAAGGCCGAACACGAGCAGCAGGGCGCCGACTATGAGCCTCAGCGGGCCGATCGGTACCTGGCTGAGGGCCAGTCCTGCGACGACCACGATCACAGCGAGCACGCCGAATCCGGCCGCGGCGCCGATGAGCGTCGACCGCCAGCCGCGCGTGGCGCCGACTCCGAGCACGATGGTGACCATCTCGACAGCCTCGACCGACGAGGCCAGGAACGTGGTGATCAGGACTACGAGCGGTCCGGTCATGCTCCAACTCGATTGTCAGCGATCTGCCAAACCGTCGTAGGCTGAAGCTTGCGATGCCAGAGTGCACACACCTCGACCAGATCCGTGAGGTCACCCCCAGCGCTGACGGCTGCGAGGACTGTCTCAAGACCGGCGACTCATGGGTCCACCTGCGGCTTTGCATGAGCTGCGGGCACGTGGGCTGCTGCGACAACTCTAAGAACAAGCACGCGACTAAACATTTCCATCACTCACATCACGTGATCATGAGGTCCTTCGAACCGGGCGAGGACTGGGGCTGGTGCTACGTGGATGAGCTCTGGCTCGATCCGGCCGGCTGGCCGGTCCGCGGTCCTTTGGCGCACAGCGTCTGACCGCGTGAGCGTCCGCGTCGCGGCGGTCGTCACCATCGCCTTGCTGGTCGTCTATCACCTGACACGCGCGGCGGCCACTGCATGCAGCGGCCCTGCCTGTGACTGGTACATCCCGGTTTCGCTGCTGCTGCCGCTGATGATCCTCGCCGGAGCGCTGGTGACCGGAGTGACGGCGACCTCGGCTGCGCGAAATGACGCCACCTGGCGAATCGTCCTCGGCGCATGCACAGCGATCAGTGTCGCGGGCCCCATCGTCGCTTTTATCGTGCTGAGCGACAGCCCGGATCCATTCGTGCTGTCGTCTACGATCCTGGTCCTGATCGCTCCCGCCACCGCCCTCGTCTACTCATTCATGCCGCGCACAGACGCAGTTGTTCGATAGCAGAAGGAGAGACAGCATGTATATGACGATCCGGCACTACCGCGTGCCCCCGAGCAAGATGGATGAGGTTGTGCGCCGCGTCGACGAGCTTTGGCTCGACAGGCTGAGCAAGCTCGAGGGATTCGAAAGCTATTTCGTCATGCGGGCCGATGAGAGCCACCTGACATCGGTCTCGGCTTTCATCGAGGAAGCGGCCGGCCGGAAGGCCGCAGAGGCCAGCGCGGAGTGGGTCGGCTCCAACCTGCAGGACCTGGACGTGGAGTTCCTCGAGATGTGGCAGGGCCCGGTCGTCGTGCACGGGGGCGAGTAGCACTGGAAGTTCGGTTCGACGGCCACTGCTTCGGGTGCGGCCCGCTCAACGAGGAGGGCCTGCAACTTCATTTCGAGCCGACGCCCGATGGTGCGGTGGCCGAGTACGTGGTTCCAGAGCGATTTCAGAGCTGGTCGGGAATGGCGCACGGAGGCGTCGTCGCGCTTCTTCTCGACGAGGCGGTCGGTTGGGCGGCGTGGCATTCGGGACATCCGGGAGTCACCGGTCGTCTGCAGGTGAGCTTCAGGCGGCCGCTGAGGCTGGGCGAGCCGTTGAAGATCGTGGGCAAGGTCGAAAACGTGCGGAGGTCGCTCGTCTACACGTCGGCATATGTCGAGAACCGCGACGACCGTTCACGCATCGCCGACGCCACTGCCACCCTGATGCAGGCGGAGGCTACGATAGAGACAGGTGCCCCGTAGAACGCCTGATCGTGCCTGGCACGACTGGATTCTCGGTTCGCAGCGTTAGACACCCAACGGGCTTTGGCTGGCCCAATCAACTCGGGAGGCTACGAATGAACTCGATTCGCAAGCTTGTTCCGGTAGGGATCGCTTCGACCGCAGCCGCTGCGGTGGTCGCATTCGCTCTTGCGCCCGCCACTGTGTTCGCGGAATGGTCGCCGCGGCCTCTACCAAGAGAGGCGGGTACGCAGACCTTCGTTGCGGTTGCACCCGCGCCGTCGCCGGCGTGCGTCGCCGCGCGGCAGGCAATCGTCTCGGCGCGAGCAGCCGATCGCAGCGAAGACATGGATGAGACGCCGTCCGCCACGGACGCCACCGAAGACCAGACCGAGCGGGCCGCCATGAAGTCTCTTTGGACCAGCGCGGTCAGCGCGTGCGGACCTCAGGTCGTGACCAAGCCCACTGCCGCAACACTCGCCTCACCCAGCTGCGTGTCTGCGAAGGCCGCACTGAAGAAGGCCCTCGTGGCGGAGAAGGCCCACGAGGCCACCGAGGCCAACTCAGGAACTGAGCGCACAGCCGCGGACTGGGAGGAAGACCAGGCGGAGTTCGCGGCGATCAAGTCGCTGTGGAAGGCAATGGCCTCCGCGTGCGGCTTCTCTTTCACTCACCCGTAACCAAAGGCGTGACGGAGGTCCAGCCGCTCCCGGGCCTCCCCTCCCCGCTCCTGGTGCCAGCGTCCGAAGCAGGGCCCCGATAGAATCACCTCACGTCGGGGGCTGGCGCAGTTTGGCAGCGCGCACGGTTCGGGACCGTGAGGCCCCGGGTTCAAATCCCGGGCCCCCGACCAAAAATCGTATTCAAATCGAGGATCTCACCTGCTCCGTCTGGCGCGCGGGGGTCACAGGGAGGTCACAGATTTTCTTGAAGCTATGTGGCGGCAGCCCCATCCAAGTGGATTTCGGACCGTCGAGTGAACTCGCCCATGGCTATCCGAACGCCGATATATCAGCACGCGCACGGCCTCTGGACCGTGAGGCACCCGCCATCCGAGCGCAACTACGGTAGTTTGGGACCCAAGCCGTCCTGAGCCGATGCCGACCCGTCAGCTACTCAGCTTGGTTGTCGTAGGGGATGAACTGACCGCGGTGCTCGACTGCCTCCTTAGGCAGCCGGACCGGGAACCGAACGAGCGTCACCCAGTTCGTACGCCGCCATCGCCACCATCCCCGCAGGACATAGGCGTCCACCGCTGCTCGTACTTCACCCGCTTTGATGCCCGTCGCGTCGAACGGCGCGGAGATGAACTCGCAACAGATGAGCCGCGTCTCGCGGCCTTGGACCACAACGGCCGTGGCGAAGTCTCTACGACCTTTGGGCGAATAGATGCCGTCGACCGTCGCGACGAACGGAAGTGAGCGCGGGAATCCCGGAGCGTCGAGGCGAAGTCGAAGGTTGATCGCGATCGTCGCCAGCGGCCTCGAGTTTGTGAACACGAGTGGCAATGTCAGATGCACTTTGTCCGTCGCGGCGAACGCGAAGCTCCGCGGTTCGCCGACGATCTGAAGCTTCCCGGGCAACGCGTTGAGGACATAGAACGAAGCGACCGCGAAGACGAGCGCGGCGGTCGCAATGACATCGGATCCGGTCATAGGTCCCAGGACACTGTAGCTTCGAACAACACATCACGACCAGCGGCATCTTCCAGTAGCTAGCTCCGAGGCATTCTTAAATTTCAGCCATTGGTCGTCGATTCCCTAACTGCAGGGAAGAGTTCCGTTCGAGAGAATAGGCAGGCCCGCGTTCATGACAGCCGTGGCCCCCACCAGATGTCCGACGGCCATCAGCTGGTATGCATCCTCCGGGACCTCAAACACCACCATGCCGGACACGCGATTGCCGGGGCTTAGCGTCTGGATTCGAAGTAGTCCGAGCGCCCCAGTATCAACGGGCGCTGCCCCATTTACCCCATCTCCGTACAGACGCCACGCGTCGGGCGATATCGCGATCGGGCCTGGACCGGTGTCCACGAACGCTAGGGTGACGAGCACGAACTTGTCGTGCGGAGCCGGACGGCGCGAGCTCGTGCCTGAGCAGTCATATTCGACGTCCGTGATCGTCACCGATCCGGATGGCAGAGCCAGGGGCGCTGCTGGATTTGCGATGCCCCGGTTCAGCATGTCCGGCGTAGTGATCTCAAGGGGCGAATTGAATCGACCGTAGAGCGCGTTGAGGTAGTACGTCGAACCCTTTGCGTTCTTCCAACTGGTTGTGTAGCGGAGCGGGTAGCCGTCCGTCTCCCTTATCCAGGCTTTGAACTGCCTGCCGAACCGATTGGTCAGCTCCAGGACCCAGGTTGGTGAGCCCTCGATCGAAGCCTCGCCCAGAACGTGCGACCTTGAGCTGCCCTCCCACAGCGCCGGATTGATGTCAGCAAACAGTCCCCAGTACGGATCAGCAACCGTGTATTTCTGCCACTCGCTGAAGGTGTTCGCGCGCGTGTAGATGGTCGAGTCGACCATCACGAGATCTCCCCTGCCGTCGATGTCGGGCTCATCCCCCGAATTGGGGAACGCATTCCAGGGCTGCAGCTCCAGGGCCGGCCCCTCGATCGTCAATGCACCGTCCAGGTGATAGACCTGCGCACCGATTTGGCCTTGAGCCCTGGGTGCCATTTCGGTGCCAACAATCTGAAACCGTGATGTCTGAATCGAAGATGCGAGCTGCGAAAGCACGTCGGATGCGTTTGGCGCCTTTGCTACCTGGTGAAGAGGTGGTTCAGGAAGAGGCTGTCGGAACTCCGAGGCATCGACTTGGTCGAGGCTCGGCCGATGGACGCTAGGTGGGCTGCAGGCGAGTGAGAGTGAGACAAACAGCATCCCAAGGACCGCCAGCCCGATCTTCATCCTGAGGTACAACGGGCGGTCTCGGCTCGCCTTGTGTCTCGGCTTGCCCCTCGGCCTGAGGATACTGGCCATGCTGACTCTCGATTCTGCTCGCAGGTGAGCAGATGTTGACTGCGTTCTGAGCCTCTTCTACCCGGCAGTTGGAGCTCAACCGTGTCACAGATGTGTCACGCATTCGCGGAACCAGGAGGACACAGAAGGACACGAGAGGACACGAAGGCGCGTCAGATTGAGTACAGGAGGGCACGAAAGGAAACACGGGGACACGAGAGGACACGACATACCGCCGGCTCGGGACCGTGAGGCCCCGGGTTCAAATCCCGGGCCCCCGACCAAAAATCGTATTCAGAATCGACGCTTTACCGGCTCCGCCTACCCCGCCGTGTCACCAGGGAGGTCACAGATTTTCCAGGAACTAGGCGGCGGCAGCCCCCGTTCAAGTGGATTACGGACGTCGATTGAACTCGCTCACGGCGATCGCACAGCCGATATATCAGCACGCGCACGGCCCAGGACTGTGATGCACCCCGGGTTCAGAATTCCAAGGCCGTTACGAAAAAACCCGACCCTCGGCTGATCAGGCCAAGGGCCAAGTTTGGGTTGGCGGGGGGCGGCTTCCCTACCCCTAGTTCTCAGCATCCGTCGAAGAAGTGGAAACGTTCCCTGTCAAACCTCACGGTGTACACGTCATCAATAAACGTAAGGTGCTCAACGTACTGGAATGTCGACCGAGCTAGGAACACGCCGTCAGCTGTGTAGGTGTCGACCGAGTCGTAGTGCGTCTCCGTACGGACCCTCATGCCCGTCTCAAAAATGTTGCGGGTAAAGCGGGTGACCGCAAAGATGATGCTGTACGAACCGTCGCTCCACGTGATCGTGCCCGTGTCGGTCTCCGTCGAGTCGACGTGGAAGCCTAGGTCGGTATCGACGCGCTGAAAGCTGATAACGCTCGTTCCGACGAGGGTCCCTGTGATGCCCGCTCGACAGTCGTCTAGGAGCCCGGTCTCGACGAACGGGGTCGTAATGGTGTCGCGAGTTATGGTCGCTGCGGCCGACGCGGGCACCGGAATGAGCAGCAGCGCAGCGGCACCGAGTATCCCCGCCAGTCGTCTACCTGCCAGGGACCGTAGGAATGATGCAACTCCAAACATTGGGGTGACGAACATGGCTCGCGCAAGGTTTCTCACACTAAATTCCTCCTGTACTTTGTCGACTTAGTCGAGCGCCGGTCGCTCGAGAACCTGACAGGAGAGTACGTCTGGCTCCAGCGCGGCACATCTGTGCCAGCATCCATTCGCGATTGTGGCCAGCACGGATGCCGTCACGCCGCTCTTATGGCACCATCGCCCAGTTGGCGCGCCAGACGGTGCTGATTGTCGACGACCATGCCACCTTTCGCCAGGCGACAACCGCCCTGCTCGAGGCCGAGGGGTTTCGCGTCGTCGGTGAGGCCACCAACGGCGAGGAAGCCATTCGAGCTGTGGCGCTGCTCCGGCCGGAGGTCGTTCTGCTTGACATCCAGCTGCCCCGAATCGACGGTCTGGAAGTGGCTGAGCGGCTGGCGGCGCGACCCGATCCGCCTGCCGTCGTGCTGATCTCGAGTCGAAGCGCGGCATCGTATGGGCTGCGGCTTCAGCGCTCTCCCGCGAAGGGCTTCATATCCAAAGAAATGCTATCCGGACAGGCGATCGCAGCTCTTCTCGGCCCATGAGCTGGCGGCGGCTTCGTTGGCTGACCGCGTTCAGTGGATTCGCGATGGGCCTGGCTTCGGAGTGGCCGCTGCTCCAGTCTGGCGAGCCGGTCAACTGGACGCCGGATCTCGTCACTGGATGGGCGCTGATCGCCTGTGGCCTTATCGCTGCCCTATGGCGACCACTGAGTCGCAGCGGAGACCTGCTCATGGCAACTGGCATCGCCTGGTTCTTGCCGAACTTCAACTACCTGGAGCCGGCAATCATTGGTCAGGTGCTGGCGAGCATGGTGTTCGTCCATCGCGGCCCTCTCCTGCATCTGTTGTTCACGTATCCGTCAGGCCGCGCTTCCTCGCAGTTCACCCGCACGGCGATCGTGGCTGGCTACTTCGCCGCTCTTGCGTATCCCCTGTGGCAGTACCGGTTCACGGGGATCGTGTTCGCGGCGATCGTGTGTATGGTCGTCGCGAGCAGGTACTTCCGAGTCGTTGGCTCAACCCGCCGCACAGCCGGCCTGGTCCTTTGCATAGCTCTTGCGTTGAGTCTTTTCATGGCCGGCTCAACACTCCTACCCCCCGCCACGGCGACTGCCGTACTCCTGACATACGAGGCGATCCTCGTGGCTGTCGCCGTCGCCCTCACCACCGGCCTGCGGTTCTCCTGGTGGATGGGTTCGCCCATCACTGACCTCGTTGTGGGGCTCGGCGAGTCCCGATCTGCGACTCTGCGCGATGCGCTCGCGAGCGCTCTAGGCGATCCGAGTCTGCTGGTGGGTTACTGGCTGCCTGACCTGCAGGGATTCTTCGATGCCGATGGAAACGCTGTTGTGTTGCCGCAGGACGGGTCGCGCCGATCCAGCACGCTGATCGAGCGCGACGGTCAGGCTGTGGCCATCCTCGTTCATGACGCGGCAGTTGCGAGCGATCCTGAGCTTATCGAGGCGATCGCCTCATCTGCCAGGCTGGCCAGGGCCAACGTGCGCCTTCAGGCCGATGCGAGGGCCCGTTTGGCCGAAGTCATCGCTTCGCGCCTGCGGATCCTGGAAGCGGGAGATGCGGAGCGCAGCCGTCTGGAGCGCCGTCTCCGAGATGGGCCTGAGCGGCGGCTCAGTGGCCTGGCTGCGAAGCTCCGTGCGGCGCGGGGATCGGCTGGCGACGATCACACGATAGAGCTCATCATGCGCGCCGAGTCGCAACTCGAGGCGACACGCGACGAGATGCTCAGACTAGGGCGCGGCATACATCCGCGTGAGCTGTCCGACCATGGTCTTCCTGCGGCACTCTCTGCGCTGGCTAGGGACTTTCCGGTACCCGTTGAGCTTGCCGTCATGCCAATCGAGAGTTCTCAGACAGCTCAGGCATGCGCCTACTTCGTGTGCTCGGAAGCTCTGGCAAACGTGGCGAAACACGCATCGGCCTCACGCGTCACCATCTCGGTGAAGCGGGATGGCCGGCATCTCCTCATTGAGGTTCGCGATGACGGAGTCGGGGGAGCTGAATGTGATCGGGGCGGTGGACTGAGCGGACTGGCCGACCGAGTCGAGACGCTCGGAGGAACGCTTTCGGTAGAGAGTCCTCCCGGTCGCGGGACGCGCGTGCTCGCGTCTATTCCCGTTTAGGCGCTCAAGATCGCATCAAACAACTGGCCGGAATCGCAAGCGGTTGTCCCGGTGAGACGGAGCCTTTCAATGCTTGGATCTGGTCAATGAAGAACTTCGTCCGCGCGTCGCGGTCAAGCCATTCGTAGACAATCGCGAAGGATGCCTGCAGCGCGGCGATGTCGGCCGGGGCTGCCACTGCGAAGCGAGTTCCAAGGGCGCATTCCTGGTCGATATAGCTGCCGTCATCGCCGACGAAACCCATGGAGTCCCTGGTGGCAGCAGATAGCGCCTCCTGAAGCCATTCTCGGTCCTGCGCACTGATTGAACCAAGGCGGACCGGGTTCGCGAAGAGCACGTTGACCCCCGGCCACAGGACCACGTTTGAAGTGATGTACGGCGCCGCCTGCGAGAGATATGGCTCCTGAAGCGAATAGCCGCGAATGCCGAACTCAAATCCTTGGATGCCCCCGGTGTCGAGGTAGTGCCGGCGCAGATCACCGCTGGCCTCGACCGGAGTCGCTCCCAGCGCCCGGATCGCTCGCTCCTGCGTCTCCGACCGATAGGTTCCGAACGAGATGCCCCTCCAATCCCGCGGACCTAGTAATGGACGCTGGACTGCCACTGGCACGTGTAGCGCGCCAGCGAAAACTCCGAGCCCACTCAAGTTGAGGCTTTGCAGCTGCTCAAGCATCTGGCGGGTCAGGTTGCTCTCGATGACCGCTTTCTCGAGCGGATAGCTGTCGATGAGCATCGGAGCCGAAGCCGCGCGTAGTCCAAGCACCCCCATGGAGTCGAAAACCCCAGCGCCGGTGATGCCGATGTCAACTCTGCCAGAAGCCACAGCCTGGACCACTTGCGCTTCGTTGTCCGGCGCAAAACCTCCCACGCTGTTGATGACTTCGATCCGGATCTGGCCCGCTGACAACGCAGACACGCGCTCGATGAAATCGGCGGCCGCGCGATTCTGGCTCAGTAGGTCGAGGCTTGTGTTCGCCAGCCGAAACACGACCGGCTCGCCGACAGCACCGGCCTTGTTGGCCACGGCAGGAACCGTGCAGCCGGAGATACAGGCGACCAAGGCCAGGCCGAGCCATGTCATCCGGCAACAGGCTTTCAATGCTATTGCTCCTGCAGCGTGATCTTTAGCTCGACGATTGTCCCATCCCACTCGAGGGCGAACACCTCGCCGTTCGGCGCCAAATGAGGCGACGTCCGAAGCGCATCGTGTGGAGCACCACGCCAGTCCCCGACGAGCTTGTGCTCGCGATCGAAGACCAATGAGTCGGCACCCGGCGCGCCCACGAAATCGGGCGCGTCCCCATTAGGGCCACAGGCAGTCACGTAGGTATTGCCTTGAGCGTCGACTGTGGCTCGGCACGGACCCCCGATCAGGGAATGTCCAATGTCGAAGGCATCGACCTTGTGGCCGTCGGGGTCGAGGTAGATGACTCGGTCGCCCTCGGGGAGCGCACCCAGCAGCCTGCCGTGGGAGTCGAAGCTTGCGGGCAGAATGCCGTGGTTCAGATCCGGATCGGAAGAGACCCCCGGCATGATGCGCCAGACGAACACTCCGGCCGGCGAGAATTTTGTCGTTCCGTTGTCATCCGCGATGTAGGTGTTGCCGGCGCCATCGACTGCCAGGAAGTCGGGCGAGAGCAGCTGATCGTTCCCGAACTGCTTGACAAAGCGGCCGCCTGCCGTGAAGACCTGAACGCGATCGTTTCCGCTATCTGACACATAGACCAGGCCACTTGATCCGATTGCGACCCGGCCGTGCGGGTCACCAACGGGTCCGATGAATCGGAACTGGCCCGGCCCCGCGCCCTGGCTTCCCCAGCGCCGGAGCACCGATCCTTGCGGCGAGATGACGGTCACCCTGTCGTTGTTGTCCGTCACGTAGATGTTTCCATCAGGACCGATGGCAAGGTCTTCCGGATTCAGCAACCCGAGGGACTCTCCGCTCCAGTGATTCACGATTACGAATGGGTTCGGAAGGGACGGGGAAGCTGAGGTGCTGGCGGACGGCCGGCTGTTTGATGCGGTGCTCGGTGTCGTCGTGCTGCAGCTTGCCATCAGGACGATCACGCCGAGCGCGACGACGGCGTAGGCGGGGCGACCAGCAGGAAGCTGCGCCAGCGGCCGGTCGAGATTCCGCCCATATCGGCACAGCTCGATGAAGATTTTTCGCCTACCGCCTTCCATAACCGTCCTACCTCTGTCCACCTTCTGCGAAACTGCGCCGATCCTAGGCCCAGACCTGAAGCCGTGTCATTGCGGCTAGCCAGAGAGCTGACTGTGGCGTGTACGGAGACCGTCCCACCTAGCCGATGCCACAATGCGGGGCAAATGAAGACGGTGGCGGCGCGATTGGCGGTTCCGCTACGCCTGGCCAGCGCCCTGCTCGTCGTCGCGGTCGCCAGCGTAGGCATGGCGATCGCCGAAGGCCCCGGCCAGTCGACTACCTACGCTGGCACTTCAGCCGCAGGCGCCGTCTTGAGTGTGACCGCTGGTCTCGGGCTCGCCTTGGCCGGGGTCGTGGCCGCCCTGGGCGCGAGTCAGCGGCGGATTGGAGATCTTGCGATGGCTGCCAGCGCCTTGTGGTTTGCGCCACTCTTCGTGGCCTGGCGGGAGGGACCGCCTCTTGTGCGCAGCTTCGCGGCGTTGATGAGCCCATTGGCGTTTCCGCTCATCCTGAATCTTCTCCTCGCGTTTCCCAGCGGCAGAAAGCGTGCCATCTCGACCCGATTGGTGGTGGCTGCCGTCTATGTCGAGGTGTTGTTTGCCGGGGCTGTGCTCGCCATCTTTCGCGATCCTTATCTCGACCCGGGCTGTTGGGCGAACTGCACGGTCAATGTGTTCTTGATCAAGCCGCTTCCGTCACTGGTGCAGGGGGTAGAGACGGCCGATCGCTGGTTCGTCGCGGCGGCGGCAGCGGTAATGGTCGGATACTGCTTCGCTCGCCTCGCCTCCGGGCCTAGGGGCGCACGCCGGTCAAGCGGTTGGGTCCTCGTCCCCGGGATTGTTTTCGGCTTGACGGTGGTCGTGCATGCCGCGCTCCTTGAGCGCTTTACGGTCGAGAATCCGTTCAACGCAGCCCTGGCGGCCAATTTCGATGTGCAGGGCGCGGCACTCACAATTCTTGGCGCTGGCTTGCTTGCGGTGGCCATCGGGGTGCAGTTGAAACGCAACGGTGTCGCACAGATCGTCATGAACGCAGCAGAGGCACCGGCTCCGGGATCGATGCAGTCGGCGCTCGCAAATGCGCTCGGAGACGCGGAGCTACAACTCGCGTACTGGCTGCCGGACCGACAAGGCTTCGTCGACGCCTATGGGCAGGCGGTTGACGAGCCGAAGCCCGACCCAGCTCGCACCGCGACACGCCTCACCCGACGGGAAGCCACCGTCGCCGTCGTCTCTCACGCAGGCTCAGTCGCCGGCCTGATAAAGGAGATCGGTCCCGCCGCGCGCCTCGGACTGGAAAACGAGCGGTTGCAGGCTGAAGTGCTGGCGCGATTGGGAGAGCTCCGGGAGTCTAGGGCGCGCATTGTCCAAACTTCAGACGACGAACGCCGCACGTTGGAGCGAAACCTCCACGACGGAGCACAGCAGCAACTCCTCGCTCTGTCCTACAACCTCCGGCTTGCGCGTGCCAGTGCCGCCGCACACAGCGAGCCGGCCGCCGAGGTAGCACTGGCCGCAGCGATCCAGGACACCCAGGAGGCGCTCGAGGAGCTGCGTGACCTGGCTCACGGGATCTACCCGGCAGTGTTGATGGAGGCGGGCCTGACTCCGGCTCTGGAATCTCTGGCCGATTCGGCATCCGTCGTCGTCCAGATCAAGGGCGGCGATCAGAGATTTCCAGCGACGGTCGAGACTGCGGCCTACTTCGTGGCGGTGGATGCGCTGACGGATGCGATCGAACGCGGCGCCGCTGGTATCACGATCAGCGTCGCGCATGATGATCACCGCCTCTCGATCATCGTTGAAGACGATGGTTCCGAACGCATGTCGCGTATGGTCTCGCTCGCTGATCGAGTCGGTGCGCTGGGCGGCACGGTCGTCCTTGAGCCGAATATCTGCAGAGTCGGAATGCCCTGCGAGCCGCTTTCATGACGCTCCCCAAGCGACAGATGCCGGTGGGGCGCGTCAGCTCGCTGATTGAGCCTAGCGAGTAATGGTGCCGCCCGTGCCAGATGACTTCGCCCGACCGCGAGTGGTGGTCGCCGACGACGTGATGCTGACCAGAGCGGGCATCGTGCGGCTCCTGGGTGAGGCCGGCGTCGAGGTGGTGGGACAGAGCAGAGACGCCACCGAGCTGATGAAACAAGTCCGCTCGCTGCATCCGGACGTGGCGATCGTCGACATCAGGATGCCTCCGACGCAAACGGACGAAGGGCTAATCGCAGCCCGCCAGATTCGGTCCGAGTATCCGAAGGTGGGCGTGCTGGTCCTCTCGCAGTACGTCGAGCCTGCTTACGCGATGGAGCTCATCAAGGCGTATCCGGAACGCATCGGATATCTCTTGAAGGATCGCGTTTTCGACGTAGCGACGGTAGTGGATGCGCTGCGCCGGATCATGGAGGGCGAGACTGTAATAGACCCGACGATCGTCTCCAAGCTGGTTGGGCGACGTCGTCGAGAGGACCCACTCGCCGACCTGACCCAACGCGAGCGGGAGGTCCTGGGACTCGTTGCGGAGGGGATGTCGAACGGAGCCATCGCTCGCCATCTCTTCTTGACGGAGCGCACGGTTGAGGCACACGTAACGCAGATCTTTCAGAAACTTGGGTTGTTTGAGTCGCCGGACCAACATCGCAGGGTTTTGGCAGTCCTCACCTTCCTCCGGTCGTAACAGTCGCTTCTTGTTGGGTTTAGTAGGAACCTTTAGCGACCTGCTGTGTTACAGCCGTGTCACGCATTCGCGGAACCAGGAGGACACAGGAGGACACGAGAGGACACGACGAACTCGCCGATCGAGTACAGGAGGACACTGGAGGAAACGCCCGGATACGGAAGGACACGCCAGTGGGCCGGTTCGGGACCGTGAGGCCCCGGGTTCAAATCCCGGGCCCCCGACCAAAAATCGTATTCAAATCGAGGACTTCGCCTGCTCCGTCTGGTGGGGTCACGGGGAGGTCACAGATTTTCTTGGAACTAGGTGGCGGCAGCCCCATCCACGTGGATTTCGAACCGTCGCTTGAACTCGGTCGCGGCTATCGCACCGCCGATATATCAGCACGCGCACGGCCCCAGGACCGTGAGGCACCTGGGTTCGAAAATCAAAGGCGCTGTCCACGCCTGTGAGCTGCCGACGCACAGGTCAGGACCGTGAGGCCGAGGTTCAGATTCCCGGGTGGTTTGACCGTGAACGTTTTGACCCGGCCGATCCAACCTAGGGGCCAATACCAAGGGCTTTAGACTGCCACCAACCCAGGCCCACCATGATCGTTGGCAACGGCGCGGAGTGAGCAACGTTGTCGCGTGGCCCAGTACGCGACCAGCGACCCGACCAGCAGAGTGGCGCCTTCAATGCGAAGCCAGCGGCGCGGACCTCCCGTCACGACGCCGTCGCCAGACGCAATCAAGACATCGTCCAACTGGCGGCCACACCAGGGCCTTGCGACATGGCCGGTCCTGCGATCGACGGCCTGGCGATCACGTGAGGGCTGGCACGCCGGTCGCGGTTGTTCTCGTGGGTACAGTCGTGGCCAAGAAACGCAATACGGCATCCGTCGTGATGTCGGGTCGCTGCGACTGTGGGTAGTGTCCAGCCTCTGGCACCATGACGGCTTCGCCGTGCAAGGCTTTGGCGATCCACGTGGCCTCTGCCCCAGGGTCAGGGAAGTCAGGATCTTTCTCGCCCATCACGACCAGGGTGGGCGCCGTAACGTCCGCTAACCGCGCCTCGGCAGGCGCGTGGCTGGTGCGTGTCGTCAATGAAAAGGACCTGGCATATCCTGGGCGGCGCAGGGCGGCAACGACTCGGGCGCGATAGTCATCGAAGTCAGCCGGGCGCGTCCCGGCGTACAGTCTGGGCAGATACGACTTCCAGGCGACAGCGGCCCATAGCGGTGCCATGGCGACCCGCAGCATCACGCGCCGCATGGCTCCGACCTTCGGATCGCGCACGAAGGGGCCAAGCAGGACCAGCCCGACCACCATGTCGGGATGCTCGGCTGCGGCCAGAACAGCCGAACCGGCACCCATTGAATTGCCGATCAAGACGGCGGGGCCGCCAAGCTCAGCGATCAGGGCGACGACATCGCCGGCCGTTTCCACGTCGCCATATGTCCTGAACGTCGCATCGCTGTCGCCGTGTCCGCGCAAATCGGTGCAGACAACCCGATAGCCCGCCTCGCGCAGCGACGGTGCCATCAATCGATACGTGGCGCGCAGGTCACCCATTCCGGGCACGAGCAGAACCAGCGGACCGACGCCTGCGATGTCGTACGCGACCCGGCCTTCGGGGCGCGTGATGAATTTCGTGTTAGCCGTGAGACTCACGTCGATCCTCCTTGGTTGCGTATCGATAGAGATGGCATCCCGCGGCGCCGTTCGATCGAAGGCGCATGCAGACGGGTTGTACTAGGAATCTCGCGATCAGTCATGGAGTTTCGTCATGCCGAACTCGGGCTCTCTTCGGCTCGGAAACGGCCAACTCAGCGTGCCCCGGCCTGCTGGTGGGGTATCGATTTCCGTCTGGAGATCCAGACCAATGCCACGGCCGCGAGCGCCATCGCGCCCACCAGGCCGGCCAGGATCCGATCAGTGACGTCGCTGGGAAGCGCCGGGTGGTAAACCGACACCAGGACGCTTCCGGCGATCACCAGGGCCGACATGAGCATGGCCAGCACTATTCGGTTCGCCGTCTTTTCGACGCGGTGCAAGTAGGGATCAAGACCCTTTGGTTCGACCGCGAGGGCAAGCTGGTCTTTCTGCAAAGAGACAACGAGTCCGCGAAGGGCCCGGGGTCCTTCAGCCGCAAGCCACAGGAGGTCTGGCGCAGCCCGTCCAAACCGCCGAGCCCAAGCCTGGGGTGAGTTGCGACTCACAATCAGTCGTGTCACGTAAGGCTCGATGGCGTCCATCATCTGGAAGCCGGGATCGAGTTGGGCGACCATGCCTTCTGCCGTAATCACCGTCTTCGCGAGCATCGACAGCGCGGGGGGCATGACCATTTTGTGTGAGCGCACCACGCCGAAGACGTCATTCAAGAACGCGCCGAGCTTCCTCTCGCCCACGGCCTGGTCGTAATACCTCGAGATGAGATCGTCGAGGTCCCGCTGAAGCGATGGCCGGTCGATCTGAGCATCAGCCACGCCCAGGCTGAGCAACGAATCGACGAGGCCATCGGAATCGCGTTGAACGAGCGCGTACAGCATCCGACCAAGCCCGGACTTCGTGTCCTCGTCAAGCACTCCGGTCATCCCGAAATCGATCAATCCGATGCGGGTCTCCGATTCGATGAATAGGTTCCCAGGATGGAGGTCTGCGTGAAAGAAACCATCATCCAGCAGCATCTTTAGGACCACCTTGGTGGCGCCGTCCGCGACCACGTCACAGTCGATCCCGGCTGCCTTGAGAGCGGCTACGTCCGTGATGCGATGGCCTTGGATCCTCTCCATGGTGAGTACCCGTGACGTGGTCGTGTCCCAGTAGATCCGGGGGATGTGCACGTGCGCGGAGTGCTTGAAGTTGCGTCCGAACCGCTCCGCGTTGTGGCCCTCATGTTGGTAATCCACCTCTGCTCTGAGGCTTGAATCGAACTCTTTGACGATCCCCACGAGATCGAACTGCCGCACCTCTTTCAGCCGACCGTTGGCGATGAAGGCAAGACGACGCAGCAATTTCAGGTCCTCGTCGATCTGTTCGACAGCGCCCGGACGCCTGACTTTCACTACGACCGCCGTACCGTCATGAAGGGTCGCCAGGTGAGCCTGGCCGATCGAGCCTGTGGCCAGGGGCCTGGTGTCAAAGCTGGCGAATCTTTCATTCGCAGGCTGGCCAAGCTCGGCTTCGATCGTCTCGAGGATTATCGCAATCGGCACCGGCGGCGCCTGGTCCTGCAACGACGAGAGCTCGGCCTGAAAGTCAGGGGTCAGCAGGTCTGCTCGCGTGGAAAGAACCTGGCCGAGTTTCATGAAAGTCGGTCCCAGCTCCTCGAGCGTCTGGCGCAGCTGGATCGGGGTAATCAGAGTCGACGGCTCGTCGGCGTCCGCGCGGTGATGTCGGATCGGCACCAGGTGCTCGAGGGCGAGCAGTTCGATAAGGCGCCACAGATGATGATGAGCCAGCACGGCTGCGATCTGCCGGGCACGGCCCATTGACGAAAGCTCGTGCGCTCTCTGCGGACGTGCCGCAGCGATGGCGGTGCCGGATTCAGCGATCACGGCGTGCAGCCATTGGTTTATGAGTCCTTGGTGACGGTTGATGCCGAGGAGGCATCTGACGAGTCTGGCCGGCTAAGCCCGGATCGTCATGAAGTTTCGTCATGCTTTGGCCGGAAGATGCCTAGCTCTTGCAAACCGGCTACCGAGTGCCAGCTCGTCCACTCTCGGTGGTCCGGCAACCGACCACGGACGGAGCTCCACGTTTCGCAGCGCGTGTCCAGCGCCGCGAGGGTTCACACTGGCACGAACCCATCGAGGCCAGTTTGCCAGTGCTGAGGTGTTGTTGTTGCAATGGCTGCGACCTTCTTCTTCTTCCCGCAGGCTCGCTGCCGAGCGCACGGGCGGACGTCCGGAATGCAGGTCAGCGCGCCGCGTCCACTCCTGCGTAGGTCAGGAAGTCGATGATTCGGAATGTGCCGCTTGGTCCGGCGCGCGTCGGGAGGGTGGGTTGCCACCCGGGCTGCGCCGAGATGTATGACGTCCCATCCGAGCGAAGCAGTCCGAGGATGACCTCGGCCACGATCCGCCCGCCGACCGGTCCAAGCATGAGACCCGTGTCTTTGATCGGCGTGCCGGGCGGACCGAGCGCGGAGGGCACCAAAGTCACAGTACTGTTCTGCGTCACCGCTGCCTCCATGAGTACGTAGAACCAGAGCGGCGTACTCCGCTCCAGCCCAAGGCCGTATCTCGCCAGGCCACTGAAATGGTCAGCCGCGAGCACTGGAACTCCCATGTGCTTTGCCACCACTTGGCCAGAAGGAAGGCTCCACGTGACATGACGGAGGAGGTTTCGCTGGGGAAGGGACACCGGAGCCGTGTGGGGCGGAATCACACTCAAAGGTAGAGTGAAGAGCGGAGACGAAATCGTTGTGTCGATCTTCTTGTTCGGCTTGACCTCGCCATCGTCGAAGTTGAAGAACGTCCGCCAGCCAATGAATCGCCTGGGCGCTCGGAGTCCACCGGTCAGGTCGCTCGGGTCCTCCGACGCGCTCCCACCCCGATCCTCAGGGTGCTCCATGGGGTCAAAGGTCAGCCCGAAGAATGCAGGAGCAACCGCCGCCGGGGCACTTGGGTCACCCGTGAAGTTCGCTCGATAGGAGGGCCGTACAACGCTGTGGCCGAACCGGTACGCGCCGGTCTCAAACTCGACCGGGATGAACCCTTGGCCTCGTGGGGGGTCGAAGAACCGGGGCCCGTTGCTCAGGATGTCGTCGACCATCGGCTGTCCAACAAACAGCGGAAGAAACTCATGAACGATCATCCACTGGTAGTGCCAGGTGGTGAGCAGTCGAGCGTTCAGAAAGACGGCAGTCGGGTCGGAGACTCCTTGGGCCCGCACGTAGTCGACGACGCGATTGTGGAATTTCAAAAAGGCTGCATGCAGCCCCGCGATCATCAGGTTTTCGTCGTTGCGCGGGTCGCCGATGACCGCCGTTGGGAGGGATGTGCCAGGGTTCAGGTCCATCTGGCGGGGAAGATCCTCGAACATTCCCCCGAACCCGACGACGAACTTCGCGGAATCGTTCGGGTCGTATAGCTGGGGACTGCCGATCGGACCAAGCCCATAGACGGAGTCGAGGTCGAAGGACGCCCTCCGCGAGTTGGGGCTTGTGGTCGGATCGGTCTGCCGGCCGAGCGGCGACGTGGCGTCGAACGTCATGTCGTGGTCCATGAACTGGCCCATGAAGGTCGTCCCGGCCGAATGCGTCGGATTGTTAGGGTTCTTAATGCTCAAGGCCAAGTTCGTGATCAGGGCGACGGGTCCGCCGGAGTTAGCATCGAGGGGATTGGTCGGTGCCAGGGCATCCATGGCATCCATGACGCTGCCCGGCCTGCCGATGTCCAGGAGCGCCGCCCTCATGGCATCGGTCGGAAGCGCGAATGGCGCCAGAGTCGGAAACATCCGACCGAACGATCCAGGGAAGCTCGGCAGACCAGAGCCAGATGAGTCGGCTTCGACTGCAAGCAACAGCCCGATCCGGAGGGCGACCGCTCTGCCAGCTCCGGCAGCAACGTTGCCAAGCAATCGCCGCCGACTATGCCGGCGCATATCATTCGCGAGCTTCCCTAGCGTGGGCTGACTCAGAATGAGGCTGGGCGACGTGACCGACTCAAGGTCGGCAGCATCGGCTGACTTCGGGCGCACTTCATCAGGAATCAGCAATTGGGTTCGAGTCCAGGTTGCCGGCAATCATCTCGGCCCCCGCAAATGGAGCTGGGGTTACTCACGCTTGGCCCGCCATGCCGTGTGTTCGCGGGAGATGGCGGTCTCTGCGTTGTCGACGAAGCGCGCCCAGTCGGATTCGGAGTGAATCGTGGGGATCAGCGTGCGAATCGTAGACAGCTCGTGCGCGGCGTGGGCGTAACTCTGGCTCAGAGTGTTGTGCTGCTTGACCTGCAACCAGGCGACCGCGCCGGCGGCGATCGCTGCCATCAGGCCGAGCATGTCGAAGTTGATCTTGCCGGTTCCATACAGGACACCCCCCACGACCCCGAGGGTTTGCACGATGAGTAGGGCGAAGCTCCAGGAGACCGAACGGCTCTCGTTATAGCGCGCCTTTTTCGCGTACCAGAGGCGCTGGTCCTCGATGCGATCGCTTTGGTAGGCGGACTTTCGATCCGCGAGGCTCGAAGTACGAAGGTGTCCCATCCAATCCGTGATCTCGTGGGCAGCTCCGTCAAGGGGCAGGATTCGAATGGTTTCGAAGTCCGCGAGAACCTGGTGGATTCTCTCGGCTAAAGCGGCGTCGGCGGAGCTGGCTGTTGGACTGGACTCGCTGAAGGGACGTCCGCCCACCGCGTAGCGCCAGGCGAGGGACTTCACCGATTCGGCCACCGCGCGGCCCTGATACCAGGCCTTGTCCGGTTGGACCGTCAGCATCATCGCTTCGATCAGCCCTGCGACGGCAAAGGCGATGGCGGCCAACAGTCCTCCCCAGCGAAGTCCTCCGACTTCTAGGCTCACGGCCCCTAGGAGGGCGGCCAGCAGCAGCAGCAGGAGCTGTGCCGAACGAAGTCGAACCGATAGGTACTGCCCACCGTGCGATGCGCGGTCCGCGGCTTGATACAGCGCTGGGTATTCAGGCTCCAGAGCTGGTTCGCTTGGAGTGAGCTCCGGGCCCCCTTGCGCGGCGTCTTTTGTCCAGGTGCTTATCAAGGTGCTTATCAATTCGTGCTCGGTCTCAGGAATGCACGCCAGCGACGGCTGTCAGCCTGGGCTGCTCGTTCGGAGCCTCCTGGTTGGCTGGTTCGAGCGCACGGTCGGAGATCCATCGGAATGAGGTAACTAGCGCCAGCCACCCGCCAGCGATAAGGAGGCTCGCGAAGACGTCTACCGGCCAATGCGCCCCGACAAACACCCTACTGATCGCCGCGGTCAGAACGATCGCCGCCACGGCCGCCCAGCCGATCGGCCTTGCCCAGGCAGGCAGGTATCGATATCCGAGGCACAACATCAACAACCCGACGCTGATCGTGATGTAGAGGACATGGCCGCTCGGAAAGCTGGTCGAGCCCGGATGCTCGGTGATCTGGCTCACCTGGGCCAGGGTCGGCCTCGG
>WNGJ01010239.1_pt1 | contig 21678 bp, 13 predicted proteins | sample 5400611 | NCBI WGS metagenome assembly WNGJ01 (sample SAMN13153375, study PRJNA577476) | soil metagenome | isolation source: 40 cm soil or saprolite under Garry oak tree replicate 1 | place: USA:California | collected 2016-06-15
CCGCCGACGAGGTGCCAGCCGACGCTGACGCCGCCGAAGGACGTGTAGATCCAGGCGGCGCCGCTGGTCGAGGCGCTCATCGAGATGTCCGGCGTACCGCGCTTGCTGCCGACCTCCTTGGCCACGCCGGCCTGGTAGACCGGGCGCGGGAAGACGCCGGACACGCCGCCGCCGCCGGCCCCGATGTCGTCGTTCCACACCACGTCGGGCGACAGCCGGTTGCCGTTGTCGTCCAGGTTGAGCAGGGTGCCGCCGACCGAGGTGACCAGCGGATCCGTCGACGGCCAGGAGTCCACCCGGAACGGGTAGAGGGTGGTCGCGTCGGATTCGGCGTCCGTCGCCCCGTCGTCACCCGACGAGGCGAGCACGGTGACGCCGTGGGCCCGCGCGTCCTTGAACGCGAACCGCAGGTTGAGCAGGCTGGAGAAGTTGCCGCTGGAGAAGCCGGGGAAGGTGTTCTCGGTCGCGCCGAAGCTCTGCGTGATCACGTCACCGATGCCGCGGTCGATCAGCGACTTCTCGGCGCTCATCATCTCCGGGAAGCCGGACGTGCCCTCGACCTCGGCGACCGGGGTCTCGGCCAGGACGATCTTGGCGCCGGGCGCGATGGAGTGCGCGTACTCCACGTCGAGGGTGGTCTCCTCGGCCCAGCCGACCATGGTCGAGTCGGTGGGGTCGAACGCCGGGACGTTGCCGAACTTCATCACCTGCAGGACGGGGTCGGGGAACCCCCACTTCTGGTCGAAGACGTGCAGGTCGTTCGCGATGGTCGGAGAGCCGAACGAGTCTACGATCACGATGGTCCGGCCGGCCCCGGTGATGCCGCTGCTGTACAGGGAGTTCAGGTCGTAGGCGACCCGGTACTGCACCGGCGATTAGCACGCGAAGCCCAGCTGGGACCGGCACTGCGAGGTGGGGATGGGCGCCGTGAGCGCCTTGGTGAGGACCGGATGGCCGATCGCGGGAACGGGCCGGGCGGAGGCCACGTGCGCGGCGGCGGGGGCCGCCGCGGTCACGGCCGGTACTGCCAGTGACAGCCCGGCGAGGCCGCCGACCGCGGCCACGGGGAGAACGGCCCGGGTGGTTAGCCGCGCGAGCGCGGACCGGCCGCGGGATGCCGCGCGGCCGTCAGGTGCGGCGCGGCGCGCCGGCCTTCGTGAGAACACAGTCAATTCCGCTCCTTTTTGATGATGGCTGGCGCCCGGACGGGGTGAGTACGGGCGCATGGCCTGTGCGCGAACCCAGCACGACCTGCTGATACGACCTGCTGATATGACTTGCTGATAGGGCCTATTGAAAGGCCACTGCGCACCCGAACCGTTATCCCACACAACAGCACAGAAGTCGATAGTAATCCGGCTATTTCCCGTCACGATCGGCGCGCCCGCGTGCCGAAATGTCGCATTAATTTCGCAGCCGCACCCGGGAGCAGACCTGGGCGCAATCGATGACCAGATGTCCCCCGGTGAGCCGAAGCTGGCGGAACGGCCAGCATGTGGCGGGAGCGGCTGCTATCGTCCGGCGTAGCTCGCATGGCCCTGAGATCCGGCCCGTCACGTGCGTCGGCACAGTGTCGGCAGAGGGAGATGGAAGCCTATGCGCTGCCGGTACTCCACCGAGAGCCGGTTCGCTGGTACGGGACGCTGGCTTCGCCGTGAAGCGCGAAGCTGGGGTGGAGTCGTTGCCGTCGCCGTGGCATGCTCGCTGCTTGCCTCGTCCGCCCGGGCTGCGGAGCCGGCCGCCCTCACGCGAGATGGCGCGTCTGGCCGGCTGGTCCGCGCTGACACTCCGGCACCCCTCGCACAGCTGGAGGCCCGCGCGGCCAAGCTGTCCAAGCAGTACCGCGGTCAGCTGGAGGTGCTCAGCGGGGCGGAAACCGCCGCCGAGGCGGGAGCAGCCCGGATGCGGGTACTGGACCGCCAGCTCGCCGCCGCGCATCGCCAGCTCGCCAGGCTGGCCGCGGCGAGCTATATGGACAGTGCGCCCGACCAGGCCCTCGCGGTCTTGACCGACGGCGACCCGCAGCAGGTGCTCGGCAGGTCCGCGGCCATTGCATACCTCGCCCAGCAGCGCGATGCCCGGGAACAGCAGCTGCATCGGCTCACGGTGGCCGGAAAACGCGCCGAACGGGCCGCGCAGGCCAAGGTGGACGGGCTGCGCCAGATGGTGGCCACGCTGGCCGACCAGCAGCAGCGGATCAAGCGGCTGCTGGCCCGGTTCCAGCCGCAGTCGCCGATCATCGGGGACAACATCACGTCCCGCATGCGCGGGGTACGAGATGAGGTCGACCGGAGGTTCGGCCCGTTCCCCGCCATCGGCTGCTACCGGCCTGGCAGCGACGGCGAGCATCCGCTCGGCCGGGCCTGCGACTTCATGCTCAGTTCCGGGGGTGTCATGCCGGCCGCCGCCTCGATCCAGAAGGGCTACGACATCGCGGCCTGGGCCCAGGCGAACGCCGCCCGGCTCGGGATCATGTACATCATCTACCGGCAGCGGATCTGGGACGTCCGGATGGAGTCTTCCGGCTGGGTCCCGATGGAGGACCGCGGCAGCATCACCGCGAACCATTACGACCACGTGCACATCTCGGTGTTTTAGGGCACGGTCGCGCGGATGCCGTTGAGGGCGAGGTCGAGGTGGCGGCGCCAGTCGGAGCGGCCGCCGCGGGAGAAGTACATCGAGGAGATAACCCCGCAGGCCAGCTGGTGGAAGTCGGCGACGGTGAAGTCGCTGCGCAGCCGCCCGGCGGTGACGGCGCGGTCGATGACGCGGCCGGCGATCTCGGCGAGCTCGATCTTCTCCGGCTCGACGCCGGTCCAGTCGATGTCCCTGGAACCCATCAGCGCCAGTTGAAAGGCGGCGTCGCCGTCGGCGGCCTCGAGGTAACTGCGGAGCAGCATCTCGAATGCCTCGCCGGGATCGCCGACCTGCTCGGCGGCGCGGGCGAGGTCGGCCATGCCGCGGACGCGCGAGCGGACCATCGCGGTCAGCAGCGCCTGCTTGCTCGGGAAATGGCGGTAGAGCGTGCCCATCCCCAGGCCGGCGTGGGCGGCGATCTCCTCCATCTGAGCCTCGTGCCCTAGCCGGGCGAACAGCTCGCCGGCGGAGGCCATGATCCGCTCGCGATTGCGGCGAGCATCGGCGCGCAACGGTCGTGCGGGTTCGGCCACGACTTGACGAACGGAATCGCCACTCCGTATATTCCTCGTAACCGGAAGCGTAAGTCCGATTCCGGTTATGGCGGGTCGTCGCGGAGCGAAGGAGCAGTTGCCATGTCTCAGTCCATCGCCGTGTTCGGGGCCGGCCCCGGCCTCGGCCAAGCCGTCGCCCGGCGGTACGCACGAGAGGGCTACGCCGTCGTGCTCGTGGCGCGCCGCCAGGAGCCTCTCGACCAGCTCGCCAGGCAACTGACCAGCGACGGGGCGCGAGCGCATGCGATCACCGCCGACCTCGCCGACACTGATGCCATCCCGGCGCTGACCGGCCGCATCCGCGCCATGGTCGGCGACCTCGACGTGCTCTACTACGGCGCCGCCGGCAACGGGTTCATTCCGGCGCTCGACCTGACGCCCCAGCGCGTGCAAGACCTCATGCCGCTCGGCGTCTACACGCTGGTCGGGCTGGTGCGGGAGTTCCTGCCGGCCATGACCGCCCGAGGGAACGGCGCGATCCTGAGCGCGCAAGGAGCCAGCGCCCTGCGGGGCAATCCGAACATCGCCGGCGGGCTCACCCTGGCCGCTCAGCGCAACTACCTCCAGGCGCTGCACGCCGCGGTGGCCGGGACGGGCGTCTACGTCGGCGGGCTCTACATCGGTACCGCCATCGAGAACACCCCGTATCACGCCCGGATCAAGGCAGCCAAGGCCGCCGGTGACCCCGTGCCGGACACACCCGCGGTCGACCCGGACCAGCTCGCCGAGCTGCTCTGGACCATGCACCGCACCCGGGACAAGGCCGAAGCCACCTACCCCGAAGAGCGCCCCTCGTGACCGGAGGGCGCTGCGGGCTGCCGATCGTCATGCCTGCTCGTGGGCCAGATCGTCGTGACGCAGGCCGCTGCTGCTCTCGCCACGGCCGGCCCGCGCGCTCCACCCGGTCCAGACGTGCCTGCTGCCGTCGGTGCCGCGAGCGGCCTGGGCCCGCCGTATCACCCGGCGGCCGACACGTGGCAACTCGACGGCGTCCAACCGGAACGGCGCCGCCGCGGTGAGCAGGGTGCCGACGGGCTTGACGGTGCCGCTCTGCTCCAGGCTCGCGCCGTTGGCGACCGGCACCAGCGGGAGCCACGAGTCCGGCACCTGGGTCGAAAGCCGGTACCGCAATGTCGAATCGGTGGCCGGCGGCCCGGCGCCGCGACGGTTGGCGGTCGCCTCTACCTCGCGGCGCTCCACCGGCCAGCCGAGCGGCCCGGTGACGCGCAGCTCGATGCCCCAGGCCAGGTTGGCCGTCTCGTCCCGAGTGAGCAGAACCTCCTCCTCGACCGGGCCGTCCAGCACGTCGACGCTACACGGCGGCAAGAGGAGCAACCCGGCCCCGGCGTCGGAGTCCGTGGTGCCGTCGGTCATCTGGAACATCCGCCAGCGCTGACCATCAGGCGTCACTCGCGTGGCGGCGGGCGGCACCCGGAACGTCTCGCCGTAGGTCGTGCGAACCTCCAACGTGGTGACACGACAGATACTTCCGGCCGGAATCGTTAGGGGCACGACGAAGAAGTCGTTGCCGTAGACGAGGGCGAACTCAGCCAGCAGGAGCCGTCCGAGATCGTCGGGAGCAGCCTCCAGACGCCCGAGGTCGACGGTACCGTTCTCGAACTCCCACCAGCGGGCCGCTGGCATCCCGGGGAACGCTAGCTGGGCCGGGAGCATGGTCATGCTCTCGGAAGCCGGTGCGGGATCGGCCTCGGCGAGCGACCCGGCGACGACGTCGAACGCGTGCCAGTCCACCCGTCCGCCCCGATGCGCGGCCGCCTGCAGTGTCACCGGCCCGTCCGTGGTCATCGCCCCGACGGTGAACGGTGACGCGAGCCGGTCCGCGCGCCACGGACCTGGATCGGAAGCGTGCCGTCGGTCCCACCAGGCCGAGAACGACTGCAGCGCAGCGGTGAAGGCGACGGCATCAGCCGCGACGACCCCGACCCGCGCGACCACGGACGCCGGATCGGGAGCTGCAGGCGCGCCGCGGAGACGGCCGCCGTCCACGGCGCGCCCGGCGAGCAGTGCGGCCCGGCGTAGCCCGAGATCGTCGGAGCGGTCGATCTCGGTCGCGTCGAGGGCCGGCAGGCCGAACTCACGGCGGAGCGCGGCTCCGTACGCCGCGGCCAGGGTGCCCCCGAGCAGTCGCAGGAACCGCGTGCCCGCTGCCGCCCGCTCCCGGCGCCGGACCGGCTGGCGAACGGCGTCGACGAGCGCCTCGATCGGAACACCCACCGGATAGGGAGCCCCGGCATCGCCCGGTCCGGGCTTACCCGGAGCCCATCGGGTGATCGGCGAGACCTCGTGATCGAGCCGCACCGATACCAGGGATGCGGTGTCGGAGCCGGTGAGCTCGCCGGACTGGGCCTGGCGCCCGAGCAACCACAACGGGTCGCCGACGCGGGCCGCGAGGCCGCGCAGCGTCTCGCTCCGAGCACCTGGCTCGAGCTGGTTCCAAGTCGTGAGCGATCCCACCGTCTCACCTCCGCAAGGTCGTCGACACGGTGTCGCCGCCCGGGTCTCCACCGACGTTCTGGGCGAGCAGCACCGCCGGCAGCAGATGACCGACCACCGGCACCAGGGCCGGGTCGATCATGCGCAGGTCGGCGAGCATCGCGGTCTCCCGGACGACGTCGACCAACGTGTCGTCGTCCCAGGGCAGGTCCGGATCCGGATGCACGGCCAGCAGCAGCGACTGGGGCGCGCAGTTGGCCGGGACGTCGAAATGGAAGGACACTGCCGTGTCCTCGGTGGGATTGGGCACGACCTCTACCCAGCTGTCGACGGCGAGCATGGACTGCGGACCCGACGTCGCCGGATCGGCACCGAACCCGGCCAGCGCGATCGAAACCCCGCCCGCCGGAATCCGTGCCGGCGGTTGGCCGGGGGCGGCCGGCACCGGCGGGAGCGCGAGCCAGCGCGCACCATCAGCGGGATGCTGCGCGATCTTCCACCGCACGGAGGCACCCTCGGTGGCGGCCCCCAGCAACGCGAGATCGGCCAGCCGACCGGAGGGTTCGCGGACCCGCGCGACTTCCTCGAACCATTCTTCGACGGTTTCCTCGTCGGCATCGGCCGGTGCAGTTCCCGCTGGCAGCCCTGGGTCGAAGACGGGCAGCGCCCGAAAACCCGGGCCGAAAATGGTTCCCAGTACTGCTATGTCATCCTCCGCCTCGGCGGCCGCGATGAGGCGGGACGCGCCGTCAACCGCGCAGGCGCGGGCCTGGATGGCGAGCCGGGCAGCGGCGGCCGGCCCCGTGCCCGCCACGTCGGCCGGTGCGGCGCCGGGCAGACCGAAGCCGGCGAGCGTCTCCAGTCGATCGCGAAGCGTCTCGAGGTCAGCGGCGGCGGGCCGCCCGAGGGTGGCCACGGCGATCTCGACGTCACAGGTCAGGGGCAGGTCGGCGAGCGAACGGACGGTGTCGGCGGCTGCGGCGGCGGGGAAGGTCGCCGGAAACAGGACGGCGAGCTGGGCCCGCTCGGCGGCGTCGAGGGCGAGCGCCCCACGCAGGGCAGTGAGCGCGGAGTCGAGGCCGGTGACCGCGGCGGAGGCCCTGGCCGCCAGTTCGTCGGCGTGCACACCCCGATCGGTACTCACGCCGGCGGCCGACAGGTCGGAGGCGGTGGCCCCGCGACCGGCGGCGACGAGTGACCGGGCCGCGTCCGCGAGCGTGAGCAGTTCGGGAACGGACAGCACGGCGCTGTCCCAGTCCGGAGCCCGGTCGAGCAGCAACTCCGGCAGTTCGGTGCGCCCGGCCGCCGCCGGCAGATGGGCCGCATGGCGGCGCAACCGGGCACCAAGGTTCGTCTCGGTCAGGGTGCCGACATCGGGGGATGTGGCTGCGAGCGCGTCAAGGGGACACAGCCCGACGGCGGCGAGCGAGAGCTCGTCGACCCGGCCGGTCGGTTGCCCGGTCTCCGGGTCGAGGTACGCCGCCCGCCAACGGACCCGGCCGGGGTCGCCCAGGACGAGCGCCGCCCAGGCGTTCAGCCGGGGCTCGGCAGCTGCTCGGGCGTGGCGGGCACGTTGCGCGGGCGTGGAGGTCCAGGCGGCGAGCGCGTCGGCGGCGACCGGCCCGGCCGGGTCAGGCGCGACAGCGAGAACGCGGTGGACGATGCCGATACCCGTGCGGGGCGACCGCACCACCTCCGGCTCCGGTGGCGGGAGCTCGCCTCGGGACAGCGCGTCGAGGCTGCCGCCCGCACGAAGGTGGTTGCGCTGCAGGGTCTGGTGCACGCTCTCGGCCACGCCCAGGTCGGCGATGGCGTCGGCGCCGTCGCGGAGCCGGCTCAGCACGGCGGCCAGCCGGTCGTGATGGTCGCTGCCCGGGAGGGGGAGTTGCTGTGGTTGCCCGGGAGGCGTCGTCCCCCATGGCACTGAACCCGCGCCGGCGAGACGCAGCAAACCCAGACCGTCGACGGTCACCAGACCGGCGACGGCGGCGGCCGGCGTACCGGGCGGCTTCGGGGTCAGCACACCGACACCCTCCGGCGCGACCTCCCGGAATGCCTGGAGGTATTGGCCCAGCCCGGTATCGTGCAGGTCGCGCTCGAACCGGTAACCGAGCGCCGCGCCCAGCGTCTGGCCCTCGCGGACGGCGTCGAGCAGCTCGAGCGCCAGCCGCACCCGCGCCGAGGAAAGGTCGACGGCCAGCGAATCGCCGCCGTGGGTGAGATAGCCCGACCGTAGAACGCCTGCCGTGGCGGCATGGGCGGCCGACGGGGCGTGCACGTACCCGGTCGACGGCCCGGTGGTGGCCGGGCGCAGATCTCGCACGTAGCCGTAACCGCCGATGTGGATGCCGGTCGCCGTGTTCGCCCGCAACGCGCGCAACCGATCCGCCGCCACGGCGGTGATCCAGGCGTCGAGCCGGTGCGTCGCCGCGTCCAGGGTTCCGGCCGCGAGGCGGGTGAGCTCCCCGGCGGTGCGTGAGAAGAGCCGGCTGAGAGCCTCGATCGCCTCGGCCAGCGGCACGACCTCGGGCGGCGGATCGGCCGCGCGGGCCGCCGCGTAGATGAACTCGGCGACCGGGACACCGTTCAGCCGGGCGCGTATCAGGTGACGCCAGGACGTGAGCGTGTCCGGCGTGAACGGATCGGCCAAGGTGACGTCGGCGATGTCGACGAGCTCCGGCTCGGGCAGCGGCGGCGGATCGGCCACGACCGGAACCAGGGCCAGTGCGGCGTCGGCGTAGGCCTGGAGCAGGCTGTGCCGCACCAGCCGGGCCAGCAGCGGCGTCCCGGGCTCGATCCAGCGATTGTGCAACTCCTCGGGTTTGGCGTCGACCATCTCCTTCAGCCAGGTCACTCGCCGTTCCTCCCAGCCGGGTTCCGGATCAGCGACGAGCGGGTCGGCCACGTCGATGGCGGACGTCGCGAAACCACCGGCGCCGAGCACCGGGACGCGCCCCGCCGACAGCCCCCAGCCGGAGAGCAGCGGCTCGATCTGCGCCCACGCCGGCGCACCGGCACCCGCAGCGGGGCCACCCGTTACGAAGCGGATCATGTCGCGAACGCGGGGCCCGACGAAAGGCCGCACCTGGTAGGCACTCGAGACGTCGTCGGTCGCCAGGAGGTCGAGCAGGGTACGGCTCGGATCAGGGTCTCCCGGCCGGACCCGGGCGACACCGGGCAGCGCCGTGCGCCAGGTGTCGCGGAGTGCGACGAGCAGGTTGCCGCGGGCGGCGGCGAACTGCAGGCCCACCCCCGGCGACCGCACCGGAAGCCAGCGGGCGAACGCCGCCGAGGCACCGAGCAGCACCTCCGGACCGCCCTCCGCACCGATGAAACCCATCCAGGTGGCCGGCACACCATCCGTGAGGTCGGTGCCGACCGTGTACGAGCCGCCGAAACCGCCCCCGGTGAAGGTCGAATACGTGCCATGCCCCGCCCGGCGTCGACGGTAACGATCCCGTCCGGCGGCCGGCGGGGCGGCACCACCGGGGTGCCGTCGTTAACCTCACGCAGCAACTCGCTGGCCGAGACACCGGCCCTGCGCCCGAGCGGCCCTCGCGGGCGCAGCATGCGCCGGAAGGCGGAAGATGTCATCGCGAGCGGCACCCGGCTGCCGTCGACCCCGGCCGCGATCGTCACACCGCTCGTGTCGTCGAGCACCCGGGTGTGCAGTGGGCGGGTCACCAGGACGAGAGTCGCCGCATCGAGGCCGGACAGCGTCGCATGCAGCACTCCCCCCGCCTCGCGGGCGAGCTGCGCCTGCCGCAGTAGCGCGTTGGCGGCTTCCACGGCGCCGATCTGCTGCCAGGCGGCGACCATCAGCGACTCCTGGTGGTCCTGCACGATCCGGGCGCCGAGGGCCGCGGCCGAGCGGTACCGCGGGTCGCGGTTGAGCCGCGCCAGCCAGGGCTTCGTGGTGCCGGCCAGAGTGCGCACCGCGGCGTGCCAGCGGCCGTAGAGCGGGGGGGCCACCGGGAGCCCGGCGGCGGTCCGGACGCCGTCCACGAGCTCCTCCAGACCGGTGCGGAACCCGCTGCCGGGCAACGGGTCCGGACACAGGCCGAGCGCACCGGGGAACCGCCAGTCGACGAGGTCCGGCAGCCCTCCGGGCAGGCCCGTGACGCTGACGGCCCGGCCGGCCGCCGTGTCACCTCCGAGCGACGTCCGCTTCAACCGGGAGACGAGCGACTCGAAGTCGCCATCCAGCCCGGTCATGAAGCGCCAGCTGTGGAAGACCGGAAGGTCGGTCGCGGTGGCGACGGAGGCGTCCCAGGCGGGTGCGGTGGTCGTGGCGTCGGGCACCTGCAGGCCCAGTGCGGCGAGTCGGCCGGCCTCGAAGGCGGGCACGACGGCGGCGATGTACTCGATCTGCACGTGCGCCCACGCGTGCGACTGGGCCAGGTCGGGAAGCTCGGCACGGACGTCGGGCACGTGCAGGAGTCCTGGCCGGGAACCGTCCCCTGGTTCCAGCTGCGCGGCGTGCTCGGCGGCGACGACGAGCACGACCCAGGGACGCAAACGGTCGCCGTTCGGGCCGGCCGGCGTGAACAGCCAGGGGAGGTCCGGCACGCGGAATTCGATGCTGCAGAACAGGTTCGGTTCGGCTTCCTGGGCCCCGGTCGCCGGCTCGGTGCGGATCACGGCACCGCTGTCGAGCGCGAGCACCTCGCCGGGCCCGTTGATCCGCACGTCGAGGCGGCCGGACTGGTCGGCGGCCGGACCGACCGCGCCGGAGACGGTGAAGACCGCTCGCACCGGCAAAGGCCCGCTCAGCGGATCGGCGGCGGTGATCGCGCCGGCCAGACCGGTGCGGACCCACGGCAGATACGTCGTCATGCCATTCCCGCCTCGTAGGCGCCCACGACCTGCCGGCGTGCGGTGCGCGAAGCGACCAGGTCGTGGCGGGCCTCGACCCAGCTGCCGTAGCGGTCACCGTCGGCCACCATGGTCTGGGTGGACGCCACCACGTACGTCGGTGCCTTGACCGTGACCGCCTGCGGCGGACATGCCGCCTGCCCGGGCCGCGACCGCAGCTGCCGCCCCGGCCCGCAGCGCCGCCTCGACGCCCTCCGGCACCACGTGGGGGTCGGCCGGTCTGGGTACCGGGTCGTCCGCGTCGATGACGCTCGTCTCGTAGACGGCCGCACCCCCGGCCACCGGGGTGCCGTGCGACGGCGGCGGTGTCCCGAGGCCGGTGCTCCCGGAGACGAGCGGCTCGAACGAGGGTCGGGAGAGCTTCTCGTCGTCGCTGAGGCCGAACAGGTCGCCGGGCGCCCAGGCATCGCGGACGGCGCTGCCGGTCACCACAGCGTCGCCGATCCTGAAGGTGGCGTTGAAGCTGCGCGGCCCACCGGCCAGAGGTGCGCCCCCGAACCGCTCGATCGCCAGCCCGAGCGGCACGACCCGCTGGCGAACGCCCAGCACACCACGGGGGTGGGCCACGACATCAGCGTCTGTAGTCGCTTCCGTGAGCGAGGCCAGCGGCGCAGCTTCTGGAGGTTGCGCCGTCCACGCCGCCGGATCGATGAGCGCTCTCAGCAGAGCCCCAAGCGGATCGATCGCATCTAGCGCGAGCTGGGCCGGGTCGTCGCCGAGGGTGATCTCGATCGGGATCCGGTGCGTACCGAAGAAATGCAGTTCGGCGTAGCCGGTGGCGCGCAACGGCTGCGGCCCGTACAGAGTGAGCGACAGCTCGGCGCCGATGAACGAGGAACCGTTGCGCTTGATGACGATTCCGCCGGCGAGATCGACGATGAACTGGAAGGGCACGAGGATGATCAGCGCGTCGAATCCGAGGTAGGCGTCGGCGCTGAAGAGTCCGAGGAACCCTGCGTCCAGTTCGGCGTGCGCGTCGAGCCGCGCACCGGTCTGGAAGCTGTTGGCGGTCGTCGCGAGATAGCTCTCCAGGCGGATCCGTGGATTGTCACCGCTCGCGAGAGCGATCGTCATGCGGCGCAGGGCCGGGAAACCAGGCGGCCGCTCGAACCGCGGATTGAAGCCGCCGACCGAGATGGCGAACGCCGGATTCGCCCCCCAGCCCACTCGCACCGCCATATCGCCGTAGACCTCGAAGATCGCGATCCGCGAGTCGTGGAGGGTGGCGTCTATGGACAGCTCGCCCCGGCCGAGGTCGAGGATGCCGATGACGTCGAGGTACAGTTCGACGATCGCCGCGTCCGGATCCGGCAGGACGACGCCGAGGCGGCCGAGCAGCACGATCCGCACCGGCGCGGGTAGTTCGACGATCACGCCGAGGTCGACGACGACGACCTGCGGGCTGCCCCAGCCGAGCCGGGCCATGAGGCCGATCGTGAAGCGGCCCGGAGCGACCGGGAACACGCTCTCGACATCGCTGATCACCTTGGTGGCGCGAGCGACCGGATCGACGGGGAACAGGATCGAGTCGAGGACGCCGGTGCGGGCGCCGTCGCGCAGGGCGGGCAGGTTCATCGTGCGGTTCAGGCCGAGGAGACCACCGAGACCCGAGAGCGTGAATCCGAACCCGAGCTGGATGGGCGGGAATTCGGCCGTGATGATCACCAGCAGGCTGAAACCCTCGGAGCCGTCAGGCATCCGGGTGGTGATCAGCCCGATCGCCGTGACCCGCACGATGTCGGCGATGTCGAGCTCGAGAATGCCCGCGTAACGGCCGTGCTCGAAGTCGTTGAGGATGAACCCGCCGCCCGTCACCGCGGCGGCGTCGATCACCATGCCGACCCCACGGGGCGGCAGGAATCCGGGGACGACGTCGAGCGGGCCGAGGTTGCCACCCTCGGCGGGGAACGTGGTCTTCGCCGACAACCCGAGCCGCTGGACGGTCGCCGTCAGCGGACCGAGGGTCAGTGTCACCGTGGCCCCGGCGCCGAGCGCGACTCCTTCGGCGCCGGCTCCCAGGCTGAGACTCAGCACATCGATGGTGAGAACGCCGAGCAGGCTGACGTGCAGGGGGAAATCAGCCTCGACGCTGGCCGCGCCGGCGAAGTAGACGCCGCGGCGGTTCGACCAGCCGAGGCCGAAGTCGAACTCGAACCGGATGCCGTCCTCGGGCAGCACCTTGGAGAGGAAGCCGTCGCCCTCGCCGGGCAGGAGCACGAACCGGGCCTTCTCGACGGCGGTTTCCATCTCGAGATGGAGTTCGGGCGCCTCTGAGCGGCCGAAGCGGCCGCGTACGGCGGCTGTGAGGCCCTCCACCGTGAGCTTCGCCGTGTCGGCGCCGAGAGCGAACACGGCGGCACCGGCGGCCGGCGGTAGTTTCCGGAATGTGACCTCGATCGTGACGCCGTCCACCCCGCCATGCAGCACCGGTGGCCCGTCGGCCGGGAAGAAGACCGAGAAGGCCCCGCCCGAGATGGTTACCCCGAATTGCCAGGCGGCGGCCTCGGTGGTCAGGTGCATGGTGCCCTCGGGCGAGATGAGGAAGCCCGGGCCCGCGTCGCCGGTGCGGCTCGTGCCGCCGGCGTGGACGAGATCGGTTACGACGGCGAGCTCGCTGCTGATCATCTCGTCGGCGACGGGGAACGAGGGCAGGGAGATGAAAAGCGTGGCCCGCCGCCTAGCCTCGATGTCGTCGGCGGTGGGCTGGGGCGGTTCGGAGGCGCCGGTGCCGACGACCCCGGTGCCGCCTGCCACCGTGGCCAGTTTGAGGATCGGCTCGAAGAGGTCGCGAGTGACCTGCTCGGCGACCTCCTGGTTGGCGAGCCGCTGCGCGCCCAGCCGATTCTTGAGGTGGGCCAGCGGGTCGCTCAGCAGCGCGCCGATCGCGTCGAAGGCCAGTGCCGGCCGCTCCACCGGCGCCCGGGCCAGCAGCGGCGCGTCACCACCGGTCGACAGCGCGGTCACCGGCTGGTCATCGATCAGCCCGAGCAGCTCCAGCACGGCGTAGAACACCGGATACCGGCCGATGTACAGCACGCTCAGGTATTGGAGCAGGTCGACGGCGAGAGCTTCGACCGCCGTCAGCACGGCCGCCGGATCGGCTGCGGCGGCGCCCGCAGCCGAGGCCAGCTTGTCGGCGAAGTCGGCCAGCGCCTTGACCACCGCTACGAGCGAGCCCAGCGTGGCCGCCAGTTCCTCAAGCGAGTCGAACGACATCTTGGCGCGCAGGTCCTCCACCAGGTCGACCAGTACCGTTACCGCCTCGCCGAGCTCGCCGAGGTCGACACCCGGTGCGGACCAACCGATCTGGTTCAGCAGGGCGATCAGAGACAGTTCGTCGGCGACCGCCGCGACCAGGGGCGCGACCACATCGAGAGCGACATCGACGACGCCCTCGAGGGCGTTGGACTCGGTCACGGCGCCCCGTCCGGCTCCGGCCGTTCGTCGAGCCCAGGCGGAGTCAGCGGCACGACATGCTCGGTGGATGCCTGGGCCGCCCGGCTCGGATCGTCGCCCTTGGTCATGAAGTGGATGCGGTGGACGACCGAGGTCGTCGTGCCGGTCGCCGCGCGCACCCGCACCTGACCCACGTTGGGCTCGCCGACCACGACCTTGTTCGCGTGCTTGGCCAGGTGCAGGGCGCCGGCCGACGGGGTCAGCGGGTCTTCGTCGAGGGCGACCGCCACGCGGGTGCTTCCGTCACGGTCGTCGAAGGCGAATGTCGTCCGGTAGCGCCAGTCCCGGGGGTCGTTGCGGTCGGCCAGCCGCGCGACCTCGGCGCCGGCCGTGGCGGAGCGCCAGCGGGACATGGGCAGCACGGCCGGGCCGTCGAACAGACCGAACAACCGCACCCGGTCGAGCAGGATCTTCTCTGCCGGGCTCAGCATGGCCATGACGGCCTCCCCCAGAGCGCCTTGGAGCTGCGCGATGACGGTGGGCGGCGGGGAAATCTCGAGCCCGAGCCAGCTCTCGCCCTCCCGGCCGACCAGCCCGGCCTCCTGGATCAGCCGGGTCTTGCCATCGGCGTTCTTCGCCGCGCTCGAGCAGAGCTGGACGATCCGGGCCGGCGGCTGGCCGTTGGCACCGAAGTACGCCGTGTGATTCGTGTAGGCGTAGTGCACGTCGCCGGAGAGAACGACGACCCGGCCGAAGTCGGCGAGCCGGCGCAGCATCGACTGGAAGATGATTCGGTTCACGCACCAGGCCTCGCTGTCGGCGAGCCGGCCGCCCTTGATCCCGTCGAAATAGTTGTTGAACGACTCGAACAGGCGCAAGAGGGGCTGCATGGTGCCCTCGACGAACGGATGCCCCAGCACCGGCGCCGGCGCGATGACGAACCGCAGCTTGGTGTCGCCTGAATTCGTCGGGGCGAACGCGCTCAACTGCCGGCCGAGTTCCTCGGCCGAGATGAGGCCCGGCCGGAGCATCCCGAGCGAGATGAAGTCGCGGTGGGTACGGCTGTCGAGTGCGATGACCATGTGCTCGGGGCCGTCGAGTGTCCAGTCCCAGATCATGCGTTCGCCGGCCGATACCGTCAGGTCGAGCGCAACATCGGCGCTGGCCGGAGTGGCGGTGATCGGCGGCGCGTTCGCGCCGGCCAGGATGGTGACGGCGTCGAGCAGGCTCTTCGGCACACCCGAGGTGAAGGCCTCCGGGTCGTTGCCCCAGGCTTGGAACGCCGCGTAGGCCAGCAGCCCGTTGCGCACCACGCGCTTCTGCGGCGGGTTGGACCGGGAGGCATTGAGCCAGTGGCCGTCGAGGTTCCAGTCGTCGCTGATCTCGTGGTCGTCAAAGATCATCATCGTTGGCACGTTCGCCAGTGCCCGACGGGCCCGGCGCACCGTGGAGACGAACGACAGCAGCTCCTTGCGCTGCTTCCGGTCGTCCATGAACAAATCCAGGTCGGTCTGCACCGGGCCGACCGTGAGCGTCCCGTCCGGCCGGCGTGGCCACAGCTCGTCCGACCAGCACATCACGTACATCGCGGCAAACTCGGCGAAGAACATCAGATGGTTCATGCCCTCGTCGCTGGAGAGGGTGGAGTTCTGCTGGAGGAAATTCTGCCGCGCCCAGCCCGGCCGCACCGTCGGCGCCGTCATCGTCACGAAACCGGCGGCGCTCGCCGTCCCGTCGGGGAAGGTCTCCTGCGGCGTCTGCGCGCAGAGCACGGTGCCGACCTCTTGCAGTGTCGCGAGCATCGAGATGGCCACGTCGTCGGCGTAGATCTGGTCGCCGGCGAGGAGGAGATGGTGCGGCCGCAACCTCGCTCGGTCGGCTGCGGGTTTCTTCAGCGCCCGGCTGATGAGGCGATCGACCATGGCCAGTGCGTCGGGGCCGCCTCCGTGCGGCTTGCGACACGAACTGTGCAGCAGGTTGAGATCGGGTAGCCCCGGTGGCAGAGCGAAGGTCGGCAGGGCACCGGAGGTGTATCCGAGCGATTCTCTCCCGCTCAGCAGGCCAGCCTGGTCGGCTAGGGTCTGCGTGCCGCCGCCGGTCTCCGGCGTCATCCGCAGGTCGTACTCATAGACGATGCCGGAGGTGAGCTTGTCGACGGGCGTACTCAGATGACTCACGACGACGTGCAGCGACTGCCCGAACTTCCGCGTGTGGGTCACGTCGCTCTCCCACCGCGACGCGGCCGTTCCGGCCTCACGCACAACGAGCTGCACGTCGCAGGCTACTTTCGTGGCGATGAAAACGGTCACCTCGGTGGGGCCCACGCGGCGCAGGACGGGCCCGCAGATGAGCAGCGGCCAATCGCCGACATCTCGGATCAGCGCCATCGCTCACCTCCGCCCGTCGCTGCCGTCGGCCATACGCGCGTCCAGCCGACTCACCTCCCAGCGTGCGGCGGACATAAGCGAGTCCCAGCCTGGTCCTCCTGGCGGCGGCCGCGCTTCCGGGAATTCCCTACAACGGTGCGAGCCCGTATCACGTGGCAGGATGCGCCAACGCGTCCGGGTCTAGCGCGTCTCGTCGTACGTGCTCCAGCACTTAACCGGCTTCGGGTCGGCGTAGGTCGCCTCGATGTAGGGATTTCCCCGAAGCGCTCGCGCCCCGCCCGGACGACGATGTCATCGCAGCCCGATTCGCTGCATGCTCGCGTGCTCGCTGACAGCCGGTGGACGTTTGAGATAACTGAAAGCAACGGGGTCAACGGAGGTGTGCGATGCCAGCATCGCAAGAGCACATCAGCGGCGCCACACCAATGGGTGCGACGCTCGTGGACGGCGGGGCGACATTCCGGGTGTGGGCGCCGGGGGCGCGGTGTGTCCACGTGGCGTTGGGGGGGATCGCAGGGTATGTGCCCTCGCTGGACGACGCGCTGGTCGAGGACCCAGAGAGCCATCATTGGACAGGGTTTTTCCCGGGTGTGGTGGATGGCGTAGGATACCGGTTCTGGGTTGCGGGCGAGGGCGGCGATGCGAGTCCGAAACGTGACCCGTGGGCCCGCGAGCTTGAATTCGGCGACTTTATCGACACCGATTGCATTGTCCGGGCGCGCGAGTCCTACCCGTGGCACGACCAAGGCTTCACACCACCGGCGTTCAATGACCTTATCGTGTACCAGTTCCACGTCGGCGTATTCTCGGCCCTCGACGACGCCGGAGGAGATCGCCGACCTGGCCGGGTATCGAAGTTCCTCGACGCCCTTGACCGGGTGGAATACCTAGCGGACCTCGGGGTAAATGCCGTCCAGCCACTTCCCTTCGTCGAGTTCCGCACGCCATGGAGCCAGGGTTACAACGGCACGGACATTTTCTCCCCAGAGATGGATTACTGCGTGGGACCGGCGGAACTGGCGTCTTACCGCGAACGGGTGAACGGATTGCTGGCCAAGAAGGGGTGCGCGCCACTGGCGGATACGCAGCTGAGGGGACAGGTGAACCAGCTCAGGGCGTTCGTGGACGTGTGTCATTTGTACGGCCTCGCCGTGCTGCCCGACGTCGTGTATAACCACGCCGGCGACAACCTCGACGACCAGAGCCTAGACTTCTTCAACCGGCCAGCAGTCCCCGGCGAAGCGAACAGCATCTACTTCTCGACAGGACGCGAAGCGGCCATGTAGACGGGTTCCGGTTCGACCAGGTCACCGTGATTGACCGAAACGACGGCTGGTACTTCTGCCAGGACTTGACCAGCGCCCTGCGCTATCACAAGCCGTCCGCGGCGCTCATCGCCGAATATTGGGGCGAGCAGCGCTGGAAGGCGGTGGCGCCGCCTCAGGACAACGCGGGCATGGGTTTCGACCTCGGCTACTCCGACGGCTTGAGCGATTCAGTGCGTGAGGTGCTCCGGGAGGCGGCAGCTGGCGGGGACGCCAGCGTCGATATCGGGGGCCTTCGAACCGGTCTGTACCCTCCGGTCAACGTTGCCGAAGCGTGGCGGGCCTACAACTGCGTCGAGAACCATGACCTGCTCCTCGACGCCTCCGGCGAGCACCGCCAGCCACGTATCCCCCAGCTAGCCCACTGGGACAACACCCGGTCGTGGCTGGCCCGCAGCCGGTCACGGGTCGCGACAGGTGTGCTGCTCACCGCTCCCGGCGTTCCCATGCTGTTCATGGGCCAGGAGTTCCTGGCCGACCAGTGGTGGTCCGATGATCCCAACCGGATCGAGCTGCTTATCCGCTGGGCCGACCTCCAAGGCCGCGACCGCCACGCCGGCGACTTCCACCGGTTCACCCACGACCTCCTGTGGCTGAGGCGACGTCACCCAGCGCTACGGTCCGAACCCGTGAACGTCTACCACAACGACAACCTGAACCGCGTTCTCGCCTACCACCGGTGGGTGCCCGGCGTAGGCCGCGATGTGGTGGTCATCGTGAGCCTGCGCGAACAGACCTTCTACGACCACAGCTACGCAATCGGCTTCCCGCGCCCCGGCCACTGGCATGAGATCTTCAACAGCGACGGTTACGACCACTTCGCGAACCCGTGGGTCCAGGGCAACCCCGGTGGTATCGATGCTGATCGCCAGCCGATGCACGGTATGGACCAATCGGCGCGCATCACGATTCCCGCGAACAGCATCCTCGTCTTCGCCCGCGATCACGGCGACTGAACCGGCCAAGGAGCTTCGAGCAGTCGGCTTTCAGTACCTCGTCGGCATCTTGGCGCTCGCCCGCGATTGACCGCTTCGGCGAGGTCGTTTCTCCGCCGAGCGCCGAGCACGCCACCACTTCTTAAGGCCGTCCCCCCATTTCAGCCAGAAGTTGTAGCCGAGAATGGTTGTGAAGCCGAGGGCGAAGACCCAAACGGCCAGCTCGACTCGGGAAGCCGGGTGTGAGTAGGCGGCCAGGAAGGTCTACCTCCAGTCGCGGACCCGCTCGCGTAACCAGCACCAGAGCTGCGAGCACCATGGCATGCGCAGGGAGCTCGAGGAAGCCCAGGAGGCACGCGCCATCCGGCTGACCGAACTCCGCCACGCCGCAGCCCAGGTCGCAGTAATCGGGGAATACTACAAGCTCCGCGCACGAAGCGCGCGAGCCAGGGAAGCAGGGCCGGCCCTACGCGGGTACTGGGTGGACGGTGCGCCGTGGCTCGTACCAAGTGTCGCCGGCGGGTTCGCTGGCCAGGTTCCAGCTCCAGGAGATGGCCGGCGTGATGCGCGAGTACAGCCCCGGGCCGACCATCCCGACGCGCTCGACCGGCCGCTCGGCGTAGCCGTAGACGCGCATCGCCCGCGCGATGAACGGGCTGAGCGAAATCAGGTCGTCAATGACCAGGGCGACCAGGGTGTTTCCGGCGTTGATGTTGCGGAACTTGCGGGTGCCGGCGACCGACGGGCCGGCCCCGCCGACCCAGAAGTAGGTCCCGTCGAACTCGAAGGCGAGCGGGACCACGTCGGGCTGCCCGCTTGCGCCGACGGTGGCGACGCGGGCGATCGGCTGCGATCGCATGTAGGCGATCTCCTCGTCGGTGAACGAAATGACAATGCCTCCTTCGGGTTCAGCGGAGAGCGTCGCGGGCGCGGCGCAGGTACGCCTGTTCGGCGGCGTTGCTCCAGGTAGCCTTGGTGTGCCCGTGCGGGCTGTTCGGCGGGCCTCGGTGAGCAGCATGAGAGCACGCAGGCCCAACACCTCCGGTTCGTCAGGCATCAGCTCGGCCGGCAGCCGGCCCGGCGCCGGCTCTTTCACCCTCTACACGAACGGTGCCCCGCGTTATCGACATCATCAACGCCGCAGTGCGGCAGCGTGCCGCCGCGCGCGACGCTGACCGTGCAGTACCTGGGAGTGCTCCCACCGCGCTGGCCTTCACCACCTGGGCGTTCGCGCTGGCGCGCAGCACGGCCGGGCGGATGGCCGCCGCCACCTACGCGATCCCGGGCACCGAGATCACCTGGCTACGGCAGCCACGCCGAGGTGCCTCACGGCTGAACACCGGCGCTGGCTGCCTATGGCGAACATGCGCGGACCCTGGCCGGCATTCAGGTCCGCTTGCGTCCGACACCGGCCAGCATGCCCGCCTGCGGCGAGCTGGGCTGCGCGTGCTGCGGTGGCGGCAGCCACGCGTCCGGCTGAGCCGCTGGCCATTCGGCGACGGGCACAAGGCCGGGTGGCACCAGATCGAAGCCATCGAAGTAGGCGGCGATCTCGGCCGCGGGGCGCCCGGTGAGGGTGATGTCGCTGCCGTAGGCGTTCTGGATCCCCTCGCGAGGGACCGGGTTGGCGTGCCCTTGCGAGATGATCAGGTAACTGCCCGGGACCATCCGCTGGCGGAAGGCGTCGACGATCATGTCTGCCTCGTCGGCGGTGAAGAAGTGCAGCATGCTGACCAGCAGCACGCACACGGGCTCGGTCAGGTCTATCACTCCGGCAAGTGCGGGATCGGCGAGTATCGCCTCCGGCTCGCGCGCATCGCCCTCGGTCGCGATCACCCCGTCACCGGTGGCCAGCAGCGCCTGCGCGTGCCTCACGGCGACAGAGTCATTGTCGACGTAGGCCACCCGCGCACCGGGGATGAACGCCCGCGCGCACTCGTGCACGCTCGGGGATGTCGGCAAGCCCGCGCCGATGTCCAGATACTGCGCGATGCCCTTACCCGCCGCATGCCGGACGGCAGCGGCCAGGAACGTACGGTTCGCCTTCGCGACGACCGCCGCGTTGGGCAAAGCCGCGATCAGCCGCTGCGCGGCCTGCCGGTCTGCGGCGAAATGATCCTTCCCGCCGAGCAGGTAGTCGTAGATACGCGCGACATTCGGCCTGGATGAATCGAACTTATGCGCCCTGGCGGCACCGCCGGCCTGATCCGCCTGGTCAGTCATTGCCGCCGCGCCCGCCTCCGCGTGCCCGTCACCACCGCACCCTCATCCAGCCACCGTCCGCAGTCACCAGGTTTATTGTTCCCCGATGCTACAGCGGCCAGGCGAAGCTCGGTCACGAGCTTGGTAGAGGGCCTGGTCAGGCCGACAAGCCGAGGTTGCGGCCGATGATTTCTTTCATGATCTCGGTGGTGCCGCTGCAGTCGGATGTCGGTGGGTGGTGCCGACGGCAAGTACAAGTCCGCGGGTACCTGAGCCCGGTGTGACCCCGGCAGCCCGCCGGGCTGCGGGATGGGGCCTGTTCGCCATACACTTGCCTGGTGAAAGGTGCCCGCATGACGGTGACATGCGACTGCGAGGCGGTCCGTCTCCTGGCTTACGGTGAGCGCTGGACCTGCGAAGGCTGCGGTCGCCGGTGGGACACGAATCAGATCCCGGCCGCCGAGTACTGGGGAATCATGCGGGAGATGCGCCGGTACCGGCTGGTGGCCATCGGCGCGGCCCTCGCTCTCGGCATTACCTTCGCCCTGCTCGCGTTCCTGGTCTCGCAGCGGCTGCTGCTGCTGCTGCCGATTGTCATGGCGGGCTGGTACCTGCTGTACATGCCACGCTGGCGGCGACGGGTCAGGCGGCGGGCGCGCAGTCTTCCGGCCTGGCAGCTGCATCCTGAGTGACATGAGGACCGCGCAGGCCCGCAGTCCGCGCCTGGCAGGCGCCGGTCCGGGCGCCGACCGCAGGCCGGTGTTGCTCGTCACCTTCTTCGGCGTCCCGTTCCACCCGGCGGCGTGCGAGCTGGCGGTCGGCTCCGCGGTCGAGGCAGGGCAGCCGCTCACCGTGGCGAACATCGTCGAGTTGCCGCCGCTCCCGATGTCGGTGTGCCTCGGATACGACCATC
>WNGJ01006719.1_pt1 | contig 21677 bp, 24 predicted proteins | sample 5400611 | NCBI WGS metagenome assembly WNGJ01 (sample SAMN13153375, study PRJNA577476) | soil metagenome | isolation source: 40 cm soil or saprolite under Garry oak tree replicate 1 | place: USA:California | collected 2016-06-15
TACGACGATCTGGTCGAGATTCGTTGCTGGGTGCGCGAGCTGGCGTCGCGCCGCGTCACGTTCGGCTACGCCGTGCTGCGGGCGGGGACGGAACACGTGCTCGCGACCGGCGAAACGTCGCTCATCTCTCTCACCCATGAGCACACGCTCACCAGGATTCCCGAGCATGTCACCTCCCTGCTCACGCCGATCGCCGATCCGGTACGCCTGTAGGGCTGCCGCGCTCGTGTGGAGCGCGGTGTGCGGTGGGACGGAGGGGCTCGCCGCGCAGCAGCCCGGCCTGGCGCAGGTCGGTGAGCTTGCCGGTCTCCTCGCCGTGGCCGATGCCCGCGCGTTCGATGCCGCGCTCGTCGGGACGGCCTTGCGGGATGGGGACGCGAAGGTTCGCCGGCAGGCGGCCCTCAGCGCGGGTCGGAGCGCGGACCCCGCCGCCGTTGACCTGCTCGTCTCCGCGCTCTCCGATTCGAGCCCGGACGTCCAAGCGGCCGCGGCGTTCGCGCTCGGCCTCCTCAAGGATCCGCGGGCGGTGCAGCCCCTCCTGGCACTCGTGCGGTCAGTCCCCGAGGTGGCGCAGGGGGCGCCGCAGGTCGAAGCCGTCACGGCGCTGGCGCGCATCGGCGGCGCCGAGGGGGCTGGCGCCGTCCAGGATGTCCTGGGCAACGGTACCACGCCGGGCGTCGCCACGTCCCTCGCGCGGCGCGCCGCCCTCGTCGAGGCCTGGCGGCTCGCCGTACGAGCGCCCGTGAGTGCGCTCGCGGCCTACGCGGAGGACCCGGACCCGGCCGTGCGCTGGCGGGCCCTCTACTCCCTGGGTCGGACCCGCGCCCGCCAGGGAGCGGCGGCCCTGGTGAGCGGGTTGCAGGACCCCGATCCGCAGGTTCGCGCCGTGGCCGCTCGAGGCCTCACCCGCGCCCTGCTCGACACCGCGCACATCGCCTGGCGCGGCGTCGCCGACCGGCTTCGCCCGCTGCTCTCGGACACGGCGCCGGCCGTGCGCGTCAACGCGCTGCGGGCACTTGCCTCGTTTCACGACAGCGTCCTTGCGGAAGCGGTGATTCCGCTCGTGAACGACGGTTTCGTGAATGTCGCCGTCCAGGCCGAGACGACGCTGGGCGTGTTGGGAGGAAGCGCGGGTGTTGCGCTGCTGGAAGGGCGGGTGCAGAGCGCCGTCTTCGCGCTGCGGCGCCAGGCCGTCATCGCCCTGGCGCAAGCCGACAGTGCCGCGGGGGTCCGCGCCGCGGACGCTCTGGTCTCGGACCCCGATTGGCGCTGGCGCGGCGTGGCGGCCGAGGCGTTCGGTGCGGCACGGGACCGTGGCCGGCTCGAGGCACGGCTGGGCGACGCCGACGGCCGCGTCGTCGCGCAGGCGCTCCAGGCGCTGGGGCGCGTCGTCGCTGAGCGGGACCTCTCCCTCGCGCCCCGCGCCCGGACGTTGCTCGAACATCCCGATGCCGCCGTACGGAGCGTTGCCGCCGATCTGCTCGCCCGCCATCCGGACGTGGCCGATGTTGACCGCCTGGTACGAGCGTACGCCCGGGCGGCAGGCGACCCCTTCGACGACGCCCGCCTGTCCGCCGTGGCGGCCCTGGGGGCCATCGCGGGCGCAAGCGCCGACGGGCGGCTCCAGGTCGCCACACGCTTCGTCGCCGTCGTGCCGCGCCCCGACGACTACCTGGTGCGGCGGCTCGCGGCCGACAAGCTCCCCGATGCGGCGCAGCAATGGGGGCGCGGCGGGCCGATCGCGACCGGGCGTACCGATGCCGACTACCGCGAGGTCGTGCAGCGCTATCTGCTGCCTGCGCTCGCCGGCGAGGCGCTGCCGCGCGTGACGCTCGAGACGGACCGTGGCAGCCTCGTGGTGGAGTTGCTCGCCGACCAGGCGCCGCTGACGGTCGCCGCCTTCCTCGGCCTCGTGGATCGGCGGTATTTTGATGGATCGCGCTGGCATCGCGTCGTCCCGAACTTCGTCGTCCAGGATGGCGACCCCCGTGGCGATGGGTGGGGCGGCCCGGGATTCGTGCTGCGCGACGAGCTGAATCCCACCCGGTACGAGGCGGGCACCATGGGCATGGCGTTGTCGGGCCCGGACACCGGCGGCAGTCAGTTCTTCATCACCCACTCCCCGCAGCCGCATCTCGACGGCACATACACCGTGTTCGGGCGGGTGGTCGCGGGGGCGACGGTCCTAGCGGGGATCGCCCAGGGCGACCGCATCCGGAGTATTCACCGGTGATCCCCGGGCGCGCCTGCCTGATTCTGCTTTGCCTTGCCGCCTTCGGTGTTCCCGGCGTCGCGACGGCGCAGCTCGGGTCCTTCGGCCAGAACAAGATCCAGTATCGCGCCTTCGACTGGCACGTGCTGCGGGGCGAGCACGTGGATCTGTACTACTATCCCGACGAGGAAGAGCTGGGGCGGGTCGCCCTCGCATATGCGGAAGAGAGTTACGCGGTCCTCCAGCGGCGCTTCAACCACCACGTCTCGCATCGCGTCCCGCTCATCATCTATGCATCGCACACCGACTTCGAGCAGACGAACGTGCTGCCGTTTGTGCCGCCGGAGGGCCTGCTCGGCGTCACCGAGTTCTTGAAGCAGCGCGTGGCCCTCCCTTTCACCGGGAGCTACCACGACTTCCGCCACACGATCCGCCACGAGCTCGTGCACGTCTTCCAGCTGAGCCTGTCCGCGCAGACGCTCCAGCGGTATCCGCGGATCCGGCACGCGTCATTCCCCTTGTGGTGGACCGAGGGACTGGCCGAGTTCTGGTCGGTGGGGGAGGACACGCGGGACCAGATGTTCCTGCGCGACATGACGGTCTCGGGGCGGCTGCCCTCGCTCGGCGACCTCATGGACGCATACGGCGCGATCGTGTATCCCCTGGGCTCGAGCATCCACCGCTTCCTGGCGCAGGCGTACGGCGACTGGCGGATCGACGCGATGTACCAGGAGCTGTGGAAGTATCCGACCTTCGAGGAAGAAGTCCTGGCCGTGTACGGCCGACCGCTGGCGCAGCTCTCGGACCAATGGCAGTTCTGGATGCGGCACCGCTACTATCCGGCGGTCGCGACCGGCGAGCCGCTGGCGATCAAGGCTCGCCTGCTCACCAAGCTCGCTATCAAGCCGGTCGCGTACCGCACGCCCGGGGACTCCGTCGCGGCGATCCTGTATTTCTCGCCGTCGAGCGGGTACACGGACATCTATTCCCGGCCCCTCACCGGCGGCCGCTCCCGCGTCGTGGTGAAGGGGGAGCGCACCGACCAGTTCGAGTCGTTCCACTTCTTCGAATCGCGCCTCGACGTCTCGGCCGCCGGCGTCGTGGTCTTCAGCAGCAAGTACCTGGACCGGGACGCGCTGTTCTTCTGGAGCCTGGCGCAGCGCCGGGTGGTGGGGCGCTACGAGTTCCCGCAGCTCGTGTCCATTCTCTCCCCCGCCTGGGCCCCCGACGGCCGCAGCGTGGTGTTCTCGGGGCTCGCCCTGTCTGGCTATTCGGACCTCTATCGTCTCTGGCTCGTCGACGGGCGGCTGGAGCGCCTCACGTCCGACCGGTACCAGGACGTCGACCCCACATTCAGTCCGGACGGCAAGAGCATCGTGTATTGCTCCGACCGGACCGCGTTCGGGACGGGAGGAGCCCGCAATCTGTTTCTGCTCGACCTCGCGAGCGGGACCAGCACCTACCTGACCTATGGCGACTGGCACGACGACCAGCCGCGCTGGTCGCCGTCCACCGGGCGGATCTACTTCTCCTCGGACCGCGACGGTCTGCTGCAGCTCTATTCGATCGATGCCACCGGCCGCGGTCGCCGCGAGACGAACACGCTGAATGGCGCCTTCGATCCCCAGTGGGTGGAGGGGGAGCACGAGATCGTGTTCGGTGGCTTCGCCGACTTGAGCTTCAATATCTACGCGGCGCCGCCGGCGTCCCCCACCGATTCGACCGCGTTGCCGGTCGCGCTCGCGCCCGACCGCGCGCCGGCGAGCTGGTCGTGGACCGAGCTCGCGAACCCGCAGTACGCGCGCGCCGACGCATCGCCCTATGGGCAGAAATACACGCTCGACTTCGCCGCCGGGGACGCGTTCGTCGCGCCGGGGCTCGGCTCCGCCCAAGGCGCAGTGTTCCTGTTCAGCGACATGCTCGGCGACCACGAGGTGTTCTTCACCCTGTCGTCGTTTCAGGGGCAGGGACTCGGCAACCTCCTCGACAACGTCAACGGGTCGGTCTTCTACCTCAACCAGGCGCACCGCGTCAACTGGGGCGTCGGGGCATTCCGGCTGCGCGGTCTCTTCTTCGAGGGAGACCTGCGCACCGTGTTTCAGGAGACCTCGGCCGGCGTCCTGGCCCAGCTCCGCTATCCCCTGTCGCGGTTTCGGCGCATCGAGGCGGTGTACAGCGTCGAGCACTCCGACCGCTTCGATATCGCGCGCGCCGACGGCTTCGACGCGGGGTTGACCGACATCCATCGCGTGGGCTGGCTCGCCTCCAACTATTTGAGCTACATCAAGGACAACACGCTCTGGCTCGCCACCGGCCCGATCGACGGCGAGCGGCTCAACTTCACGGGGGGCCTCGCGAGCGACATCAGTCACGGCCGCTTCGACACCTGGGTGGTCACGGGCGATTGGCGACGCTATTTCCGCACGTCGCTCCGCAGCGCCGTCGCCCTGCGCGGGCTCGGCTACTACGCCGGTGGCGATCGCTCCCGGCCGATCAACATCGGCGGCCCCTGGGCGCTGCGCGGCTACCCCATCTACGGCTACGTGGCCGGCACCCGCGCGTGGCTCGTCAACACCGAATGGCGCTTCCCGATCACCGAGTTCCTGTCGATCGGATTCCCGTTTGGCGTCGCGCGGTTTCCCGGCGTGCAAGGCGCGCTGTTCACCGATCTGGGCGGCGCCTGGAGCGCCACGAGCGCGCAGCGGGGCACGCTGGGAAGCGCGGGTCTGGGTCTGCGCATGCCGCTGGGGCCGCCGTTGGTGCTGCGGCTCGACCTGGGCTACCGGTTCCACTCGGGGGCCCTCAGCGGGTACGCGCTGCCGTCGCAGAGCCGCGGGACCAAATTCGTGGACTTCTTCTTCGGGTTTAACTATTGACCCGGCAACAATTTCCGCTTGACCGCCTCAAGGCGCTTTCCTACATTGCCGCCATTGCCGCCTGTGCGCTCCTGGCGGGGTGCCCGCCCCACATGGCGCCGCTCGTCGCCGTCGCGCTCGCCCCCGCGGATCGCGCGCAGGCGCTCGTGTGGACGCGGCGCTCGCTCCCGGGGCGCGATACGGCGATTCGGTTCCGCTTCCGCTACGAAGACCGGCGCCGCCGCTGGGGCGGGCGCGGGACGGCGCGGGTGGCGCCGCCCGACTCGCTGCGCTTCGACTATGTCGGACCGCTCGGCCTGGGCGCGGGGGCGGCGGTGGTGGTGGGCGACTCCGCTGTGTGGGCGGACCCCGAGGAGAACTTTCGCGCGCTCGTGCCTGCGGTGCGGATGCTTTGGGCCGGGCTCGGGGTGGTGCGGCCGCCGCAGGCCGGCGCGAGCGTCGCGGGCGGCGAGTTCCCGCCGCGTACGATCTGGCGGTTCGTCGAGGGATCCGACACGCTCGACTACGTCGCCACCGACGGTGCGCCGCGGACGCTCGAGGCCGAGTGGCGGCGCGAGGGCAAGCTGCTGGCGCGCAGTCGCACGGAGCTCGCCGGCGCGCAGCCGATCAAGGCCCGCATCGACTTTCCGGAGGGTCCGGCACGTTTTGAACTCACCGTGGTGGGGGTGGACACGACGGTCGTCTTCGCGCCGTCGCTGTGGCGCAGTCGGCATTAGCGGCGTCCTGCTCGTTCTCGCCGGTTGCCCGTATGGATTTGCGGGCGGCGGGCTCCCGGATATCAAGACCGTGGCGATCCTCCCGTTCGACAATCAGACGCCCGAGCCGGTGCTGACCAAGGAAGTGAACGACGCCATCACCGAGGCGATCCAGGGACGGCTCGGCCTCCGGCCCGCCGCGGAAACGCGCGCGGATGCCGTCGTCCGCGGGCGCGTGCTGCGCTACGATTCCGATGTGCCGATCGCCTTCCAGCCGGGCCTGGGGCGCGCCGACGTCACCAAGCGCCAGGTCCAGCTCACCGTGGATGTCGAGATCGTGGACCAGCGCAGCGGCAAAGCGCTGTGGCAGCGCCAGGGCCTGAGCGTCGTCGGCGAGTACACGCCGCCGCAGGTTGCCGACGGCCGCAAGATCGCCCTGCAGAAGCTCGTCAACGAGATCGTCGACGGAGCGCAGTCCCAGTGGTGACCCGGGGAGCGAGCTCGATCGGGTGCCTCCTGTCGCTCTTGATCTTCGTCGCGCTGCTGTACTACGGCGTGAACATCGGTGAGGTGTTCTTCCGCTACTACCGGCTGCTCGACGACATGGACTCCCAGGCCCGGATCGCGTCCGCGCTCGATAACGGGACCATTCAGCGGCGCCTCGCCACCACCGTGCAGGAGCTCGGCCTCCCCGACTCGGCGGCGCGCGTCGTCGTGCGCCGCAGCACGTCGCCGCGGCAGATCACGATCGAGACCGCCTACAGCGAAACCGTCGTCCTCCCCTTTTTCACGCACACCTTCCCGTTCCATCCGACGGCGACTCAGCCACTCTAGTGGTCCTCGCCGTCCGCTTCTTCACCGTGCTCGCCGTCATGCTCGTGGCGGGGAAGTTCTCGGGCGCGCTGTGCGAGCGCCTCCGGCAGCCTCCGGTGCTGGGCGAGCTGATCGCGGGCATCCTGCTCGGTGGCAGCGTGCTCGGCGTCATTCCGACGGCGCCCGCCGATCCTCTCACCCCGGTGCTCCAGCTCCTCGCGGCCGTGGGCGTGGTGGTGCTGTTGTTCGAAGTCGGCCTCGCAGCCGAGCTGAAGACGATGATGCGGGTCGGACCGGCCGCCGCGGCGGTCGCGGTCGTCGGTGTGGTCGTGTCGTTCCTCCTCGGTGTGCTGTACTGGCTCTCGCCGCTGCACCGCGCGGCGTCCTCCCTCGCCGGTCTTACCGTCACGGCGGCGTTCGTCGGCGCGACGCTCACGGCAACCTCGGTCGGGGTCACCGCGCGCGTGCTCGCCGACCTCGGCTGCACGCAGACAGTCGAAGCACGTCTGATCCTCGGGGCGGCGATCATCGACGACGTGCTCGGACTGGTCATCCTCGGCGTTCTCTCCGGGCTCGCGGGCGGCCGCCCTCCCACGGTGGTAGGGATCGCGCGCGTCTTCGTGGTCGGCGTGGGGTTTCTCGTCGGGGCCATCGCCGTGGGCCTCGTTCTCGCGCCCCGCATCTTCACGCTGATCGAGCGCATGCGGGTGCGCGGCGTGCTGCTGGTGTCGGCGTTCGGCTTCCTGCTGCTGTTGGCGGCGCTCGCCGACCGGGCGGGCTCGGCCCTCATCATCGGCGCCTTCGCCGCCGGCATCATCCTCTCCGGCACCAATCAGGCGCGCACCATCGAGCAGCAGATGCAGCCGGTGGCCGACATCTTCGTGCCCATTTTCTTCTTGTCGATCGGGGCGGCCGTCGATCTGCGCGTCCTCAATCCGCTCGAGCCCGGCAACGCGGCCGTCCTCGCCGTCGGCGCGACCCTCCTCGTGATTGCCATCGTGGGCAAGCTCGCCGCGGGGTGGGCCGTTCCCTGGCGGCGCTTCAACCGCTGGGCCGTGGGGATCGGCATGGCGCCTCGCGGGGAAGTGGGGCTCATCTTCGCGAACATCGGCCTTGCCGCGGGCGTGCTGTCGCGCGAGTTGTTCAGCGCGATCCTCCTCATGGTCATCGGCACGACGTTGATCACCCCGCCCCTCCTCACCTGGGCGTTCGGGCGCTGGGGCGGGACCATGAGCGCCGGGTCGGAGTGACCACGGCCGCCAAGATCCGCACCGCCGCGGAGGCGGCTGCCTGGCGCGCCGCGCTGCCGGGTCCCGTGGTGTTCACGAACGGGGTCTTCGATCTGCTGCACGTCGGCCACGTCACGCTGCTCGAGGCGGCGCGGGTCGAGGGGAGCGCCCTGGTGGTGGGGGTGAACAGCGACGCCTCGGTCCAACGCCTGGCGAAAGGCGCCGGTCGGCCCCTCGTCCCCGAGGACGAGCGGGCGCGACTCGTGGCTGCGCTCGCCTGCGTGGATGCCGTCGTCCTGTTTGACGAGCCCACGCCGCTCGCGCTCATCCAGCGGCTGCGCCCGGACGTGCTCGTGAAGGGGGCAGACTACCCGCGCGACCAGATCGTGGGCGCGGGCGAAATCGAAAGCTGGGGCGGACGCGTGGTGCGCATTCCCCTCGTGCCGGGCCACTCGACCACGGCCCTCCTCGCGCGCCTCCGCGACGTGGATCCCAGCCCATGAAGGTGCTCATCGCCACGCGCAACGAGGGCAAGGTCCGTGAGATCCGGGATCTCTTCACCGGGCTTCCCTTCGAGGTTGCGTTCCCCGCCGACCGGTTCCTCGGGGCCCTGCCCGAGGAAGCGGACATCGAGCGCGGCACCAGTTTCGTGGAAAACGCGGTGGCCAAGGCGCGCTATTTCGCCAAGCGCGGCGGGCTCTCCACCATCGCCGAGGACTCAGGGTTGGAGGTGGACGCCCTCGGGGGCCAGCCCGGGCCGCACTCGGCGCGGTTCGCGGCGCTGTACGGGACCGGGGGAATAAGAAGCGAGCCAGCGGGGGCCGCGGCCAACAACGCGCTGCTGCTGGAGCGATTGGCCGAGGTTCCCGAGGAGCGCCGCACGGCGCGGTACCGCTGTGTCGTCGCCTACCTCGAAACATCAGGGGCGGCGCCACAGCTCGTCGAGGCGACCTGCGACGGGCGAATCCTCACGGCGCCGCGCGGCAGCGGCGGGTTCGGCTACGACCCCTTGTTCTGGTCCACCGACCTCGGGATGACGTTTGCCGAGGCTCCCCTGCCGGCGAAGCAGCGCGTCTCGCACCGGGGGCGGGCGTTTCGGGCCCTGATCGAGGTCCTGGTGCGGCGCTCCGCGTGACGGTTGCTAGGGCTAGGGCGCCGGGCTGCGGATCGTCGTGCTGTCGAGGATGACCCGCGTGGCGAGTGCTTCCAATCGGCGGCCAGTCCCGTGTCCCGGAGCTCGAGCCGCAGGCGGATCAAGTCTCCATTCGTGTCCCGACTGTACCATGTGAAGACGACGGTCTCGATCCAGGCGCCCGGCTCCTGGATGGGGCGGAGATTCAAGAGCACCTGCCGCTTGTCCGCGCCGCGCCGCCACACTCGGCACGCCGTGCCCGTGCTGCTGGCGGCGGTCGAGCTCGCCGGCGGATCCATGCATTGGTCGGCGAACTTGTGAAACGCGACCGTGTACGTGATCGGCGACGTTTCACCAGGGCGGAGGGCCGCGCTGTCGGGACGTGGCCCCCGGCCTCCGCCGAGATCCTGACGGATGTACGCGAGGGTCACCTCTGGCGTGGTCTCGACGCGGTACACTTTGAGCCATCGCGTGCTGGAGTCGATGCCGGCCCGTATGCGCGCTTCCTCCTTCGAGTCGTGGATCGCGCCTAAAGGGATGTGAATCGGCTGGCTGGCCTGCGTCTTGTCCTTCTGTGCACCGAGGGTCGTGGTGGCGACAGCCGCGGCGGCGGCCGCAAGCGCCCAGGTCCGGAGGCTAGGTTGTATGGTTCTGCCGGTGCTCATGACGTGGGTCCCCAAAAGTTGTTAGCTTGCAAGCCTCGGGGCGTAGCGCAGTCCGGTAGCGCGTCTGGTTTGGGAGCGCCCCGCAAACGCGCCGCTTTCACCAAGTTGGCGTAACGACGCGGAGTTAGTCAACAAGGGTGCGAAGGTCCACACGGGCTTTCGCACCCTTTCTGCATCCGAAATTGCACACGTTCTTGCACAGCCACGACACATTTGTGATGTCGCTGAGGTGATATCAGTCCTGCCCCCTGTTCGCGGCCTAGGACGCGCTCCCCACGACGCTGAGGCCGATCTTGCACAGCGAGTTGCACACACACTCGCCGATCCGCTGCGGGGCAACGAGTTAGCAGGGCGCGACCGTCTGCCACGACAGCAGAATGACGCTGAAAAGTGGTGGGGTTGTGCTGGGGGTCTGGTGGGTTCCTGCTGGGGCCGTGCTGGGAGCCGGACGTGACCGAACGCCTGCGCTGCGCCGCGTGCCGACAGGTCGTTGAGCACTACAGCGACCCGATCACCGGCACGGTGTACGACGCTTGCGACTGCGGGACGCGGCCGGTGCCCCGCCTCGTCCCGGCCGCTCCGGTCCTCGAATGCAAAGACTGCCGACGCCTGCGACAGCGGCTCGAGGCCATTGTCACCGCCGTGGCGGCGCTCGAGGCTGAGGGCGTTGAACCCACGGGCCGCGCCGTCGCGAAGCGGTTGGGCTGGCCGTATCCGACCTGCGTAGCATGGCTCAGGCGCGCTCGTGGTGCAGGGTTGCTGCCCCACCGGGACGCGACGTGTCGCGCGCGATCCTCTCGTAAGTCCTTGTGAACAATGCCTGACGAGCGGCCCCGTCCCATTCGGCGCTACGACTGCGTGCAGCCTGACGATCCTCCGGCCGCATGTCCCGAGTGTCGGGCGTATCTCGGCGTCCCGCTCCCGGGCTCCTACGTGGTGGACGTGCTGCACCTGCGCCCCGGACAGCGCATGCACCGCACCGTGAGCGACATCTACGTGTTGCCGTGTCCTCGCTGCGGGCTACATGTGCTCTTTGACGTGCCGCCCTAACCGACTACCTTTCGCCTTACAGGGACGAACGAGCCCCACCTCGCGCGAGTCAGCGCGGCGTGGGGCTCGTTGCATCTACGGAGGACAAAACATGTCAGGCATCTCGGAACAAGACGTAGCCGCAGCGAAGGCGCGGCTCGAGGCATTGCGACAGGAGCGGGATAAGGCTGAGCAGGTGGTGCGCGTCGGCCGCGTGCGGACGCTCGAGGATTTCGAGAACCTGACGAGCCACGAGCGCACGCAATTCTACGGCGAGCAACCGGACGCCTACGGCGCGTTCATGGAGGAGAAGGCCCGGGTCTGGCGTGCTCGGCTGACGCAGGGCGGCACGCACCGGCCGTCGTACCACGAGACGCGCGAGAAATGAGCGAGGACCTAGAACGGGCGGTTTCGTTGGCGGCAATCGCGGCTGACAAGGCGCGGCGACAGATCACGGCGACCGAAGATGAGATCACGGTGACGAAGGGCGAAGTCGCCGAGTGCGACCGCGGCATTGACGCGACGCACGCGAAGGGCGAGCCGGTGGACGATCTACGAGAGCGCCGTCTAGACCTTGAGCGGCGGCTCACCGGGCTCCGACGGGAACTGCCGGGCCTTGCGGCGCTGCTTGAGCGGCGGGAGACCGACGTGCGGGACGCGGAGCAAGCCCTGTGGCTCGCCCGCAAGGAACTCGTCGCCCGCGACGTGGAGCGCGAAGCGGCGGCTCTTATCATGCGACTCCGGCAGGTACAGGAATCCGTCGAGACGATTGACGGGCTCATGGGAGAGTATTGGCGGCTGCAATACGCCCTGCGCGATCTGCCCGACCGGGGCAAATCGCCGTTGTGGACGGTCGGACTGGACGGGACGGACGTGTGGGTGTGGTTGCGACGGCTCGTGGACGGGCCGTCTCAGGAGCGATTGCTCGCCCGGCTCGAACGGCACCCCGCGCGCAGCGGCGTGCAGTCGAGCACGTGACCGAGGATGCGATCCGGGCCGAACTCGTGCGGCTCGACAAACAGGCGATTGAGGGACGTGGGGATTTCGAACAGCGCAACACGCGGCGACGTGAACTGCGGGTACAGTTACGACAACTCCGGGGTCGCCCCAGCGTCGTCGAACGCGAAGGCGGGCAAGGGGACGATTCGGCACGTCCCGCCCCGGATACGACATAGGGCCGTGGGGCGCCTCAGACCGGACATACTCACCGGCTTTGGCCGCAAGTGGGTCGGGCATGCCCAGCCCCACGGTTTCCCGTCGTTGCGCGATGCCGAAGGGCTGTGACGGCATGATCTGGTTCCACGTGCACGGCGATGTGAAGCCCTTACCGTCGCCGCGCTGCACCAAGTGCGGGGACGCGAAGTGGACACGCGCGGGCGCCGTGTTCCGTTGCACTCATTGCGGTCGCCAGCGTCGCTCACGGGCAGAGGCTGAGCGACTACTCGACGAACAGAAACGAGGGTAAGCCATGCCACGACAAGTCCTGCTGCAACCTGCATCACGCTCGGCCGGAACGGCATCGAGCGCAAGCCTGCGGCTCGACGAGGACTCGTCAATCGCGGCATACGTCAACATCACCGCCATAACCGGCAACGTCGTGGTCCGAGTGCAGGAGAGCGACGACCAGGGCAACACATGGGTTGACGCGAAGGTCTCGGCCTCGCTCTCGACTACGGGCGGGACGGTGCTCCGGTTCACCGGGCCGATCACGGGGCTGGTGCGCGCCAACTACACGGTGACGACAGGGCCGGTCGCGTTTTCCGTGGCGTTGCGCTACAGCGGCGCGCTGTAGCTGGTGCTCGACGCCGCCGCACGGTCCAAAGGCGGAAAGGCCGCCGCGGCTGCTCGGCGCGCCACGAAGGCTGTGCGCAACGTGGAAGCCTCGCAGGTCCCTGACGGCAAGCCACCCGAGACGCTGGACGATGCGATCACATGGGCCTCGTGGCTGGCGTTCGCCGCCGTTACCGGGCTCCTCGACCCCGCCAGCGTCCGCGAAGCGAACCGTAGTCTCTCAACCCTGAAAGACAGCATCTCGAAGCGCGACCTTCTCAACCGGATCAAAGTCCTTGAGCGAGCGCTCGCCAAGTTTGAGAAGGAACGGCGCCCGTGACGGCCCGGCTCGACCGGCTCGAGGATCGTGTCGGCGCCCTGCTCGCCACCAGCGACGCGCGGGTGGACCTGGACGACCTGCGCCGGACCTACGGCACCGATCCGGTGGGGTTCATTCGGAACGTGTGCGGAGGCGAGCCGTGGGCGGCGCAAGTCCGTATTGCGGAACTCGTCCGCGATCATCGGCAGGTCGTCGTGCGATCCTGCAACGGCGCGGGCAAGGACTGGCTCGCGGGACGGCTCGCGGTGTGGGCGGCGGCGATGGGGTGGCTCGTGCTGATTACTGGCCCGACGTTGCGGCAGGTGCAACACGTCGTGATGGGTGAAGCCTATCGCGCGTGGGCACAAGCAAAACTGCCCGGCGACTTCTACGAGTTAGCGTGGCGGCTCGACCGGGCCGATCATTCCGGTATCCTCGCGTTCACGTCGGGCGACATGAACCGACTGACGGGGCTCCACGCCCCGAAGGTGTTGGCAATTATCACCGAGGCGCAGGGCGTTCCCGCCTACACGTTCGAGGCGATGCTGGCGAACCTCACGGGCGAAATCTCGAGATTGCTCGTCGTGGGCAACCCGTTGAGTCCGTCCGGCCCCTTCTACGAGGCGTGCCGTTCGCCGAACTGGACCGCCGTCCACATCGGCGCGGCTGAGGCGATCCCGGCCCATATCCCCGGCGGGATCACCGAGCGGTTTGTCGCGAGTATTGCGGCCGAGTACGGTATCGGGAGCGGCATCTACGCGGCCCGCGTCGAGGGCCAGTTTCCGGACGAGAGCACGGACGCGCTCTGCCGCCGCATCTGGTGCGTCGAAGCCGTACGGAAGTGGGACACGCGGGAACTGTTTGACGTGCACACGCCCGTAATTGTCGGGGTGGACGTGGCGCGCTCGCTGGGGGGCGACGAGACCGTGGCCGTCGTGAGACGGGGCGGGCACGTCGAGACGATTCACGCATGGCGCGGTGCCGATCTCATGGAGAGCACCGGCAAGGTCGTGCAGATTGCTCAAGGGGCCGGGCTCCGGCCGGGGCGTGTGCGCGCGAACGGGCTCGACGCCCGACCCTCAAAGGGAGTGCTTGCCGTGGACGAGATAGGAGTTGGGGGCGGGCTCCACGACCGGCTGGCCGAGCTGGGGTTCGGGACCGCGGCCTTTAACGGCGGCTGGAAGGCCCGACGCCCGCATAAGTACGTGAACGCGCGCAGCGAGGCCGCATGGCTCCTGCGGGTCGCGCTTGAACAGGGAATCGTTGCCCTGCCTGACGATCCGAAGCTCGTGGACGAGTTATGCGCGATCCGCTGGCGCCCCGACTCCGCGGGACGGGTCGCGCTCGAACGGAAAGAGGTACTTCGCGAGCGCATCGGGCGCAGTTGCGACCGGCTTGACGCCGTGTCCATGGCGTGGTATCAGCGCCCATCGGAGCATATCCGCCCGCTGCACTACTCAACCTGACCGAGCGCCTTTGCAACGGCTTAAGGGGTCGCGCCGCTCTAGTTCACTTTGGGCTTCGCGGCAAAAATGTTCCCGACAAAAGTGGTCCCGGTGCTCTTACCGACCATCTGAACCCTGTAGACGTCGCCGTTATCCATTGTGATGCTAAGGAGCCCGCCGTCCTGACTGGGGAGCACGCTGTAAATGGTTGGGGGGCGACCACGGCGGGTCCCGATCTTGAAAGCACCCGCCGTGAGCATGCCGACAAATACGAGACCGAATAACAGGAGGAGGGATCGGGTCCACGTCTCTATCCCCCAATTTCGGAACCGTCCCGGCAACCGGATTCGAAGCGGCGTAGTAGTTGGCTTTCCGCGAATCTCATTCACGATTTCGCCTTTGGCGAGCTTTTCACCTTCTGTTAGGGCGTCAAACGCTCCCGCACTTTCGAGACTCCTCACATAGTGAATTCGGAAGTTATAGAAGCCATAGCTTCGCTCGAAGGATGCCAACCAGAGAATTAGAACAATGCCTCCCAACAACGCTCCCGTCACGACGAGAAACCCGCTGTCGGAGCGGTCTTGCAACGAGTTCGCGAGGAAGCCGATCAGGCCCGTTTCCGCCAACAGGTACGCACCATTGATGAGCCAAACGCTCTCACCTGTGGCGTTCATCAGGTCTACTGCGGTTGTGTACTGCTCGGACAACGTTGGACCGTCAGACATTTGAGCCTCCCGGTCTGGGGCGCCTGTGCTCAAAGGGCCGCGCTGCTGTACGTCGCCCAACGAAGCCGAGCGAGGATCAAGGTCACCCGTCACGGAGCCTAAAAGTGCGTGGCAGTAGGGCGAGGCGATAGGGCGTTTTTGCGGCAGGAAGGGGCGCAAATGCGACGCGCTACGTCGTAACCCTTCCCGCCCGGGCGTCCGACGCGCGATACTCTCCGACATGATCCCCGCAGCGGTGGCGGACATTGCGCGCCCGCGAGTCGCTATCGAAATGGAACAGCGGCGGAAGAGCGTTGCCGTCGAAATCGGCAACATCTACAGCGAGGTGACCAAGGGCGGCATGCTTCAGTCTGGCAGGACCGTCGTGCAGGTGGGGGAGGCCGTAGAGAACGAGTACCGAGTCCGCGCCGCTATCGCGCTGGGCGTGTGGCGGCGCGGGCTGGGTGCTGCGGGGGTGGCGCCAACCGGCCTGCGAGCCGACCTCGTTGCGGAAATCGCCACGACCCTTGAGCGGGACAGCCAAGACCTAGCCGAGCACTACGGGCACGTGCTTGAAGTTACCGGCACCAACACAACGTACGACCCCGCGACAGGTACTGCTCACGCTGCGCCGCAAGCGGCCCAGGGTGGTAGGAACCCGCAACAGGTGTTGCTCACCATGCGCTCCAAGGCACTCGACTGGGTGGCGTCGGAGTTTGCCTTTGACATCGCCGCCGCGGCGTCCAACGCCGAAGCCGCACGGCACGGCACCACGACGTTCAACATCTACGGCGGTCAGGTGGGCGCGATACAGACGGGTCCGGGGGCCACCGCGGCCGTCAATCAATCTGAGCTTGACCAGATTCTCCGGGCGCTCCGTGACGTGAAGCGCGTAGTGCAGGAGACTCAGGCAATCGGCGACGCTGAGAGGGTGCAGATTGTAGAAGTCGTGGACGAGGCCGTGACCGAGGCTCAAAAGCCCAAGCCGAACCGGTTGGCGTTACGCTCCCTCATGTCTGGCATCGCCACGAGCGTGCAGACGCTCGGTGCGGCCCGCCCCGCGTACGACATACTGAAGGGCGTCCTCGCACTACTCGGCGTGCACCTGCCCTGATGCTGCGCATCGTGCCGGTCCCGCTCGGCCCGAAGGACAGCCGCTATCAGGGCTGGGAACTCTTGTGGCAGATATCCGACCTGACGGGGGGCGAGCAGTTGGTCGAGCCCCGTGATCCCGGCGACGGCGCCGAATGTTCGACTTCGACGTAGGGCGTTTCCTGTTGACGAAAGGCCCGCTGAGCGCGTCCGTCGCGGTGAGCGCGGTGTTTCTGCCCTCGAGCCTCCTGGTGTTCCTCACGCGGCCCGATCTCTACGACAAGTACGGCCTCGCTGGTGGCATCTTCTTTGGCGCCGCAATCGGCCTCCCCATGCTGGTAGTCTGTTCTCTGCCATGGTACGTCTTACTCGGGTCCGCGGCGAAACTCGAACACCTCAAGTATCGGGCGGCGCAGGCAATTCAAGGCAAGGCCGTCGAACAGGAAGCGCCCCCGGTGGCGGAGGCGGTGAACCGACCCGATCCGTTCGAGTGGCCGGGGCTTGTTGTCGGTGGGTGGGTCGCGAACCTCGTTCTCTACGGGCTGGCCGCGCGGGCGTACTACCACCCCCTGAGACTCGGCGCCACGCTCTTGCTGACCGTCAGCATCCTCGTGCCGGCGTGGATCGTTCTGATTGCGGCGCTCAATGCCGCGGTGGGGCACGTCGAGAAGGGGGTTCAGGCCGTGGAAGAGAAGGCCCGCGCGGCGGCGATACAGCGGCGTTGAATCGGTTCTCCCGGCGCCAAATGCGGCGGCGACAAGTGCATGTGGTGGTTCACGGCGACGTAACCGATCCCCGCACGGCGATAGTTGCGCGGCGTTCCAGTAGCCGACTATCATTCGCATGCGCGGGGCACTACCTCGCGAGCAACACGTAGAGCTAGCGTGCGCGCGGCGGTCCTAAAACGCAGGAGCCGCCGCGAGCGGTAGTCGAGAGCGACCCGTTTAGGCAACGGCGTCCTCGCACCCCACACCTTGGGGTCGAGGGCGCCTTTTTCATTTGGGGTGAACATGAAATCGAAGTGGACGCGGACACGCGCGCTGTTCGTCCGGCTACGTGACGATGAATTGAAACTGATTCGCGGCGCGGCCGATGCGGTGCAGGCGCGAGCGGCGACGTTCGTTCGGTTGGTCGCATTAGACGCTGCACGGCGGCGCCTCAGTCGCAAGACGCGGAAGGGCTAGAAAACAGCGGGGGCCGTCGCCGTAGTCCACCAGCGCGGCCCCCTAGACGACGGCGGTCACGAATCCGCCGAAGTGGAACGACAAGGCAAACGAAATGTCGTCACCGCATCCGAAGGCGTCAAGTCGCTGGCCTCGTCCTGCGCGCCCGGTTCCTCGCCTGCCACCAATGTGGGCGTTCGCCGTCGTCCGCGCGTCTCGGCAGGTCAGCGATTTGGAATTCCGGCTCTATTCTGTTCTCCTCGACTTCGACCGCCACGGGCTCGGGATGTTCGTTCGCGATCCGGCGTTCATTGCCGATGAAATCGGGTGCGCCCCAGCCCACGTTGACCGCCTGCTCCGGTCCTTACGACGGAAAGGGCTCGCGGCGTCCACCAGCGTGACCACGGCGACGGGGGTGCGCACCACGTGGTACCCGGCGCTCCCCTTCGCGCTCGGTCCCGTGCCGGACGACACTACCGAGCAACGGCGGTGGCGGCGAGACCACACTCATGTCCTGGACCAGCACATCACGACGGTTTCAGACCAGAATCGTGACGTGAAACCGTCGTCCGCAGGCGGCTCAACGCTCGCGACTACATCGGTTTCCGCTGTCCGAGATGACAGTCTAGAGGACATAACTACTAGAGATGACAGTCTAGAGAAGTCAGGCGGCGCTCTCGCGTCGGGAGAGACGCACAAACAGCCTGCACCCCAGGAGCGCGCTGGCGCGCGCTCTGGAGAACCGGTTCCGATCAGCGAGCTGCTGTCCCCGGAGCTGCTGGCCGCCTTCGAGCGATATAAGCGGCGAAAGGAGACCCCTCGGTGACGCTGGCCGAGCGGTGGCGCGCTCAGGCGGCGATCCTCCGGCTCCGGGGGGCCGATCCGCAGGCCGCTACGCTCGAGTCGTGCGCCGCCGATCTCGAGACCTACGAGCGGGAGCGCGAACTCGAGGCGATCACCTTGACGCAGGCCGCCGCCGAGTCGGGCTACAGCTACAGCGCGTTGCAGAAGATGGTGGGGCAGGGGATCATCCCGAACGCGGGAAAGCCGCACAGCCCGCGCCTCCGGCGCGGCGATCTGCCCAAGAAACCCGGCGCCTTGCGGGGCGATCTAGCTGACCGGATACTCACCGCCCGGACCCCTTGACCCTGACCTCCCATCATTACCATATTGGTAAGACATGGACCGTCTGACGAAAGCCGTCATAACAGCGATCACCGCCGCCCCGTGCAGCCTTCGAGCCTTGGCTCGGGAGGCGCACTTGTCACACGTGCTGCTCGTGCAGATCACCAAGGGCAGACAGAAGGCGACGCCCGTCGTCGCGTCGAAGGTTGCCGACGCACTCGCGCGCTGGGGTGCACGCTGCGGGAAGGCGGCAAGCGGTATCCGTCAGGCTCAACGTAAGGGGGACAAATGAAACACCGAACAACGGAGTGCTGGAAACAGCGGGTGGGAGAGCAGGGGGTGTCGGTCACCGTGTGCGAACGGCAACCGGGCGGCATCCTGTACGCGCGAGCGTTTGATCCGACCCTCCGGGGCGGGCGGGGCGATTATCGCTATACGTCGTTGAAACACCGCGACCATGATAAGGCGATCACCTACGCGCACGAGCAGGTGGCAAAGCTGCGTCAGGGCGTCGCCGTTCTCGTCCCCGGGACGCTCGCGCGGGTGTTCGCGCTGTACGAGAAGCACCGGACCCCGCGCAAGAGCGCCGGAGAGCAGAGCGAGGACAAGCGTCGCGTGGAACTATGGACGCGGGTCCTCGGCGCGAGGAAGGACCCGGACAAAATCTCGCTCGGCGAGTGGGAGGCGTTCCAAGACGCTCGCCGCTCGGGAGCGACCAACGGACGCGGGCTCCCCGTGCCCGAGGACGACCGGGAGCCGGTACGGCAACGGACGGTGGAGGCCGATTGCACATGGCTGCGGCAGGTGCTCGGATGGGCCGTCCGATGGAGAGGTAGCGACGGCGAGTATCTCCTCCGCGACAACCCGGTGCGTGGGTTCGCCGTGGACGAGGAGAAGAACCCCCGGCGTCCGGTGGCGAGCACCGACCGCTACGAGGCGATCCGTAAGGTGTCCGACAGGGTTCTGATGGAGGACCGCGTAGATGGGCACCGCCGCACCCGACGTAGCTACCTGAGCGAGATTCTGGACCTCGTGCATGGCACGGGACGGCGCATCTCGGCGATCCTCGCGTTGCGGTTTGAGGACCTGCACCTTGAGCGCACCAAGACGCGCCCGCACGGGGCGATCCGCTGGCCCGGCGAGACGGACAAAGAGGGGCAGGAGTGGTGGGCACCGATCAGCGCGACCGTGCGCAAGGTGCTCGAGCGCGTGCTGAGCGAACGTCCGGGCATCGGCGCCGCCTACATCTTCCCGTCGCCGCTCGATCCGACGTGCCCCGTTCGGTATGAGTTGGCGTCAGCGTGGCTGTTGGAAGGCGAAGGACTCGCCAAGGTCGCGAAACACCGGGGGTCGCTGTGGCATGCGTACCGGCGGGGATGGGCGACGAGCCGGAAACATCTGCCGGTCGCGGACGTGGCAGCGGCGGGCGGGTGGAAGAACGTCGCGACGCTCCAGACGTGCTACCAACAGCCGGACGACGCGACGCTGTTGACGGTGGTGGAAGGTGGACGGGAGCTACGGGAAGCGCGGTGAAAAGTGGACAGCCGTTCTTGCACACCGTTCTTGCACAAACGCCGTTTGGAGGACGGCCGAACCGCAGTTAAGTTGTTTCAGCGCATCGTCAACGGGGCGTGGCGCAGTCCGGTAGCGCGTCTGGTTTGGGACCAGAAGGTCCCGGGTTCAAATCCCGGCGCCCCGACTTTCGCAGCCCCCCAAGCAGCTAAAGCGCCTCTCCAGGCGGCTTCTTCTCCGCACTGTCGCGCTCCGTACTGTCCCGCTTCGCCTTGGGCTCGGGACGACGGCGCCCTCCTTCTGGCCTCGCTTTCTCCGCGGGAGCGGGCGCTGGCCGCTCCGTCGGCGCAGGCGTCGGCTGGGCCGCGGGCGGTTGCGCAGCGGGGGGCTGCACGGGAGCGGGCCGCTCCACAGGCGGCCGTCCGGGTCGCTCAGTCGGCTGCGCGGCCGGCGGCTGGGCTGGAGCAGGTGGTGGAGACGCTGATGGCTCGGGCGTGGGTGGTGCCGGACGCTCCGTCGGTGGGCCGCGCCTCTCTTGCGGCTGCCCGCGCCGTTCGCTCGGTCGCTGACGCTCTTCCGGGGGCGCGGCTGGCGGCTGCGCGGGGGGAGTTTGCGGCGGTCCCGGCTGCACGGGCGGCGGTGCCGCGCGGTCCATTGGAGGCCCACGCCTGTCCTGCTCCTGCCCGCGCCGCTCGCCAGGGCGGTCGCGACCGTCGCTGGGTGGGCCCGGCTGCTGCGGCGGCTCACCTCGCCCGCGGCCGCGGTGCTGTTCGGCGGGCGCAGCCGGCTGCGGCTCGGGAAGTCCCGGCCGCACGGGCCGGAGCCGACGACTCGGCTCCGGCGCACCGGCGTCCGGGGGCGCCGGTGTGGCCGGGCGCACGGGATCGGCAGGCCGCGTGGGTGTACGGGCGCGCAGCGCCCCGAGCGTCGCGTCGTCCAGCGGCCGCCCGGGATGGTCGCGAAGCGCCTTCTCACGTACGTCGAACGGGAGTGGCGGTGGGGCAGGGGTGTTCCGCACCACGACCGTCCGCCGCCCGATGTCCTCGGGTGGCTGCCGCACGGTGCCCGGGCGCAGCCGGCTAAAGATGCTCTCCCGCGTCGGCGCAACCGGCGCGGTCGCGCCGACGACCGGCGCGCTCGTCAGGCGCTGCCGTGTCACGACCACCACGTTGCGGTCCAGCCTCCCGACACATCGCGATTCCGGTAGCGGACACGCGTCATGTCGACGTTCGTGATGTTGATGTTGGTGATGTTGACGTTGGTGACGTTGACGCGGCGCACGTAGCTGTCGCTCACGTGGTACGCCGGCATGTAGACTTCTCCCGGAGCGAGCGGGAACCAACCGATCCCCCCTCCGCCCCCCCCGAGCCTGATGAACAGGCTCGAACCCGTGCGAGCTCCGCCCACGAACACGACCAGCGCCGGGGCGTACACGGGCCGGACCGTTGCCATCCGACCCGGAACCCAGGACCATGCCCGGTTCCAGTAGACCCAGCGCCCGTAGTGAAACGGCGCGAAACCCCACGGCGCGTCGTCGATCCACGTCCACCCCCACGGATCGACCCAGGACCAGTGGCCGTAGCGGTACGGTGCCCACCCCGCGATGGCCTGGCGCGGCACCCATACCGGTCCGTACGCGGGGGTCACGCGCCACGTGCCGTAGTCGTCCAGGTCCTCGTACCCGGGCATCTCGCGAGACACGTAGGATGTGGAGCGGGCGTCGTCGGCGCGACGGTCCCGGCTGGCGCACCAGTTCTCCCATTCGTCGGGCCCGAGCGGGTCGTGCACGTCGTAGGTGGGCCAGTCGGTGCCGACGAGCGTGGCGGCCTGATCCGATCGGACCGCGAACGCCGACCCCGCCGCCGTGACCTCGGCCTGGCCGCGGCGCACCGTGAC
>WNGJ01001717.1_pt1 | contig 21676 bp, 3 predicted proteins | sample 5400611 | NCBI WGS metagenome assembly WNGJ01 (sample SAMN13153375, study PRJNA577476) | soil metagenome | isolation source: 40 cm soil or saprolite under Garry oak tree replicate 1 | place: USA:California | collected 2016-06-15
TGGCTCGGGCACGTGATGGCCACCAGCTACAACGAGGACTCCTACCAGCTCAAACAGATCGACGAATTCATGACCTGGTGCGCCGGCCACAGCATCAAGGCCGACCACCTGTACGGCCAGCACGAATGGCGCTGGTAGCTCTTCATTGAACCCGATAATTCTGTTGCGAAATGGGAGGCCGCTATGCGGACGGTAAGTTTTGACTTCGATTCCCCGGAGGCGCGGTTCAAGGTACTGGTCAACCACGAGGAGCAGTACTCCCTGTGGCCGGCGGACCTTGAGGTGCCCGGTGGCTGGAGCGAGACCGGGGTGTGCGCCTCGAAGGAGGAATGCGACGAGTACCTCGAGGAGACCTGGACCGACATGCGACCCAAGAGCCTGCGCATCGCGCTCGACGGCGAATGATCCGGCCGCATTATGCCGTATGTATTCACCAACGGTATCCGCCTCGCCTTCGAACGGTCGGGCCGGGGTGAACGGGTAATCCTGATCATGGGCTCCTCGGCGGCGGGCCGGGTGTGGAGCCTGCACCAGACGCCCGCACTGACGCGGGCCGGATACCAGGCCATCACCTTCGACAACCGGGGGATCCCGCCCTCGGACGTCCCCCCGGGAAGGTATTCGCTCGCCGATATGGTCGCGGACACCAAGGGCATGATCGAAGCGCTGGACGCCGCGCCATGCCGCATCGTTGGTGCCTCGCTCGGGGCAATGATCGCCCAGGAGCTGGCGCTCAGCGCCCCGCACCTGGTCCGGTGCGCTGTCCTGGTCGCCACAAAGGCACGCTCAGATGCCATTCGGGCGGCGCAGGGGAGGGCCGACCGGGCGTTGCTGGAAAGCGGCATCAAACTCCCGGCCGACTACCAGGCGGTCGCGGTGGCCCACGAGATGCTCTCGCCCGTGACCCTGAATGACGACAGCGCCGTTTCTCTGTGGCTGGAGACATTCCAGCTGTCCGGCAGCGACACATCGCACGGCCAGGCGTGGATCGACACCGATGTGGACCGCCGGGAGGCACTGCGGAAGGTGACCGTGCCGTGCCGGGTCATCGCCTTCTCCGACGATCGGATCACTCCCATGCACCTGGCCGCCGAGGTGGCCGAGGCGATCCCGGACTGCGACTTCGTGGAAATCCCCGGGTGCGGCCACTTTGGCTACCTCGAACGCCCGAGCGAGGTCAACTCAGCGATCACCGAGTTCCTCGACAAGAACTAATGGAAGGCGCGGAGTCGGCGATGGCCGGGGTGCACGAGTTAATCACCGCGCGGGCCGAGACATGCCCCGACGTGATCGCGGTGACGTCCGATGGGCGGTGGGTGACCTACGGCGCCTTGGTGGCGCGGGCGAGCCGGCTGGCCTGCACCCTGCAACGTGTCGGGGTGGGCGCGGAGACAGTGGTGGGACTACGCCTCCCCCGTGGGGCGGAGATGGTCGTGGCGATCGTGGCGGTATGGAAGGCGGGAGGTGCTTATCTTCCGCTGGACCCGGATTATCCGCCGGATCGACTCGCGTTCATGGTTACCGATAGCGGGGTACGGGTACTGGTCGCTCGCCGTGGGGTGGCAGGCGCCTTGGCCGCGGAGACCGTCCTCTGGCTCGACGACCCAGAGGACGACGACCCAGCAGACAACCAGGTGGCGCCCGGGACGACGCCTGCGATGGTAAAGGATCCGGGGCAGCTGGCGTATGTGATCTACACGTCGGGATCGACCGGGGTGCCGAAGGGGGTGCAGGTCCCGCACCTGGGTGTGCTGAATCTGGTGACCGCGTTGGCGCCGGTATGGGAGGTCGGAGTAGGCACCCGGGTCTTGCAGTTCGCGTCGTTCAGTTTTGATGCGGCGGTGCTCGATATAGCGGTGGTACTGGCGAGCGGGGGAACGCTAGCGGTGGCCACCTCGCATGAGCAGATGGAGACAGCGCGGCTGGCTGCGCTGGTGCGCGGCTTGGGCGTGCAGATGGCGAATGTATCGCCGTCGCTGCTGGGAGTGCTTGATCCAGGCGATTTCGCGGGCGTCGAGATGTTGTTCGTGGGGTCGGAACGGGTGAGCGCACAGGTGGTGGCGGAGTGGGGGCGGGGGCGGCGGATGTTCAACGCCTATGGCCCGACGGAGACGACGGTCATCTCGTGCACCGCTCTGGTTGACTCTGACGCCGAGGGTGCGCCGCCGATCGGGCCGCCGATAGCGAATACGCCGATGTTCGTGCTGGATGAGCTCCTGAATCCGGTACCGGTGGGGGAAGCGGGCGAATTGTTCATCGGGGGTGCCGGACTGGCGCGCGGCTATGGCAATAGGCCGGCGTTAACGGCGGAGCGGTTTGTGGCCGACCCCTTCACGAGGGATGGGGCGCGGTTATACCGGACCGGGGACCGGGTTCGATGGCGCTCCGATGGGCAGTTGGAATTCCTGGGCCGAATTGATGACCAGGTGAAGGTGCGGGGATTCCGGGTGGAGCCGGGTGAGGTCGAGGCGGTGCTGGCCGCGCATCCGGGGGTGCGGTTTACGGTGGTGACGGCGTTCGGCCAAGACGGGAACCGGCGGCTTGCCGCGTACCTGGTTCCGGCCGATCCGGCTGCTGGCCTGCCCGCAGTGGGTGAGCTGCGGGCCTTCGCCACCGAGCGGCTGCCCGAGTTCATGGTTCCGGCCGTATTCACCGAGCTGGCGAGCTGGCCGTTAACCCCGAACGGGAAGCTGGACCGCGCCGCGCTTCCGGCCCCTACGCCCGACCTCAGGGACTTCGTTGCGCCGTCGGGTGCCACGGAGGAGTCGCTGGCAGGGATCTGGGCGCGGGTGCTCGGGATGGATCGGGTCGGCGCCGGGGACAGTTTCTTCGAGCTGGGCGGACATTCACTGCTGGCCACGCAGGTGATCTCCCGGGTGCGGGAGGTGTTCAGGGCCGAAGTGCCCGTTGCGGCTTTGTTCCATCAGCCCACTGTGCGTGGCCTCGCGTCGGTGATCGACGGGGCGGCACCGGGCGTGCTGACGCCGCCGATCACGGCGGTGGGCCGGGACCAGGCGTTGCCGTTGTCGTTCGCGCAGCAGCGGCTGTGGTTCCTGGACCGGCTCGAGCCGGGGTCGATCGACTACAACGTCGCGTCGCCGATCCGGCTGGGCGGCGAACTGGACATAGCCGCGTTGGGTGCGGCCCTGAGCGCGGTGGTGCGGCGGCACGAGGCGTTACGGACCCGGTTGGTGGCCGGTCTGGACGGGGAGCCACATCAGGTGATCGACCCGCCGACGCTGGTCCCGCTGCCGGTGGCGGACGTTTCCGGCAGTGATGATCCGCTCGGTGCGGCGGACCTTCTGATCAACCAGGACGCGGTGGCGCTGTTCGATCTGGCGAGCGGGCCGTTGATCCGGGCGTTGCTGATCCGGTTGGGCGCCGATGAGCATGTGCTGGCGTTGTCGGTGCATCACGTGGTCTTCGACGAGCGGTCGGACCGGAATCTGCGCCGTGAGTTGTCCACGCTGTATGCGGCGTTCCGGGCGGGAGAGCCCGATCCGTTGCCGCCCTTGGCGGTGCAGTACGCCGACTTCGCGGTGTGGCAGCGGACGTGGCTGGCGGGGGAGGTGCTGGACGGGCAGTTGGGCTACTGGCGTCAGCAGCTGGCGAATCTCCCGACGCTGGAGCTGCCGACCGATCGGCCGCGGCCACCCGTATGGTCGTCTGCGGGGGCCGGACTCGGGTTCTCCGTCGCCGCAGATACGGCGGACAGGTTGCGGGGAGTGTCCCGCCAGAGCGGCACCACCATGTTCATGACGTTGCTGGCGGCGTTCGTGGCGGTGCTGGGCCGGTACTGCGCGGTGGACGATGTCGTGGTGGGCACGGCGGTGGCGAACCGGAACCGCGCCGAGACCGAAGATCTGATCGGGTTCTTCGTCAACACCCTGGTTATGCGCACGGATCTGTCCGGCGATCCCACATTCGCTGAGCTGCTGGGGCAGGTGCGGGGAACGGCCTTGGCGGCTTATGCCCATCAGGATGTGCCGTTCGAGCAGTTGGTGGACGCGCTGGTGACCGAGCGGGACCGGTCACGTAGCCCCCTGTTCCAGGTGTTGTTCAACTATTTCGCCGACGGTGATCCGCGTGGCGGAGCGGGGCCGGTAGCGGCCAAGTTCGATATCGCCGTGTCGGTGGGCGAGTCCGATGGTGAGCTGGCGGGATCGATCGAGTACAGCACCGAACTGTTCGACGCGGCGACGGTGCAGCGGCTGGCCGGGCACCTGGTCACCGTGCTCGAGGCGGTAGCAAGCGACGTCGGCCGGTCGCTGTCCCAGTTGCCCGTGCTCACCGGTGGTGAGCGTCACCAGTTGACCGGTGGGTGGAACGACACGGCCACGTCCGTGCCCGTGGTGAGTGGGGTACATGAGCTGATCGCCGCCCAGGCGGCCACAAGACCGGACGCGGTGGCGGTGGTGTCGGGCGGCCGGTCGCTGAGTTACGCGGGGTTGGTGGCGCGGGCGGACCGGTTGGCGGGACAGCTACGGGGTGTGGGAGCCGGGCCCGACACGGTGGTCGGGCTGTGCCTGGACCGTGGCCTCGGCATGGTGGTGGCGATCGTGGCGGTGTGGCGGGCCGGTGGTGCCTACCTGCCGTTGGATCCGGAGTATCCGCGTGAGCGGCTCGAGTTCATGCTGGCCGATTCCCGGGCGTCGGTGCTGGTGACGCGGTCGGACGTGGCGGTGGATCTGGTGGCGGAGACGGTGGTGCGGCTGGACGACCTGACGGTCCGGCCGGGGCCTGAGGCGCCCGAGGTGACGACGAATCCGGGCCAGTTGGCGTATGTGATCTACACGTCCGGGTCGACCGGCCGGCCGAAAGGTGTTCAGGTCCCGCATCGTGCGGTGGTGAATCTGGTGGCGGGATTGTCACCGGTTTGGGGTGTTGACGTCGGCACGCGGGTGTTGCAGTTCGCGTCGTTCAGTTTCGACGGGGCGGTGCTGGACCTGGCGGTCACGTTGGCGGTCGGAGGGACTCTGGCGGTGGCGTGTTCACCGGAGCGGGCAGAGCCGCAGCGGTTGACGGCGATGATCCGCGGCGGCGGGTTGGGCGCGATGAGTGTGGTGCCGTCCGTGCTGGAGATGCTTGACCCGGGCGAGCTGCCGGACATGCGGACCGTGCTGGTGGGCGGGGAATTGCTGACCGGGCCGGTGGCCGGCGTATGGAGCAGACGGCGGCTGGTGAACACCTACGGGCCGACCGAGACCACCGTGATGGCGACGACTGGGGTGGTGGATCCGGGCGCCGCGGGCGCGCCGGCGATCGGATCGCCGATCGCCAACACGCGGGTATTCGCGCTGGACCGGTTCTTGACGCCGGTGCCGGTCGGGGTGACCGGCGAGCTGTTCATCGCCGGTGGCGGGCTCGCCCGCGGATACGGGCGGCGACCGGGACTGACGGCGGAGCGGTTCGTGGCCGACCCATTCGCCGGGGACGGCTCGCGAATGTACCGGACCGGGGACCGGGTCCGATGGAACGCCGACGGGCAGCTGCAATTCATGGGCCGGGCAGATGAGCAGATCAAGCTGCGCGGGTTCCGGATCGAGCCCGGCGAGGTCGAAGCCGCGCTGGCTGCTCATCCCGGGGTGCACACGGCGGTGGTGACGGCGTTCGGTGACGAGGGGGACCGGCGGCTGGTGGCCTACCTGGTCCCCCGTGCCGCAGGTCAGCGCATTCCGGCGGTGGGCGAACTGCGGGACCATCTGCTGCAGAGGCTGCCGGAGTTCATGGTTCCGGCGGTCTTCACCGAGCTGGCCGCCGTGCCGTTGACGCCGAACGGGAAGATCGACCGGGCGGCGCTGCCGGCTCCCGACGGTATCCGGCCCGGCCGGTACGTCGCTCCGGCCACCCCCACCGAGGAACTGCTGGCGGGGATCTGGGCGCAGGTGCTGGACCTGGACCGGGTCGGCGTGGCGGACGACTTCTTCGAGCTCGGCGGGCATTCGCTGCTGGCCACCCAGGTCGTGTCCCGGATCCGGAGCGTTCTCGGGGTGGAGATCCCGCCTGCGGTGATGTTCGATCAGCCCACCGTTGCCGGATTGGTGGCGGAAGTCGAGGAAGCGCAGGGTGCGGTGGTTCCGCCGGTGACGGCGGTGGCCCGGGACCGGGCGTTGCCGCTCTCGTTCGCGCAGCAGCGGCTGTGGTTCCTGGACCAGCTCGAACCGGGGTCGACCGAGTACAACCTGCCGATGCCGGTGCGGCTGGGCCGGGATCTGGACGTGGCCGTGCTGGGGGCGGCGCTGGGCGGGGTGGTGGCGCGGCATGAGGTGTTGCGGACGCGGCTGGTGGCGGGACCGGACGGGGTCGCGCATCAGGTGATCGATCCGCCAGGGCCGCTCCCGCTGCCGGTGGTGGACGTGTCGGGCGAGGCAGATCCGCTCAGCGCGGCGCAGCGGCTGGTCAGCCGGGACGCGGTGGTGCCGTTCGACCTGGCGGGCGGGCAGCTGATCCGCGCGTGCCTCATCCGGCTGGGCCCCGCCGGTCACCTGCTGGCCCTGTTGGTGCACCACGTGGTCTTTGACGAATGGTCGGGCCGGATCTTCCGCCATGAACTGTCCGATCTGTACGCGGCGTTCCGGGCCGGACAGCCCGGCCCGTTGCCGCCGCTGCCGGTCCAGTACGCCGACTTCGCGGTGTGGCAGCGGGAATGGCTCGCCGGGGACGTGCTGGACGGCCAGCTGGCGTACTGGCGGAACCGTCTCGCCGGGCTGCCGGTGCTCGAATTGCCAACGGATCGGCCTCGCCCCGCGGTGCGCTCCACCGCGGGAGCGGTGACCCGGTTCACCGTTCCGGCGCAGACCACGGAGGGGCTGCGGCGAGTGGCCCGCGAATGCGGCGCGACGATGTTCATGACCTTGTTCGCGGCGTTCGCCGTGCTGCTGGGCCGGTACTGCGCTGCGGAGGACGTGGTGGCCGGGACGCCGATGGCGAACCGGAACCGGGGCGAGATCGAGAACCTGATCGGGTTCTTCGTCAACATACTGGTACTGCGGGCCGACCTTTCTGGAGATCCCACGTTCACCGAGCTGCTGGCCCAGGTAAGGGAGACCTCGCTGGCCGCCTACGGGCGCCAGGACCTGCCGTTCGAGCAGCTCGTGGACGCGCTGGTCACCGAGCGGGACCGATCCCGCACCCCGCTGTTCCAGGCCCTGTTCGCCTACGCGGACCGCGACGAGGAGAGCGCGGACGGGTGGACCCCGGTCCCCGACGCGCTGGCCGGGGCGCTGCAGGTGAAGTTCGACCTGGCGATGACGCTGGGCGATGCCCGCGAAGGCGCCCTAGCGGGAGACATCCAATACAGCACCGCTCTCTTCGACGCGGCGACGGCGGAGCGGATGGCGGGACACCTGGTCACGCTGCTCGAAGCGGTGGCTTTGGATTCTGGCCGGGCGTTGTCTCGGCTGGTGATGTTGACTGCGGCCGAGCGCCACCGGCTGCTTGTGACCTGGAATAACGCGGCAGCGCCCGCGCCAGCGTTGAGCCGGGTGCACGAGCTGGTGGCGGCGCGGGCGGCCGCGCGCCCGGATGCGGTGGCGGTCCTGTTGGGCGGGCGGTCGCTGAGTTACGGAAGGCTCGTGGACCGGGCGAACAGGTTGGCGCACCGCCTCCGCGGTGAGGGGGTGGGGAGCGAGAAGGTGGTGGGCGTGTGCCTGCCACGCGGCCTGGACATGGTGGTCGCGATGCTGGCCGTGTTGCAGGCTGGTGGCGCCTATCTCCCGCTCGACCCGGACTACCCGTCCGAACGGCTCAGGTTCATGCTGGCCGACAGTGGCGCCGCGGTGCTGATAACCCGGTCCGGCCTGGCCGGCGCGCAGGCGGGGCACCGGGCCCGGCTGGTCGTACTGGACGATCCGGCGGTGATGGTGGCCATGACGACGGCCCCCCTCACGCCCCCCGAGCCAGCAGCGGGTGAGCTTGCGTATGTGATCTATACATCGGGGTCGACCGGGCAGCCCAAGGGGGTCATGGTCCGGCACTCGAGCGTGTGCGGCCTGTTCGAGGCCACGCGGAGCCTGTTCGACCTCGGACCTGACGACGTCTGGGGCGTATGTCATTCCTATGCGTTCGACTTCTCGGTCTGGGAGATATGGGGTGCCCTGGCGAGAGGTGCCCGGTGCGTCGTCGTCCCGATGGACACGGTGCGGGCGCCCGACCGGCTGAGCGATGCGCTGGCCGCCGAGGGCGTCACCATCCTCAGCGCCACACCCGAGATGTTCCGGCAACTGTCGCAAGCGGCCGGGGGGCGGCATTTTCCGGATCTGCGGCTCGTCGTCTTCGGCGGTGACGCGCTGCGGGCGGCGCACGTGGCGGGATGGCGCGACATGTTCGGGCCCGCCGGTCCCGCGTTGGTCAACATGTACGGCATCACCGAGACAACGGTCCACGTCACGCACTATCGGATCGACGCCGCGGACTCCGGGGCCATCCCGATCGGCCGTCCGCTCCCGGGGTGGCGTGTGTTCGTGCTGGGCTGGGACCTGAATCCGGTGCCGGTCGGGGTGGCGGGCGAGCTGTACGTCAGTGGCGCGGGGGTGGCGCGCGGGTACCGAGGCAGGCCTGCGTTGACGGCGGAGCGGTTCGTGGCCGATCCGTTCGCCGGCGACGGGTCGCGGATGTACCGGTCGGGAGACCGCGCTCGGTGGCGGGCCGATGGGACCATGGAGTTCCTGGGCCGCGCCGACCACCAGGTCAAAATGCGGGGATTCCGGATCGAGCCGGGCGAGATCGAAGCGGCGCTGGTCGCCCATCCTGGCGTGCGGTCGGCGGTGGTGACGGCGTTCGGCAGCGAGGCCGACCGGCGGCTCGCCGCCTACCTGGTTCCGGCCGACCCGGCAGCGGGACTCCCGCCCACCGGCGAGTTGCATGGGTTCGCGAGTGCGCGGCTGCCGGAGTTCATGGTCCCGGCGGCGTTCGTCGAGCTGGCCGTGTTGCCGCTCACCCCGAACGGGAAGCTGGACCGGGCGGCCTTGCCGACACCGGATTCGGCCCGGCCGGACCTGGGCGGATTCGTTCCTCTGTCGGGTGTGACCGAGGAGTTGCTGGCCGGGGTGTGGGCGCAGGTGCTGGGTATGGACCGGGTCGGCGCCGAGGACGGCTTCTTTGAGCTGGGCGGGCACTCGCTGCTGGCCACGCAGGTCACCTCGAGGATCCGCGGGGTGTTCGGGGTCGAAGTCCCGCTTGCGGCGCTGTTCGACCGGCCAACGGTTCGGGGTCTCGCGTCGGTGATCGAGGAGTCGGCGAGAGGCGGAGGCGGGACCGAAGGGGGGCCGGAACAAACAGGCAGGGCGGATTCAACGGTGGTGGCGCCGCCGGTCACCGCGGTCGAGCGGGGGCGGGCATTGCCGCTGTCGTTCGCGCAGCAGCGGCTGTGGTTCTTGGCGCAGTTGGAGCCCGGCTCGATCGAGTACAACCTGCCGATGCGTCTGCGGTGGAGCGGAGCGTTGGACGTGGCGGCGTTGGGCGCGGCCTTGACGCGGGTGGTGGCGCGGCACGAGGTGTTGCGGACGCGGTTGGTCGCGGGAGCGGATGGGGTGGCTCATCAGGTGATCGACCCGCCGGGCCCGGTCCCGCTGCCGGTGGCGGACGTGTCCGGCGAGCCGGGCCCGTCGACTGCGGCCGAGCGGCTGGTCGGTCAGGATGCGGCGGCGCCGTTCGACTTCGCGGCAGGACCGTCGATCCGGGCGTTGCTGATCCGGCTGGGCGCCGATGAGCATGTGCTGGCGTGGTCGGTGCATCACGTGGCCTTCGATGAATGGTCCGGCCGGATCTTCCACCGTGAGCTTGCCGCTCTCTATGAGGCGTTCCGGGACGGTCGACCGGATCCGTTGGCGCCGCTCACGGTGCAGTACGCCGACTTCGCGGTGTGGCAGCGGAACTGGCTGGCCGGGGCGGTCCTGGACGGCCAACTGGGGTATTGGCGCCAGCAGCTGGCGGGGCTGCCCGCGGCAGAGCTGCCCACCGACCGGCACCGACCGGCCGTGCGCTCCACCGATGGGGCGGTGGCCAGGCTCACCGTTCCCGCTGAGACGACGGACGGCCTGCGGGTGCTGGCGCGGGAGCGCGGCGCGACGATGTTCATGACGTTGCTCGCGGCGTATGCGGTGGTGCTGGGGCGGTATTGCGGTGTCGATGACGTGGTGGTGGGGACGCCGGTGGCGAACCGCAACCGGGCCGAGACCGAGGATTTGATCGGGCTGTTCATCAACACGCTGGTGATGCGGACGGATCTGTCGGGGGATCCGGTGTTCACCGAGTTGCTGGGGCGGGTGCGGGAGACGGCGCTGGCCGCCTATGCGCATCAGGATGTGCCGTTCGAGCAGTTGGTGGATGCCCTGGTGACCGAGCGGGACCGATCCCGCAGCCCACTGTTCCAGGCGTTCTTCAACTACGACTCGGAGGATCTGCGCGATGAGGAGCTGTCCCTGGGCGCCGTCGGCATGGGGGTGGTCGCGAAGTTCGATTTGCGGCTGATTCTGGCCGAGGACGGTGCCGGGCTGGCAGGGGAGATTGAGTACAGCACGGCGTTGTTCGACGTTGCGACGATGGAGCGGATGGCCGGGCATCTGCTGACCGTGCTCGACGCGGTGGCCGCCAATGCGGGCCGGCCGGTGTCGCGGTTGCCGGTGTTGACCGATGTCGAGAGGCACCAGCTCGTCGACGGATGGAACGACACGGCGGCGACGGTGCCGGCGGTGGATGGGGTGCACGAGCTGGTCGCGGCGCGGGCGGCCGCGAGCCCGGACGCGGTGGCGGTGGTGTCGGCAGGCCGCTGGCTGACGCTCGGCGCGCTGACGACGCGGGCCGGCCGGTTGGCGGCGTATCTGCGGAGTGTGGGGGTGGGCGCGGAAACGGTGGTCGGACTGTGTTTGCCGGGCGGGGCCCACCTGGTGGTGGCGATCATGGCGGTGTGGCAGGCCGGGGGTGCCTACCTGCCGTTGGATCCGGCGTACCCGGCGGAGCGGTTGGCATTCATGCTGGCCGACAGCCGGGCCATGGTGGTGGTGGGGACCGCGGACGTGCTAGAGGATCTGCCGGCGGGCCGGTTGCGGACCATCGCGATCGACGATCCGGCCATCGGCGCGGCGCCGCCGGTTTCGTCGCGGGCACCGATCGGCGGGTTGGCGTACGTCATGTACACGTCGGGGTCGACCGGAGTGCCGAAGGGTGTTCAAGTGCCCCACCGGGGACTAGTCAACTACGTGTCGTCGGTGGCTGAGCGGATCGGATGGGGGATGCCCGGCGGCCGGTACGGATTACTGCAGTCGGCCGTGACCGATTTCGGGAACACCGTCATCTTCACCAGCCTCACGACGGGCGGGACCTTGCATATCCTCGCCCCGGCCCTGGTAGCGGATGGCGCCGCGGTGGCGAAATACCTGACCGGGTACGGGGTCGACCATGTGAAGCTGGTGCCGTCGCACCTGGCCGCCCTGGGCGGGAGCGCACTGGTCGCGGGCCGGGGCGTGGTGCTGGGCGGAGAAGCCGCCCCGGCAGGCTGGGTCAGCGAACTGGTCGCGGCGGCCGGACCGCGGGGCGTGATCAACCACTACGGCCCGACCGAGACCACGGTGGGCGTGGTGACGGCCCGGCTCACCGCCGACCGGCTGGCGGACGGGACGGTGCCGATCGGGTGCCCGATCGCCAATACCCAGGTGTACGTGCTCGATCGGGCTTTGAGCCCGGTGCCGGTCGGGGTGACCGGCGAGCTGTTCATCGGCGGCGCGCAGGTGGCGCGCGGCTACGGACGGCGGCCCGCGTTGACCGGCGAACGGTTCGTGGCCGACCCGTTCGCCGCCGACGGGTCGCGGATGTACCGGACCGGGGACCGGGTGCGGTGGCTGCCTGACGGGCAGCTCGAGTTCCTCGGCCGCGCCGACGATCAGTTGAAGGTGCGCGGGTTCCGGGTGGAACCAGGGGAGGTCCGAGCGGTGCTGACGGCGCACCCGGGCGTGCAGGCCGCTGTGGTGACCGCTGCCGGGGACGAGGCCGATCGGCGGCTGGTCGCGTACCTGGTTCCCGCCGACGCCGGTGTGGGTGTTCCGGCGGTGAGCGAGTTGCGGGCGTTCGTGGCTGAGCGGTTGCCCGAGTTCATGGTGCCGGCGGTGTTCGTCGAGCTGGCGGATCTGCCGTTGACGGCGAACGGCAAGGTGGACCGGGCGGCACTGCCTGCCCCGGACGCGGTCCGTCCGGACCTGGACGGGTTCGTGGAGCCGTCGGGCGCGACCGAGGAACTGCTCGCCGGGATCTGGGCGCAGATACTCGGCCTGGACAAGGTGGGCGCCGCGGACAGTTTCTTCGAACTGGGTGGGCATTCGCTGCTCGCGACGCAGGTGGTCTCCCGCGTACGGGACGTGTTCGGGGCCGAGGTTCCGTTGGCCGCCCTGTTCGACCAGCCGACCGTCGCCAGGCTGGCGTCGGTGATCGACGGTTCGGCGACGTCGGCGATCGTGCCGCCGGTGACGGCGGTGCGCCGGGACCAGGCGTTGCCGTTGTCGTTCGCGCAGCAGCGGCTCTGGTTCCTGGACCAGCTTGAACCCGGGTCACTCGAGTACATGGTGCCGATGCCGGTACGCCTCGGCGGCGCCCTGGACGTCGAAGCGCTCGGTGCGGCGCTGCGCGGGGTGGTGGCCCGGCATGAGGTGTTGCGGACCCGGCTTGTGGCGGGCGCGGACGGGGTGGCACACCAGGTGATCGACCCGCCGTCGCCGTTCCCGCTGCCGGTGGCGGACGTGTCGGGGGACGCGGATCCGGTGGCGGTGGCACGGATGCTGGTCGCGGCCGACGCGGCGGCGCCGTTCGACCTGGCGCGAGAGCCGTTGATCCGGGCGTGCCTCGTCAGGCTGGGCGCAGCCGAGCATGTGCTGGCGTTGTCGGTGCACCACGTGGTCTTTGACGAGTGGTCGGGCCGGATCCTGCGGCGTGAACTGTCGGCGTTGTATGCCGCGTTCTGGGCGGGCCAGCGGGACCCGTTGCCGCCGCTGGCCGTGCAGTACGCCGATTTCGCCGTGTGGCAGCGGACCTGGCTGACCGGCGATATCCTGAACGGCCAGCTCGCGTACTGGCAGCGGCAACTCGCCGGATTGCCGGTGTCGGAACTGCCGATCGACCGGCCCCGCCCGCCCGTCCGATCGTCGGCCGGCGCGGTCGTACCGTTCACCGTGGCCGCCGAGACGACGGCGGGTTTGCGGGAGGTGTCCCGCGCGGGTGGCGCGACGATGTTCATGACGGCGCTGGCCGCGTTCGCCGTGCTGTTGGGCCGCTACTGCGACACCGGCGACGTCGTGGTGGGGACTCCGGTGGCGAACCGGAACCGCGCCGAGACCGAAGACCTGATCGGGTTCTTCATCAACACGCTCGTCATGCGCACGGATCTGTCCGGTGATCCCACATTCGCCGAGCTGCTGGGGCGGGTTCGGGATACCGCCCTGGCGGCCTATGCCCACCAGGATCTGCCGTTCGAGCAGCTGGTGGACGCCCTGGTGACGGAGCGGGACCGGTCCCGCACCCTGCTCTTCCAGGTGCTGTTCAACTACGACACCCTGGACGTGCCGGAACAGGCCGGTGACCTCGGCTGGAGCGGCAGTGATCCCGAGATCGCGCCGGACGGGTCACTCCAGGTGAAGTTCGACCTGGCGATGCGGCTGGGAGAAGCCGGCGACGGCCTGGCGGGGGAGATCAAGTACAGCACCGCGCTGTTCGACGCCGTGACGGTGGAGCGGATGGTGGGGCACCTGGTCACGGTCTTGGGGGCGGTCGCCGCCGATGCGGGCATGCGGGTGTCGAGCGTTCCGGTGCTCACCGAGCCCGAGCGTCACCGACTCGTCGGGGTGTGCAACGACACCGCGACACCGGTGCCGGCGGTTGGCGGGGTGCATGAGCTGATCGCGGCGCGGGCGGCCGCGAGCCCGGATGCGGTGGCGGTGGTGTCGGGCGGTCGATGGTTGACGTACGGCGGTTTGACCGAGCGGGCGGACCGGTTGGCCCACCATGTGCGGAGCGCGGGCGTGGGGCCTGAGTCGGTCGTGGGGTTGTGTCTGCCGCGTTGCGTGGAGATGGTGGTGGCGATCGTTGCGGTGTGGCGGGCCGGTGGTGCCTATCTGCCGTTGGACCCGGAGTATCCGCGTGAGCGGCTGGAGTTCATGCTGGCCGACAGCGCAGTGTCAGTGGTGGTGTCGCGGTCGGGTCTGGTGGGTGAGCCCAACTCTCCTCGTGATCATGCAGATGATGTCGATACAGGTGGAAGTATCGCGGCGGGGCGTGCGCCACGGCTCGTGGTACTGGACGATCCAGCGGTCCAAGTGCCGGTGTTTCACGCACCGCCGCCGGTGGCGGTTGATTCGGGACAGCTGGCGTATGTGATTTACACGTCCGGGTCGACCGGTCGGCCAAAGGGGGTGCAGGTCCCGCACGGCGCGGTGGTGAACCTGGTGACCGGTATGGGTGCGGTGCTGGGCGGGACGGTGCTGCAGTTCGCGTCGTTCAGTTTCGATGCGGCGGCGCTGGATGTGGCGGCGACGCTGGCGGGCGGCGGGACGCTGGTGGTGGCGGGCGCAGAGGAGCGGGTGGAGCCCGAACGCCTGATGAGGTTGATCCGGGGCATGGGCGTGGCGGCGGCGAGCGTGTCGCCGTCGCTGCTGAGCGTGCTCGATCCGGGTGGGCTGGCCGAGGTGGGCACGTTGCTGGTGGGGTCGGAGCCGGTCAGCGCCGCGGTGGCGGGGGTGTGGGGGCGTGGCCGGCGGATGTTCATCGGGTACGGGCCGACCGAGACGACGGTGATCTCGTGCACCGGGCTGGTGGATCCCGATGGGCTGGGTGCGCCGCCGATCGGAAGTCCGGTGGCGAACACGACGGTCTATGTGCTCGACAGGAGCTTGAACCCGGTGCCGGTCGGAGTGACCGGTGAATTGTTCATCGCCGGTGCGCAGGTGGCGCGCGGGTACGGAGAGCAGCCCGCGTTGACGGCGGAGAGGTACGTGGCGGATCCGTTTGCCGCGGACGGGTCGCGCATGTACCGGTCGGGCGACCGGGTGCGGTGGCGGGCCGATAGGCGGTTAGAGTTCCTCGGCCGGGCCGACGACCAGCTCAAGATCCGGGGGTTCCGGGTCGAGCCCGGCGAGATCGAAACCGTCCTCGCCGCTCATCCGAGCGTGCGAACGGCCGTGGTGACGGCGTTCGGCGAAGAGGCGAACCGGCGGCTTGCCGCCTACCTGGTGCCCGCCGATCACGGCGCCGGCATCGCGCTCGCAGGCGAGTTGCGGGCGTTCGCCGGTGAGCGGTTGCCCGAGTTCATGATTCCGGCGGTGTTCGTCGAGCTGGACGAGCTGCCGGTGACACCGAACGGGAAACTGGACCGGGCCGCGTTGCCGGCTCCCGATCGTGCCCACACCGACCGGATCGTCGCCCCGGCCACTCCCACCGAGGAACTGCTGGCGGGGATCTGGGCACAGGTGCTGGGTGTGGACCGGGTCGGGGCTGAGGACAACGTCTTCGACCTCGGTGGGCACTCGCTGCTGGCCACCCTGGTGAGCTCGCGGATACGAAGAACCTTCGGGGTGGAGATCCCGCTGTACGCCCTGTTCGACGCCCCGACCGTGCGGGGTTTGGCCTCGGTGGTCGAGGAGTCGGTCACCGGCGTGGTGCTGCCCCCGGTGACGGCGGTGGGCCGGGATCGGGTGTTGCCGTTGTCGTTCGCGCAGCGGCGGCTGTGGATCTTGGATCAGCTCGAGCAGGGATCGGCCGAGTACAACGTCGCGATGCCGATCCGGTGGGACGGTGACCTCAACGTGGCCGCCCTGGGTACGGCGCTGGAGCGGGTGGTGGCCAGGCACGAGGTGTTGCGGACCCGGCTGGTCGCCCGGGCGGACGAGGCAGCCCATCAAGTGATCGACCCGCCGGGCTCGGTCCCGTTGCCGGTGGCGGACGTGTCGGGGGCGGCGGATCCGTTGCGCGCGGCTGAGCGGCTGGTCGGTCAGGACTCGGCCGTGCCGTTCGACCTCGCGGGCGGGCCGTTGATCCGGGCGCTGCTGATCCGGCTGGGCGCGGGCGAGCACGTGCTGGCGCTGTCGGTGCACCACGTCATTTCCGATGAGTGGTCGGGCCGGATACTGCGGCGTGAATTGTCGATGCTGCATGCCGCGTTCTGGGCGGGGGAGCCGGACCCGTTGCCGCCGCTCGCGGTGCAGTACGCCGACTTCGCGGTGTGGCAGCAGGAGTGGCTGAGCGGCGAAGTCCGCGGCGGGCAGCTCGCGTATTGGCGGGATCACCTTGAGGGCCTGCCGGTGCTGGAGCTGCCGCTCGACCGACCTCGCCCGCCGGTCCGGTCGTCTGCAGGGGCCATGACGCAGTTCACTGTTCCGCCCGAAACCGTGGACGGCTTGCGGGCACTGGCTCGGGCGGGCGGCGCGACCATGTTCATGACGTTGTTCGCGGCGTTCGCGGTGCTGCTCGGCCGGTACTGCGGCACGGATGACGTGGTGGTGGGGACGCCGGTGGCGAACCGTAACCGGGCGGAAATCGAGGACCTGATCGGTTTCTTCGTCAACTCGCTCGTGTTCCGCGTCGACCTGTCCGGTGACCCGACGTTCACCGAGGTGCTGGGCCGGGTCCGAAAGACGGCGTTGGCGGCCTACGCCCACCAGGACGTGCCGTTCGAGCAGCTCGTGGACGCCCTGGTGACGGACCGGGACCAGTCCCGGTCACCGCTGTTCCAAGTGCTGTTCAACTACTTCATCGACCGCGACCAACACGACACCGACCAGGAGATTCAGGCCGGCATCGTCGCGCGGGTCGATCTGCGGCTGATCCTGGCCGACGGCGGCGGCGGCCTGGCCGGGGCATTCGAGTACAGCACGGCGTTGTTCGACGCGACAACGGTGCAGCGAATGGCGGGCCATTTGGTGACGGTGTTGGGTGCGGTGGCCGCCGGTGCGGATCGGTCGGTGTCGCGGCTTCCGGTGTTGAGCGACGTCGAGCGGCACCAGGTGGTTCATGGGTGGAACGGCACCGCGACGCCGCTGCCGGCGGTGGGCGGGGTGCACGAGTTGTTCGTGGCTCGGGCCGAGGCGTGCCCGGACGCGGTGGCGGTGGTGGCGGGTGGCCGATCGCTGAGCTACGCGGGGTTGACGGCGCGGACGGCTCGGCTGGCGCACTATCTGCGCAGCGCTGGTGTCGGGGCGGAGACGGTGGTGGGCCTGTGCCTGCCCCGTGACGTCGACATGGTGGTGGCGATGCTGGCGGTGTGGCAGGGGGGCGGCGCGTACGTGCCGCTGGATCCGGAGTATCCGACTGAGCGGCTCGCGTTCATGCTGGCCGACAGCAAGGCGACGGTCGTGGTCGGCACCGGCGACACCGTGGAGGACCTGCCGGTGGGCCGGTTGCGGGCGATCGCGCTGGACGATCCGGCCGTCACGATGGTGCTGTCCGGGTTGCCGTCGGCGCCTCCCCGTGTCGTGGTCGATCCGGGTCAGTTGGCGTATGTGATGTATACGTCGGGGTCGACGGGGACGCCGAAGGGTGTTCAAGTCGCCCATCGGGGTGTGGTGAATCTGGTCACGGCTCAGGGTCCGGTGTTCGGGGTGGGCCCGGGTGTGCGGGTGGTGCAGTTCGCCTCCTTCAACTTTGACGCGGCGGTGTCGGAGGTCTACGTGACGTTGGCATCCGGGGGGACGCTGGTGGTGGCCTCGGCGGAGGAGCGGGCGGAGCCGGACCGGCTGGCCGGCTTGGTGCGGGCGTTGGGCGTGGGGGTGGCGACGTTGCCGCCGTCGTTGCTGGGGGTGTTGGCTCCGGGTGATCTGGGGGGGCTGGGCACATTGGTGGCGGCGGGGGAGCGGTTAGAGCCGGGGATCGCGGCGGTGTGGCAGGACCACCATCGGTTGCTGAACGCGTATGGGCCGACCGAGCTGACGGTGTGCGCCAGTATCGCGGTGACAGACCCGAGCCGTGCGATCGGGAAACCGATCGCCAACACCCGGGTGCTGGTCCTCGACCGGCATCTGAATCCGGTGCCGGTCGGGATGGCCGGTGAGGTCTTCATCGCCGGTGCGGGGGTGGCACGTGGGTATGGCGGGCGACCCGCGTTGACGGCAGAGCGGTTTGTCGCCGACCCGTTCGCCACCGATGGGTCGCGGATGTACCGGTCGGGCGACCGGGCGCGGTGGCGCACCGACGGGCAGCTGGAGTTCATCGGACGGGTCGATGAGCAGCTCAAGATCCGCGGGTTCCGGGTCGAACCCGGTGAGATCGAGGCGGCGCTGTCGGCGCACCCGGGCATTCAGGCGGTCGTGGTGATGGCCTTCGGGGATGAAGGGAACCGGCGGCTTGCCGCCTACCTGGTTCCGGCCGATCCCGCCATCAGCATCCCCGCCGTGGCCGAGCTGCGGGAGCACCTGCTGCGGCGGCTGCCCGACTACATGGTGCCGGCGACGTTCACCGAGCTGGCCGAGCTGCCCCGCACCCCCAACGGAAAGGTCGACCGGGCCGCGCTGCCCGCACCGGACGGGGTGCGGGCGGAGTCCGGGGTCGGTTATGTGGCGCCGCGTACCGCCGTCGAGTGGGTGCTGGCCGAGGTGTGGGCGCAGGTGCTGGGGGTGGACCGGGTCGGCGTCGACGACAACTTCTTCGAACTCGGCGGCGATTCGATCATCGGCGTCCGCGCTGTGGCGCGGGCCCGGACGCTCGGCGTGTTCCTGAATGCGGCGGATCTGTTCGAGCACCAGACGATCGCGGAGCTTGCGCCGGTGGCGGAGGAGCCGGCGGTGGCCGAAGCCGAGCAGGGCGTGGTGACCGGTGAATTCCCGTTATCGCCGGTGCAGCGGTGGTTCTTCGCACGCGGATTGCCGGAGCCATCGCATTACAACCAGTCGGTGTTGCTCGGGGCCCCGGGCGGCGTGGAGCCGGAGCTGGTGCGGGTGGCGGTGCGTGCGGTGGTGGAGCATCACGATGCGCTGCGGTCCCGCTTCACCAACGACAGCACGGGGTGGACCGGCCGAGTGCTGCCCGCCGAGTCCGCCGAGATGGTGTGGGTGGTCGATGCCACCGATCTGGACGAATGGGACGAAGAAACCTACCTCGGCGACCACGCCACGGCGGCACACGCGAGTCTCGATCTGGCCCGGGGGCCATTGGTGCGGGTGGTGCTGTTCGACCGGGGTGCGCGGTGCCAGTTGCTGCTGGTGGTGCATCACCTGGTGGTGGATGCGGTGTCGTGGCCGATTCTGGTGGAGGATCTGTCGATCGCGTACGCGGCGGCCGAACGGGGCGGCAACGCCTCCCTGGCGGCGAAGACATCGTCGTTCGTCGCCTGGTCACGGCGGTTGGCGGAGTTGGCCGACTCTGCGGAGCTGGCCGAAGGGGCGCGGTACTGGCGGGCCGTCGAGGACGCGGTGGTGGCGGCGCCGCGGGATCGCGAAGGGGTCAATTCCGTCGCGTCGGTGCGGACCGTGTCGGCCGGGTTGAGCGCGGAGCAGACGTCACGGCTGCTGCGCGACGTGCCGGGGGTGTTCGGGACACAGATCAATGACGTGTTGCTGGCGGCACTGGGATTGACGCTGACCCCTTGGACGCGGACCGCGGCGGTGGTGGTGGATGTGGAAGGACACGGTCGGGAGGATGTGGGTGGCGGCGTTGACGTGTCGCGGACGGTGGGCTGGTTCACCAGCGTGTATCCGGTGGTGCTCACCAGGCCCGCCGACGGCGACCTGGGGGCCGCGCTGCGGGCGGCCAAGGAATACCTGCGAGCGGTTCCCCGCCGCGGGCTCGGTTATGGCGTGCTGCGCTATCTGACCGACTGGACACCGGGCGCGACCCCGGACGTCGCGTTCAACTATCTCGGCCAGTTCGGCCAGGAGACAGCGAGTCCTGGCGGACGATTCACGCCGCTCCCCGGCTCGCTTGGCCTACCTCGGTCGGATGAGGGAGAGCGAGCACACCTGATCGACGTCAACGGCCGTGTCACCGACGGCCGCATGGAAATGGTGTGGTCGTACAGCGATCAGATACACGACGAGGTGACTGTGGCCCGGCTCGCGCACCGCTATATCGAGGTTCTCGGCGAGCTGATCGACTACTGCTGTGCGTCCGGCACTGGTGGGTTCACCCCCTCGGATTTCCCCCTCGCGGGCCTCAACCAGCAGGCTCTCGACGCGATCCAGCAGCGCTTCGCCTCGACCGCCATGCCTGGCGACGCCACCGACTCCGGAGGCCGATCATGACAACGATCGATCAGGCGGCCGGTCCACGGGACCGCACGATCGAAAATATCTATCCGCTGACCGCGTTGCAGGAGGGGATGCTGTTCCACACCCGGCTGGCTCCGGAAGCGGGAGAGTACTGGGTGCAGAGCGGGCTGCTTTTCGAGGGTGATCTAGATCTGGGCGCGTTCTGGCGGGCGTGGGAGTTGGTGTTCGCGCGGCACGAGGTGTTGCGCACCACGGTGGTGTGGGATCAACTCCCCAGGCCGATGTCGGTGGTGTCGCGGTCGGTGCCATTGCCGATGCGGATGGTCGATGTGTCGGGCCGGGACGAGGCGGCCCAGCGGGAAGTGATCGCCGAATATTTGGCGGCCGACTGGGCGCTGGGTCCTGATTTCAGTGAGCCCACGCTCGTGCGGATCGCGGTGATACGCCATGCCGACCGCAAATATCAGATGATTTGGAGCTACCACCACTTACTGCTGGATGGGTGGAGTGTTCCGATCGTGACGGGGGAGATGCTGGAGGCATATCACGCGTTTCGGGCTGGGCAGGAGCCGCAGTTTGCGGTGCGGCGGGCATTTAGCGATTTTGTGGCGTGGCTGGTGCGGCAGGATCTGGATGAGGCCAAGGCGTACTGGCGGGAGCGGTTGGCGGGGCTGACCGCGGCGACGTCGTTGGGGATTGAACGCGCAACGGGCGATGAGGGGCAGGAACGGTGTGTGGTGTCGTTGCCGGATTCGGTGGCGGCGGGGTTGGGGGAGTTCGCGCGGGCGCACCGGCTGACGCTGAACACGGTGGTGCTGGGGGTGTGGGCGCTTTTGATGGCGTTGTACAGCGGTGGTGATGATGTGGTGTTCGGGGTGACGTCGTCCGGTCGTGGCGGGCAGGTTGATGGGGTGGATGGGATTGTGGGGTTGCTGATTAACACGACGCCGGCGCGGGTGTGGGTGGATCGTGATCGGCTGGTGATGGATTGGTTACGGGGGTTGCAGGATGAGCAGGTGCGGGCGCGCCGTTTTGAGCACACTTCGTTGGTGACGATTGCGGCATGTAGTGATGTCCCACCGGGGCAGCCGTTGTTCAGCTACCTTTTCGTGTTCGAGAACTACCCCACCCAGCCACTCGAAGAAGGAGAGCATCGCTCCGCAGCGAGTGGCATGCATATAGCGCGAAATCTGGCCAGCATGCGAATTCCTGAGCCGCTCGGAGTGAGCGTTAGCTGGGGGCAGCAAGTCGCGATCCGCCTGCGCTATGACCGCTCCCAGTTCGACGCCCATACGGTGGGCAGGTTGGCGGGGCATTTGGGGGTGTTGTTTGAGGCGGTCGCTGCGGGCACGGGGCTGCGGGTGGGGGATTTATCGGCGTTGTCGGAGGCTGAGCGTCGTCAGCTTGTGTGTGGGTGGAATGCCACGGATGCGGCGGTGCCGGGTGTGGGTGGGGTGCATGAGCTGGTTGTGGAGCGGGCTGCTGTGTGCCCGGATGCGGTG
>WNGJ01004840.1_pt1 | contig 21668 bp, 19 predicted proteins | sample 5400611 | NCBI WGS metagenome assembly WNGJ01 (sample SAMN13153375, study PRJNA577476) | soil metagenome | isolation source: 40 cm soil or saprolite under Garry oak tree replicate 1 | place: USA:California | collected 2016-06-15
ACAACATCGTGGGTCCGCCGGCCAGCAGCACGAGTGGATCGTCATCGCGGCCGAAGGTCTCGACGCCGAGTTCGACGCCGTTCGCCCGCACGGAGGTCATCGTGCTCATCGTTGTTCCTTCCCATCGGCTCGGCTCCACCACTCCTCCTGACCCCAGATCCACCCGAAACTCATCGGCATCGTCTGCGAGCCGCGTACGCATGCGGATCCCCGATTGAGACGCCTACTCGATCGCTGAGCCGTCGAGGCGACGGCACGCCCGGCGAGCGCCAGCTGGACCGACACGCCGGCTCCACCGATAGCACCCAGAGCAAACGTACGCCTGTTGACCATCCGTTCTGCTAACTCTTGCAAGCAGGAAGGGCGACCGTTTCGGCTTCCTCAGCCGCACCCGGCGGACGCTCTGACATCGTCCATAACGAATGCGGCTACGGGCGCGGTCGGCAGACCTTCCTTCAGTTACGCAGCGTTATTGGAGCTTCGGTCGACATGGTGCCGCCACTACAGACCAGGCATCGGCCTCGGCACGAGTGTGACCCGTAATGCTCATCGGGCATTGCCGATCCGTGCTCACGAAGCGCCGCTGCAAGATCGATGTCGGTAACACCGAGTAGACCGACTTGGTGCGTGCCATGACGGCACCGCAGCGGTCAGCCCGGCAAGCGGCGTCCTCGGCGCCAGCAGCGATCACCTCGATGGCCCCGGCCCGGATGCGCTCATCGGGAAGGACGTAGTGACGGTCGTGGGTGTCCCGGGAGTGCTGGCCGGGCTCGCGCCGGTCAAGCGCGATCACGGTACGCCGCCCGCGCCGGAACGGGCTGCCTGCCAGCCCCTCGGCCTCCGCCCAGTCAGCCGCGGCCTTTGCGGTGATGCCGAAGCGGAACGGGCCGGCCGCGGGATGCGCGTGCTGGCCCGGCCGCTGGCCCCCGGGATACCACGTCCGCCAGACGATCAGCCGGGTGGTGCCGGGGCGAGTCCGGCGGCGATGGCGCGGGCGAAGCGCGTGGCCTCCAGTGCCTGCGTGATCAGCCGCCCGGGCGAGCCGGCCCCGTGGTCGGTGACGTTGCGGGTCTCGTGGTGGCGGCCGGGGCCGCGGCGCCGCTTTTCCAGGGGGATGCGGTAGGTCGGATGCCCATCCTCGCCCTGATCAGGGGACGCCATAGGGACCTCCAGGCCGCTGATCACCGACAGGTTCCAGCCGAACTCCGCCAGCAGTAGGACGCCCAGCGCCACCGCCTCCTCCCGGGTCAGGAACAGCCGCTGCCAGGCCACGGTGCCGAGCGCGTTGCGGTACCTGGCCTCGACGTTGCCCGGCTGCCCGTCCTTGCGGGCATGCCTGGGCAGGTCCCCGGTCCGGGCCAGGATGTCCAGTCCCTCGCCGGCTATCCACTCGCCGCTGCCCTCGGTGAGCGCGCCGTTCCGCCATTGCTGCAGGCGAACGGCGTTCTCGTTGATGCGCTGCAGGGCAGCCCGGAACCGGCGGCGGGCGGCTATCGTCACCCGGTCGAGCTCCGCCTCGCCGTACGACTGGGTCCTGCTGCGCGGCTTCCTGGAACGGCGGGCCAGCTCGTCGGCGACCGGTCCCGCCTGAAGCCTGTCGTCAGCAAGCAGCAGGCTGCTGACCAGGCCGAAGGCGTAATCGCCGCCGGCACCCGCCGGCAGCCATGCCCGCCACCGCCGCACCATCGCCGGGGTGAGCTCATCCAGGTCACGCGGCGACGGTTCCTGGCAGGCCAGGAACCGCGCGAACCGCGCGCCGGTGAGCACCCGCGTGGACGGCGCCACGATGCTCCCGGATCATCGCCAGGAACAGGTGCTCGACGCCGACGTATGAATGCCCCATCTCGCGGGCGACCCCGGTGGAGTCGGAAAGCACCTGGCTGTACCGCGGCGTCGGGGCTGGGCTGGCGTCGTCGCTCAAGAGCCGCTACCTTCTCGCCCCCGCCCGCCAGCCTAGCCGTGTCGCCCGCACGTATTGACCGGCCGAACGGCCCGCTCCTAGAGTCGCTGGAAGCTGGCCGCGAGCCGCCGAACCCAGCCCAAGGAGGCCCCGCATGGCTGTCCGTCCGCCCGGCAAAGACGAGCTCGCGGCGATCGCTCGCGGTTACAGCACGGCCCCGCCCGCCGCGGCGTAAGCCTTGGCCGCCAGCCGACTGATCCTGATCGAGGGCATGATCGGCTCGGGCAAGACCACCACGGCCGAACGCCTCGGGGACTGGCTGTCGGGCCGCGGCGAAGACGTGCGGGCCTTCGATGAGGGCGCCGCGGATCATCCCATCAGGACCAGGAGGGTGGACGAGCTGCTGGCCGCCCCGGCGCCGGGCGACCCCGACGCGTACTCGGCCAGTCAGTGGCGCCGGCTGGCCGAGCGCTGCCTGCGCGGCGAGCAGACGGTCATCTTGGAGAGCATCTTCCTGCAGAACTCCGTCATGCCGGCCTTCATCGACGGCGCCCCCGCGGCCACGGTGACGGAGATCTGCACCGAGATCCAGCGGCAGGCGGCGCCCGCCGAGCCGTTCCTGCTCTACCTGCGGCCGACCGACATCGCGGCGGCGATCGCGCGCGTCCACCAAACCCGCGGGGAGCCGTGGTCCTCGCGAAACCTCGCCTTCGTGGAAGACAGCCCCTGGGCCCGCCGCCGGAACCTGCGCGGCCGAGATGCCGTCGTCCAGCTGTACCGGGCCTGGGAGCCGGTGGTGAGCCAGCTGTACCGCCGGTACCCGTTCCCCAAGCTCATGGTGCCCGACCCGCAACACGACTGGCCGGCCGCCCTGCAAGCCATCTGCGCCGCCGTGCGCCCATGACCGCCAGCAGGCCGGGCAGAAGCGGGGGCGGGCGGCTAGCGGGGGTGGGTGACGCTGGCGGCCAGGGTGGGCGGCTGGCGGCTCTGGGTGGCCTGCTCGAAGGCGTAGGCCAGGGCGATCAGGCGCGGCTCGGTCCAGCGCGGGCCGAAGAAGGACACGCCGACCGGCAGCCCCGACACCGACCCGAACGGCACAGTGATCGACGGGCAGCCGGCCACCGCGGCCGGACCCGAGGTGTGGAACACGTCGTGGTCGCCGAGCACGTAGTCGGTCAGGCCGGCCGGGTTGGCGGTCAGCGCCACGATGGCCTCGAGCCCGTGGTCGGCCAGCGGCGTGGAGATCGCGGCGCGGGCCAGCCGGGTGGCGTCGCGCCGCGCGGTCAGGTAGCCGGGGTCGGCCAGGTCACCGCTTGTCGCTTCGGCCTGCTCGAATGTCTCCTGGCCGAACCGGGAGAGCACCAGGTCCGCGTTCCGCTTGTTGAAGTCGATCAGCTCGGCCAGCGTGCCGGGCAGCGCCCCGGCCGCGCCGAACTCCGCGACGTAGGCCAGGTACGCGTTGATTCCGTACTTGAACTCGTAGCGGAGCGCGGCGAACTCCGGCTCTTCGATCTTCTCCGCGTCGGGCAGCGGCACCGGATCGGTCACGATGGCACCGAGCGAGCGCAGCCGGGCCACCGCCTCCTCGAGCACGGCGGCGGTGGCGAGCCCGGCCGCGGCCGAACCGTCCCGCCAGATGCCCAGGCGAGCCCCCTCCAGGGCGGCGGCATCCAAGGCGTGCAGGAAAGAGGAGCCAGTGGAGTTAACCCCGGCCCGTTCGGCCAATTCGTTCTCCGCCGCTGAGACGGGGTCCTCGGGGTCGGCGGCGGCCAGGACGGCGAGCAGGGCCGCCGCGTCCGCGACCGAGGCCGCCATCGGCCCCGCGGTGTCCTGTACCGGTGAGATCGGCACGATGCCGCGGCGGCTGACCATCCCGTTGGTCGGCTTGATGCCGACGATCCCGCAGGCGCTGGCCGGGCAGACGATCGAGCCGTCGGTCTCGGTGCCGACGGCGAGCGGCGCCAGCCCGGCGGCCACCCCGGCCGCCGACCCCGAACTCGACCCGGACGGGTTGCGGTCCAGCGCGTACGGATTCGCGGTTTGGCCGCCGAGCGTGGACCAGCCGCTGGTCGAATGGGTGGACCGGAAGTTGGCCCACTCGGACAGATTCGCCTTGCCGATGATCACCGCGCCGGCCGCGCGCAGGCGGGCGACCAGGAAGGCGTCGCCGGGTTCGGCGCTGAGCAGGGCGGGCGAGCCCGCGGTGGTCGGCATGCCCGCGACCTGGATGTTGTCCTTGACCAGCACGGGAATGCCCTCGAGTGGTCCCCTCGGGCCGTCGGCCGCGCGCGCCGCGTCGCTGGCCGCCGCCTCGGCCGGGGCGTCCAGGTTCATCGTGATGACGGCGTGCAGCGCCGGATTCAGCCGGTCGATGCGCTGCAGGTAGAAGCCGGTGAGCGCGGCGGAGCTGAGGGTGCCTGCGGCCATCGCCGCCTGCAGGCCGGCCAGCGACGGCTGGCTCGCGCTGACCTGAGTGCCCGGGATCATGTCGCGGAGTTCCGGCATGCGGGAAGAATAACGGTGAAATCAGTGCCGCGGAGCCCGGTCACCGCCGGACGGCGCGCAGGCCGTCCTCGATGACGCGGGCCGAGGCCCGGACCTGCGTCAGCAGCTGCGCGCGCTGCTCGGCGGGCGCCCGGACCAGCGGGGACGGCACGGTGAGCACGGCCACCATGCGCTTGCCCTGCATGACCCGGGCCGCGGCGGCCCAGACCCCCTTGTGGATCTCCTCCTCGCTGGTCGCGTAGCCCTGCTGGCCGGCGATGAGGATCTTCTTCTCGAGCAGGGCGGCGGCTTCGGGGTCCCGTCCGGCCAGCGGGGCCAGGCATTCCCGGCGGACGTTGGGCGGCAGGCTGGCCAGCAGCATCCGGGCGCTGGCGCCGCGGTCAAGCGGGAGTGGCTGGCCCGCCTCGAACGAGATGCGCAGCTGCTGCGCGGACTGCACGCGGTGCACGCAGACCGCGGACCGGCCGATCAGCCGGACCAGGATGACGGTCTCCCCGGTCAGTTTGGCCAGGTCGTGCATGACAGGATCGGCCACGGCGATGATGCTCTCGGCGGCCTCCGCCGCCCGGGCCAGGCCGATGAGCCGGGCAGAGAGCCGGTAGCTGCCGCGTTCGTCGCCAGCCAGCAGCCCGGTCTCACGCAGCAGCGTGAGGTAACGGTAGACGCTGGGCAGCGCGATGCCGGTGCGTTCGGCGAGCTGACGGGCAGTGAGGGTGTTCTCATCGGCGGAGAACGTGAGCATCAGGGCGAGGACGCGGCGTGCGCCCTCACACCCGTGCGCGGCGTTCGCCTCCGGAGGCATTTTGACCGCGGAAGCCCTGGCCATTGACCCTTCTCGGGGAGTCAGAATTGTACTATCGGTAGATGATAACGGTGTCCGTCGTATACCGTCAACGAAATTCAGAATGCATGCGACATAATAGCGAACTAAGAGCTGTGCCGAGTTCCCGGGTCCGGGCGGGCCAGGCACCGCCGCCGGACCCTAGCCGAGGTACCGGCCGGGCGATGCCGGACCCTAGCCGAGGTGCCAGCCGGGCGGCGCGAGCAGGCCGGCGCCGACGACCAGGGCGGCCAGCGCGACCAATATGAACAGCATGACCCATAGGCCGGCCGGGGTGCCGGTCAGCCGGGCCAGCTGGTCGGCGTCGGAGCCCCGCGCCCACCGCCGGCGCTGGCCGCGAGCCAGCTCGAGCACCGGGCGCAGGCCGCCGAACAGCAGGAACCACACGGCCAGGTAGGCGAACCCGGCCTGCACTATAGCGGTGGCGTAGTAGCTCACCGCGAACACGCCAGCCGCGGTGACCAGCACCGCCACCGCGCCGAACAGGTTGCGGACGGCCAGGAACGTCGCCGCCAGCAGCACCAGGGCCAGCCAGAGCATCGCGGTCAGGTGGCGCTCGGCCAGCAGCCACGCGGCACCCGCGCCGAGCAGGGACGGCATCACGTAGCCCGCCGCCGCGGTGAGCACCAGGCCGGGGCCGGTCCGCCTGCCGCGAGAATAGGTCACGCCGGAGCTGTCCGAATGCAGCCGGATGCCGTCGAGCCGCCGCCCGGACAGTACCGAGACCAGGGCGTGGCCGCCCTCGTGCGCGATCGTGATGACCTTCCCGGCCAGCCGCCAGGATCGCGAGTCCAGCACCACGCCAATGGCCAGCAGCCCGGTCAGGCCGATCACCCAGGCCGGCGGCAGCGACTGGCTGCCCGACACCCGGTCCCAGAGCCTGGCCAGCACGTTCATCGCGCAACCTCCTTCATGGGCGGGGCAGCCTTCATGGGCGGGGCAGCCTTCATGGGCGGGGCAGCCTTCATGGGCGGGGCATCCAGGAGACGTGGCCGGCCAGCAGCGCGTAGCCGACGAAGGTCACCGCGTCGATCAGGAAGTGCGCGATGATCAGCGGCGTCACCCGGCCCCAGCGGCGGTAGAGGAAGGCGAAGATCAGGCCCATGGTGGCGTTGCCGATGAACGCGCCCGCGCCCTGGTACAGGTGGTAGGAGCCGCGGATCACCGCGCTGAGGGCGATGGCCCGGGACGGCCGGACGCCGAGCCGGTCCAGCCTGCTCAGCAGGTACCCGACGACGATGACCTCTTCCACGATGGCGTTCTGCGCCGCGGACAGCAGCAGCACCGGGATCCGCCACCAGATGTCAGGCAGGTTCTCCGCCACCACGTTCAGCTCGACGCCGATGTGGAACGCGATCAGGTACAGGCCCAGCCCGCTGCCGCCGATGACCGCGGCGAGCACGGCGCCCCGGGCCAGGTCCCGGCCGGGCTGACGGGCGTCCACGCCGATCGAGGACGGCCGCTCCCCCGCCCGGGCCAGCAGGTAGAAGACCAGCAGCACCGGCGCGAGGGACAGGGTGATGTTCAGCAGCTGCATGAACAGGTCAAGCAGCGGGCGGCCGGGGGCCAGGCTGCCATTGAGGGTCGCGGTCTGCTTGCTGAGCGACTGCTTGGCGGTCAGCGAGCCGATGAACGAGACCAGCGCGTACAGGCCGCTGGCGCCCAGCGAGACGGCGAAGACGGTGACGATCTCCCAGCGCTGCAGCCCCGCGCTCGGTGGCGCGAGGCCGGGGGGCGCGGGACCGGGGGGCGCGGGACCGGGGGGCGCGGGACCGGGAGGCGCGGGACCGGGGGGCGCGAGGCCGGGCGGCGCCTGCGCGCGACCGGCGGGCGCCTGCGCGGGACGGGGGGGCGGCTCCGGGGCCGCCGACACCGCGGAACCCGCCGAGGTCTCGTCCGTCATCGTCCTCAGTATTACCGAACCCGAGCAGCCGAATAGCCCGCTATGGGGCGAACCACTAAGCTCGGTGGGTAAACCCGGGACTATGCCAGTCCGGCATCTTTAGCTAACTGAGGTCGCCATGTACCAGCCTTATCCGTCCAGCGGGAAGCCGGTAGAGCCGGTGCGGCCGCCTGCCCCGCCGTCGGTGCTGAACGCGGTCAAGCTCATGTACGTCGGGGCCGCCGTCAGCACGGTCAGCCTGATCATCTCCCTGGTCAGCATCAGCGGCACCAAGGATGCGATCAGGAAGGCGCGGCCGAGTCTCACCGCCACCCAGGTCAACCAGCTGAACACGTTCATCATCGCGCTGGCCATCGTGTCCGGCGTGATCGGCGTCGCGCTGTGGCTGTGGATGGCGCGGGCGAACAGCCAGGGGCGGAACTGGGCCCGGATCGTGTCCACGGTCCTGTTCGGGCTGGCCACCCTGGACATATTCGGCGTTCTCAGCCAGCCGAAAACGGCGATCAGCCTGGTGTTCCCCGTGTTGACCTGGCTCGTCGGGCTGGGCGCGGTCATCTTGCTCTGGCGGAGGGAATCGGGCGAGTTCTTCAAGCCGCGGCAACTCGTGTGAGCCCGGCCCCGGTCGTCTTCTCCGCCGTCCCGACACTGTTCTCACCCGAAGGCGAGCTGGATCCCGACGCCAACCGCGCGCTGTACCAGCTCGTCGCCGGCCTGGTGGACGGCCTGTTCGTGGCCGGGACCACCGGCGAGTTCCCCGCCTTGGAGGACGCGGAACGGCTCAGGTTGTTCGAGCTGGCGCTGGCCGAGGCGGGACCGGACCGGGTGATCGCGCACATCGGCGCCCCGGACGCCCGGCACGCCGGCCGGCTGGCCCAGGCCGCGGTCGCGCTCGGCGCCACGCGCATCGCCGCGATCACGCCCTACTACCTGCCGGCCCGCCGCGACGAGCTGACCGCCCACTACCGGCGGATCCGCGACGCCGCACCGGCCGCCGAGCTCTACGCGTACATTTTTCCCGAACGGACCGGGCTGCGCGTCCCGGCGCCGCTGCTCGCCGAGGTGGCGGAGGCGGCAGGCCTAACCGGCGCCAAGATCAGCGGGTCGGCCGCGGCCGACCTGGCCGGTTACGTCGCGGCCGCGCCCGGGCTGCGGATCTTCTCCGGCAACGACGCCAGCCCCTGGGCCGCCATGCGGGCCGGCGCCGCGGGTGTGATCTCCGGGCGCAGCTCCGCGTACCCCGAGGTCTACGCGGCCCTGCAGCGTGATCCGGCGGAGCAGGAGCGGCTGGACCGGATCGTCGCGCTGGGGGCGAGCATCGGCCGGATCAAGCACGCGCTGCAGGCGCGCGGGCTGGCCAGCAGCCCGGCCGCCCGGATGACCGTCGATCCCCCGGACTCGGAGGTAGCCGCCGCGATCGCGGCGATGGTGGGCGAAGTCGCCGCCGCGGCCGGGATGCCGATCGGGACGTCGGCCACCTTCACCCGTTCGTTACCTAACCGCAGGTGAACCTCAGGCCGGGGTGGCGCGTCGTCTTGTATAGAGGCCCGGCGTAAGCGGGGCGCCGGGCCTCAAAAAAGCTCGGCAGGCGGAAGCCGAGCGGCAGGCCCGGCGAGAGCGGGGCGCCGGGCCCTGGTCCGGCGTGAGCGGGGCGCCGGGTCCCGTCGACTTCCGCGTCCCGGGCGGTCGGATTCAGTCGTCCGCGTCGAGTACCTGGTGCGCGCGGGCGACGAGCGTCGGGACGGCTAGACCCTCCTGCTCGAAGCCCTCCCCTACCGTCTGGTGTTGGAGGTAGCGCGCATGGATACCTTCCAGGACGACGGCGAGCTTGAAGTAGCCGAACGCCACGTAGTAGCCGATCCGGGAGATGTCCCGGCCGGTCCGCCGGGCGTACCCGGCGGCGAATTCGGCCCGGGTCAGGAAGCCGGGGCTGGTGGTGCCGTCCGTCCGCAGGCCGGGGCCCGGTTCTCCGGAGGCCGGGTCGAGCCAGCCCTCCTCCCCCGGGTCGGTCCAGTAGACCAGGGTCAGGCCCAGGTCCGCCAGCGGGTCGCCCAGGGTGGCCATCTCCCAGTCCACCACGGCCGTGATCCGCGGCCGCGGCGACACCATCACCAGCACGTTGTCCAGCCGGAAGTCCCCGTGCACCAGGGTGGTCTCGCCCTCGGGCGGCAGCGTGGCCGTCAGCCGGGCCACCAGCTCGTCGTAGCCCGGCACTTCCCTGGTCTTGGACAGCTCCCATTGCCGCTGCCAGCGGCCGAGCTGGCGGGTGAGGTATCCGGCGCCGCGGCCGAGCCCGGTCAGCCCGGTGGCCGCCACGTCGACGCCGTGGATCGCGGCGAGCATGTCGGCCAGCCGTTCGGACAGGTCCGCGTTCTGCGGTCCGGACAGCGCGGCCGTGTCCTGCCGCGACCTGAGCACGACCCCGGGCACGTAGTCCATCAGGTAGAAGGGCGCGCCGACGACGCCGGCGTCGTCACAGAACGCCACCGGCCGGGCCACCGGAACCTCGGTGCCGGCCAGCGCGGACAGGACCCGGAACTCCCGCGACATGTCATGCGCGGTGGGCAGCACGTGCCCGAGCGGCGGCCGGCGGAGCACGAGCTGCCGGTCCCCGCCGGATCCCGAGACGGCCAGGCGGTAGGTCAGGTTCGAGCGGCCGCCGGCGATGAGCTGGATATCGGTCAGCTCGGCGGGCTCGCCGCCGAGGCTTTCGCCGATCCAGTCGGCCAGCCGCGGCGCGCTAGGAATTCCCGGAGGAGTGCTGGTTACGGTCATGATCTATCGAATCGTAGAACGGATAGCGCGCAAAATCTTAACGTCGCACCTCTGGACTATTCATGAATGGTGACGTAAGCAGGTGAAAGGGAGCTAGAAGGTCTAGACCGTTCTAAGTGGGAGGGAGCCCTGTGGCTGACGCGTGGATGCCGGGCGCTAGATGCATCCGGGCCCAGACCGACGGGGGACAACTCGGCGGTGGAGCACCGCGTGTGGTCTGGCTAACGCTAGGCGCCGACCCGCGCGTCGTCTCAGTCTGGTCGGCCGCGCAGCGGCTCAACCAGGAGAACAGGCCACCTCACCTGGTGTGGGACCCGCTTACCGGTGACGTCGCGCAGCTGCTGCCGATCGTCCGGGCCGGCTGCGCGCTGGGCATGCCCGAGTACCTGGACTACGAGCCGGACCGGCTGCCGCCCCGCCCCGCGGGCGTGAACCGCGAGGGCCGGCTGTGCGTGCAGATCGGCGTGCTCGGCTCGCCCCGGGAGCCGTTCACCAGCTTCCAGATGATCGGGCTGGCCGCCATCCTCGGCTGGCTGGACTCCTGGCAGATCCCGCGCCGCTGGCCGGCCGGGCCGCCGGCCCCGTACCGGCAGCTGGCCAGGCCCCGGAGCCGGGCGCTGTGGGCGCACGGCGGCCACTACGGCGCCTCCCAGGTCCCCGAGTGCGACAACCTCGGCCCGGGCGGCATCGACATCGACCACCTCACCAAGCTAGACGCCAGTATCGCCTGCGAACTGCCCGAACCGGCCCGCACCAACGGAGCCGCCATCCGGCTCGGCCCGCGCACCACGCACGAGCTACGGGCCGCGGCCGTCTGACCCACCCGCGAGCCAAAGGGGCGCGGCACCGCCTGGACTGAGGAGCGAGGAACGAGCGACGAAGGAAGGCGGCGCCTTAAAAGCGCCCCGGAGGCGAGCGGGAAAATAGAGCCTTCCCCTGATCTCTCCAGTACGCCGCGCACCGCGCTGCGCCGGCACCGTGAGCGTGGCCGGGCCGACCGCGACGACCTCTACGCGGTGCTCGACGCCGGACGGATCTGCCACCTCGGGGTCATCGCCGACGGCGTGCCGCGGGTGCTCCCCACCGGGTACGGCCGTCTCGGCGGCACTCTTTACCTGCACGGGTCGTCGGCGAACGCGACCTTCATGGCGGGCGCAGGCCAGCAGGTCTGCGTGACCGTCACGCATCTGGACGGGCTGGTCTGCGCCCGTTCGGTGTTCAACCACTCGATGAACTACCGCAGCGCCATGATCTTCGGCGTGGCCCGGCTGCTCACCGACCCGGACGAGCAGATCCTGGCGCTGCGCACCATCACCGAGCACCTGACCCCCGGGCAGTGGTCCTACGCCCGCCAGCCGACCAGGAAGGAGTTGGCCGCCACCTCGGCTCTGGCGCTGCCGCTGACCGAGGCCTCGGTCAAGATCCGGGCCGGCGGCCCGTCCGACGAGCCGGAGGACCAGGCGGCCGACGTGTGGGCGGGCGTGGTGCCGGTCACCATGAGGTTCGGCGCGCCGGAGCCGGACGCCGCGCTGCGCCCGGGCATCGCCACCCCGGAGCACATCCGGCGGTACCAGGGCTGAGCCCTCGGTGCTGACTCGGCCGGGCCCGGAACCGCGGCTGCGGCCGGTGGTGCTGCGGCCCAGGGCGATCCGATCAGGGGCCAGGTAGCCGTATGTTATGTAGCACGGCGACGATGCCGGTTAACCGCATGGTGGATGAGACTCCTGTCACCGCTACCGGGCTCGACCCTGAGTCAGCCTGGTGGCTTCGGGTGCTCGCCGAGACGGGTCCGTCGCGGGAGGCGGCACTGGCGCGGCTGCATGAGCTGCTGGTGCGCGTCGCGCGGGCGGAGGTGCGGCGGCGCGGCCCCCGGGTACGGATCGCCGGGCCCGAGCTCGACGACCTGGCCTGCCAGGCCGCGGCCGACGCGCTGATGGCCATCATCAGAAAGCTCGGGCAGTTCCGCGGCGAGAGCCGGTTCACGACCTGGGCGTATAAGTTCGTCATCTTCGAGGTATCGGGCAAGATCGGGCGGCATTTCTGGCTGAACCCGGGCGTGCCGCTGGACGCCGAGGACTGGGACCGGCTGCCGGACCGTTTCGGCTTCGACCCGGCGCGGGAGGCCGAGTGGCGCGATCTGCTGGGCGCGCTGTACCGGGCCGTGGATGAGGTGCTTACCGCGCGGCAGCGCGTGGTCTTCGTCGCGATCGTGCTCAACGAGGTTCCGCTGGATACCTTGGTCATTGAGCTGGCCTCCAACCGCAACGCGATCTACAAGACGCTGTTCGACGCCCGGCGTAAGCTGCGGTCTGCTCTTGTCGCTAACGGGTACATAGGCGATGACTCTTCGAGGAGCTCATGAACGGCCGGTCAGAACTCGACCGCTTCCTGCGGACCGATCCGCGTGACGTGGGATGCGCCCAGGCGATGGAGATGCTGCACGTCTACGCCGAGCTGGTGGCGGCGGGCGCCCCGGCGGAGCAGCGGTACCCGGGCATCGCGGCGCACCTGCGCGCGTGCGGCCCGTGTGGCGAGGACTTCGCGGGACTGCTGGCCGCGGTGCGCGGCGAGGCGGACTGACCGGCACGTGTAGCGTCCGGCGGCCGCATTGAAAGACCGCGTCATTTCTTCGTAATCCTTCTGCGCGCCGACGGGCGGTAAGAACCCGGCCCACCGCGCACACCAACCAGGGGTAAGCCAGACAGCGCGGTGACAGGTCGCCGCCCTCGGTGTTCCGGCCCCGCCGGAGGAGAAGGACAGCAGATGAAGATCTTGAAACGCAGATGGTGGCTGGCCGCCGCCGCCGTGCTGGTCGCCGTCTCGGCGGTGCTCACCACCGTGGCGTCCGGCGGGGCGAGCGCCGCGCCACCCAAGGCCACGGCGGCCCAGGCCGGGAACCTGGGCCAGTTGACGGGCCTGCTGCCCCGGAATCACCTGACCGAAGAAAGCGCGCTCCAGGTCGACCTCAGCAAGGAGACGGTGCGGCTGCCGCTGTACCCGGGCACCGCGAACGGCAAGACCGTGTGGTACGTGCTGCTGGACGCCTCTGATGCCGGGCTGGCGCACGACCTGGGCGTGAACTACGCGCCCAAGCTCGCCAACATCGCGATCAGCGACCCGGCCGCGGTGCAGACCGTGACGCTCGCCTCGCCGACGCCGCAGGCCAACCCGTTCGGGCCCGCAGCCGTGCACTTCGCCGGCGCGCCGGACTTCACCCCCACCCGCATCGCGACACCCGGGCCGACCGGGTTCCCGCTGGCCAAATTCCAGCCCGGTTCCGTGGCCGGCCCGGGGTACAGCCCGTTCATCAAGATCGCCGGCTCCGACGTCGTCTACAACGCGCCGATCGTGGCCACCGGCGACGGGCCCTTCGACGTGGCTCACCACATCAACACCGCCGACCGCGTCCTGGGCATCCACATCGCGGGCCCGTCCAAGCCCGGCCAGTTCGCCGAGTCGTGGGTCGACCTGCTGTTCGTCAAGGGCTTCGACGCCGGCCAGCCGATCTTGTACCTCAGCACCGACGCCGGCCAGCCGCTGACCGCGGTCCTCGAGCGCTCCACCTACGTGCCCGCGCTGAACAACGCCTCGTTCAACGGCGGGGACGACTTCCTCGGCTCGGCCCGCGAGCGGCTGTTCGGCTTCATCAACGGCCAGACCGGCGCCGGCAACCCGAACGCGCAGGGCTTCGTGCACCTGGTCAAGGACGGGTTCGCCTCGTCGGACGCCTCCGCCGGCAACACCGCGATGATCGACGCCCTGCGCAACGGCGGGGACCTGCTGAACGTGTTCGGTGACTTCCCCACCCTGGCCGACCCCCGGCACGCCGACGCCTACAGCCCGCTATGGGACGCCCAGCTCGGCCTGTGGACCCCCAAGGCGGTCAGCGCAGGACTGAACACCCGCCAGATCGACGAGAACGTCGTGTTCAACCTGGCCGCCACCCGGCCCGACCTGCTGACCGGGGTCAACCCGGCCACCGGCCAGCCCGCCCCCTACGGCGCGGCCGGCGTCGACATCAACTGCGCGGTGATCGGCTTCACCGCCGCCGCCCCCACCGCCAACCTCGCCCCGCCCGCCCCCAACTCCCAGTTCCCCCCGCGCTAACCACAGCCCCAGGCAAGACGGCGGGCCCGACCGGGCCCGCCGTCTTGCGATACCCTGTGAAGATGAATGACCGGCTCGTATGGATCGACTGCGAGATGACGGGGCTCGACATCGAACGCGACGCCCTCGTCGAGATAGCGTGCCTGGTGACCGACGGTGAGCTCAACATGCTCGACGAGGGCGTCGATCTGATCATCAAGCCGCCGGCCGAGGCCCTGGAGTCGATGCCCGACGTGGTCCGCGAGATGCACACCGCCTCCGGGCTGCTCGCCGAACTGCCCGGCGGGATCGCCGTGGCCGAGGCCGCCGAGCTCGTGCTCGGCTACGTGCGCGGGCACGTCACCGAGGCCAGGAAGGTGCCGCTGTGCGGCAACTCGATCGCCACCGACCGCTGGTTCATCGCCCGTGACATGCCCGAACTCGACACCTACCTGCACTACCGGATGGTCGACGTGTCCAGCATCAAGGAGCTGGCGCGGCGCTGGTACCCGCGGGCGTACTTCGCCTCCCCGGCCAAGCACGGCGGGCACCGGGCGCTGGCCGACATCAGAGAGAGCGTGCAGGAGCTCCGGTACTACCGGGAGGCGCTGTTCGTACCGCAGCCGGGCCCGGATTCCGCCACCGCGCGGGGGATCGCGGCGCGGTACTCCGAACCGGGTTTGCCTGGCCCTGCGCACACGTGACGCGGGGCCGCTATACTTGTGTCCAGCCGCGCGATGTCCTTCGGGGCAGCGCGCGTTCTGTTGTCGCCTAGCCGTACGGCCAGGCAACGATGGTGGGCGTAGCTCAGTTGGTTAGAGCGCCAGGTTGTGGTCCTGGATGTCGGGGGTTCGAATCCCCTCGCTCACCCCACGGGGTTACCGACAGAACTGCCGGTGTCGTACCGACAGAACTGTGGCGGTGACCATTTCTGATTGCGGGCTCAGAGCAGCTCGAGTTGCCGCGCTCGCAGCACCGCTTCCTTCCGCCTGCTGGCCGTGAGCTTCCGGTAAATGGCAGCCAGGTGCGTTTTGACCGTGTTGACCGACAGGCCCATCTCGTCTGCGATCTCAGCAGCCGACAAGCTGGTGGCGAGGAAGCGCAGTACCGCGTGCTCGCGCTCGGTCAGCGGGTCGGGAAGATCAGCGGCGACCGGCCGCCCGCCGTTCATGACCGCATCGACCGGCATGCCCGCCGGCGGCAGCGGCCACCGTGACGCAATAGCCGGATGGCGGGCCAGCAGCGGGGCAAACACGCCCTGCACCGCCAAGAACGGCAAGATGATGTCGTCCCGCGCGAGATCGATGGCTCCCGCAATCATCTCAAGTGCGCGTCCCTGGTCGTTTTTCAGTTGTGCGATCTGCGCGTCCAAGAGCATGGCCTCGGCGAGGCCATAGGTGCTTACCAGCGTGCTTGTCGAGGTCAGCACGGCGCGCACGCAGGACTGGGCCCCGCGCCAGTCGCGCAGAGCCAGGAACGCTCGCGCGCGGGGCAGGGCCGTGAGAACGGAAAGGTCACCGTCTCGGTAGTCTCGCAAGAGGCTGAGCGCGGCGTTAGGACGTCCGAGCAGGGTCTCGATGTCAGCGAGCAGCGTCTCGCGCAGCAGTCTCAGCAGCGGCAGATCCGTGCGCGAGGACGTGCGGTTCATGACCGCCCGTGCCTCGTTGAGGTCGCCGCTGGCGAGGAACAAGGTGGCCTGCCCGATAGCGCGGGCCGCGACGAGGCCCGGGTCGGCGCCCACGTTGTTCGGGATCGGCGCCCGCGCTCGCTCCAGTGCCTGGGCCGCCCCGGTCAGGTCGGCCGCTATCAGCGAGCGGCCCGCGGCCGCCAGTTCCAGCGCCAGCGGCGGGCTCAGGCTGCCATGCTCACGGAGCATGGAGTGCGCCCGGAGCGCGGCCTCCTCGGCGTGACGAGGCCGCGGGAGAAGGCTGTCGACCAGCGCGATCATGGCGAGGACGTTCAGCTCGAGGACGGGGGGCCCCTCGCACTCCGCCTCCTTGAGCGCCGCCTGCAGGAGGGTGCCGACGTCTTCGTTCCTTCCGTGCCAGAACTGGGTAGTCGCCTGCACCAGCATGACCGCGGCCGCCAGCCCCGGTACCCGGTATCCGGGCGTATCGTCGCTTCGGGTAAGCAGGTAGTCTGCCGCCTCATCGACCGCCCGTACGTCGCCGGCGTTCATCCCGAGGAGCAGCCTGACCAGGCCAGCGGTGACGAGCAACTCCGGGCTGGCTAGCTCTTCGTCAACCGGGAGGCCATGCATGGGCAGCTCGCGCGCAGCGGTCTCGGCGTCGGCCATGACCGCGACGACCGCGGAGTCCGCGATCGCCGCTTCGCGGGCTTGCGCGGCGTCGGCAGCTGCGGAAGGCGGCGGTGCCTGCCAGTTGCCCAGGTTCAGATCTGACAGGTCCTCGCGATGGACCAGCGCATGCGCCAGGCCGCCGCGCGCGAGCAGTGCGGCGGCATGGCCAGAATTGCCTGACGTCGCCGCCCAGTACAGCGCGTCGCGGAAGTTGCCTATGCGCTCGAAGTGGGCGCCTGCGCGCTGCATGAGGCCCGGCACGGAGCTCCGTTCCCGTCGTTGCACGTCGTGACGGAGAACTTCCGCGAATAGCTGGTGGTAACGGAAGCGAGTGTGGGCGGGGTCCAGCGGGACGACGAATGAGTTTTTGCGGGCCAGGTCGGCAAGCATGTCGGCGCACCCGTCCAGGCCCGTGATCGCATCCGCCAGTGGCCCGGTCACCTCGTCGAGAAAGCTCGTCTCGGCCAGCATCCGGCGAACCGGCTCGGGCTGGTGGTCGAGGACCTCGGCGATCAGGTACTCACCGACGCTCCCCTGATCGAGCGCCAGCTCGGTCAGGAACCGGACCGGATACTCGGTTCCCTCCATCCGCATCGCCGACAGCCGTAGCCCCGCGACCCACCCCTCGGTCCTGGCCAAGAGCGCATCCACGTCCTCCGGGGGAAGGACGACGCCGTGCGCCAAGAGCAGTTCCCGCACTTCCCCGCGGGTCATGGCCAGCTCCCTGGCACGCAGTTCGCACATCAAGCCTGCCAGCCGGTAGCGGTGCACGGGCAACAGCGGGTCGCTGCGGGAAGCGAGCACCAGGCGCAGCCGCGGCGGCCCACAGCGGATGATCAGATCCAGGTTCTCGAGGACCGCCGGATGCGTCAGCACTTGCGCGTCGTCGACGACCAGGATCGGCGGAACCGCGAAGCCAGACATGCTGGCCAGCAGCGACTGCACCGCGCTCATCGTCGGATACGCCGCCGCCGTCGGCGCAAATTCGTCCAGCCCCGTGCATGCCCGCAGGGCCGAGCACAGCAGCGGCCAGAACCGCCGTGGCGCCGCATCAGCGGGGGTGAGGTTTATCCACCCGACGGGAGACTTCTGGGCCAGCGCCCAATCCGCCAGCAGGACGGTCTTTCCTGTCCCTGGCCCCGCGGCCAGCAACACAAGCGGCGTTCCCGCCGAACCATCCAGCGCGGCAAGCAGACGCGGGCGTGCGATGTGCCGCGGTGGCAAGGGAGGCATGACAAGTCGTGGATTCACCTGCTCCGCCATGATCGTCAAGCCTCCCGGACCGTGCCGTGGATTATCGTCGGCTGATAACCCCCCTGTTGGCAACATAACCGCCGGCCGTCACAAGCAAAAGGGGGCAAGGTCCTGAGACCGATTGCTCAATCCGCGTGCCGCCGCCCAGGTAGGGGCCCCGCTACATCACCCGAAAGGCATGAGGCCCGGCGCGGCGCAATACCCCAGACTGCTCTCAGGTCACGCGTTCGCTTGTTGTCCGCATACGCACGGAAAGCGGCTTGCCATGCAGACCCGCGCACTGTTTGCTCCCGCGCGTCTCCTCGCCTGGCGGAGCGTGGCCGCGCGGCCGCGCATGGCCGACCGTAGCTGGCACGAGGCCAGCCTGGCCCCAGGGCAGATCGTGTGCCTCCGGCTCACCGGCCAGCTATGCGCCGGCACCGCGGATGCCCTTGTCGACGCGGTGTACGCTCGCCTGCCTGCGGCCATGCCTCCCGCCCGCGCGGTTGTCATCGACCTAGCGGCCACGCCCGCCTTCGACGACAGCGCACGAGCCGCGCTCCGGTCACTTCGCGGCCTGCTGTCACAGAGCCACGCACGGCTGCGGCTGGTCGTGCCCGGAACGCAGGCCCGCGCCGCGCTCTCCAGTGACGGCACCGCGACCGCTATCGGCCTGGATGCCCTGCACACGAGCGTCCGCGCCGCCTTGCTCGCCGAACATGCCGCGGCACCCGGGCCAGCCCTCGTCACGCCTGCCATGCGCCCGCTTCTCACCCAGCCGCCGGAGCTTCTGCGCCTGGCCGGATGTGGAAGATCTTCGCCGCGGCAAGCATTCTGACGTCTTATTCACGACCACCAACCTGCAACTGTGCGGCAACGGCGCAGCGAACAATCGCGCACCACAGTTAGTGCTGAACGCATCCGGCCCGGTCCGTTAACCGGGTGGAATCCGTACGGCACCTGGGGGCTCAATGGCGCGCAGCGCTAATCCAACAATCAGCATTGTGATCCCAGCCCGAAATGAGGCGCGGAACCTCGAAGTCGTCCTGCCGAGGCTTCCGGACGTAGCGCAGATCATTCTGGTGGATGGCAATTCCGCAGACGGGACCATTGAGGCGGCCCAGCGGGCGCGCCCAGGCATCACGGTGATCCGGCAGACCCGCATCGGCAAGGGGAACGCGCTGGTCTGCGGTTTCGAGGCCGCGAAGGGCGACATCGTGGTGATGTTCGACGCCGACGGCTCGGCCGATCCGGGGGAAATCCCCGAGTTCGTCAATGCGCTGGTCGCCGGTGCCGATTTCGCGAAGGGCACCCGCTTTCATCCGGCGGGCGGAAGCGAGGACATCACGCCGCTGCGGCGTGCCGGGAACGGGGCGCTGAATTACCTGACGAACAGGCTGTTCAGGACGAAATTCAGCGACCTGTGCTACGGCTATAACGCATTCTGGCGAGACATTGTCCCGTTGCTGGGACTGCCGCCGGGCCTGGACGGTGAGCCCGGCAATTCCATGCGCTGGGGCGATGGCTTCGAAATCGAGACCGTGCTGAACTGCCGCGTTGCGGCCGCCGGTCTTTCGGTCAGCGAAGTGCCCAGCATCGAACGCCGGAGGATTTTCGGCGAAACCAATCTGCGCACATTCGCCGACGGTTCTCGCGTGCTGGTCACCATCTTGACTGAGTGGCGGCGCCATCGCGCCACGGCCACCGCCCGGCGGGTGTACGCACCCGCAGGAGACGTGTACGCGTTCGCATGGGACATCACGGCCGAGGAGGCGGCGTGACCCCCGGGGGCCCGTCGGTGTCGGTGGTCGTGTGCGCCTACACCGACCAGCGCTGGGACGACATCGTGCGGGCCGTCGCCTCGGTGGCCGCGCAGAACCGCCACGCGGAGGAGCTACTGCTGGTGATCGACCACAACGAGGCGCTCGCCGAACGCGCAGCGGCCGAGTTGCCGGGCGTCAAGGTCATGACCAACGCCCACGCACGGGGCCTGTCCGGCGCCAGGAACACCGGCGTTGAGGTGGCCGCCGGCGAGGTGATCGCCTTCCTCGACGACGACGCGGCAGCCCGGCCGGACTGGCTGGAACGCCTGCTCGCGCCATACGCCGACTCCTCGGTGGCGGCGGTCGGAGGCGCGGCCTTCCCGCTGTGGCCGGCGACCGCGGGCAGGCCGGCCGTCCTGCCCGCCCGGGATGGCTCGGCCGCCGGCGAGCTGGATTGGGTCGTCGGGTGCAGCTACACCGGTCAGCCGACCGGCCTGGCCGAGGTGCGGAACCTGATGGGCTGCAACATGTCCTTCCGGCGCGATGTCTTCGCCCAGGTGGGCGGTTTCAGCGACGGCCTCGGGCGGATCGGATCGACGCCACTGGGCTGCGAGGAGACCGAGCTATGCATCCGGCTTCGGCAGCGGATGCCGGAGGCGCGGATCGTCTTCGAACCCGCCGCCAGGGTCACGCACCGCGTCGGCGAAGCGCGGACCGGATGGCGCTACCTGCTGCACCGATGCTGGGCCGAGGGCTTGTCCAAGGCGGCGATATCCCGCATGGTGGGCCGCGAGGACGCGCTCTCCGCCGAGCGCGCTTACCTGACGCGCGTGCTGCCTGCCGCGGTGGCGCGGCAGCTCGCCGCCGCGGCCCGGGGCCGTCCCCGCGCGCTGGCCGGCGCGCTGGCGGTCGTGGCAGCCGTGCTCTTCACCGCGACCGGGTACCTGTGCGGACTTCGGCGCCGGGGGGCGCAGGTCCCCGACGCAGGCCCGATCGCGGTGGCCGAACTGGACCTGCAGAATCGCCCGGACGAGCTGCGGGTGGGACGAACCGGCGGCCGGGAGTACCGTCGCGCGCAGGTGCTGCTGCGGGCCGGCCGCCGCACCGTGGGGATGGCCTGGCTGCCCGTTCGCGACGGAGTGGTGGACCTGACCTCGATCACCATCCCGGCCTTCGCCGTCGCCACCTGGAACCGGGAGCCGCGCGCAGAGCAGCAGCCATTGGTGTCGGTCGTGATTCCCACCATCCGGCCGCAGGGGCTTCTCCGCTGCGTGAAGAGCCTGCTGGGCACCGGGTACCCGAACCTCGAGGTGCTGGTGGTGGACAACCGGCCGTCCCGCGCCGCGGCCGGCGAGGTTGAGTCCCTCACCGCCGATCACGGCGTCCGCTACCTGCACGAGCCCCGGCCCGGCGTCAGTTACGCGCGCAACACCGGCCTCGCCGCCGCCCGCGGCGAGTACGTGGCGCTGGTCGACGACGACATCGAGGTCGACCGCTGGTGGCTGCACCATCTGGTGGCCGAGCTGGCCTACGGCCGGGTCGACTGCGCGACCAGCCTCGCGCTCCCGGCCCGGCTTGACACTGCGGCGCAGCGGGCGTTCGAGCAGCTCAAGGGCTTCGGTCAGGGCACGCTCCGGCGGGTATGCGGCCCCGAGCTGGGCCTGGACGACCCCGCCTACGCGTTCGCTCTGGGGAGGTTCGGACCCGCGGGCGCTTCGCTGTGGCGGCGTTCGGCCCTGCTGGGCATCGGCGGCTTTGAACCGCTCCTCGGCGCGGGCTCGCCCTGCCTCGGCGGGGAGGACCTGTACGCGCTGCTGCGGCTGGCGCGGGCCGGCGGGACCGTGGTCTACACGCCACACGCGGTCGTCTGGCACGAGCATCGCGCCGAGTGGGCCGACCTGCGCCACCAGCTCCGGGGATACGGCACCGGCCTGTCCGCGATGATCCTGCTGCACCTGTGGCGGAATCCGGGTGACCTGATGCTCGTAGCGCGGGCGATGCCGGGCCGGCTCGGCCAACTGGCCCGGCGCGGGCGGACCCGCGGTGCGGCGCCGCACGATGCGGTTTCGTGGCGTCTCCTGGTGGACGAGCTCCGCGGTATCGCTTACGGCCCGCTGGCGCTGCTGCGCAGCGTCCGGCTCGCGCGCCGGACGGAGGTGCCGCGGTGAGCGCTGCCACGGTGAGCGCCCGCCAGGGTACGGCGTGCGGCCTGGCGCTGCTCACGCTGGCCACGTGCATGCTGACAGCGGCACAGGTGCAGACCCCGCTGCGGCTGTACCTCACCGTCGCCTTCGTGCTGCTGGCCCCGGGCTGGGCGCTCGCCTCCTACCTGCGGATCACCCAGCCAGCGCTGCTCTGGTCGGTAG
>WNGJ01005871.1_pt1 | contig 21666 bp, 21 predicted proteins | sample 5400611 | NCBI WGS metagenome assembly WNGJ01 (sample SAMN13153375, study PRJNA577476) | soil metagenome | isolation source: 40 cm soil or saprolite under Garry oak tree replicate 1 | place: USA:California | collected 2016-06-15
TGGGCAATCTGTACAGCTTGACGCGCTACACGATCCGCCTCAGTTTCATCCATATTGGCACTGCTGCTAAAGCCCCAGGCTCCATCAACAATCACACGTACATTAAAACCGCTACTTGTCCCGCTTGAGATGCCTTCTACGCGTCCATTTTTTACGTCGATACCCTCGGTGGTACGTTCCATGACGCGCACATCTACATAGCTGGCGCCCAACAGTTGGGCGATATTCAACGCTCTGTTCGCTAGATCACGCATAAACCAACTCTTTCTGATCTTTGGGAAAGACGAAGTGCCACCTTCTCACGGTGACTTCGAGCAACAAGACTAGTTTGTCGTCTGGTTATATTGTACGTGCTTTATGTGAGGGCGTCTATAGTGTTCAAATCAGCAGAAATGCTGGCAAGCGGGATGAGATACCTGCTTGCCAGCAATCTTGAAGAGGTATCTTTTATGACACGTGAGATAGGGGGCCTGCATTATCGGGGAAATTGCTCGTGTTGAGCACCTGGATACCGGCATGCTGCGCACCATTGAATGGCGTGACGATGGGCTTAGTCTGACCAGGCTCACAGCCGAGATTGAACGGCACCTTAGGACTATTGAACCAGAGGCCGAGATGATACTGGTGGGTGGGTGCAAATGTCGTCGTGGGGCCACCCGTCGAGACCGAGAACGTTTCGACATTGAAGATACCACGCACCGTCGCGCTACCTGCGCCCGAACTATCCGTTTCGAGATCGCTTTGATACCAGGCAATACCAAAGGGCTTGTTCGGGATTTCAATCACGAAGAGGTCATAGCCAGTACTATGGGCAAGGCCTTTTACACTCACCTTCATGGTATCGTTCAGCGCACCAGTGGTGATCGTGACGGAGCCAGCTAGCAATGCCAGCGTCAGAAGACTCAATCCTTTGAACCAGTGACTAAACAGTTTCTGCATAGATTAGAAGTTCCTTTCTTCTCATTTCAATGAGACTTTTACATTGGTCATTCATCGACTGGACAGCAAAGCAGCAATGCGGTATGGCAGTCACCCCCTTCCTGGCTCTTGTCAAGCCCCGCCACCAGCTACTGTACTTGTCCTAGGTGGAGATTACTTGAAAAACACAAGTATATGCATGCGTAAAATTACCCATTTGTGAGTGAATGCAGGAGCCGGATGGGGGGAGGTAGGTTTATTCAGATAAACGTGCAGAGTATTTTCGATTTAGTCACACCTTTACAGGCACTCCCTGCCCATTTGGCACAACTAACGCCCCCTCACCCTCGGTTTGCACTTTCATCGCACTTGATATGGTCAAACCTAAGGCGCTGAGGCAAGCCAGCCCTGCTGTACACATGAGCAGTGCAGCCCAGGGATGCGAGAAAACAAACATGGCAGTGACCTGATATGCAGGGAGATGCAGAAGTCCTCCAAATACAAGCAGACCCACCGCTTCGTTGCTGCCAACCTGACCAGGGGGCGTTGGTAGAATGTAGAACATGTTGTAAACAGTGTAACCGAAGATGGCTGTTCCAAAGCTAATTGGGAAGCCAATCGTCCAGAAAGCGAGCATAGCGAAGAGGCCGTCAAAGGTCACGGCTATGCAGGTGAGCAGTATCGCGGGAATAAAAATCCTGGGTTGGCTCGCACCCATCAGCAGTGAATCAACAAAACCTACGGCGAAGCCTTCGACTTTACCGGCAATGGCTTTGGGAAGAAGCCTAGTCAGCTTTTGGAGCAGGCCGATAGCAGGGTCACGTTTCAAGGCCGACAGTAACACAAAGAACATCAAACTGACAAGTATTCCGCCAACGCATGCCAGCACTATCCAAAGCTTGATGTCCATCTTTACGCCGAGCAGCGGCACAATTGCCATGATGAAGAGTGCGGGCATTAAATCCAATGCCTTATCCATCGCCACAGTTGGCAGCGATTTGCTGACCGGTATCCCAGAACTACGCTTGAGCATGAGACTTTTCGCAACTTCGCCACCACGTATCGGCAACAGGAAATTTAAGAAGACACCGACCATGTAGAGCTGAATTGCTTTGAGGGTACTGACTTGGCCAATGGGATTTAAGAAGAGCTTCCAGCGCACTCCACGAATAGACCATGCGAGCAGGAAGGTGACACCTGAAAGCAGGGCTAACACGATGCCACGAGGCGTCGTCAGGTTCTGGCGCAGTACCTGAATGGTTGCGGGAAGATCTACGAAACGCCCTATCAGCAAAAGCATGCCAATGCCAATAATCAAGCCGATAGTTACTTTGGTCGCAGGAGTACTCAGAAATGCTTTCCAGGTTGGCTGTTGATTCACTTCCAGTTTTGTTACGATAGGCGTCACAGTTGGCGTTTTAGGCAAGGTACGGCCAAAAGGCTTGGTTCCGTAGAGGTTTACTACAGGTAATGCCCCGGTCTGCTGAATACCATATGGCCAGTATCCATCTTCATCATCGAAGCTATCATTGTTGAATGTACCTCGCGGTGGTATGCGGAGGGCGCGCATCATTCCACTGAGCTGCATCAGGTGGACTGTGCTCTGACTACTGATTTCGTTATCAAGTTGATCAGTTGTCACATTGCTACTCATGCCAAAATGAGGCGTTACTGAAAGTGTTTTCTTATCCATCGATGCCATTCGTTTCATGGAGAGTGTGGGGTGCATAGGGATATCGTTGGTTGAAGCTTCCTCTACGCTAGCATTTTGCGGTGCTGGAGTATTTGTTTTTCCATAGCTCATACTCACCAGGCGTGTCCGAGCCGGTCGTGGACGGATAGGCGGCCGCAATGGATTAACTTGATCAAATTGCATGCATACTCTCATCTGAAAGATTATAGGGAGCGATAGTTGCGCTCTTTACCAATTGAACGCATTAACTTATTTGATATTGACTAAATTTCATAAATATTCATGCTTGTGGTACCATTCTGCTGTAAGCTTCATACCCTCCTCCAATCCTACTTTGGGCATAAAGCCCAATTCAGTCTTCGCCCGGCTGATATCATACACACGACTATGTGTGAGAAACTGGACGCGACTGCGCGTAAGTGGTGCTTTCTCTCCTTTCATCCCTGGCGTCACAGTGAAAACAACTGAGGCGAGATGAGCTAGCCAGAGCGGGATATTGCCTCCTGGTAATTCGCGATCCAGGGAATGCGCAATGGCTGTTGCCAGTTCGCGGATGGTCACGGGATGCTCTCCCGCGATACTATAGGTGCGGCCAATGGCATTTGGGCGCTCGGCACAAAGAAGAAAAGCTGCTGTTATATCATCAATGTAGATTGGATGCAGTAACGCTTTCCCGCCATCGATGACACGAAACAAGCCTTTTTTGATCGAGGAAAAGAAGCCTAGCAAGTGCAGATCGCCTGGGCCATACACTAACCCAGGCCGGACAACGCTTACAGGTAGACCATTTTCTTGATAGGCTTTCAGCGCAAGTAGTTCGCCCTGGAGTTTAGTGTTTTCGTAGAGATTGGTAGGTGCAAAAGGCGCATTCTCTGCAGCAGGCGTTTTGCCTGTTACTCCATGAACACCGGTGGTGCTACAATGCACAATGCGCTGCAACTGTCGCTGTCCCTTGCAGACGCTGAACAGGATGCGCGTGCCCTCAACATGAGTGAGGTGATAGAGTTCTGCTGGTACACTGGGATGATATAATCGGCCTACAAGATGGTAGATGATGGTCGCACCATCAACCGCTCGTTCTACCTGCTCAACGTCCGTGATTTCACCACGAATGATTGTGATGGCTTCACCAAACTGCGCTCGCGCTTTTTGCTCGTCGCGTGCAAGTATGCGCACCGCTTGCTTTTGTTTTACCAGTGCGGTAACTAGCGCCGACCCTAAAAAGCCAGTTGCGCCTGTTATTAAGATTGTCATAGTTATTGCCTCGCTCCCGAATATCCTTTCACGATGATCGCTTTCTCGGGGCAAGCCTCGTAACAGAGCAGGCAACGCTGGCAGGTTCCATAATTGACTTTCAAAGTCTTGAGGTCGATCACATTTGGTAGCGGACATGCATCTACACAAACGCGACAGCGTATACACTTTTCTTCCTTGATTTGCGGACGCGTGCCAACCAGTCCAGTACTATAGAGCGTTGTGCAAAGATGCTTGCCACGCTCTGCAACCCAGGTGTAGGGATAATCCAGCGGATACATCATCCAGAAGATGAAGCGGTAGAGAGTCTTCTGTTGCGGCAGACGAAACTTCTGGATGAGGCCGACATCTTCGCCGACTAGGCTCCACAAGGGCTTCCCCATCTGCTCCAGGGCCAATTTGAGATGGGGTATGTCTTGAGGCTTGACTCCAACGATCTGGCAGCAGACCAAGTCAACAGCCAGGCTATCGCGCCCGGCTATCAGTACTTGTAGATTAGCTTTATCACCATAGAGCGGCCCATCGCCATCCTGGCCTACGCTGCCATCGACAATGGTCAGATCGGGCTTTATACCACGATTCATATCAACGATGCACTGGTCAATACCGAATGTATGCATAGAGCGGCGATCGGGCCGCGGCAAAATACCCATTGGATTTTTCATGCCGAGTGTCATGGTCGAGACAATATGTGTTTTAAGAACAGGCAAGTTAATTAAGCATGCTTCACTCAGAATACGTGGTATACGGAAACGGCGCAGTCGCTTCGCACCTTCCGGCCGCAATTCTACCCACTCCTGATCTCCGCCCTCAGGGTCAACTCGCAAAATGCGAATGCCGTTCTCAGCACAGAATTTTTCAACACCCAGGATGGTATAGGTAGCATCACGGTCAAATTCCGTGCCAGGAGTTTCACAGAGCACCGGCTCAGCGCCACAGGCATGCACTTCTTCCGCTACAGCTTTCAGGAGGGCAAAACTGGTGGTTGAACCCGTCTCGGCGCTGCGACCAGCTACAAAGTTGGGTTTCAGAATCGCTACTTTGGTTCCGCGCATGACTGATGCCATACCACCTACTTGTTCGAGAATACGATGCGTCGCCTTTTCGATACCATCGAAGGTGCGCGTGATCGCGATAGTATCGGTACCTGGTCGTGTTACTAACATGCTTATAGGTCCTTTTTCATCCTATAGATGAGATATAAATATTTTTTCATTTGATTGTTGACCTTACGCTGGTATAGGCATTCTTCAGGCTTCTACCCAACATTTGCCTTTCATAACCTACGTTATTATTGCCCAACTGCCGATTAGCCAGTGAGGTTTTATATACACCAGGTGGCCCATTAAAGAAGGCCGTCGTATCATATTGGGCGATTGCACCGCTACCAGTTCCTGGTCTGGAAAAGACATTTGGTGATGGATTTTTATGGTTTACCTGCCAGACCTGAACGACAACCTGCAGGTCATGGTCGTCCGCGCGGAACTCAGCTCGTAAAATTGAATGTTTTAGCGCAGTATTAATTATTTCCATATCTCCTCCAACGGTTTGAATGTCGTGCACCATCTCCGAATCTGCAACGATGTAGTCGATTCGGTCCCAGTTGTTCTGCAGAGCCTGCTGGTGTAATTCTGGATCACCGGCTACATTCCAGTACACCTCTGCGTGCGGATAAGGCGCTCCATCTCCAATACCCTGACCGCCAGGCACGCGTAAATCCAGGTAAAGGTAACTGTTAATGACTATGAATGCATCATGAGGCACATGCGTGCGCATCCAACCCAGCGCCTGCTGTTGCGCCGAAGTGGGATGCTGATAGAAACGGAACTCCGTAGCCTTTATATCGTAGGGAATAATAGCCGCTATAACTATTACGAGCAGGAAGGCACGCACAACCTCGTAACGCACCAGTTTGCCAAGCCATCCCAGGATAGTATTAAGGGCTATAGCCGTATTGAGCGCGATCAGCGGAATCAACGGAATGATATAGAACGAGAGAACCTGCCCCCCGCGCACCAGCAGCAGCCAGAAAGTGATTGCAAGCAGTGAGAGTAGCAGATGCTCATCCGGTACTGACATTGCATAGCGTGACTTGCTCATCTTAAAGCGGAACGGAGGTACTAAGAGCAATAAATGTTTGCGGTTCCATAAGCCATACACCAGGTTGAAAAGTGGCGCTGCGATACCACAAACAATTAAAAAAGTATCGTTATTGAGCCAGCTGTCCCAACTATAAAGGAAGCTGCCGACGGATTGACCACGTTGGGCCTGTCCAATGAAGGTATCCCACATGCTCAAGTGAAGGTGCGAATCCCAGGGAAGATGCCAGCTATAGGGAAATAATTCGCCCTTCAAAACTGCCAGCAACACAAAACCTGAACAGATGGCTATCACGATAAAGATGAATGATACAAGTGTAAATTTGCGCTGAAATCTGGTTGTATGCAGCCAGGCTGCATAAATCATCGCTGGCAAACAGATCAGGTACACCTCCTTCGAGAGGATAGAGATGCCAAAAGTAAGAGCTGCCAGGATGATATAGAGCAGGCGGCTCTTGCTAATTACGAGGAAATAAATTGAGAGCAAGAGCCAGAACGTAGCGACGTTATCTAAGAAGATCTGGCGTTGATAGGTGTTGCTTAGCGGTGAGAATGAGAAGATCACCAGCGCTAACAGGGCAGCGCTACGGCTTCCACTCAAACGGCGCACAATCAGGTAGACCAGCAGAGCACTGCCGACCGCGTAATAGAGCATGAAAACACGACCGCTATTGAGGGCATTACCAAAGGTAAACAAACCACCGGTGAGTTGTAACCAGACGGCAATTTGCATCCACGTTAATGGCGGGTGTCCGTAACCATAGGGATACGCCGAAATTAAGCCTTGCGTAATTGCCCACGCATTCGACATATATGTCCCTTCATCCAACTCATAACGCGGGAAATTAAACATGTTATATGCATGAGCTACAAATGTACCAACCAAACCTAGAACGACAATCACTGCTTCTAACCAAGCAGGCATTGGTACGGCTCTTGTCTGCTTGGTAGTGTTCAGCGTTATCATCGGCATCAGTCGCGTTTCGCTTCCCGCGATACGCGTCTCTTGATGCGGCATCACTTTTGGCATCACCGTAGTATGCCCGCTAGGCTTGCGCAAAGGATTCTGCTTTTGTCCAGGACGATACGCAGTACGCAAGAAGAAGTTTGGACCGCGATACAGAATGATATTTCCATTTTCAATCTCCGGTGGGAGGACTTCATGCGTGCTTGTAGTTTGCAAGGAAATATCTGGTATGAGAGAGGCTTGTCCTCCTGGGACAAGCCTTGCATTTTCTCTTCGACCGCTTGGGCCGTGCGCACCGCCAGGTTGTACTTGCGATTGCTGGGCGCTTGGACGCTGCTGTTCTGGCTCTTGAGAGGTTTGCGCCTGACTATAGGAAACTTTCATGTGCCTTTCTTATCTCTATCCATTGACGATGTTGTCCTGTGAGATGTGCCCACCAATAACACTCCATTTCGTTTATCAAGCAGCGACTTTGGTGCGATGCTGTCCGATGTGCACCGTTTTCTCCCAGTTGGATGCGCCCTTCATTGCGCGGTATACTGCTCGTATAGCGCCAATGCTTAGTATCCATTGGTATGGGAAAAAGGCCAGCACCAATATCAGCGCCTCATGCCATCTCCACTTGCGCTTATGTGCCTTCAAGAACCCATGCAGTCCTGCCAGGTCTAAGAAAACCCCCAGGACAAAACAATAGAGCGGCAAGAATGTGAACATAGCAAGCCAGAGTGGGAACTTGACAAAAACAAACATCATAATTGCGACAGGCACTAGAATTGCAAACAGTGCCTGCACTTCTGGCAAAATGAGCACATAGAAAGCCAGCAAGCGCTGAGAAAGCTTTTGTAGCTTCAACCATTCCCATTTGAAAAGGATTTGTATGAAACCCTGGTTCCAACGGGTTCGCTGCTTGATGAACTGTTCGATGGTATGCGGCGTCTCTTCACGTGTGACGAATTCATCTTCGTAGATTATGCGCATACGAGCATGTGTGAGGCTAAGACGAATACCGAGATCTGCGTCTTCAGTAAGGCAATTCTCGTCCCAGCCGCCTAATTGTTCCATCAGCTCACGCCGCACAAAGACAGTATTGCCACCAAGAGGAGTCATGCCAATGCGAGCGAAGAAATGCAAGGATGATTTGTACCAGAAGAAATATTCCAGTACATTCAGGAAACAGAACCACTTTGTATTATGGTTCATGAGCTGCACACCGCTTTGCACCACATCCACATCTTCATTGAGCATAGTCGTATTGATAATATTGAGAATATCGGGATGTGGTTCGTCCTCAGCATCGAAGATTGTCACAATATCGCCCCGCGATACCTGCAATCCGAGATTCAATCCGTGCGGTTTACTAACAGGGTAATCATTATAAACGAGCAATTGCACATTTTGATCGCCTAATTCATCTATTTTAGCCTGAGCCTCGGCAATAGTGCCAGGGTCATCTTCGCGACAGATGGCGATGCTTTGCATCAGTTCTTTGGGATAGTTAAGATCATACACTTTTTGAATAGTTTCGCGGAAAACATCCTCTTCGTTCTTGGCAGGCAAAAGAATAGTAAAAGAGAGGCAAGGATCACGGTAGATAGTCGGCGCATGATTGAACCATGCATGTTCCGGCTTCTCCCAGATAAAGAGGCGTAAACGTATATTGAAGATCGCCTGAAAGATCATCAGCAAAATGATGAGTAAGTACAGTATCAAAAAGAATTGACTAATAAAGCCTATAATCACTATTCCTCCCTACAAATGAGATCTCTAACACGGAATATCGTATGCCAGTGCGTCGGTTTTGTTACCGCACACTGTTTGTTTCAAAGGATTAACGAGAGCATCGGCACCACCCTCACGATGCAATGTAACTAGCAGCATGCTATATGCTGCGATACTGATATCCTGCGTGTGCCAGGAACTGGTACCAAATAACTGATTCTCGGCACTCACCTCCGCGAGCTGTTTCGCACCCGATTTATTAATGAAGAGGAGACTAGCAGCCTCATGCGTGTCATCCTGGGTAGCATAGACGCTAACTGGATCATGCTGAATCTGCAAAGGGATGAGATTATGCAGCATATGTGAGAACAACTGCATTACCCGAAACATAGCCGTTTGTTGATGCGAGGCATTTGCAGTAAACAATGGATAGGGTTGCCCGACGCCCTCTGCAGAGAAATAAGCTACGAAGTCTGCCTGCTGGTTCATCAGCTCGCCGAGCGTATCGGCCCACCAGAGCGCTGCTCTTCCGCGTGTAGGCACCTGACCATTCGGGTTCGTATTGATCTCTGTTATGCCAACTGGCACATCACGTCCAAGTGCCTGGCGAACAAGCTGGCGCAATGACGGAAGCAGGTAGTTCCACTCCCCCGGGCTGCTCATTAACAGGTAGGGAGAGGTACGAGCATCGGTGAACTGATAACGATGAAATGAGACTCCGTCCAGTAGGTGAAACCCAAGTCCAGGGTTGGCTTTTTCATATTTGGCTACACCTTGTAAGAACCCCTCCATCCAGAGCGTTCCTTGTGAATCGGTTGGGCCTATGCCAACGCCATAGAACTGGCTAATCTCGGGGCCAAAGACCATGATGTTCGGGTTATTTTTATGCATGGCGATAGAGTACTGTATAAAGTCATTAACATATTCCGCAACTGTGAATGGTTTACCCGAATCAGGATTTGTGAGTCGATCTGGCTCGTTTCCCACAGACCAAAATTTAATGGGATGAATCTGCTTATTAGCAAATTGGCCTGTGCGAAGGTCGCTGTGCGGATTGCTCATGAAATCTACCCAGCGACCTGCCAGATTAGCCCTAACTTTCAGGCTTGCGAGCGCACCATTCTTGACGATGGGGCTCGATAGACGCGTCTGGACCATACCATCGGCCCCTACCTGATAGAGCAGTGTACTAAAGTCGTAGAGCTGTTCATAAGAAAGGATGTGATTCTGGAGTGGCTGATCTTCGCCCCAACTTCCACCCGGAAAGCGCAGGAGCTTGATACCCGCATTTTGTAGGCCGTTAACAATCTGTGGGCCATAGTACATGAAACCCGTATAAGGCGCGTCTATTGAATTGGTTTGCTCCTTTGGAAATACATTGACCCCAAAGAGATATGGGCTGATTGGGAAGCTTTGACGCAGATCAACAAGAGCCTGCTGTTGATCTCCAACTTTTAACACTAGCTGGTCATTGCTATCGCTTGCAACACTCATCATGCGCACAGCAGCAACAATCAGCACTACGAGCAAAAGTATGCTGACAATAGTAAATAAACGACGCCTCCCTTTTCCTTTCAATCTGTGAGAAGGAGGTGTTTGTAGTGCTGCAAGCTCCTTCCAACCCTGTATAGCCCCCTGCCCATCACTATACTGATGAACCATAGGAACTGTATTCTCCCCCACCCTGGCTCCTCCCCGGTTTACGTCGTTATTGACCGACATACAATCCTCTCCCTGCTTTGGGACAACCCCTGTGGCTGCCCACTGTACGCGAAGATAGAATCACTTTTTCAGATATATCAGGAATCTGGCGAGGCTTGCTCGCATTAGATTAACCCGCCAGAAACTTAACGTATAGAGACTTCTAACTTATCAAACTCGCGGAAATATGTATCTGTGCTAAATTGATTGTTATTAGGACAATTGTCAGTCAGAACAGGGTTGTAATTACAAAAAAATTCAACATCCAGCCAAATGCCAATCCTTTCGACGACCCTTGTCACAACGCTCTATATCGTATAGACTACTACTACTGATGACAAGATGCGTTCATTCTCTAATCGAAAATATTTGATTCCTTTTTGAAAGGTAGTTCGTGATAGTGTCTACCAGTCTGAAAGTTGTGAGTACATTTCCGTTCACTCCCACGTCTCAGGGGATTCTTAAGGAGGCAGCAGCCTCTAAGGCGGTAATTGTAACCACCTCTGATGAGCTTTCTGTCTACTTACCCGATGCAGAAATTTTATGTAGTTATACTATCCCATCTAACTGGCGCGCACTGGCACCCAACATGCGCTGGCTGCAATTCCCTGGAGCGGGCGTTGACTCCCTTGCGCCAACTGGACTGCTTGATGCTGATAGTGGCGTGATCGTGACATCAGCGTCAGGCATTCACGCGATAACTATCAGCGAATATGTTTTTGGCAGCATGCTGATGTTTAACTGGAACTGGCCACAAATGGTACGTCTCCAGGATGGGCATGTATGGGCACGCAGCGCGACGTGGTATCACCTTGGAGGACGTGAATTAGCGGGACAAACCCTGGGTATTATTGGGCTTGGCAATATTGGCCGCAGAATTGCAAAACTTGGCCATGCTTTTGGTATGACCGTGCTGGGCACCCGTCGCTCAATACCTAACCAGGGCTATCAAGTCCCGGATGTAGATCAATCCTTCACTCCAGAACAGTTGCACGAAATGTTACGACAGTGTGACTATGTTGTTATCTCTGTTCCATTGACACGAGAAACAGAGAAGTTGATTGGTGAAGCTGAATTACGAGTTATGCGCACTAACGCTTACTTGGTGAATATTGCCCGTGGTCGAGTCATAGATGAGCAGGCTCTTGTGCGAGCGTTGCGTGATGGATGGATTGCAGGCGCAGGGCTGGATGTAACTCAAGAGGAGCCGTTACCCTCTGATAACCCCCTGTATTCAATGCCAAATGTGATTCTGACGCCTCATATTTCAGGGAACAGCATTCATTACGAGACTCATCTCGCTGAACTGTTTGCTGAGAATCTCCGACGCTATCGTGCCGGTCAGCCGCTGCGGAATCAGTACGATCCCTCAAGAGGGTATTAGACAGAAAGTAGCATTTACAATCCTAATGGATTGAGGAGGAGTCTTGATTGTACCCTCTACCAGGCAGTAATGGAGGTTTGACATGTTTACAGACCTGGGACTCGTTGAAATAGTTGGTGCCGAGGCTATAGGCCAACCTGGTCAACGTCGTTTTCGTTTGTTTGCTCTTGTGCGCGATAACTCGGTGGCCTTGTGGATGGAGAAGGAGCAACTCAATAACCTCTCATTGGCACTTGACCGCGCACTGGCACAACTTTCTGAGGGACGTATCCTGCGAACAGAAGCTCAAGCTGATTCCCTACTACCCCCAAAAGGTGCCCCAGACAACTTTCCAGATAAGCCCAAATTTGAGTTCCAGGTGGGGCAACTGCGGATCAGTTACGATGAGAGGCGCAATTTATTGGTGCTGATTAGCGTTCCGCTAGAAATAGTTATGGAACCAGGTCAGGAACCTCAGGTAATTCTCCTTGAGGAGGATTCTCTCTCTTTTCGCTTTACATTGCGGCAGGCGCAAGAACTAACCAGGACGATTACGATACTTGTCAGCAGTGGAAGACCAGTATGTCCGCTCTGCGGAACACCACTCGATGGCGGTCCTCACTCATGTGTCAAGCAAAATGGTCATCGCGAGTTAGTGCAGGTGTTAGAAGATGAATTAGAGGATACTGAAAACGATGAGTAAATGCGTAGGGGCCAGATTTAGTGCGCCCACAGGGTCGGGTGGCAAACATGTCTACATACGGAAGTTTGCCAACCTCTATGGTGCGCGATAAATCTGGCCTCTATGACCTAATCGGCGCAAAGATACTTGTTCGCCTTTTGTAGATAATGCTCTTCGTTAGCCTCAATCATTAGCTTATGGAGCACAACAACATCAGCGTCAGGCAAACATTCTACAGGTTGTACACACAAACGCATTACTGCTCGGCCATTCTCGATGACCTGAACATAGCCCCTGGCACGCGGCACGCGATAAACACGCTGGGCGGTTGTAGGACTTGGAACTTCCAGATAACCACGCCACACTAGTTGACGGCATTGCTCAGGAGTCAGTACATCATGCAGAAGCCCATTCGCCCTTCGTGCAGCAGGCGACAAACTTTTGAAATATGGCTGAAAGATCAACCATACCATCGGAGAAATCGCCAGCGCTAAGACAATCCAACCCAGGGTGGTAAGCACCTGCTGATTGATCAGGATCATCCGCCAACGACTCGCGGGACAAGGACAGTTTGCTCGGCTGTTCGGTCAAATTCCTCGATGCGCTGCGCCGGTTTACCAGGATCAATCCGGAAGGCTGTTGCACCCTTGGCACGCTCCTGTGCAAAGATACGTTCCGCTTCACGGATAGCAGCAGTTGCTTCTGGATCTCCCGCCAGAACTTTCTGCTCATCCCAGGTGACACGGTCATCACCACGCCGTGACATCACCCGTAACATTCCCACAGTCGTTCCTCCTTCGTTGTCATAGCCAACCGCTGGGCACCCGCCAGGGACACCCCGACATGCTCGCAAAGATGGCTACCCACGGATACCCACCAGGGGCACCTCTAGAGATGGTTTCAAACGAACAACAGGCGATTACAAAAAAACGAACTACGTGGTAAACACAACCTGGTACCTTCCTTATTAGATTAGGCACCACTACTTAGAGACACGTCTAGCTCCGACGGTTAGTTTCGACATGGGCGAGGAAATCCGTTTGACTTCCAGCTGCCCATATGTCTATTGTAACTTGATACACGCTGATACGTCAATGGCTATGAGAACTTTTTGGATAGCAGTGATTGCGAACAGGGCGACCCTCATAAGAGCTACCCTCTTTTCTGTACTTGGTGTGCACTTAATCAGTTCTGCTTTGCGGTAACGATAGCAACAGCAGCTGTTCCAGGACCTGTGTGAGTACCGAGTGCGGCACCTAGCCGATAGATAGGAAGATCACCTGAATAAACAGTCCTGATTACCTGTGCAAGCTGCTGACCAACCTCCTCGCTTGACGCAGCAATAGAGACATATTCTACCTTGCCCATTTCTTGCAGCAATTGCGCAACTCGCACATAAGCTTTACTGCGTGTACGCGGTTGCTCTACTGGGATTACCTCGCCATCTTTCAACGAGATTATAGGCTTGACGCTTAGCATATTCCCTAGCATGGCTCTTGCGCCGCCAATACGACCACCACGTCTCACATACTCCAGTGTATCCAAGACGGCAAGAATTCGAGTGCGAGCAAGTTCGTCGAGTACTTGCGCTTTGATCTCTGGAAGGCTCAGACCCTCACGAGCTTCTTGTGCAGCACGCATAATTGCCCGTGCCATACCTACGCTTATACTTTCCGAATCGATAATCTGGATGGGAATCTTTTTAACAGTATCAGGTAGGGTATCCCGTGCAGTGCATGCGGACTGATAGGTGCCACTTAATTTCGATGAGAGGTGGATAGAGAGGATGGCATCTGCCCCTTCGTCGATGAGGTGAGTAAAAGCCTTCTGAAAAGTTGCTGGTGATGGTTGTGAGGTGCGAGGTAAAGTCTTGCTTGCTTGCAGTTTGCTATAGAAACCTGCGTTATCCAGTTCTATACCATCGAGGTAAGCATCGTCGCCAAAAAAGACGGTGAGCGGTACGATGGTAATACCAGCAGCTTTAGCCTGGTCTTGTGGAATGTCTGCAGTGCTGTCAGTGACAATACGAACAGTCATGACTTCACCTCCTATTCTGCCGAAAGAATATAGGCGTAGTGAGGTTGACCTCCATCTACGACTTCGATTTCGAGATGCGAGTATTTTTCCTTTATGCTCTTAGCCGTCTCTTCTGCCTGCTGCAGGGTTACATCCACGCCAAAATAGAGGGTGACAATTTCATAGCGATCGATATTCATACGCTGCAGCGTCTCACTTATGACATGCTCCATATCTTGTCCGGCAATTACCAGATTCCCATTCACCAAGCCGATAAAATCGCCTTCACGCACGCGCACGCTGCCAATCTGTACAGGGCGAATGGCAGTAGTGATTTCTGCGGTTTGAATGCTCTCGGCAGCTACGGTCATGGCTTTGCAATTCGTCTCAAAATCAGCTTCAAAGTTGAATCCGAGAAGAGCAGCAATGCCCTGGGGCATAGTTTCTGTTGGAACAATATAGACTTCTTTTTTAGATAAGTCGAGTACCTGGCGTGCGCTCAAGATAACGTTACTATTATTTGGCAGCAGAATTACCTGCATGGCAACCACCGCCTCGACTGCTGCGAGTAGTTCCTCAGTGCTGGGGTTCATCGTCTGCCCTCCGGGGACGATTGCGGTGACTCCTATACTTCGAAAGACCTTCTCAAATCCTGGACCGGCTACTACGGCAACAGTGGCTATGTTCTGGGCTGTAGGATGCACCTGCTCGGCAGCGTGTTCGGCCTCACTCTCCGCCGCATAGGTCAGGCTCTGCTCCTGCAAGTTTTCAATATTGATATCCAGCAAACTCCCGAGGCTCACACCATAATCCAGAATCTTGCCGGGCCTCTCAGTATGGGTGTGAACTTTGAGCATCTTCTCATCACCAGCCACAACAGTAGATACTCCACCCATATCGATAATAGTTTGACGAATGCCCTCAAGATCAAGTTTTTCACCACGCAGCAAAAAGACTACTTCGTAGCCGTACTCTTCTTCAATCGTTACACGTCCCTTTTTAACTGCTGTATCAGGAGAGGAGGTTGTAGAGCGCGTAACCGCACCAGGTATACTCGCATCGATAGCCACATTTGAAGTGGCTACCTGGCTCGCCTCTCCCCGTACATAACGCCATACTCCCTCCAGAATAGTGCAAAGCCCCTGGCCACCAGCATCGACGACGCCAGCCTGCTTGAGTGTGGGGAGCAAGTCAGGAGTGTGGGCTACGGATTGACGCGCAGCTATTATAACTTCTTGCATCAACGCCACAAGATCATCGCCGCGCTGGGCGCTCACCTGTGCTGCTTCGGCAGCTTCGCGCACAACGGTCAGGATGGTTCCCTCCACGGGTTTGATAACGGCGCGGTAGGCAAAACGTTGAGCTTCTTGTAGCGCAAGGGCAAGATCGGGAGCGGAAAATATCTGTTTCTTCTCAAGTCCTTGCGCCAGCCCACGTAAAATTTGCGAGAGAATGACGCCAGAATTTCCACGCGCACCGAGTAACGCCCCGTGTGCTAACTTAGCTGAGATCACTCCCGCCGAGGTCTCTTCGCTCTTCACGATGTCATGAATGGCAGCCTGCATGGTAGCAGACATGTTGGAACCGGTATCTCCATCAGGAACGGGGAAGACATTGAGCGCGTTGATAATCTCACGGTGTTCTTCTAGCCATGCAGCACCTGCCAGGATAGCTTTTTTAAGATCCTGACCATCAAACACGCTAATGCGACGAGGGCGTTGTGACCGTACAGGCGGCGTGTACGATGTTTGTTCCTGCATAGTTAGTCGCTCCCACGGGTACTCGCCCGGTGAGGGGCGTCCCTATACTACCTTTGGTCATTGCTCATTTGATTTGAGCCCTGGCTAAGTCCTTGAACGTTAACATTGACCCGGGCTACTGGTACACCAATCATTTTTTCGATAGAGAATTTGACGCTGCTCATAATATTATGGGCGATCTCCGATATACGCAAACCATATTCCAGTGCAACATAGACTTCGACAATGATTTGATCATTGATAATACGCACCTGTACACCCTGGTTGAGATGTTCCGAAGATAGGAACACCGCCTGCCCATTATGCAGTCGAGGCGAAGTGATACCAACAACGCCATAGCACTGGCTGATGGCCTGGACAGCAATAGTGTGAATGGCATTGGGTAGGACTTCTATCTTACCTAGAGGGCGCGACCCGTGTTGTGGCTGGACGGGAGGTGTTTTTGGCATGTGCATGTCTTCTTCTCTTTGATATCCATCTCGTTAACGGCGCGGCGCATCTAGGTCTTAGTCAGGTGGAAACACTGCTGCACTGTACTTATCCACTCTGCCAATGACATTCACGCATCTAGCATCGCTCAAGTAGAACGAAAGGCAGCTATCGCTTCGCGGCCATCCACCTGCGAGGCTTGTGTGCTACGCACTCAGGCGAGATGACAAGTAGTCTTCATATTCGGTCGCTCTTGCCAAAATGAGCAACATCATGATATACTCGCATAGCGTGTTCAGGTTCTCTTTATGATTCACCAAGAAGATAGCTTTTCATCGAGATGAAAATTAAGATGAAAAGAGATTGAAACATATGCAGTATATCAGAGGCAAGCTTGATTATCAAGGGACGCCTAGAGCTTGAGCAGCTTAGCTAAACCCGAAATAAAATAGAAAAATAGAGAGGAAGAGTCATATGTCAGGTCGTTGTGAAATATGCGAACGCAAGCCGATGCATGGCAATAATGTAAATTTCTCACAAAAACGCACACGTCGCCGCTTTATGTTGAATGTGCACCGTCGTCGTATTGAAATCAATGGCGTTAAGCGCCCAGTAAATATCTGTACCCGTTGCTTGAGAAACATGAGTAAGTTGCCGAAATCCAGGTAATAATATTGGGGAACACCCCTAACCCCTGCATAGGGGGCTAACGTGCCGAGTCCTTCAGACTCTGTGCCCCCTATCAACCCCCTTACGATCCTTTTCAAATCGCGTACGCAATTGTCCACATGCTGCTGCGATGTCATCCCCACGCTCCGCACGAACACTGTTGCTCACACCATGCTCAAAAAGGATGTTGCGGAAGGCGCGAATAGCTTCACCACTGGGTGGCCGATAATCAGCAGAGGTTGCATTGACTGGTATACAATTGACATGGGCGAACTGCCTGAGAGACGCAAGTAACTCGCCTAGTTGATGGGCGTACTCTGCCGTATCGTTTACGCCAGCAAGCAGTACGTACTCAAATGTCACCTGTCGCCCAGTGGCAGCGATATAGTCCTTGCAGGCGGCAAGCAGTTCCTTTAAAGGATACTTCTTATTAACTGGCATAGTCCGGCTACGTAGCTCATCGGTTGGGGCATGCAGGGAAATGGCCAGATTTAACTGCAACGGCTCCTGGCAAAGCTTGCGAATAGCCGGAACCAGCCCCACCGTTGAAACGGTCATATGTCGTGCGCCTAGATTAAAGCCATCAGCACTATTCAATATGCGCAGAGCCTGCATCACATTGTCATAATTATGCAAAGGCTCGCCCATACCCATCAAAACAATGTTCGTGATGTGATCAATGGGAACACTGCCAGGAATCCCTTTCGCGGCCCATGGTACGGCCCTCAACTGGCGGGCAAAGAAGAGGACCTGGGCTACAATCTCTCCCGCGCTCAGATGACGATCAAAGCCCATCTGACCTGTTGCACAGAAGGTACAGCCATAAGCGCAACCCGCCTGTGTAGACACACAGACTGTAGCCCTGGCACCCCTTGCGGGTGCCACTACATTTCCAGATAACGAGACGTGTAGGGGCGACCCTTGCGGTCGCCCTGGCACCTTTGCGCGTGCGCTGCTAGCACCAATAGGTGGATAGAGCATCAGCACTGACTCGATCAGCTTCCCATCACTCAGTTCCAACAAGATTTTGCGCGTGCGGTCGTCTTTTGAATACAGTTCACTCCGTACAACCATTGGCCCTATGCTGGCTTCTTGCGCAAGTCGGCTGCGTAGTGCCTGTGGCAGATTGGTCATCGCAGAGAAATCAGTGACGAGGTGCTGGTAGAGCCAGCTATAGAGCTGTTTCGCACGAAAAGGCGCTTCTCCGCGCTCCACGAACCACTGCTGCATCTGTGGCAGAGTAAGGCTGAGCAGATCGGTTTTTTTTATTTTGTCGGCGTTGGGCGTCGTAATCGTCATGATAGACATGCCTTCATTATAGCACGTTTAGCACCCGGATTGATTGGGAACGCGACTCTCAATTTCTCAATAGAAAATCTGAAAAGCAGAAACATTGATAGCGTTTGTATCAACTGTTGCACATATTATGTTCCGTATGCTATAATCCGCATGGTAGATTTATGAGAGACGACAGACGGGATCATTCGGATGAAAAAAAAACCACCGCCCTCTGTTTTGGAATCGCTGGCGTTAGTGGGGCAACTAGGCTTCACCATAGCTGTTCCCTTGGCTCTTGGTGCTTTTCTAGGAAATTACCTTGATGGCATTACACACCAGAAAATTTTATTTTTGCTGCTCGGGCTGCTGCTTGGCCTTATCGTGGGAATATATGGAGCGTACCGTTTATTTTCACGCCTTTTCTAAACTAGATAGGATAGACGGAGCCACCAATAACGAAACAGACCTGGCAGAGCGCAGTGCGTAGGAGGATACCGCGTGCTCTGGAAACTTCAGCCAATACAAATTCAGCCAGAAGTGATCTTCTATATATTTGGTTTGCCGGTTACCAACACGCTCATTGGTACCTGGATATCAATCATCGTTTTGCTCTTACTCTTCTACTTCGGTACCCGCAAACGTGATCTGATTCCGTCGGGTATACAAAATGCCCTTGAGTGGATCATAGAATACTTGCTAAACCTGACAGAGAGCGTAGCTGGAAAAGTAAAGGCAAAGAAGTTTTTCCCACTCGTTGCGACTTTTTTCATCTTTATTCTGTTCTGTAACTTACTGGATGTCTTCCCTGGCGTAGATACCATTGGAACGGTGAACCTGGAAGCAATCAAGGTAGCACATCTCAGCCCACCAACAAGCTTCTTCCTGGTAGGTGAATACTCCAACAAGCTTATCCCCTGGGTTCGTCCCGGGACAAGCGACCTCAATCTCACATTAGCAATGGCGCTTGTTTCTGTAATTGTCACCCAGATCTTCGGTTTTTATACGTTGGGAGCAAAACAGCATCTGAGTAAGTATTTCAACTTTAAAGCCCTGTTTACACATGGCTTCCAGGGGCCTATCGAGTTCTTCGTAGGCCTGATTGAGATCGTGACAGAGCTATCTCGCATTCTTTCATTCTCTTTCCGTCTCTTTGGCAATATCTTTGCTGGTAGCGCCGTGCTGGCTGTCTTCGCCTTCATTCTGCCGTTCTTTGCAGATGCAATCTTTATCCCGCTAGAGCTCTTTGTTGCCTTTGTACAAGCGCTTATCTTCGCTCTGCTGACACTCGTCTTCCTGGAAATTGCTACCACCAGCCATGAGCACGATGAGGAAGAGACCGAAAAGGAAGCACTTCAGGAATATAGGCAGCATGAGGCAGAAAAAGAGGCGGTGGCAGCTAGGTAAGATAGAACATTCGTTATTCTCAATAATTGCTACGCGCAGATCATTACTGCGATTGCATAAATTGACATCGACCAATAAATAAAAGGGGTTCCCTTAAGGAGGTTTTCATCGTGACTTCACTTGCTATAGCACTGGCAATAGGTTTGGGAGCTATCGGTCCTGGACTCGGTATCGGTATCGCCGCAGGTCAGGCCTTCAATGCGATTGGCCGCAACCCGGAAGCAGAACCACTGATCCGTATCAACATGTTCATCGGTCTGGCTTTCGCTGAAGCCATCGCTATTTATGCGCTCGTTATCGCCTTCGTGCTCACTGGTAGACCGTGATCTCCTTCGTATTCAGTGGTAGATAGTCTTCACTGCAATGCATGATAGGATACTCCACTCCAGTGTACCCACTATGCTTCAGTGGAAGCGTGACAGCCCATCCATCATAGGAAATGCCCGATGGTTACCAGGAGCAGGGCTGGCTACATACAGTGTCGTATACCTCTGACGAAAGGAGGCGCAGACAGAATGAATCTATTAAGCGGGTTCGGCATTAATTTATGGGCTTTCCTCTCGCAACTTGTCAGCTTTGGCATCGTTTTTCTCATCCTCTGGAGATGGGGATTCCCGGTTGTTCTCAGGATGCTCGAAAAGCGGCAAGCCGTGATTCGTGAAGGCATTGAGAATGCAGAACGAGCTAAACGCGACCTTGAGGAGGCAACTGCACGTGCTGAGCAGCTAATGCGTGATGCACGCATTCAATCGCAGGAGACTATTGCCCAGGCTTCGCAACTAGCTGAGAAGGAGGCTAACCGTATCCAGGAAGAGGCTTTCGCTCGTGCAGCTCAGATTGAACAGCAACAGGTGGCTCGTATCCAGCAAGAGGCAGCCCGCGCTCGTGCTGAACTCAGTCGCCTAGTCGTCAATCTTTCGATTAGTGCCGCCAGCAAAGTCATCAGTAAGTCGGTCGATACTACGGATAACCGCCGTTTGGTGGAAGAGTTCGTTAACGCGAGCGAGACAAAGGAACAGTAATGCTTAAAGGAGCGATAGCACGCCGCTACGCAGGGGCAATCTTCGATATTGGGCTCAAGCAAAATACGCTCGATAGTACCCTTGCTGACGTGCAAGAGATAGCCAAACTGTTTTCTAATCGCAAGCTGGCTTACCTTCTGCGCGAGCCGAATATCCCTGTGCAGCGCAAAGAGACAGCTATACGCCAGGCGCTGGCGTCGAGGGTGCTGCCTACGTCGCTCAATCTCGCATTGTTGGTCGTCCAGCGCGGGCTGGTCGATCTCATGCCGAACATTGCTAGTGAACTTAATCAGCTTGTACTCGATCACAAGAACGAGGCAATTGCAGAAGTTACTACGGCAACCCAGATGGATGCAAAGCAGCAGGGCCTTGTACAGCAGGCGTTAGAACGTATGACTGGTAAAACTATTCTGATGGAGACCAGGGTTCAACCGAGTATCCTAGGAGGAGTGGTAGCCCGGGTAGGTGATCAAGTGATCGATGGGAGCGTAGAACGCCGCCTAAAGTTGCTGCGACAACAGTTACTAACAGGCGTCTCTACAGCCAGCATTGATTTTTTCGCTGGAGCTGGCAAAGAAGAGCCTCAACCTTCAAGCGATGGCTCTCGACCTGCTTACCAGCCTCAGGCATGAGATCAAACCCGGCAGTAGGACTATAGTCTAATGTTGTTTGTCTTTTGTGTTCAGGATAGA
>WNGJ01001784.1_pt1 | contig 21659 bp, 21 predicted proteins | sample 5400611 | NCBI WGS metagenome assembly WNGJ01 (sample SAMN13153375, study PRJNA577476) | soil metagenome | isolation source: 40 cm soil or saprolite under Garry oak tree replicate 1 | place: USA:California | collected 2016-06-15
TCGGCGTTTTCCATGTCACGCAGGCGGTCCTCCCGATCCTCCGCGAGCAGCGCGCGGGCCACATCATCCAGATCTCGACCATGGGCGGCATCGTCGCGTTCCCGACCCTCGGTGCCTACCATGCGTCGAAGTGGGCACTAGAAGGAATGACGGACGCACTCGCTCAGGAAGTCGCCAGCTTCGGCATCAAGGTCACCCTGGTCGAACCCGGCGGCTTCGCCACCGACTGGTCCGGTGCATCCGCCATCGTCGCCGACGCGCATCCCGCGTACGCGGCTCTGCACGAGAACATGGCCGCGCGGCGGGCGCAGGTGGTACTCCCGGAGCCGGTCGGCTTCAAGTCCGCGATCCTCAAGGTCGTGGACGCCGAGGTCGCTCCGAAGCGTGTCTTCTTCGGGGAGGGGCCGACTCAGATGGCACCGCAGGTCTACCAGCAGCGCCTAGCCGAGTGGGCCGAGTGGGCGCACGTGTCCAAACACACCCACACCACGGCGAGCACCCGCACCGCCGGCACCTTTAGCGCCGGATTAGGCGGATCTGCTCCCCGACCCCCTGCCCATGGTCGAGGTAGACGCCGGCCTCGCGCTGACCGGACCCGGCGGGCCGCTCACCCTGCTCGAGGCGTTCGAAGGGCGCCGGCAGCTCATCGCCTACTACTTCATGTGGAACATGCCGGGCCGGCCCGCGGCCGAGCAGTGCGAGGGCTGCACGTGGGTCACCACCCAGGTCACCGAGCTGTCCTACCTGCATTCCCGCGACATCACCTACGCGGTCTTGTGCCAGGGTGGCTACGACGAGAGCATCCGCTACTGCGACTTCATGGGCTGGGGACATGCCGTGGTACTCAGCCCAGGACTCCCTCGGCGCGCTGTTCGCCGGCCGCCAGATCGGCTTGTTCCAGCTGGCCTGCTACCTGCGAGACGGCAACCGCGTCTTCGAGACCTACTGGACGAACAACCGCGGCGGCGAAGTCATGGACTACAGCTACGCGCTCATGGACCTCACCGTGTACGGACGCCAGGAGCAGTGGGAGGACTCGCCCCCCGGCTGGCCGCAACAGTGCTCCTACACGCGGACTAACGGCGGCTCGCCCGGTTGGCCACCAGTGTCAGCGTGGCCGGAAGGGCGCCCCATCGCCCAGTGGTCGCGACTTGAAGCCGGACGCTCTGACGACCTCGCCGTCGGGCCCTGATCGCCAGTGGAGAGGAGCGCTCCTCAACGCCGAGCGCAGCTTCCGCCAGCTAAAGGGCCACCACCAGATGCCGCTACTGGTCGCTGCGCTCGCCGAATGCGATGCCTCAGGAGGGCGAAGCTGGCGCGGCCATGCATCCGCCTCATGATCGGTTTCGTTTTGGTGTTCACGCCTTCGGTCCCGCCGTTGTGGTATGGCAGGTCACCGCCGCGTGCACGGCTTCTTTGTCCAGGTCGAGGCCGCGGGCGAAGGCGTGCAGGTGGGCAGGTCGGTCGCGCGGACGGCGGCAATCCATTCCTCAAGGCGTCCGGGGTTGCCCTGGCGCGGGGTCCAGGCCGCTGACCTCTTTTCCAGGGAAGCCAACGGCAACGGCGAAGCCCTTGCCATCTCCTCGCTCGATGCCTGGGTTCGGTATACCCGGGCAAAACCGGGCCACGTGCAGTGGGCAAGGTCAGAGCGCCGTAGCGAGGCCCACGAGATTCGCTGGTCTCTAGCGATGTGAGTCGAGAGGTTTGAAGTGATGGCAATGAAGCCTTCGCGCAGTGGTCACCTGCCGATCAACGGCCTGAGCCTGTATCACGAGGTGCATGGCGAGCTCGGCACGTCGACAACGTGTCCGTTGCTGCTTATCCCTGGCGCGTTCATGGGCACCGACTCGATGACGTCGTGGGTGTCCGCCTTCGCGGGCCAGCGCACCGTGATCGTCTTCGATCAGCAAGGGCACGGCCGCACCCCGGATACGTCGCGCGAGATGTCGTACGAGCAGTTCGCCGACGATGCCGCGACGTTGCTGCGCGCGCTGAAGGTCGAGCGCGCGGATGTGATGGGCTACTCGCAAGGCGGCGGGGTCGCGCTGCAGCTCGCGCTGCGTCACCCGGCGCTGGTCAGCAAGCTGGTCTCGCTGTCGGCCACCTACCGCAGGGACGGCTTGTACCCATCGCTGCTGGAGGGCATCGAGGGTCAAAGCGCCACAGCGTTTGCCGGCACGTCCGTCGAGAGGGCGTTCAAGGAGCACACGCCGGACGCCGCGGCGTTCGGCGCCTACCTCGAGAAGATGAAGGTCCTGGGCATCAATGAGCAGAACATCAGCGACGCGCAGATGCGTTCGATTCCCGCGATGACGATGGTCATAGCCGGTGATGCCGATGTGGTGAAGCCGGAGCACGCGCTGGCGATGTTCAAGCTGCGCGGCGGCGGCGATGAGGAAGCGGCAGCGTCCGGGGTGCTGCAGCAGGTTCCGGCCGCGCGCCTGGTGATCCTGCCGGCGACGTCGCATATCGGCATCTTCGCCGAGTCAGCGGTACTGGCGCCGATGGTGAGTGCGTTCCTCGATGACGTGCCGCCGACGACGCCGAATCTCTTTTAGGCTTCTGCCCTGTGCGTGCCGAGAATCGTGTCATAGCCGCCTGACCTGGCCTCCAGGAAGATCGAGTTAGCCATGTGGCTGCGCGGGCGTCTCCCGTTCGGGCACTGTCAGTACTCATAACACCACGATTCGCCTGCTTAGCGGCTCTCCGCGTGTTCAGCTGGCTTGCCTGCCAACCCGGTCTGACCGCGTCAAGGACGCCGAGATCCTCATCTCGCGCCACCAGGTCGCTGTGCTCCAGCGCCAGGTCAAAACGCCGAGGCTAACCTGGGCCGATCGGGCGGTCCTGGCAGCGCTGGCCCGGCTGCTGCCCAGTGGCCATCTCCGCCAGCTACGCCTGATCATCTCACCGCGGACCCTGCAACATGTCATGCGAGACGCAAGATGACACGACACATGACATGTTGCTGGCAATATGACATGTTCGCTGGCACGGGACACTTCTTGGTGCGCGTCTCACAGCAGCTCATCCTATTAAATGCCGATAATGTACATTATGTAAAGTGGATCAGATCGTGATCGACTTTGGCCACCCCCTGCTTGCCACCCTCCTAGCGTCTGTCCGGGTCTGCTGGCCTGCCGGATCTTGGCCTAGCTCTCCGGGTAGCCGGCATTTGCGAGAACTGGCCGCAAGCGCGGGCTCAGGGGCTAACGCCATCGACAAGAAGCAGGTCGATAGCTGAGTTCTCTAACCTCGCCCGCAGGTGTGTCAAATCACTCAATGTCACGTTATACTTACTGTGCGGAGTTGCTACTGCCCGGCGGCACCGATTTCTGCCGGGCGACGCCGGAGCCAACCACCGCGGTGGCAAAGATGCGTGAAGGAGCATCGAGTGATGGTAGGCATACGGCACGATCGGGTCGGCGCTGTCCGGCTTGGCAGCAGGAAGACTGAAGGCCGTCGCGCAGCGACGGCTGGGATGCCCGCCCTCGCTGCGGTCATCACCTTCGCCCTCGTATTGGCGGGCTGCTCCTCGCAGTCCAGCAGGCCGTCCGGTAAGCAGGCAGCGGCGGGCGTGCCAGCGCTAGCCCTGACCACGTTCGCCGGGTATTCTGGCCAGCTGCCGCTGCCCGGCGCCCCGAGGCTGACGGTCAACGCTCTCACCGAAGCGGATGGGGTAAGGCTGGCTGTCGGCAGTGCTGATGGCTACCCGGCGGTCTGGCGGCGGTCCGGCGGCGGCTCCTGGACCCTCGCCACGTCGCTGTCATCCCTGCCAGCGCGATCCAGGCCGACGACGCTGACCAGCGTGGTTCACGGCCCTTCGGGGTGGCTCGCCGTCGGCACGCCCGGTCCCATCGTGCTCACCTCGGTCAACGGCTCGACCTGGCGGTCGGCCGTCGGCCCCATCGCCGCCAATCTCGCCGGCGTCTCCGTCATCTCGGCTGCCGCCGGACCGCGCGGGTATGTCATTCTCGGCAAGCTGGCCGTCCCGGGCGGCGGCTGCGTAGCCGACGTCTGGTGGTCGCCTGATATGAGTACCTGGGTACGCGCGCATGACGTGAACGAAGTGACCGGCTCCAGCCAGACCCTCGCGGTCGCCGCCGAGCCTGATGGCTTCGTGTCAGTCGGCTCACACCAGGGGAAACCGGCTGTGTGGGTCACGTCCAACGGCCGGGTATGGCGGACGATCGTCCTGCCGCTGCCTGCTGGGGCGCCTAACGCCCAGCTCAACCAGATAGCAGTCAGCGGCAGTCGAATAGTCGCGACTGGCGGTCCTGCTATCGCTGGAGCAGCCACCCGGGCATTTGCGGAGCTCTCGACGGATGGCGGCGCGACCTGGCGGCAGACACCGCTCGGGCTGCCCGACCCCGGCACGACTGTCACCGCGCTCACCGCCAGTACCCGCGGCTTCGCCGCCGCCGGGCAATATGGCGGGCCTGGCCGGCAGAAGGTCGTCGTATGGATACTCAGTGCCGGGAATAGGTGGGCGCAGCCGCACGTCAGCGGCATCACCGGTTCCGGGACGGGCCGGACGCACGAGATCACCGCGCTGGAGGCTACCGAGTCTGCCGTGACCGGGATAGGCCCAGTCGCCCCGGCGCTAAATCGGCAAGCGGTCGTCTTCACCCTACTGACGCGCTGACCGAAGTCCGGATCCGGCCGGGGGGAGCCGTCATCCTGATCCCTCACGGGCACGTGATGGTGCTGATACGCGAAAGGCGCCAGGACGAAGCGGGGTTCCGCGTACCTGGCTGACGAGGGTTCGGTGGGCGGCGTGGAGGGTGCGGACGGCCGCGCGCGAGAGGCCGGGCTTGACGGGCGGGCGACCGCCGCGGGGGCGCCCGGGCTTGGTCGGGATCCACAGGTAGCCAGGGTCGCTGCCCTCGAGCTCGGCGACGATCGCCGCCCGGACGTCGAGCCACCGGTTCAGGATCTGCACGGTCGCGCCGCCCAGACGGCAGGAGCTGTCGGTGAGATCGACGCGTGCCTCGCCGTCCAGGTGCAGGGCGCTGACGTTGAGCCAGGCGAGTTCGGGCACATTCCGGCCGGTGTCGGCGACGAGCGCGGCCACGGCGGCGGTCCGGATCGCCGTGGCCGCGTTGGCGTGGATGGGCCTGCGGACCGCCAGGTCGTGAAGCAGGCGCTCGGTGTCGGCCGGGGCTAGGTAGTCACCAGCGGCGGGCGGCTGGCGATCGTAGCGGTCGGGCAGGCAGAGGAATTCGGCGAAGGCGTTGTAAGAGTCGATGCGCACACGCATCGAGTTGGAATAGGCAGCGGCATCGGGCCCGCCGAGGGTGTTGCGGCTCCGGGTCTTGCCGTCAGCCGCGTCAGCGAGCCACGCGGCAGTGCGCGCGGGCTCCATGAGCTCGCCGACCGAGATATCGACGGTGTCGGCGGCCTGCTGGACGTGCTGTAGGTACTCGTCCAGAAAATGTCTGCGGATCCGCCGGGTGGTGATACTGAAGTCCCGGTTGGCTAGGTGGCGGATGAAGTCGTTGATGGCCTCATCCGCGGGCCTGCGGTTCTCCCCCGTTGACATGTCCGGAAGACTACCTGCTCCGTGGTGATAACAGCAAGAAGCGTTCAGACAACAAAATCGGCCCTAGCTGACGGCATGAATATGGTCCGGGCCGAATCAACTCGAACCGGTTTGGTTCGCTTCGGGCCGCCCCGATCCCCCATCAATCAGCAGGATCGGGGCGGCCCATCACCACTCTCCCGCTTCTTGCTGTTATCAATCTCCGGCCGGGCGCGGCCAGGGGAATACGCTGTCTCTGCGACCGCTATCCGGCTTCCCGCGCTGCCACGCGCGCCTGCTCCAGCTGATCGACGCTGACGGGGCCGCTCCCCGGCAGGCCCGCGACTGTCCACGCTTGCTGTGCGCGCGCCACGTCCCCGCCCGCCTCCTCCAGCACCATCTTCTTCGCCGCGGTGCTGGGTACGGCTCCGTCGACACCGAGGTCCATCAGGTGCGCCAGCATCCGGACCGACTGGTTCCGCTGCCCTGTCTTCCGCTCGTTGTACCGGTAGACCAGCACCCAGCGTCCCTCCAGGGAGCGGGCCCGCTCGATCATCGCCTGGCCGCGGTCGGTGTCCTTCTGCTCGGTGCGGATCGGCTCGCTCTCGCCCGACGGCAGGCGCAAGGTGAGCAGCCCGCGGCGGCTCGATTCCTCGATCTCGACCTTCTCCAGGAAGGCGATAAAGGTCCGCGCCGACTCCAGCCGCTCGATGTCCTGCTTCGCCTGCTGAGCGATCAGGTGCAGGTCCACGGTCAGGCCGTGGACCCGGCGGCCCCACACCGCCTCCCCGCCAGGCGGACACGCCCCCGCCGCCTGAGCGGCGGCGATGACGAGGCTGTAGTGGCTGTCGTCCACGGCGCCCATTATGGTCCGTTCGGCATCAGGACTCATGCAGGCGAGCATCCGCTCCAGCCGTGTCCGATGCCGGGCTGTCGACGCTGGCCGACCGGGGCCAGCCCTTAGGCGATCTCGCAGGACTCCCTCGAACCGGCCGAGCGCTTCAGTTGAGCCGCTCGGACAGCGCGACGATGATGCCCGCGGCGCCGCGGACGTAGCAGAGCCAGTAGCATCGGCGTCGCGCGCGGCTAAGTGCTGGCTGCCAGCTTGGCCAGGAAGGCGGGCAGGCGGCCGGCGCCGAAGTCGTAGAACCGCGCCCACCGCGGTTCGATCGAGATGCGCACCTGCTGCTCGTACATCGACCGGACGGCGCCTTCGAATGCAGCGTGCAGGTCAGGGTCCAGTGCCTTCTTTGCCCCCTCGAGGTACTCCCCGGCGACGCCGTCGACGGTCTCCAGATGCGCGACTCCGCGCACCAGCAGGCTTTTCGCCGCGGCGGGCGTATCACCGACGTCGATCGTTACCGCGACCTCCGGACGGGCCGCCAGTGCCTGCACCTTCGGTGACGTGGTCGCCGTGCAGACGACGATGCGCTCGCCGTTCCAGTAGAAGGCGATCGGGATCACCCGCGGAAGGCCGTCCGGGCCGTTGTAGGCAAGGCGGGCCAGTGTCGCGGACTCGAGCAGCTCCCTGGCGCCCGGCTGTCCCAGCTCCCGGGTGACATCCTGCCTGTCCATCACGCGTCCTTTCGCTGTGTGTGCGGTGCGGCCCTGGTGGCCGCACCTGCCCCCTGGGACGAAGCCGCCAGGCCGGTCTCGACATCCTCGGCCAGATCCTCTTCGAGAACCTCCTGACGCGGCACGGCCCGAACCATACATCCGGCTTCGCGAGCTCGGCGTCGCCGAGAAGCGCATCTACCTCGACTGGCACGCTTCTTGCTGTTATCATCACAGGCGGACAGCCGTCTGGCCTGCCACAACGGCCATGCTGGGCCGGCAGCCGCCGGGAAAGGGCCCGCGGCCCGGGTCCGGTGGGACCGGACATCAAGCTGATACGGTGCCCCGATGGCGACAGGGGCGCGGGACAGCACGGGGCACCCAGCCCGGGAGGGACGTCATCCCGGCCCGCACCGGCAGGTCAGCGAGCACGAGCCGGGTCATTCGTGGTGGCAGGTCGTCTGCCTGACCGGCGTGGACTACTTCTCCACCATCGGCTACCAGCCGGCCATCGCGTTCCTGGCCGCGGGGCTCGTCTCGCCGCTGGCCACCATCGTGCTGATCCTGGTCACCTTGTTCGGGGCGCTGCCGGTGTACCGGCGGGTGGCGGTGGAGAGCCCCTACGGCGAGGGGTCGCTGGCCATGCTCGAGCGCATCCTGTCCTGGTGGAGCGGCAAGATCCTGGTCCTGGTGCTGCTGGGCTTCGCCGCCACCGACTTCCTGATCACGATGACCCTGTCCGCGGCGGACGCCTCGACGCACCTGCTGGAGAACCCCTACGCGCCGCATTTCGTGCACGGGCACCAGTTCGCGGTCACGCTGGTGCTGCTAGCCGCGCTGGCCGCGGTGTTCCTGCGCGGGTTCGGCGAGGCCATCGGGATCGCGGTCGTGCTGGTCGGGGTGTACCTGGCGCTGAACGCCGTGGTGGTGGGCGACGCCCTGGTGCACGTGGCCACCGGCTCGGCGCACGTGACCGACTGGTGGTCGGCGCTCACCCGTGAGCACTCCAGCGCGCTGGCCGTGATCGGCGTCGCGCTGGTCGCCTTCCCCAAGCTGGCCCTGGGCCTGTCGGGATTCGAGACCGGCGTGCTGGTCATGCCTCAGGTGGCGGACGGGGAAGGCACGGCCGAGGAGCGGCTAGCCCGGCGGATCGCCGGTACCCGCCGGCTGCTGTCGGTGGCCGCCGCGATCATGGCGGTGCTGCTGCTCACCTCCAGCTTCGCCACCGCGGTGCTGATCCCGGCGCGCGAGTTCCAGCCCGGCGGCGGCGCCAACGGCCGGGCCCTGGCCTACCTGGCGCACCTGTACCTGGGCAACGGGTTCGGCACCGCCTACGACGTCAGCACCATCGCGATCTTGTGGTTCGCCGGCGCCTCGGCCATGGCCGGCCTGCTCAACCTGGTCCCCCGCTACCTGCCCCGCTACGGGATGGCGCCGGCGTGGGCGCTGGCCGCCCGCCCGCTGGTGCTGGTATTCGCCGCCGTCGCCTTCCTGGTCACCTGGGTCTTCGACGCCGACGTGGATTCCCAGGCGGGCGCGTACGCGACCGGGGTCCTGGTGCTGATCACCTCCGCCGCGTTCGCGGTGACGCTGTCCGCCCGCCGCCGCCGGGACCGGATGACGTGGGCATACGCGCTGATCACGCTGGTATTCGCGGTTACCACGGTGGCCAACAGGGTGGAGCGGCCGGACGGGCTGAAGATCGCGGGCTGCTTCATCGCCGCCGTCCTGATCGTGTCGCTGGTCTCCCGGGTGATGCGGGCCTACGAGTTGCGCGCCACCGGTATCACCTTCGACGAGACCGCGGCCGCCTTCCTGCGGGCAGCGGTGCCCGCCGGGGTCATCAACATCATCGCCAACGAACCGGACGAGCGGGACGAGCGGGAGTACCGGGCCAAATGGCAGGAGGAGCGAGAGGTCAGCCGGGTCCCGGAGGACGAGCCCGCGGTGTTCCTCGAGGTGTCGGTGGCCGACGCCTCGGAGTTCGAGGCCGACCTGGAGATCAGGGGCGAGGAGCGGTTCGGCTACCAGGTGCTGACCGTGAGCAGCGCCGCGGTGCCCAACGGCATCGCGGCGATCTGCCTGGCCATGCGGGACGAGTTCGGGCTGATCCCGCACGTCTACTTCGACTGGACCGAGGGCAGCCCGCTGATCCATTTCCTGCGCTTCATCCTGTGGGGCTCGGGCGAGGTCGCCCCGGTTACCCGCGAGATCCTGCGCCGGGCCGAACCCGACCGGTCCCGCCGCCCGCACGTGCACGTGGGCTGAGGACCGGCCGGACCCGGCCACCCCGAATTACAGCCGTGTCATTTCACTGGGCGGCGCCACGCTCGCCAGGATCGCCTGGCCGAGCTCCGCGGGCTTGGTGAACTGCGGCCAGTGGCCGGTGGGCAGGTCGATGAAGCCGACATCGCGGATCTTCGCGAGCTCCCGCATGGCCGGGTGATCCTGGGCCATCCAGTCCCGCAGCTGCGCGGTGGAGAACTCGCACGCGATCACGGTGGCGGGCACGTCGTAGCGGCGCTCGTCGGATAGCCGCTGACGGTCGCTGGCGACGTGCTCGGGCGTCGGGATGGCCCGCTCGCGGAAGGCGGCGCGCAGGTCGTCGTCGAGGTCGACCAGGTCCTCCTTGTCGAACAGCGACCAGTCCGGCAGCGGGACCTCGCCGTTCTCGACCGGGAGCTCGTCGTTGATGAGCCCGCCCTCGCCGAGCGGGAAACTATCGACGTAGACCACCCGGGCGACCCGGCCGGGCCGCGCGTCGGCCGCGGCGTAAGCGATCGCGCCGCCGCCGGAGTGCCCGACGAGCGCCACCGTGCCGCTGGCCGGGTCGACGGAGTCGATCACCTCGACCACCGCGTCGATGTGGTCACGCAAGGTGATCTGCGAGCGGTCGGCGTCCTTCGACTCCATGCCGGGCAGCGTGAGCGCCTGCACGCGGTGCCCGGCCTGCCGGAGGGCGGGGATGACCTCGTCCCAGGACGAGGCGTCGAGCCAGAAACCGGGAATCAGGATGATATCCATGGCCCGAGACTAGGCCAGGCCACCGACATTGCCGCTAGCCAGCACATGCGCTAGCCGACCCCGTTCTGGCTTACTTTGCCCGGCGTGGGTAGTTGAGGGGGCGACCATCAGGCAGCAGCTCGCGGTCCCCGATAGGAGGATCCCGTCCATGTTCCGTCGCAGTGCCCTCCCCGCCGCGGCGTCCCTCGCGGCCGTGTTGCTCGCCGTGACCGGGTGCAAGATCCAGGTCTCCGGCGCCGCCCCGGACGGCACCTCCACCGCGGGCGCGGTACAGGCGGGGACCTCGGGCGTGACCAGGTCCGGGCCCTTGATCGTCGAGCCGGGCGCGGGCTTCTCCCCCGTCTACAGCCTCATCAACGGCGCCCGGCACAGCATCGACGTGACCATGTACGAGTTCTCCGACACCACGGCCGAACATGACCTGGCGGCCGCGGCCAAGCGCGGCGTGCAGGTGCGGGTGATCCTGGACCGGCGGGCGCGGAGCGTGAACTCGGACGCGTACTCCTATTTCCGCTCCCACCGCGTCGCGGTGACCTGGTCCTCGCCGGACTACCACTACACGCACCAGAAGACCGTGACCATCGACGGGACGAAGGCCGTCATCATGACGGCGAACCTGACTAGCCGGTACTACGCGACGTCACGGGACTTCCTGGTGACAGATACCGAACGGGCCGACGTATCCGCCATCACCGCCGTGTTTAACGCCGACTTCAAGGCCAAGACCGTCCATCCCGGCGACGGGAGCGACCTGGTGTGGTCGCCCACCGACTCGCAGGACCATCTGCTCGGCCTCATCAACGGCGCGACCAGCAGCCTGCGCATCTACAGCGAGGAGATGGGTGACAGGACAATCGAGAACGCGCTCATCAGGGCGGCCAAGCGCGGCGTCGACGTCCAGGTCTGCGGGGAGAACGAGAGCGGCGAGTACGACAGCGCGTTCGCCAAGCTGGCCCGGGCCGGGATCCGGATCAGCTACTACAGCTCCTCCACCGGGTTCTACATCCACGGCAAGGTCGTCGAAGCCGACTACGGCACCGCCCACGGGAAGATCTTCATCGGCTCGGAGAACTTCTCCAATACCTCCCTCAACCAGAACCGCGAGCTCGGGCTGATCATGTCCGGTCACGCCGTCATGTCCGCGATCGCCGGCACGTTCGCGTCGGACTTCCGGAACGGCAAGCACTGGTCCTAGCGGTCACTGCCCCGTGAGACCAGTGAGCCGCCGCTGCCCGGCCCGCCGGCACATACAGCATGGCTGCCGCGTTCATGCAGCCCCAGTGACATGGCTGCGGCAGCCATGCAGTAAGACTCCGGCACGGATGGTGCCACAGCGCCGGAAGCGCCTCCTGTGCCCGCGCGCCGCCTCACGGCGCCAGCAAACCAGGCGGCACTAAGCCCAGCCACGCGAACACGTCATCCACGTGGGCGGCAGGCATGTACCACGAATCACGACAGCAACTGGAAGCTCAGGAACACCAGAGACGGACCGGGCCTGTGGCCGCCTGCCCATGGCTCAGCTCGGGCTGGCACTGGTCCTCGTCGTAGGCTGCGATCATGACCATCAACCTGGTCCGCTCCGGCAGCTTGTACACGGGCGTTCCCTATGCGTACGCCTCGGTCGCCCCGCGTGGTTCGCTGATCTTCACCGCCGGGGCGTGCCCGCTCGACGACCGGGGCGAGGTGGTCGGCGCGGGTGACGTCCGGGCTCAGGCCAGCCTGGCCGTGGCCAATCTCGCCACCGCACTGGCCGAATCCGGCGCCACGCTCGCCGACGTGCTCAAGACCACCGTGTTCGTCGCCTCGGCCGAGCGGTCCGACCTGGTCGCGGCCTGGGACGTCGTCAGCGCGGCCTTCGGCGAGCACGACGCGCCCAGCACCCTGCTCGGCGTGGCCGTGCTCGGCTACCCCGACCAGCTGGTCGAGATCGAGGCCGTGGCCGTCGCCCCGGGATAACCGCGGATCACAGGACGCTTAATCACAGGGCGCCCGATCACAGGGCGCCAAATCACAGGGCGAACGAGCAGCCGTCCCAGTAGGCCTCGACCCGGGGATGGCGCCGTCCGCGCACCCCGATCTCCAGGACGTCGGGCATCCGCCCCGCGGGAGCGCGGAACCAGACCTCCAGGCCGTCCGCGTGCGCCGGGCTGAAACCGGACAGTCCGGCCGGCGGCACGGTGGCCGCGTGCATGTACGCCGGGGTCCCCCAGCAGCACACCCGCGGATGAGCCGACCAGACCCACAGCCTCCCGCCGCGCCCTCGAACGAACTCCCCCGCCTCGGCGCTCACGTCCACCCGCACGACACCCTCCAGGTCAGCCCCAGACCTGCACTTATCCTTCCACGACCCGGTCGCGGTGTCACTGCGAGGGCGTGGCCATACCGTGCTGGTAGGCGTACCTGACGGCCTGGGCCCGGTCGCGGGCGCCCGTCTTGGCGAAGATCCGGTTGATATGTGTCTTGACCGTGGCGTTGCTGAGGAAAAGGCGGCCGGCGATCTCGGCGTTGCTCAGGCCCGATGCAAGCAGGGTGAGCACCTCAGCCTCGCGAGTGGTGAGCCCGTCGGGAAGTTTGCGCCCCGTTCCGGGACCTGATGCGGCAGCCGTGGGCTGACTGACCACCGCGGCCACCAGCCGTTCCTGGACGGCGGGATCCAGGTAGGTCTGCCCGGCGTGCACGGCGTGGATCGCGGCCTCGATCTGCTCGGCGCTGGCGTCCTTGGTCAGGTACCCCCGGGCTCCCGCCCGGAGTGCGGGTACGATCGCGTCCTCGTCGGCGTAGGTGGTCAGCACCAGCACCCGGACAGCCGGCAGCCGCTCGCGCAGGTCCGCCGTGGCGGTGATGCCGTCGGTGCCGGGCATACGCAGGTCCATCATGATCACGTCGGGCCGGTGCGCCGCGGCAAGCCGTACCGCCTCGGCCCCGTCGCTGGCCGTGCCGACGACCTCGACATCGTCGATGAGTGCCACCAGCATGCTCAGGCCGTCCCGGACGACCCGCTGGTCGTCGGCGATCAGGACCCGGATCGCCTCGGGCGTCACGCCGGCACCTCAAGCTCGACCCGCCATCCGTCGGCGGTCGGTCCGGCCCGGGCCGCGCCATCGGCCCGGGCGGCTCGCTCGCGCATCGCCGTCAGCCCGTGGCCGCCGCCCGCGTCCGCGAGGATCGTGGTCTGCGGCCCGCTGACGTGGTCTTCGATGGTGACTACCGTCCGGTCTGCCCGATAGGTCACGGTGACCGCCGTGACGGCGCCGGGCGCGTAGCGGGCGATGTTGGTCAGCGCCTCCTGTACACCGCGGAACAGGGCCAGGCTGGCCTCGGCCGGCAGGGGTCGGCTTTCCCCGTCGACTCGAATGGTAGCGTCGGCGGCGGTGTCGCGGCGGAAATCATCGATCAGGGACGCCAGGTGGTCCACGGTGGGGAGCCGCTCGCCGCGCAAGGCGCCGACCGCCTGCCGCGCGTCGGCCAGCCCGGATTTGGTCAGCTCGGCCGAACGCTCGATCGCGGCCCGCAGACCCTCGCTGACCGCTTCCCTGGCGGCGAGCTTGCGGGCGCCCTGAAGCTGGATCGCCAGGCCGGACAGCGAGTGCGCGAGAACGTCGTGCAACTCCCCCGCGATCCGGCTCCGCTCCGCCAGCGCGGCCGCCGCGGCCTCGCCTTCACGTGCGTCCTGGAGCTGAGCCAGCAGCAGTTCGGTGTGATCCTGGCTCGCCCGGCCGCGCCGGATGAACTGGCCGGTCACCGCCAGCAGCAGGCACAGCAGCGTGGCGGCGATGGCCGACTGGGCGGCCGGATGGGCGGTCAGGCCGACCGCCGTGGCGAGCCCGATGGTGATCGCACCGGCGACAGCCACGGCCGGGGCCGGCGGCAGCCTGACCGCCGCGATCCAGACCCCCATGCTCGCCGCTATCTCGACCGGTCCGTTCGGTTGCAGGACGGCCAGCGTCACGCCGCAGCCGCCGATCAGCAGGCTCGCGGCGGCCTGTGCCGACGGGCCGCGGCGGGCCCAGCCGACGCTGATCGCGGTCGCGACAGCCGCGGCGTACACCGCGAGCGCGACGAGCACCGCCAGGCCGGTGCCGCGCAGGCTGGGCGCGGGATGGGTCTGGGCGCTGACCGTCACCACCACCGCGATGAACAGCACACCCAGCGGCCGCAGCGCCTGCCGCTGGGCATCACGTCGCTCGCGGGCGCGAGATCGCGCCTCGGCCACCCGGGCAGATCCGGGCTCGTCCTGCGCGGCGTCGTGCGTCAGGCCCGCCGCGACCGGCCGTGCCTGCATGGACCCAGTGTGGCCCTCAGCGAGCGGTGACGCCAGATCACGCACGGATGCCTGCCGGGATGCGGATGAGGATGGCGTTGATCACGTACATGTTGATGTTCATGATGTGAGCATGGCTCCGGGCATCCCCGCGTAGCGTCGGCCCGTGGATGGGAGTCCGGGTTGACGTGCACCTCAACCCGCGGGTTGACCTGTCTACGGCTGGCGCCGGGGCCGCCGGGTGGCGTGCCTGATGCCCTGCCGCCTGATCCGGTCGATCTCCTCGTCGGCCGCCTCGCGCCCGGCCCGCATGAACGCCAGCACCGCCGCCAGGTCGGCCGGGCTGAGCTGGTCCAGGTAGCGGCCTATCCTCTCGCCCATCGGGGCGAAATGAGCCGCCAGCCGGGCCAGCCCGCCCGGGTCGGCGACGATCGTGATGCGGCGCCGGTCGGCCGGATCGGCGGCGCGGGTGACGTACCCGGCGCCCTCGAGGCGGTCGAGCACCTTGGTCATCGCGCCGCTGGTCAGGCCCAGCCGGGCGGCTAGGTCTCCGGGTGCCGAGGGGCCGTCGGCCAGCAGGCCCATGCACTGCACGTCGGCCAGGGGCATCGCGAGCTGGTGGGCGATGGCGATGTTCAGCCGTACCGCCGAGGCGCCCTGCCGGGGTGACTCGGCGGCCAGCTCAGCCAGCAGGCCGGCGCGGCTGGGCTGCTCGGACACGGCCCGCCCCCTCGCCTCTGATATCTCTTTCCGAAGAAGTTACTTCCATCAGGAGTGTACGGCAGGCAGGTCAGGCGCCGAGTGCGGCCCGCGGCAGTACCCTCAGCGCGGTCGCAGCAGGCGGCCGAGCGCCGCGGCGAGGCCGGGGCCGGCCCGCTCGCCGATCCAGGCCACGTAGCCGTCGGGCCGGGCCAGCGCGGCCGCGCCATCCGGCAGCGCGAACCGGGACCAGGCACCCTCCGGATCGCCGAGGTCGGTGCCCACGCGGTAGGCGTCGATCCGGGACCCGGTCGCGGCCCGCGCCTGGTCCGCGGCGTCCAGCCAGCCCGCGTCCCGCGGGCCGGCGAACAAGACGAAGCCGCCGGTGAACAGGTCGTGGCTGCTGACGGAGGAGTTCTCCCTGGTCAGCCAGGCATGCGGCATCCTCGCGCCCGGTTCGGGCCGGTCCGCGACCGGCGGCCCGAACGGAGCGCGGGGTACCTCGCCCGCGATGGCGTCCGACGCGTAGCGCTGGCCGAGGGTGAGTACCAGGTCGTCGATGTCGTCGTCCAGGCCGCCGCCGAAGCGCGCCGCCTGCCGCCGGACGGTGAGATCGGCCAGGGCCAGCGCGACCGGCCGGCGCTCGGCCTCGTAGCTGTCGAGCAGCGCGTCGCCGGCCAGGCCCGCGTGCACGACGCCGAGCTTCCAGGCCAGGTTGTTCGCGTCCTGGACCGCGGAGTTGGCGCCCATCGCGTCGGCCGGCGGCCAGACGTGCGCGGCGTCGCCGGCCAGGAACACCCGGCCGCTGCGGTAGGCGTCGGCCACGCCGACCGCCTGTTCCCAGGCGGCCACGCTGACCACCGTCATCGCGATGTCGTTCCGGCCGAGCGCGGCGCGGGCGATCTGGACACAGCGCTCGCCGGTGAAGTCGGTGACCGAGGTGGTCCGCGGGTCGTAGGTGACGCTGACCGCCCAGCGGCCCGGAGTGGCCGTGGTGACGAACGAGGCGAACCCGAGCTGCTCGTTGAGCACGATCCAGAACAGGGCGCGCTTGGTGATGACGTCGCCGAGATCGGCGTCGATGACGATGCTCACCCAGTGCTGGGTCACGCCCGGGCCGGTGCGGTTGATGCTGGCCAGGCCGCGCAGCGGGCTGGCGTGGCCGTCGGCCGCGATCAGGTAGTCGGCCCGCACTGCCGACCGCCGCCCGGTGGCGGTATCGGCGAGCACGGCGCTTACCCCGTCGGGCTCGATGCTGACGTCGGTTACCTCGGTGTCCAGGCGCAGGTCCGCGCCCCGCTCGCCGGCCGCGGCGCGCAGCAGCGGCTCGACGGTGTTCTGGTCGGCCATGCAGAACGCCGCCGGGCTGGCCAGGGCCGCCGCCGGATCGGGTTCCGGGTCGAACAGCCACTCCCACTCCCCCGACAGGGTCTGGCAGCGGGCCACGCCGGAGTCGGCGGCGAACGGGCGGGCCGCCTCGAGCAGCGCGGGCTCCAGGCCGAGGGGCCGGTACAGCTCCATCGTCCGCTGGTTGATCCCGCGCGCCCGCCCCTGCACGGAGGCGGCCGGGTGCCGGTCGGCCAGGACCGACGGGACGCCGTGCGCCGACAGGAACACCGAGGCCGCCAGGCCCGCGTATCCCCCGCCGACGATCAGCACGGTGGTATGGCTCTGATGATCAGGCATGTTCCCCGTCTCGCTTAGCGTCTTAAAAATGTATCTTCTTCAAGAAGCTATCGTCAGCCTAGGATGGCGCGACGAACGGTGTCAAAGGAATTCGGGCCGGGCCGGAACTCAGGCGGGAAGCGGCGCGGGATCGCGGGGAATCGAGCCGGACGGCGGGAGCACGGGCACGGGGGCCGGCACGGTGTCCGGGTAGAGCAGCCCGGTGCCGGTGTTGAGCACGACGACCTCGTCCGTTTCGGCCAGCCAGCCGGACTCGCGCAGCTGCCGGACGGCGGTGACGCAGGCGGCGCCCTCCGGGCAGATGAAGCTGCCCTCCAGCCGGGCCACCGCGCGCTGGTCGGCGAGCAGCGCCTCGTCCGTCACGGCCACGGCCGTCCCGCCGGTGGCGTAGAGCGCCTCCAGGATGAGGAAATCGCCCAGCGCGTTCGGCACCGTGATGCCGAACGCCACCGTCTTCGCGTCCGGCCATGGCTCGCTCGCCGTGGCGCCGGCCTCGAACGCCCGGACGATCGGCGCGCAGCCGGCCGCCTGGACCGCGACCAGCCGCGGCAGGTCGCCGGACACCCAGCCGAGCTCGAGCAGCTCGCGCAGGGCCTTGTAGATGCCGATGATGCCCACGCCCCCGCCGGTGGGGTAGACGATCACGCCGGGCAGCCGCCAGCCGAGCTGCTCGGCGATCTCCAGGCCCATGGTCTTCTTGCCCTCGATCCGGTACGGCTCGCGCAGCGTCGAGGTGTCCTGATAGCCCGGCCGCCGGGCCACGGCGGCCGCGACCAGCTTCGCGGCGTCCCCGATCAGGCCGTCGACCAGGTACAGCTCGGCTCCGGCGGCCGCGCACTCGGCCCGGGTGATCGCCGGGGCGGCCGCGGGCATCACGACCAGGCTCCGCATCCCGGCCCGGGCCGCGTACACCGACCAGGCCGCCCCGGCGTTGCCGTTGGTCGGCATGGCGATCGAACCGACCCCGAGCTCGGCGGCCCGGGAGACGCCCACCGCGGCGCCGCGCGCCTTGAACGTGCCGGTCGGGATCAGGCCCTCGTCCTTCATCAGCAGGTTCGGCACGCCGAGCGCCCGGCCCAGCCGGGGCAGCGCGATCAGCGGCGTCATCCCCTCGCCGAGGCTCACCACCCGGCCGGGCGCGCGGACCGGCAGCAGCTCGTGGTAGCGCCACAGGTCCGGCGGCCGGCCCGCGATGTCGTCCGGGGATACCCCGGCCCGGTCCAGGTCGTACCGGGCCAGCAGCGGGGATCCGCAGGTGCAGGTGCCCTGCACCAGGTCGGCGTCGTGGCGGGCGCCACAGCGCGGGCACTCGAGGTGGGACAGGGCGGAGTACGTCACTGCCCCTCGGCGAAGGCGATCAGCTCGTCAGGGGACCAGGTCAATTGGCCCGAACGGAGCTCGGTTACCGTCTCGGTCACCCATCGGGCCTCGGCGGCGAGAACGGCCCGCTGGTACTCGTTCTCCAGCATCGCGATCCTGGGCAGCCCGTGGCCGGCTTCGGCGGCCGTGTTCGCGTCCAGCGCGGCCAGCATCGCGGCCAGCCGCTGGGCGCGCCGCTCCAGCACCTCGATGAGCTCGGCGGGCTCCAGCATGAGCACGTGGGACAGGGCCGCGGGGAACTCCGGGTACTCCTGCCGGGGCTCGGCCAGCATCTCCTCCAGCCAGCGCCGCGCCATCTGCCGCCCGGCCTCGGTGACCTCGTACACCGTCCGCTCCGGGTAGCGCGGATCGCGGCCGGTCTCGCGCACGGCGATCAGGCCCGCGGCGAGCAGCCGCTCGATGGTCCGGTACAGGCTGGTGCGCTGCTCGACGTTGACGACCTGATCCTTCCCCCACTGCTTGATCAGCCGCTGGATGCCGTAGGGGTGCAGCGGCTGGTAGTGCAGCAGGGCCAGCACGGTCAGGGCGAGCGGCGAGCTGCGCACCGCCGCGGGTGGATGAGCCATGCCCCGATACTACTCCCAGCGATTCTAGTTGACTTGCAACTAGTAGCTATGTAACTATCGATGGCGAAGGCACTAACAAAGAAGGAGCCCACCGACATGAACAGCATGATGACCTCCCAGTCCGCGACCGCTCAGGCCGCCGAGCGCCTGCACGTCGACCACGGCGTCACCAAGCGCCTGGGCCGCTGGACCAGCGCGAGCCAGTTCGACGTCCGCGTCCGTTTCGGCGTCCTGGTCCTCGACCTCCGCTCGCCGGAAATTACCGGAGACGTCGAGGTCCGCCTCGGCCTGCACCGGTCCACGGTCAAGCTCCTGCTCGCCGAGGGCGACCAGGTGGATTACCGGGACCTCGACTGGACCGGCCGCGGCCGGGTCAAGGACGACCAGCGGCCCGCCGAGCCCGTCGGCCGCCGGGTCCGCCTGTCCGGGCGCGCGGAGAACAGCGAGGTCCGGGTGCACCGCGGTGGCATGGCCGCCCTGTCGGCCATGTTCTCCCGCGCGTTCGTCCAGGACCTGCGGCAGGCCCGCAAGAACGGCAGCTACCCGACCGTGGACGACCCCACGCGGGCAGCTCGCTAGCAGCGCGCCCGGCGAGGCCTGACCCCAGCCGTGCCTCGCCGGGCGCGGCACGCCGGAGCGTAGTCTCGGAGCATGCTAGGAACCGTGGCCGTTGTGCGCCGGTACCCGGTCAAGTCCATGCTGGGCGAGGACCTGGCCGAGGCCGACGTGAGCCGCAGCGGGCTGGCCAGGGACCGGCGCCTGGCCGTGGTCAGCCGGCGGACCGGCAAGGTGGCGAGCGCGAAGTACCCGCGGCTGTGGCGGGACATGCTCACCCTGTCCGCCGAGGCCCTGGACGACGCCTCCGCCCGGATCACCCTGCCCGGCGGGAAGACGGTATCCAGCACCGATCCCGGTGTCGACGAGGTCCTGTCCGCCGTGCTCGACCAGCCCGTCACGCTGACCGGCACCCCGCCGCCCGGCGCCACGCTGGACCGCGCGGTGCCCGAAGCCGTGCTCCGCGACGGGATAAAGGCCGAGGTGCCGGCCACGCTGATCGAGATCGGCGCGGCCACCCCGCCGGGCACCTTCGTCGACTTCGCGCCGCTGCACCTGATCACCACCGCGACGCTGGACCGCATCGCCGAGCTCAACCCGTACCGGCGCGCCCGCCGGGAGCGCTACCGGCCGAACGTGGTCATCCGCACCGGCGCCGGCGGCTTCACCGAGAACGACTGGCTCGGCCGGCGCCTGCGGGTCGGCGACGACCTCGTGCTGCGGGTGATCGCCAGGACCCCCCGCTGCGCCGTCCCCACCCTGGCCCACGGCGACCTGCCCCGCGACACCGAGGCCCTCCGCGTCGTCGCCCGGCACAACCGGGTCAGCCCGATGCCCGACCTCGATCCCGAGCCGTGCGCCGGCGTCTACGCCGAGGTGCTGAACCCCGGCCGGATCCGGGCCGGCGACCAGGTCCGCCTCGTCCCGTAGTCCGGCCCTAGCTGTGCAGCTCGGCCCAGACAACCTTGCCGGGCCAGCCGGGGACGGTCTGCCAGCTCCAGCGGTCGCACTGCGCCGCGACGAGCATCAGGCCGCGCCCGCTCTCGTCGTCGGGCCCGGGGTGCGCGGCGGCCGGCGCGCCGGGGATGACGTCCCATACCTCGACCAGCAGCTTGAAGTGGTCGCTGGCCAGCCTCAGGACGACGACCGGCATCCCGGCCCCGTCGTACCGCGGGCGGCCGTCCGGGGTGGTCGAGGCCCGGACGGCGTTGGTGACCAGTTCGCTGACGATGAGTTCGGCCGCCTCGGCCAGGTCGTCCAGGCCCCATTCGTGCAGCACGGCACGGGCGTGCAGCCGTGCGCACGGGGTCGCGCCGGGCAGGGCCCCCAGCGGCAGGGACGTCGACAACGGCCAGGACGCCGACATACCGGTCGGGTCCGTGATGGGGTCCGCCCAGGTCACGACGCCGCCCTCGCCCATGGTCCGGGGTGCCCCCCTTTCACCTTCCAGTGTGCCTGCTCGCTGTCTTGCGGGGTGAGAGATTCGTTGGTTACGTCGCTCTTACGATTGCCACAATGGCGATATCCAGGCAAAACGACACGCCGATGAGCGCGGAAATACCCAGATCCACGCGACATCAGCCGCGGAAGCGGCGGTGCAGCTCACGGACCTGCCCGGCCAGTTCCGGCACCGGGCCCTGCACCGTCAGGCCGGGAGCGACGTCGCGGACCGCCAGCGCGCGCACCGGGGAGGACGGCGGCACGCCCAGCTCGGCCAGCCACGCCGTCAGCTGCTCCGACGAGCTCACGTACACGATGCGGCCGAGCCCGACCCAGGCGTGCGCGGCCGCGCACATCGGGCAGTGCTCCCCCGAAGTGAACACGGTGGCGCCGGCCCGGTCGGCCGCGGTCATGTTGGCCGCGGCCCAGCGGGCGAGCTCGAATTCCGGGTGCCTGGTCGCGTCGCCCATGGTGTTCTCGCGGTTGCGGTCCTCGGCCAGGACCCGGCCGTCGGCCGCGACGAGTACCGAGCCGAACGGGTGGTCCCCGGCGTCCACGGCCTCGGCCGCCAGCTCCACGCAGCGGCGCAGGTGCGGCAGGTCTTCCGGGGCGATCCCGCCGGGGTTGCCGTCAGCGTGCGAAGGATGCGTCACCCTCAGCTCCGTTCGGTATCGATATCGTGTGATCGCGTGCGCTCGGCTACGGTCGCCAGCGTCCGCCACGCCGTTTCCGGCTGGGCCGTCTCCCGGGGGTCGCCGTTGAACGGGTCGAGCACCACGGTGTCCGCGCCGAGCGCGCTCAGCTGGCCGAGGTCCGCGATGATCTGGTCAATGGTCCCGTGGCCGGCCAGCCGGCCGCCGTCGGTGACCGGCGCCTCGGTCAGCCGCAGCGCGATCCGCGGCATCAGTGCGGGCCCCGGCCGGCCCTGCTCGGCGGCGCAGGCCGTCAGCCGCCCGGCCGCCTCGCCCATCCAGCC
>WNGJ01001720.1_pt1 | contig 21657 bp, 23 predicted proteins | sample 5400611 | NCBI WGS metagenome assembly WNGJ01 (sample SAMN13153375, study PRJNA577476) | soil metagenome | isolation source: 40 cm soil or saprolite under Garry oak tree replicate 1 | place: USA:California | collected 2016-06-15
CCGCGATCGCGTCGAGGAGGAACTTGTCGTGGCTCGCCAGGAGGACGGCCGCGTCGATCTCCTGGAGGAACGCCTCGATCGTCTCGATCGTGTCGACGTCCATGTGGTTCGTCGGCTCGTCGAGCAGGAGGACGTCCTTCTCCTTCGCGTTCGCGAGGGCGCGCGCGGTGAGGACCTTGGACTTCTCGCCGCCGGAGAGGGAGCCGAACCGCTGGTCGAGGAGCTCCTCGCCGACGCCCAGGTCGTTCAGGATCGGGTCGTTGACGATCACGCTCTGGCTGCGGGCGGACCCCAGGGCGACTTGGAGGGCTTCGTACCGGGCCATGCGTGCGCTCGCGTCCGCGGCGTCCCAGGCGTCCGGGCGGGCCATCCACGCCTCGAGGGCTGCGAGTTCGGCCTCGATCCGCTGCGCTTCCGGGCTCGGGGCGGAGAGGACGTCCCGCACGACGGTCTCCGGCGGGACGTTCGGGACCTGGGGGAGGTAGCCGTACCGGAGGCCGGGCTTGAGCACGAGGTCTCCCACGTCGGGCGTGGTCTCGCCCGCGAGGAGCCGGAACAGGGTGCTCTTCCCCGAGCCGTTCGGGCCGACGAGGGCGACCTTGTCGCCTGCGTGGAGGAGGAAGTCGGCATGCTCGAGGACGAGGGTGGCGCCCCAGGATTTCCGGAGGTCTCGGCCCGCGATGATCGGCTCCATGTCCCCGGGGCTAGTCCCTGGTCCCCGATGAGCCTTCGCTCGGGGCTGTAGATGGCGCTCGCGGTGTGTAGCGATTCATATGGATTCACAGCTGGCTCAGGCCGCCCAAGACCAGACAATCGGCTTAGGAGGGGCATTTCGGTGAGTGATCCCCTGACCGGACAAACGAGGCCAATCATTATGAAACGAGCAAGCCTCAGCCAACCATGCCTAACACGAATTCTTTGGAAGATCTGTTCGGCTATCACTTCCAGGATCCCGGACTACTCAGTAAAGCGATGATTCACGGATCGGCGCGAGACACCAAGGGCATCGGCCAAGACGAGATTGTGTACGCCCAACGCCTATCTTGGCTCGGCGATTCCGTCTTGGATCTCATCATTTCGCACGAACTATACTCCCGGTTCCCAAAGCTGAGCAAAGAAGATCTCAATGATTACCATATTCAGCTTACGAATAACGATGCGCTGGGGCGCTTAGCCCAGGAGCTCGGACTGAGGCCCGCGATGGTCATTGGTAAGAGCCTCCAACAAGATCGGAAGGGGCCGGACCACGTCATGCTCGCAGGTGCGCTTGAGGCGGTCCTGGGTGCGATCTACTTGGACGGTGGAATCCAGAGTGCACAGAAGGCGGTTCGGAGGATCTTGTCGGCGAACTTCCGAAAGCTGCCTGCCAGGCCGAGTATTTGAGGCCTGGAAGCGAGCATTGATACACCGCTTGCTCGTTCCATCGGCTCAGCTATGGAGGGCCCACGCCTCAAAGCTTTGCGACCGGCCTTGGACCGATTTAGGACAGCATGGCCCAAGTATCCGAAAGACTTCATGGGACTAATTCTGATCGCATGGGTGATTCCCGCCCTCTACGCCCTGGCGAACACATTCTTCATCGGCCGGATGGAGATGGAGGCGATCGCCATCTCGGAGCAGTACGAGACCGTCGGCGTCACCCTTGAAGTCCTCCTGGAGATGTTCCCGCTCGCCGTCCTCGCTCTCGTTGCCAGGGACCTGACGCAACCGGACAAGGTCATTCGGGTCGTGCGATCCGCGGTTCTCATACAATTGGCCATTACCTTCGCGTTCATGTCGGTCATCCTGGCCGGGGTAGGCTACTTCGTGGCGGCGATCAACACGCCGCCGGAGATTCGGCTGCGCACTGAGGCCTTTCTGGCCACGAAGTCTCTGGCAATCCCGTTTGAGGCGCTGGGCCTGCTGTTCATCATTTCTATAAAGGCGATGCGAAAGGGAGCCCTCGCGGTCGGGATTGCAGCGTTCGGCGTGGCCATGAACTTCGTCCTCGATGTCTTCCTGATTTCGAACTTTTGGTTCTCCTTTAGACTCGGCCTAATGGGGTCCGCGTGGGGGTATGTCGCAACGAAAGTAGCTGTTTGCATCGTTGGGGCCGGAGGCTTCTATGCGACCGTCAGGGCCCGACCGGAGGCAAAGCTCGACCGGGAGGAGACGAGGGCAATTTTTCGGATTGGTAAGTACACCGGCCTCGAATCAGCAGTAAGAAACGCGGGCTACATCCTGGGCGTGCTAATTGTGCTGAACACCCTCGGTGCCGCCGAGTACGGCGGGTATGGCGTTGCGATGGCCATCATGTGGCTCATCTTTCTGATCCCCGTTCTCGCTCTGGGTGAGGCCACAAACGTCGCAATCGGGAATGAATACGGAAAACGCAGTCTCCAAGGAATCAAGGATGTGCAGTTTGTCTCGCTCGTTCTGGCGGGAGGCTACATGATGGTCGTCATGCTCTTGGGTACATTCGTCTGGGAGCCTCTGTCTTGGTTCTTCAACACGAACCCAACCATTGTCGCATACTCCACTGCGACGTTCCGCTTTCTGGCGGTCCCATACATATTCTTCTCCATAGGGAACGTGCTTCGATCGCTTTTCATCGGTACCGGCAAGACATTTTACTTCCTCATCCCATCCACCGCCGTCAATCTTGGGCTGTACATCCCCTTAGGGATTCTTGTGAAAGCGGGCGCGTTCGCGCCGACGTTCGAGCAACTGATGCTAATCTCCATAGCGGTATTCTCTTCCGATCTGTTGATCGTAAGCACGCTCGTCCGGCGCCAGTATCGGGAGTTGAGAGACGAGCTCGCGTCCGTGTCACCGAAAGTCGACGGTCTGCCGATTGAAACCACTCCTATCTAGGCAGGCGCTATCGGCCCGCGGTAACAATCCATACATAGTGCTCCACGAGTGCTCCCTTTGGAAGAAGGGGACGAAAGTATGTTCCTTCATGAGTCAAATGAGCATTTGCTGTCCCGAGGACGGCCATGAATCAGAAAGACAGAGAGACTGTGCGGGAAGAGTACTACCGATTGGAAGAACAATTCCTCGGACTAACACAATACATTCCACTCGTGGCGGATGTCGAAGAAACAAGGTACCGAATTGCCTCTCCGCGAGCTGCGGAGTTCGGTATCGACTGCGGCACATGGATAGACACACTCATGAGGGAACTAGTGTTCGACGACCGATGCAACTCTGCGCCCGCGGTCGAGAACCTGAGGCAAGCGATAACTGGCGACGGAAGGGTTCAGATTAACTCGCTTCGTGATATCTTGGAGCCGCAATTCCGCTTTTCGGCAGCCGCTTTTCAGTTGCGCGGCTTCGCAGAGTCGTCAGTGATGCCTTTCCGAGCTTGGGCAGACGGACGGCCCTTGGACTGGTACCAGGTTTATTCCGCCCAGAAACACAACCGCTTGAAGCTGGCCCAGGAATTCACCATGGGTCATGCATTACATTCGTTCGCAGGACTGACGGCCCTCGTTCCGCTGCTTCGACAAGTAGGCGAGATGTACCAACCTCGCGGTTCCAGAGTGTTTGATCAAGTTCTCATCTAGACTGAGGAACGCCCCTCTTCTGGACGACAGCATCACACTGCGACAGTCCCAGGCCCGAGGCAAATGCACGGAGTTACCATCACGATTTGCGATCCAAGGTGGGGGGACCGAAGCTCGCCTTGATCTAACGATTCTTCTCGAGCCATCGTTTCCCTTCTTTCGCCAGCCCCGGATTCTCGCTACGGAGGCCCTCACTCTCAATTCGCGCGACTTTGGCGAATTCTTCCCAGCTACAAGAATGCAGAGAACTCAACGACTTCGGTTCCATGCCTCGGTTCCTCATCCATTCCATTAATCGCAATCCATGTAGACGGCAGCCGAAATAGGTGAAGGCGGCCTCATCATAGCTGAATAGGTGGCTCTCCATGTCGAGTGCAGCCTCGTTCTCAGCCGCATCGTACTCGAATTCATGCTTGGCAAGGCGATACACACTGTTAACGAGTCGCGAGACCCGCAGCATCTCGACTCCGTTAGCGTCCGCAAAATCGTCCAGGGTTGAGAGACGATGAATGACCGTGCCCATGGGTACCTCACTCTCTTTGCCCCCGCGGAGGTTCCGATGGATCCGCTTGAGGATGCTCTCGACATGACCGCAGCTGTTGTCAACAAGATATCTGGTGTCTGCAGCGATGAAGAAGCGCAAGAAGATTGCTGAGCAGTATTGGATGGGTCTGAAGATGTCTCGATCTTGATGATGATAGGCGCCGGTGACCCAAGGATTCGTATGGGTCGCAGAGTGCATCAATCTGTTGACGTTATGGACTCCGACTCCACCGATTTGAGTTTCAAGAAGGTAGAGGCGCCTCGTCCATTTGTCGAGATTTTCGGAGGAGAAAACGAAGTTTGAGACTTGAGTCGCAACCCGACTCGGCTTGAGAGTGGACTCGTATAGCTTTTGAGCTTCCTGCCTGATCTTGTCTACCTCCCAAACGTCATTTCTCCACGGAAGTATCATGTTTCACCTTTTCAACTGCATGGGAGGTGAATCAAGAGCCCTCGGTCGTCGACAATCGTGTTGGCTTCGTCATGTATGTCGCCTATCAGCGCTTGCGCCGAAAGCCAACAGTGACAGAACTCCGGTCGGAGACGTCGAGGTTCGCGAGGCGGAGTTCGCTTTTCAACCGGAACAACGCAGGGCGACGACGAAGACATCATCGAAATGTTTCGAAGGACGTTCAGAGCGTAACCTACAGGGGGATTCTCGTGCGACGAAAGAAAACCCTGAGTTGCCGAGGGACATCGTCGTGTGACGATCGCATCAGATTGCGACGGGGACGGCGCTAGTTAGACTCGTCTTGGGATTTCCGATCCTGCGGCACAGGTTTATCGACTGGGCCAAGCGTATGAGGTAAGCTGTGCACCACGTTGGAATCCTGGCCTATGGTTCCGTGATCGAGGATCCGGGCATCGAAATCGGACCCGTCGTTGGGCGACGAATTACTGGGGTCATGACCCCTTTCCGGGTCGAATTCGCAAGGAAAAGCAAGACACGTGGCGGCGCTCCCACGTTGGTCCCGGTTGCCACGGCAGGTAGCCAAGTCACCGCCACTATCCTCGTACTCAAAGACGAAGTCGACGAGCCGACAGCCGCCGACATGCTCTGGCGTCGTGAAACCGGGCTTGTTCGGACCAATCGTCGCTATTCCAGACCACAGAGTCCTGGACCAGACGATGTGCTCGTTGAGATCCTCGATAATTTCCGCCGAATTCGCGTTGTCCTGTACGCCAAGATCTCCCCCAACCTTGTGGATCCCAAACCCGAAATTCTGGCCGAGCTGGCCATAGCCAGTGCGAATGGTCCTCCGGGCGATGAAGGAAGGGATGGAATTAGCTACCTACTGTCTGTGCAACGCGCAGGGATTGTAACCCCTCTCCTGGAGAAGTACGAGAAAGAAGTCCTGCGGAGGGCGGGCGCAGACAGCCTCGAGGAGGCACGCCAGAGTTCCCGTCGAGTCCCGCACTGAATGTGTTTCGTCCAGAAAGAGGACCTAGTGAACGATATCGACAGAATGAATCGCTCCTTGCCCTAACCAGGGGAGCCATGAAGAATATGAGTGGAGACCGCAATCTCAGCACTGATGACAATCCAGGAGTCGGACATCAAGAGGATCCTCTACGACCTAGCAAGGTTCATACTCACCAACGTCACAGACCTTGTCGACTTCGACCAGCTCGAGGACCTTCCATCCGGAATGAAGCGGCAGCTGAAACTCGAGGCAAAGGGATCGATCCGGTACGCAGAATTGATGCTCCAGGCCCTTGATCGGGAGAGGGTTTCTCTTGACGATCTTGTTCGTTTGTCGAAGCAGTCTGTTCGACAGGTGAAAGAGGAGGCCTCGTCCTCACACGAGCATCTCGGGGCCTTTCGCGCCTTCGGGAACGTGCTTGTATTCGTCAAGGGTGCCAAAGACGCACTCTCTCACGCGATCCTTCGAGCCTACTCGAAGATCTAGCAGCTACTTGCAGGATCTCGTCGCCTTCTGGCGGCCGGCACCTCGCGTCTGCTTGATTCGAATATCGACCAAGCACGGCATTAGCACCCGGCCTCGCCCGAATCAGCGTTATCGTTGACATGACAATCGCGTCATATCATGACCGGGGGCCCAGCGCCGCCAGCGACCGAGACAAGTTTCCTCTGATTTCGTCATCGAGTGCCCGGCGGTTAGATAAGAACGAACTCTCATTGGGAACACTCGTACTTGGGGTCTCGCGAGTTCGACCGATTCCGTTCGGCAATCGAGCCATTCGTCCGCGACTGGCAGTCTGTGGAGACTAGAATGGTGGCGGCCAGATGGGACGACCAATGGGTGGGTACCGGCCTAACAGCCATTCTCCGACATGAAAGCCCACGGGAAATCCCTCGAATTTCGTTGCCGGTTGTCCGCGATCTCTTGGTTCGTCAGGACATCCTACCCATGAGCCGTTTGGATGGCCTAATCAACGAAATCGCCGAAGGACTTGTAAACGTCGGTAATGACAAAGCAATCTGGAAACGGTGGGATCCGCAGGCTGGCTTTACCGTTCCGTTCTATTTCAGCTTCAGCAACAGGTACCGGGAGGTCACGAATCGGTTGCTTGGTTCAGCGTTTCCAACCTTCTCTCTTCAGGGAATCGAATCGAACTTGATGAACACCGTGTTTGGTGACGGGCGGGGGGAACGCCATAACGCTGAGCTCGGGAGTCTTGATGAACCCTGGGATGGACTGGCCGAACTCCGGTTCGGTTTTCTCGGTGATGATCCGAGACATTACCCGACCATGGGGGACGAGCCATATTCAGGATCCTGGGATTCCTCCTTTGTTGTGGTCGCGGCACCAATCTGCGTGCATCTGTCGCCAGAATCGAGCCTCACAACGAATAGCCTGAGATTGGTGGCAAAGGCGAGCCCAAGCCTTGACGGATCCGAGATATCTTTTGGCGCTGTAGTTGACTATCCGACGGGTCCGACCAAAAGGCATTCCGGCAAGCCCCGGTCAAAATCCGTGGATGAAGCGAACTTGGAATGGACTCTCAAACTAGAGGGTGGCCCTAGGCCGACTCGTGCTCGGGCATTCCTTCGCTATCGAGGGCAACTCTTGGATCGAATGCAACTCTGGGGACCGGGAATAGGGCTCACCCGAACCAGGCTCGCCGCCCATGCTCTTTACGACCCAGACTTCGCCAAGATTGAGAAAATGCTCAACGGGACGGAGAACGAACGGCGCTTCGAAGAAGGCGTGGCGTGGCTCTTCCACTTCCTGGGATTCTCTGTGATTCACTACGGATTGGATGGTTGGGATTCACCGGATCTCCTCGCCTTTTGGAGTTCGCCCTCACGAGCCATCATTGTCGAGTGCACGTTAAAAGAAATCAACCTGAAATTCAAACTGTCAAAGTTAAAGGCTCGACAGGCAGGGCTTCAGAGTCAAACGGGGATTCGGTTTCATCCGGTCCTCGTGACTGCGTTCCCGTCTTCAGGAATCTCGCGCACTGAGATGGAGGATTCGGCCAAGGACGAAATTGCAGTCGTTTGTATGCCGGAAGTGTTTGGGGAACTGATTGACTTGGCCGAAGCCGGAACGGAAGTCCATGAGGTACTGGAATACCTACGAAACAAGATCCCTGCGTCGACCGGGATGGAGGGCCTGAGTTGGATGTGAGCCTCCTAGATCGTCAGACGATGCGAGGCGTCCGGGAATTGGCGGCTTCATCGGCCGCGGTCCTCGACTCTTCTCATCCGGTAGCGTGGCGATAGCGCCATATCGACACCCGAGGTCTGTCGAAGGCGCTTTCACGGTTCGTAGGTCGAGTGGAACTGCGTATTGCGTTGTCGCTCGGCGGCTAGCAGCCTTGAAGGGCTGAAATGTGATTGCTTCCACAACAGGGTGAATCCCTTGACGGGCAGCAATCATGGAAAGAACCGCGGACTGCAAGCGTGGCTGAGCCGTCTAGGAATCTCATTGGTCCCAGTGTTCATAGTGTTTGTCCGGATTCTGGGCGGCTATGACGTCCTTGGTACCATTGCGACGGCGGTCGGCACCTACGCCTATCTCGGTGTGGTAGTTCAGTCAGAAAACCTGAGGTTCGACTTCGTGGACAGGGAGGAGGCTGTGGAGCCGAGTGATGTGGTCTTCATCGAAATCCTAAGATTGCTGGTGGCATTGCTGCTGTGGATTGGGCTGTTCATGATAGCGGGGTGGTTCAGAGACCCGGTGTTGCTTTCGGTCGTCGCGCCAGTCGCTATCGCATTTTCTGCTCTAATTCTACGAGGAAACTATACGCGTTATGGCATCGGCTACGCCGCCCAACTTCAGGAGATTGAAGAAAAGCGACAGGCCCGGATTGAGGCAAGACCTGATGATGTAAATCTTGGGGGGAAGAAAATTGATCTCTGAGGATCGAGCCGGTTGGATCCGTTTCCCGGTTCTCCCCGTCATGCAGCCTATCGGGAGCTACTATGTGGGCGTCGTTCCTGCACGAGACTTGGTTGAGGTCGCTCGGGCTGACGTTCGAAGACTCTCAGAAGCGGCGAAGGAACGGATAGCTGAAGGAGACGTTTTTGCCGAGTACATGGGTATTCAACGACCGCTAAGTCCTCTCCGGGTCAGGGAAATTCGGGACTATGTACGAACGGTCGATGCGTCGTTCCCGAACACCATCATTGTCACAGTCTCGTCTCACGATGTCGCGGTGGCGGGAAATGTCATGCAGATGCGTCGCGCTCCAGAGGTAGCAACCATCATTGATGGGCAGCACAGATTAGCTGGTTTCCAGAACGGTGTGTCTGCCGATTTTGATCTCATAGTTACGGTCTTCGTGGACATGGAGAGGGAAGAGCAAGCGTACCTCTTCGCTACCATAAACACGAAGCAGACGAAGATCAACCCCTCTCTCGCGAGGGATCTCTTGGACTTTTCGACGGTGGAGACTCCCGAGAAGATTGCGCACGGAATTGCGAAAGTGTTCAACGGAGACCCGGGGCCGTGGTTCCGAAAAATCAAGATGCTCGGCCACATCGATGAACTGTCGGCTGGCATCATCACACAGCACGCGTTCACGAAGGAAATTATTGAGATGTACTACGACAGCGCTCGCTACCATAACGTAGTCCGAAGCACACTCAAGGAACACAAGGGCAAACGAGGGCGCCTCGCAACGTTTGTTCAGGCGTCTCCCGCAAGATACCCCTTCTGGCAATTCTATCTTGAAGGGCGGGATGACGTCGTCCACAAGATTCTGCTCAACTACTTCAAAGCGTTCGAAGAGGCGTTCCCGGAAGAATGGGGTAACCCACGGTACATACTCAGCAAGACGACTGGTTACAGAGCGATCATGCTCGAACTTCGACGGCTTGTTCCCGTTGGAATAGGGACCGGCTCTCTTTCGTTCGAATTCTTCCGCGAGGTAGCCCTGGCATCGAGGGCCAGATTGCGAGAGAGGGGCGACTCGCTGACTGTTGATGAATTTGGGATCGGGGAAGTCGGTGCAGGGAAACTTAGGGAATCCCTATTTGGACGAGCATGACAGCGGCCCTTGCACCCCGACTACTCAGGCTCTCGCGATGGAGTAACGCGCACGCTTACGCGTTGTAGCGATCGGCACATGGTGACAGAGCCGTCTGCAATTCCCATCGTCGGTGTCTGAACCAAAACGGTAACGCAGATCGAACCCTTGGGAGGGACCTTCAGGAGTTCATGACGCGGACGATCAATCAAGATGAGAGATGTCTCTATCCCTAACGAGACCGGTCTCGCATGATACTTCCGATAGACCTCGAGTTGGTAGAAGAAGCCTATCGAATCTCTAACAGGTCGCACAAAACGGCGTCTGCGTGCCTCTTGAGTTGCAGGACCTCTCCCCGGGAAGTTGATGTGTGCACCGATGCTGAAGCACGCTCGTAAACCGACCTCGTGATAGCGGAGACGCTCTCCTCGACTGCCGTCCGAGATTTCTCACCCATTCCGCGCGCTTTCATGATGAACCGTGCTTTCTGCCTCATCGTCGGCCGGCTTTGGCTTGCCTCAGGGCTAAAACCGGGAGCGGCCATCACTTCTTGATCGGGAGCTAAGTGGTCCAACACCTCACGGAGCGCTTCCCGGAGCTCAGCCGCGCAGCCACGGTATGAAGTTCTTGCGGGGCCCCTGAGATCTGACAGAGCTTGCTCGTAGCAGAACGCGGCCGCGGGAACTATTTTGCGAAGTGTGTCGAGAATCGCAGCTTCAGCCCGTTGGAGTGGAGCATTCCGGCTTTGCTCGGCGAAAGCCGCCTCTCCGAGACGCAATTCCCTCTCAGCCTCGAGGTGTCGGCGGGAAGTCTCGATTCCCGCAAGCACGCGCGAGTAGGAAGACTTCCGATTGCGTCCGCCGGCCAGGACCAACAATTCCTGCATAAGGAGGTCTAATGCTTTCGGTTCGAGCCCCAATACACCGAGCTCGGGTCGTGCAGTCCGAAAGTAGTATTGGACAATACCTCTCGTACTCATTCGGGTTTCCGAATCATTAACATCCCGAGTCCTTAACCTAACCACTCGTCCGCGCAACGCAGCGACGTCCTGCCACAGAGAGCCCCAGGAATCGGATGCAGCAGTGGCCATCTGATCCTAGGCCTTCGTCCGAGAATTTCTCTTCCGACGTCGTGGCTTGAGGGTGGGGGTGCGGGATTCCTGTGGAAGTCCATGAACGACAAGATTGTACCCAACCGGATTTAGCTTGTACGAGCCTTCGCCCGCGGGATCGAAGTAGCCCGCATTCCGCGCATTCTTCAGGGTGGCCTCAGGCCGTTGCGGCAGAGGGAATCCCGCTTGTTTGAAGAATTTGGTGATGTCCTCTTTCGTTATTGCCTGTTTGCGCTCCGCCGCCGGGGAGAGCTCCGAAAGGTAGTAAGCCACAACAGCTGCCATTTGATTCGCGGATTTTGGCCCTTTCTCCTGCTTTAGAGTCTTGATGTCCTTCACATCGAGAGCTCTCCCGTGCAACGCTGAAGCCATTCCTTGTGGAACCGCGGCAAGTACCCCTTGCGCAGAACTGACGGCTTCGCTAGGTGGCAGGGCAACCCCTAGCCGACCCAGAACGTAATGGAGGACTCGCCCTCTCGCTGCTGAGTCCAATGCCTGTAGGGTCTCGAGAACCACCTTCATCGCGCCGAGTTCCTTATCTTCCGCATCCGTCAAAGGCAAATCCTCCCGCTCGGTTTAGCCTGCCTCGCGAACTATAAGGCTTCCGGTGGTGCATTGCGGGGAAGACACTGAGGCGATTCTTCCCAACAACAGCCCGGAAAACGCTCCGGTCCAACCTCGGACCCTGTGTTCTCCGCAAACGACGCGGCTTTAGTCATCGAGACTCGATGATCTTGAGCGTCCCATCGCGTGTCAGCAATAGACGTCCAAGGAGATACCGCTCCCCTCGCGCAGTAAGGACATCAGCCAGGTAGACGCATCCATTCCGAATCTCAAGCGTTCCCTGCCCAACCCTATCCTTGACAAGATCAGATAATGCCAGAAGTAGGTTGCTCGGGATTCTGATCCCCCGACTTTCGATCACTTCCATCATCCCGTCGTCGCTCTTCTTGATTATGGCATCGATGCCGGTTGGATCGATTTCGTCTGGCGGAAGACTGATGTCGAGACTCTTTCCGGTCGGCTGAGCCAGGTGACCGCCGACCCTCGGGCGAGAGTCTCCTGGGGACCCGGATTCTTCCACGAATGGCGAGGGATGTCTCTCTTCCTGGCTCACGCCAGGCTTGAGACGAAATCGCGCGACGATGACGAGGGATGCACCGGTGCACCAAAGGCATCTTTTCCTCCCATGGCTCCTGAAGACTAACATTCCAGTGTCACCGAACACACCACAGTCGCGACAGAGAAAAGGGGATGCGACATGATTCTCAAACCGCCGAAGTACGCCATACAGATAGCGCGCAGTTAATTCGAATTCCTCACGGTGAGGGCCCTCAACCCGTGGATCAAAGGGCAGTCGAGCGTCATCATCCCCATAGAATTGTTTCTTTAGCTTAACGAGACAAGCTTCGAGGAACTGTTCGGTCGTTTTGTATTTGGCGGATTTCTCAGGCACATTGCCGACATTCCAAATCGGGTGGAAGGGTAGGGCCTGACGCCTCCAAAGCTCCCGAGGGATAGACCCGTTCGGAGTCGCTGAAGGAGAAAGTTGACCCAGGAGTTCTTCTGAAAACCGATCTGAGGGGAGCCGAACCCAACGGTTCGGATTGTTAACCACGACACGTGCGAATGTGGCGCACAACTCGGGTAAGAGGAATGGGGGTGGCTCATATTCTGTCATGCTACATCACGAGTACGCGGAAAGGATTCCGGTCAATTCTCGGGCCGCGTTGCGGAGCGGACCAGCCCAAGCACGAACAGGGGGTGCTGAGAGCCAGGGAGGTTCCTGACGAGACTCAGAGAGTTGTCTGAGGAGAGCCGGGTCGCAAAACTTCGAGTCAATTCCACTCAACACGTTGTAGTCGTCGAGTTTGATCTTCGATGATTCAGTCAATGCTGTGATCAGCTCTAACCCCCTCCTTTCCTCCGCGGCCAGAGCCGCGTCATCAACAATGAGACTCTCGGAAGGAGCGCTGACCCCCACGCTAATGCTCTCGAGAATCGGTTGTGGAGCGAAGACAGATTGCGCGATCGCGGCAAGCTTCTTGGACAGGACCATCAGTACTCTTTCATCGATACTCCCCGCCACAGTGATGTTTTCAATATCGACGCTTGACTTGACCTGACCCACCCTGTCGATCCGGCCGATGCGCTGCTCAAGGATCATGGGATTCCAGTGAAGATCGTAGTTGACGAGCCTTGAACAGGACTGAAGGTCCAGACCTTCTGAGCCCACGGCAGTCATGATCAGAACTGAACTGGCGGATCGACGGAATGTGTCAAGAAGAACCTTGCGGTCGAAGAACGGTGTCTCTCCAGTAATTGGAACTACCCTCCTCACGTCGCGGAGGGCTTCCTCAAGATACCCCACCGTACCTACAAACTCACAGAAAACTATGAACTGAGAGGTAGGGGATTGATCGAGAATCCTTCGAAGAACGGCGAGCTTTGGATCCTGCGACGGATTCAACAGGTCTGACGTCTGCGTCGCTAGCTCGAAGGCTCGGGGACTGCTAGTCGCAAGACGATGTAGCGTTATCTCATCAAATCTGAGGCCCGTCGAACTGACTTTTCCAAGTTTCTGTTTGATATGCATTCTCACGCTGAACGTGTACGCTGAAGGGTAGGCCACGACCCATGTCCTGATCGACCTCCTTGCGAAGTGTATCTTGAGGGGTTCCTTCTCAAATCGCGTAAGCACTGGAGAGAGCAGACTCGTTCGACGTCCGTGCCAGACTTCCTTCAGAGCCGCCTCAATCGATAAATGGTTCCAATTAGGAAGGACGAGACTCAACTCGGTGACCAAGTCATCAAGAGTATTGTTGATCGGCGTCGCCGTCAGACCAACAGACCACTTGGCGCTCTTACTGAGCCGTTGCAGGACCTGATAGGAGATCGTATTCGGATTGCGGTATGTGTGAATCTCGTCTGCAATCAGGAGTCCCGGTCGAAGCGAGGTCTCGAAGTCTTGACGTAGAAGCAAAGATTGCGCCAGTATGTATGCAACTGACGAAGAATTGGGCTGGTATGCCAATTCGTCTTCGGCAGTACTCAGTTCCTCGGGGTTTCTGACAGGCCTTGCGTCAATCCCGAACTTCGATTGCAATTCCTCTCGCCACTTGTCGACTAACATGACCGGACTTACCACAAGAGTGGGTCTACGTTCTAATCCCGGGATGTAGGATGCAATATACCCTGCGGCAATTGTCTTGCCAACACCAACGCCGTCGCAGATCAAAATCCCGTGCAACCCCGAGGAGACCAGTTTGGTCAGGGCGACAAGCTGATATGGTGAAGGGCGCAGGCTGCTAGGGTAAGAGCTCGGACCAGAACTCATCGTCAGGGCTCACAGCCTCCAAGTTGGTTCGACGAACTCCGATAGAGTTTTCGAGCATCAAGTCAACCAGCCCGGGCGCATCATAGAGCATTACCTTCCTTCCCGAATGCTCAGCGGCTTTTTTCGCCCCATCCGTGTAGCCGTGCGAGGCCACGTATATGCCGATAGTGCTCTTGCTCGATGCAAGTTCGAGCGCTCCCAGAAACTTCGTCATCTCAGGGAAGTCCACTCTCGACCCCCAGCGCTTCACTTGGCCGAGAAAAGGAAGCTCAATTCTCGCTTTTGGGTCGCTGTATATTCCAACAAGATCGATGCCTCCATCATGACTCCTTTTGGTGGTGTTCACAGCGCGCACCCATGGAAGCGATCGGAAGACGTTGGCGACAAAGTCCTCAAACTGAGCAGGATCCAGATGGCCAATCTTGTCCATGATCTCGCGGCGGATGTTCTTTTCCTTGACCTCAACCAAACGCGCAATTACGTTCGCATCCAGAATCCGTTCGAAGATAACCTTGTCCGTGAATACGTTATAGTATACGGACCAGCCACTGACAAAAACGGTTTCGCGCAAAGCGCTCTCCTGTGCCTCAAATTCCAATGCGAGCTCATCCGCAGCCGGCCCGACGCCGGCGAGTTCGGAAAGCAGATCTTTGCGGTTGATTTCTGCCCTATGGAGACCTTCACCCAGCCGAGCCAAATATTCCGAGATGAGCGACAGGAGCTCAGTGGTCAATGTATGCCACTATTCCTCGAGTTTCACAATCACTTCTGCACAGGCTCGTTCAAGCGACTTGAGCTGGACCTTTATCTTTGCCTCTTGTCGAAGTTTTGCAACGTCGTTATCTGACAGCCCGCGGAGGGCCTGTGCCAAGGGTTCGAGTCTCTTCACGAAGGGCATACCTTTCATGATATCATTCTCCTTGGCCATCTCCAGGGCATCTTCCAACGTCGCCGTCGGAGTCTTGATGAGATACGAAAGGGCTTCGGCATCGTCTAGTACATTTGAAAAGTCCCGCAAACCGTTCTTGGTTGCGACGGATCTGATCTTCTGGCGCCCGCCCACGGGCGTGATGAGTTTAAAGTAGGTTTCTTTGTTGTCATCCTCGACGAACCATTCGCGAACTTGTTTTGGTGCCTCTGCAAAATAGGCAAATCGCTTCGGGTTATTATCCCCCGTTGCACGAGCGTATTCCTCAAAAAGCTTGAAATTCTCGATGCGCTCTTTCACCTTCGTCATTGGGATTTGCAGTTCTGCGGCTATGTCCTCATACTCGAGCAGATGCTCCGCCCTCAGTTTGTGAGTAACCGCCGCCTCATTAAAAGCGCCCCACTGTTTCTTGCCGGACTGCAACCTTGCCTTTTGAAGGAGCAGTTCTGTCTCGGGAGTCTCGGAAGGCAGCACATTAGCGAGGACCTTCTCAAAAGTCACTCCAGCGGGAGGGACGGCGCGCTCCTTCATCAGTTTCCGGAGGATTACCGTTCGACGATTTCCCTCAATGACAAGATACTTGCCGTTGCCATTCTCCCGGACCCAGATCGGGTCCTTTACTCCACTCTTTCGGATCGCTTTGGTGAGCGTGGCAGTCTCGCCGTCATCTTCGATCTCTCGGGTCAAGTCCTCTTGGGTCAGGTTCTTTTTGCCCTGCAGCGCCAGATGATAGAATCTCGGGTTCTCAGGATCGAGTAGTAGGTCTCTGACGGCTAACAACTGCTGGACGGGTTTCACTATGGTCCCTCCATGTGTCAATTCCCTCATTGGTATATCAAGGCATTGCCCGCCGAATCGCGAACTTGGCAATCGCATGCACTTTCCCGTCGCCCTGAGACGATGTTGGCGTGCTTGACCTGCGACGACCTCGTCGCCGTTCGGTAACCCCGCCCCGTCGCATCACGGTCCCTCCGACCGAAAAGCCCCGTCGTGGGTTGGCCGTGTCAAGTTTAAAGTGGCAATGATCGTTCGGACGGACGGCATGGCCAGCACTCGGAAGCCTCTCATCCGTGAGTTTGGCTCCCTTGTCTCAGATACGAGGCTCGCGAAGCCTTCGCCATTCCTCAAGTGGGCCGGCGGAAAGGCCCGGCAGCTCGAGCAGATCGCCAAATACTTGCCGACGCGATTCGAGACTTACTTCGAGCCCTTCCTCGGAGGGGGGGCGGTGTACTTCTACATCCAGCCGCAACGATCGGTCCTTTCTGACTCAAATTCAGAGCTTATCCACGCATTCACGGTAGTACGCGACAACCCAGGGGCCCTTATGAGGGCCCTGGACCGACATTATCCCCAAAGGAAGAAGAGGGTATATTACAACAAAGTCCGAGCCCAAAACCCGGAGGAGCTCAGCGCGGTGGAACGTGCCGCTCGCACGATCTTCCTCAACAAGACTTGTTACAATGGGCTGTATCGTGTCAACAAGGCTGGGCAGTTTAACGTGCCGTTCGGACGCAACGCGAACGCATCTCTCTACGATCGGAACCGCATGCTTGCAGCGAGTGCCGCCCTCAAAGGCAGTATCCTCACGGTTGGAGACTATCGCTGGACCTGCCAGTTTGCCCGCGAGGACGATTTTGTCTATCTGGATCCTCCCTACCATCCACCGAGCGCCACTGCGAATTTCACCGGATACACGCGCGACTCGTTTGGCCCGGAAGACCAGAAAGCTGTCGCCGAAGTGTTCCGGAGTTTAGACTTGAGAGGCTGCAAGGTCATGTTGTCGAATTCTTCAACACGCCTCATCAATTCCCTGTACGACGGCTATCGCATGACGTTAGTGAAGGCCGCTCGTGTCATCAACTCGAAGGTCGATGGCCGTGGAGCCATCGAGGAGCTACTTATTACGAACTATTGATGGTCGACCGCTGCGAACGGCCAGTCCCTTTGGCGGGGAATGCCCCGGCCGAGGCGCACCAGGAGGCGACCGAGTACTTGGTCTGTGCCATGCCGCCCGTGGCTGAATTGGCTTGGGGGAAGGCTCAGGCTTCCGGGATGAATCCTCGACTTCGGGGGCTGTTGTCGGGCACTATTCCGCTCTCGAAGTCTACAAGAAGCACGACCACCGGGCAGGATGGGAAATTGCGCTGCAACCTTTCAAGGTCGGACACCAGCTGCTCACCATATGAGACCCCCGTGGACATCTGGTCGTGAAGGTGTTTTGTTGGGACAATTTCGACGCCTACCTGGATGTCTCCTTTGTTATAGAAGTACTGGAATTTCGCTAGGTCGTAGAACATGAAAGCATACTTTCCGAACTGTACTTCCGCGGCGACAGGCGGCTTCACGAAATCAATTTGTTTGAAGGCTCCTCTGACCACGGTTGGGTAACCTGGCACTTTGATATCGTAGCGATCCCGAAGCTCTTTCCATTGTCTCAGCCGAAACTGATAGGCGAACCTTCGGTTGAGCTCTCGCGGGCTGTAGAGCAACTCCCCCGGCATCGTCTTTTCTTTGCTCGCTTTGGTCTTTCCGGGATCCTCAACGGCTCGAATGACAGCCACAACCTCATCTCGGTGGCGGGGAAGTCGGTTTTGGAGTATTTCGGCGCCTCCGAGGTGTGAGTATTCGAGGGCGACATCCATGGCCGCAGCCGAGGGGGAAGGGATCGGGCGGCTAATCCTTTTGTTGGGCTAGCAAGACATCCTCGTCAATGCGTCGGAGGCCGCCAGGATTTCCCCGAGACTTGGTGCCTCGATTCCCCGTGGGAGGCTGGTAGATTGGCCGTTCCATAGGCCTGGTCTTGAGTGCTCCCATCGAGGCGAGGCGAATCCGCTCCTCGGCAATCCGCAGGTAGTCTCCAACAACGTCGGCCCCCGCCGCCCGTCGATTGTGAAGGATAGCAGCGACAGCAGTTGTGCCAACGCCTATGAATGGGTCCAAAACGAGATCGCTTTCGTTGGTGAAAGCGAGGATGAGGCGTTCGACAAGCTCGACTGGGAACTGACACGGATGGATTGTCTTCTCGGGGTGGTTGTGTTTTACGTTCGGAAGCAACCAGACATCTCCTGGGTTCTTTCCGAGCGGATGTGAAGAATATTCACCCTTTTTGGGACCTTTGTAGTACTTCTTTCCAGGGTACTTCTGAGGGACGCGCACTGCATCGAGATCGAATAAATAGTCCTCGCTCTTGGTAAACCAAAGAATGGTCTCATAACGGCCCGAAAAACGCTGTGAACAATGCAGGCCGTGCTCGAAATGCCAGACAATTCTGTTCCGTAGGACGAGGCCGTGTTTCTCAAAGATCGAAAACAAGGCAATGTCGAGAGGAATAATTCTGTTGCCCTCAACGTAGTTCCCGACCTCCCAACAAATGCTGCCTTTGGGGCCTAGAACACGAACGCATTCGGCGATGACTCTGGCTTGCTGCTCAACATACTCCTCGAGGCTGAGGCGTTTTCTCTCGTAAGGCTTTCCGAGGTTATACGGTGGTGACGTAACAACGAGCTGGACTGTACCAGAAGGGAGATCCTTCAAGAGTTCAAGGCAATCTCCATGAAACAGAGTCACTCTCGCGCTCGGATCATATCGCATTGAAATGTGTGGTTGTAGATCTTCTCCCACGTCCAGCCTAGACATCTTGGCCATTTGTCCTTGTCTCCATGTGCTAACTCATATTAAGGCAAATCGATGGGAGGCGTGAAGCCATGATTTGCATGAGCTTCATCCCGGGGATGGGAGTGTCGTCTGCTGGTCCCAAGACGAAAATGATTTCTGGGCCACTCAAAGTCGACGTCGACGCAGTACGCGACCGCGCCAAGACGATCCGCAGCTGGACCCAGCGGGCACGAGCCGGCGAAGAGATCGATTACCTTCATTCCGCGTGAGATCGTCGGCTTAAGCAATTCGTAGTACAGACGCCACGGCTTCGTGAATGGCTTCTTGCTTTTCATGCCCTGGAAGCGAATAATATTCGATGGGAAGTATGAAAAGCGATTCCCTTGCGGTCCACGGGGCTTCTTGCCCAAGGTGGCGTAAAGAACAAATTCCGCTTGGTTCCGCCAATAGTGACCCAGGCCTGGTACTCCCTTGTCCCAAATGACAATAGATCTGAGGGCATAGGTACTTGCCAGGACCGGTGACATCCGTAGCATCGCTCTCCAGTTTGCGAAGACATACACATCACCGCCACTCTTTAGGATTGATGCATACTCGCAGATGATCTTAGCGCACTCTTCCGGAGGCATTACGCAGAAGGGCAAGACGACCTTCCTCCCGCTGGATCGTTTCACGGCGGGCCTCGTATTTGCGTGATGGGTGTCGTACGGAGGATCGGTTATTATGGCGTCGAAAATGAGTCCGTCTCTCAGCAGAAACGACAGAGCGTCCCGCGCGTCTCTTCCAATCTTTACAAACATTGCCGACCCTCGGACACGGGACCTTCAGGAGAGACGAATACGAAGGCCCTTGGTGGTAACTGTACACTACTTCTAGCACGGTATTCGGACTGAGCGGAAAATCGAACATGGCGAGTGAGATCGATCTGGCGGTTGGAACCAAAAAACAACTTGGGGGCTCGAACCGTTTCAGACATTCGCGTAACCCGCATGGAGCAGAGGTGCGCCCGATATGGCAGTTGACTCCTTCCCGGCCTGACCTGACTCGAGGACGTCCACGGTTTGACTCCCGAGAAAGCGACTTATTCGCCCGAAATCCATAAGACCACAGGTCTTAATTCTTCCATCGCGATGGAGCGCGGAGCACCAAGTAGCGTCAGGAGAAATCGAACCTCCTCATACTCAAATCGCGGACCATTCCCAAACGAACTCGACAGTTGGTTCACCGCAAGCATCTTTCCAAGAATGTCGAAGACGCCCAAACAAACCAGGTAGACTTCCGGTTCTCGCTCGGTGGGCACTGTGAGAACGACCATTTTCGTGGCATGATTCACCAGAGAACGTTCTCCTCCTCGCGACATCACGCCCCCTCCCGCAATAATGCGACCAAGCCCTCAAGAATCCTATTCCATTCAGGTTCCTTACCGAGCGGAGACTGCTTCTTCAAGTGCTCGATAAGCTCCGCTTGTATCGACTTGGCCGATGCCACTCGAGTATTGCTCAAGTCCAGCTTTGCGAACTCCCTCTTCACGTCCTCGAGCTCAACCTCGGCGTACCGATCCAGCGTCATCGTCACGCTTTCGTGGGCGAGGATCGCCTGAAGAAACTGAGGATCCAATCCCAGTCGTTTCCCCATGGTTGCGAGGGTCTTCCGGAATCGATGAGGATGAACCTTTTCTGGTACTCCAGCAACAGCCTCGACCCGCTTACGGGCGCGCCAGGCATTCTGGCGGTTTGCTTTCTGGCCGGTTCGGGTATTTGCGTCGTGACCGTGGCGGAATAGGAACCCTGACTGATAATTTCGTGAAGTGAGATGCTCTTTGAGGAGCTCGGCGAGGGTCGGATGCAACGGGATCCTGACTGGTTTCCCACCCTTAACGATAGCGTCAATCTCCATTCGATCAAAGTCGATGTCGCTTACCCTCAAGCCGTAGAACTGCGCCCTTCCTCCTGTGTAGAGCAGAGTCATCAGAAAGGTGTAGTCCTCGGATCGAACAGCACGGAAGCCCTCTCCCACGAAAGCTTGGCTCCTTGCCGCGCCGAGAATCTTGGTAAGGACCTCGGGAGTGAATGGTGTCCACTTGACTGATTTCGCCCTGCGGGGCAGTCCGATCGCTTTGAGCCTGGTGAACAGGTCAAGGAGTTGAGGATCCTGGGTTGCCTGAGCCCTCACTCGGTAGTAAGCGATGATGTAGCTGAGATAGCCGCGGACGGTCGTCCTCGCGATCCCCGTCTGGGCCAAGTGAGCCTTGTAAGCAGCGAATTCTTTCCAGCCAGCCGTGTTGAGATCGATCCCAAACTTTTCATGGAGAAACTGGTCATACCGAACGAGAACACCCCGACCCTGATCGATCGAACTCAGCCGGAATCCTTCGGCTGTTGCCATCGCCACGAATTCCTTTACAGGCTCTGGATCGGATGCCCATCCCCAGTCAACTCCCACTCTGCTTAGTCCTTCCTGGCCGTTCATCATTGTGGACTATGGATAATCTATCCATAGACCTTAAGGCAGGAGGTGAGTGAAAGTATTATCCATGGATAATCTATGACCCAGGCTAATGGCTACCAAGTATTCGAATTTCAAGGTCTCCGAGAACTTGGCAAAGAAGGTTCGCGAGATCGTTGAGGCGGGTATTCTCGGATACCGGACTCCGGGTGAGTTCGTAAACGAAGCCGTGCGGAGACGTGTTGAGGAGATCCTCAAAATGACGGAAAAGACGAAACGACAGTCATGAACCAACTCGAGTGGCTCCAACCGCTGAACGAAGGTTTTTCCACCGAAGGAAACAACTTCGCATCACCAATTAAGGACCTCTCTCCAGTAAATCAGCTGAAATCGTGACGCTATATGCAGATTGTTACGCTGGATAGTGCGCCAGCCGAATGAGTCGCGAACGAAAAGGGGACGAACCGCGTGGGCTCGTCCATGCGTCGTTGATTCAGTACTTCGAGAACGCCGGGAGCGTCTCGGTCGAGAGCACGCCGGGCATGCCCTGGACCTTCGTCACGACGGACTCGAGGAGGTTCTCGCGGGGGTCCGCGCTGATGCGGGCCACGATGTCCGAGTCTCCGGTCGTGCCGATGATCTCCTGGATCTCGGGGACGTTCTTCAACGCGCTCATGGTCTTCTGCGTGTC
>WNGJ01005970.1_pt1 | contig 21657 bp, 20 predicted proteins | sample 5400611 | NCBI WGS metagenome assembly WNGJ01 (sample SAMN13153375, study PRJNA577476) | soil metagenome | isolation source: 40 cm soil or saprolite under Garry oak tree replicate 1 | place: USA:California | collected 2016-06-15
TATGTGAAGATCAATACTTCTCTGGACGCCGGACTCGGCTTCACAGATACGACCGTACAGAGTGGGACCACTTACTATTACGTGACGACGGCAGTAGATGCTAGCAACAACGAGAGCGTCTTCTCGAATGAAGTGCCCGCGGTCATCCCGTAGGGACACTAAAGTGTAGCTCAAACGGCTGTGAGGAGAATGGTTTTTGGCGGGCGGGCAAGGGAAAGACTCTAGAATTGTGTGGGGATGCGCTGGTCTCGCCGGTAAGTGACCTGACTGCTTGCTAACCCTGACGTACAGGTCTAGCACCTGTACCTAAATTGGACTTCCTATCAGTGTCTCTAAATTTGCCGGAATTGTACTCTCTTCTTTAAGTATAGTACGGACCTCGCTAAAGCGTGGGGCTTCGACTGTGTTGGGGATAGGCTTGGGAGAATCTGTGCGAAATCTCGGATTTCGTGTGCGGCCAGCACTTCTGCTGGCGGGCATGCTCGCTGCTGTAGTCTTTGTTTGGGGCTGCTCTGGGGTGATCACAGCAACTACAGCCGGTACTCCGCCGCCCTCCCAAACGTACAGCATTTCCGGAACCATTACTCCAGTGGCGGGTGGGAGCGGCGCGACCGTGACGCTCAGCGGAGTCGCCACTGCCACAAGAATGGCTGACAGTTCGGGGAATTACACCTTCGCGGGATTGAGCAACGGGACCTACGCCGTTACTCCGAGTCAGACGGGTTACGCTTTCACTCCCACTACGCAAAGTGTGACGGTTAACGGAGCCAGTGTCAGCAGTGTGAATTTCACGGCCACGGCTCAGCAGGCGCATTCCGTAGCGCTGTCCTGGAACGCGAGCGCCTCGACGGTGTCCGGGTATAACATCTATCGCAGCACCGTGAGCGGCGGCGGGTATGCGAGGTTGAACTCTTCGCTGGTCAGCGTGGTGGCTTACACCGATTCAACCGTACAGAGCGGTACGACCTACTATTATGTGACCACCGCCGTTGACGCTAACGGCGTCGAGAGCATCTATTCTAACCAGATATCAGCGGCTATTCCTTAATCCTCGAAAACGTACGGCTTGCCAGTCTCTCTGCTTTGAAGCCCTTCCAGTCTTGCTTGGGTCTGCGGCAGCCCCGTGAGGGGCCACTTCCTCGTCGCATACCACCAAACCATCCCTTGGGCCAGCAACGCGCCAAAAGTGTCGATGGCTACATCGCGCGGCGTCGCCTGACGCAGCGGCACGAAAGATTGATGCCATTCGTCGAGGCTGGCATAAGCGACCGCGACGACTAAAGTGATAAGAGCCCAGTTCCACCGCCATCCGCTCCGTCCAGCGCGCACGCCGCGGAACACGGTGACACTGAACGCGCCGAACTCGACGATATGAGCCAGTTTGCGAATACCCAGGTGCATGAGGTGGAGCATCCGGGGCGTCGCTGATGGAAAGAGCCAATGCAAGGCAGGAATGATGATTCGGCTAGTGCGCTCGTCGCTAAAATAATGCGTTGAAAAGCCAGAAATCATGATCCCAACGACTATGGCCGGTATCCAATACCGCAGACGGTTCGGTCCGTGGAGCTGTTCAGCCATAGGCCCTCATGAACTTGTCCTTCCCAGGAAATTCCATCCCCAGACTCTCAGAACTTCGCGCTAGTGTCTCATCCGTGAGCCATCGGCAGTTGAAGCTTGACGGGACAATTACGGAGAAGACTTCCGTCATGACCGCTTCGAGACGAGAGTTAGGAACCCGAGACTTGGCTCAACGCTTGCCGCGCTTGTTCCGCGATGGGAGATTTTGGATCAATACGGATCGCCTTTTCGAATTGCGCGCGGGCCCGGGCAGCATCGTTGAGCTTTTCGTAGATTAGGCCAAGATGGTAGAGGTAGGTTGAATTCGTAGGAGCCTTTCTAACGGCTTCTTCGAGTAATGGCGCCGCGACAGAAAATGATCCATTGTGATAGTAAGCCCAGCCGAGTGTGTCGGCGGAGTTTGCCATCCCCGCAAGACCGCGCCGCGCGGTTTGCGCAAGCGTCAGCGCCACATTGATGTCTTCCCCGTGTTCGAGCATGAGATACGCCAGATTATTGGCAGCAAAAGCATCATCGGGCTGGACCCGAAGCGCCGTTTGATACAAGCTCTCTGCTTTGTGCCAGTCCCCATTAGACTCGTACAGGACAGCAATATCCACGTACAGCCGGATACTGCCCGGAGTCAACTCGATCGCACGTTGATAGCTCGAAATAGCTAGGTCCGTGGCCCCACGATTTGCTTGTGCTCGTCCCAATAGAACCAGCGCAGCTACGTTCTGTTTGTCGAGGTCAATGGCTCGCTTTAATGCCTGCTCTGCCTCCGCCGGCTTCCCATTTCGCAGGTATGCCTGTCCGAGCAACAAGTGTAACGGGGCATTGTCCGGGGTTCGTTCGAGCTGGGCTTCAACTAGTCGGATGGCGTTCGAGGCTTGGCCGCGATGGAAATTAAGATCTACCAGTACTTGAAGAGCGTCATGGGAGCCAGGTTCTAGGGACAGCGCCTTCTCGAGGGTATCCTGTGCTTCCGCCCACCGCTTCTGCTCCATTCGAAGTTGGCCGAGCTTGACGTATCCGAGCGCTCTTTCCGGAGCCATCTCTACTAGATGCTTCAAATCTGCTTCGGCCGAGGTCGCGTCTCCTTGGTTGAATCTTGCTGTGGCGTGAAGGAGATAGCCCTCCACGGATCGCGGAGCAAGCTCGAGAAGCTTGTTGCTGATGGGCTCGAGCGCTCGCCAGTCGCGCCGCTGTGCAACGCTCGTACCGAGCGCCGACCAAGCCACTTCGAGCCTTGGTTCGAGGCGCACGGCAGCGCGCCATTCGCCCTCGGCCTGCGAGACATTCCGTTTCCTGTCGAACGCGCGCCCGAGCTGATAATGTCCGAAAGCAACGTCGGGAGAGAGTTGTACGGCTTCTCCGAGGGTTGTGATGCTCTCGTCGAAATGTCCTTGTTCGAGCAGAATCTGCCCTCGAAGAAGGAGCGCCTGTGCGTCGCGTGGGGACTTGTGCAAAATTCCGTCCGTGAGCCGCGATGCCTCATCGATCCGATGGTGGACAATCAAGAGCTGGATGTATGTTTTTTGGACTTGGGACTCACTCGGATGCTCGGCCGAGAGTCGAGCAAATTCCGTTAGCGCCTTGGCGGAATCTCCTCGTGCAATATAATAGTCGCCGAGCAATCGATACGCCGCCGGATCATCGGGGGATTGTTGCTTGGCCTCCGACAAGGTTTGTTCAGCCGCAGCTTCCTGGCCCAAGTTTAGATACACACCGACGAGGGCCGTGCGGGGCAAGGGATTCTTTGGTGCCAAATCCAGGGCTGTCCGAAACGCGTTTTCTGCTTCCGGCCAGCGTTTTTGCCTTTGGTAAAAATTCCCCAGCGCCATGATCGAGTCCATGGAAGTCGGATCAAGGGAGGCGGCTTTTCGCAGGTGCACTTCGGCGTCACTGTCCGAGCCGGCCCTTTCCTCGATTACCGCAAGATTGACATGCACGAGCGGTCGATCCGGCGCCATTTTCACAGCATCTCTGGCTTCCGCTAAAGCATCTTTCAAATGTCCAAGGAGCATATCCGCATTGGAAAGCAGAATTTGCGCCTCCATGTTTTGGGGGGCCTTGCCGAGGACCAGCATGGCACGACTCTTGGCATCCCCGCCCTTGCCGGCAGCGAGCAGGATCCGCCCAAGTTCGATTTGGGCTTGCCAGTCATCCGGTTCGAGGTCAATCGCCCGCCCAAGTTCTTGGACGGCAGCGGCCCAGCTTCCTTGGTGCTCGTGGCACTGAGCGAGCCTGAAGTGCGCTTGAGCGAAGCGAGGGTCAATTTGTAAAGCTCGACTGAAGGAGATCAGCGCCTCGGGGTATTTGCCTTTGTCAAAATAGACGATGCCTTGTTCGTAGAATTTCTGCCTTCGCACCTGCGGATTCCCGGAACAACCACCTTGTAGGTTGGCAAGGATGAGCGACAGTGTAAGGAGGAAGATTCGATTGATTTTGTCTCGCATAGCAGTCAAGAAAGGCGTCTGGATCGACTCCTATCGGTAGAGGCAACACCTGATAGTTGCAATTTTCCGCCCTCCACCCTTTGGAACTGAGAACCGATCGGCATATGTCCTAAGCCATTGAAAACAAGAGAGATGGGTGGCCGAAGAGCTCATCTGCCGTCATCTGTTCAACTCCCCGTACTAGTCCAGGACCAGAATCTAGGTGTCTTGAAGGCGAATTCATTGGACAATGTGGATAGAATACTTCCACTATGGATGAGAGCTTAGGCGGGTTTCTGCTCCAGATGGCATAACAGGGTCTAGCGAGGGCTACTCTATTGTATAGAAAACACACTATTTAAAATGATGGCGAGACTAGAGGGCGAGTCTTGCTTACTGGCAGGGTTCGTGCTTTCCACCAAATGGGTTCGGCGTTCCTTTTTCTATTCTCGAGTTGAATGCGGATTTCCGGATCCTTGGCCTGGCACCACCAACGGAATGCTTCTTGCGGGGCGTGATTATGATTAGAAATGGCGAAATTACAGTTGCCGAAGCGAAGCGGATCATTCGGCATTACTGGTGGATTTTGCCGCTTACCACGGTTGGCCTTGGAGTTCTCGGTTTACTCGCGGCCGCGGTGCTGCCTAAGCGCTATACTTCGCAGACCTTGGTGCTGGTCGACCAGCCGACCGTGTCTGCCGACATTGTCAAGCCAGTGGTTACCGAGGATTTGAACCAACGCCTGGCTTCGATGCAAGGACAGATTCTCGGCCGCACGCGTCTGCAACCCATCATCGAAAAGTTTGGGCTATACGCGGAGGATCGCAAACGCGTTCCCCTGGAAGAGCTTGTCGATCGGTTGAGGACTTCCGTGACCGTCAAGCCCCTGGAGCCCATGGCTGGCACGCAGAATCGCAACCTGCCGGGATTTTATGTGAGCGTGACGTTTGATAATGCCCAAACCGCTCAGCAAATCTGCACGCAAATCACTTCCATGTTCATGGAACAAAATACCAGGGAACGCGAGCAGAAAGCATCGCAGACCACTTCCTTCCTGAGTGGGCAGCTTGAAGAGGCCAAGCAGAAACTAGACGAACAGGACGCGAAACTTGCCCAGTTCAAGCAGCGGAACCTAGGTTCACTTCCCGAAGAAAGCCAGACCAATCTTAGTCTGCTCGCGGGGATGAACGCACAACTCACGGCGAACGCCGAGGCCCTCAGCCGTGCACAGCAGGACAAGGCTCTGAATGAGACGCTGCTGAGCCAGCAAGAAGCTTCCTGGAATGCGTCGCGAACGGGTACAAATTTCGAAACCGCCGACCAACAGCTCAATTCCCTCCAGGACGAACTGGCGAAGTTGCTCGCTCGCTACACTCCCGAACATCCCGACGTGGTCAAGCTGAAGACGCAAATCAACGAGTTGAAAAAGCACATTGCACAGGCCCCGAAGACCAGTGAGCAGAGCGGCACTACGCAGGTCTCGACGATCGTGCCTCCGCAGATCCAACAGCTGCGCGCGAAACTCCGTCAAGATGAATTGAACATTTCCGATCTGACAAAACGACAGAGTCAAATCCAGGATCAGATTCGCAGATTGGAAGCGCGCGTACAGGCTAGCCCCATGGTAGAACAGCAGTTCAAAGAGATTACCCGGAATCACGAGACGGCCCTTGATTTCTATAACCAATTGCTGAAGCAACGCGACCAAGCAGCGATGGCCTCGGATCTCGAACACCGACAAGAAAGTGAACAATTTCGCGTACTTGATCCCCCGAGCCTCCCCGATAAACCTTCTTTCCCGAAGAAGTTGTATTTCGCAGGCGGAGGGTTGGGCGCGGGGTTTGCTCTAGGCCTGGGGTTAATGTATCTGATCGCGCTCACTGATAAATCGTTGAACACGGAAAGAGATGTGGAACTCTGCCTGAAATTACCGGTCCTGGCGATGGTGCCCATGCTTGAAGCGGCGGGGAACGGAAGCCCCATCACGTCGCGGACTGGCCGTATCTTTGAGAAGATGACTAAAAGAAACTGAGTGATCTCGAGAGCCAAAGGTTAAGTCTTAGGGGAGACCATGAGTCGGATTCATGAGGCCTTGAAAAAAGCGGTCGAAGAGCGAGTGTCGCACTTGTCCGTGGGAGAATCCCTGGACTTGGCGGCTATTGCTGGAAGCATGCAAGCGCCCGCAGCGCCCGCAGTACCACCAACGCGCCAGGTGGCTGAGCAGCCGGCGCGGGTCACGCCACCGCCACCGTCTGAGGCGGGTGCGTTTCTTCGCTTCGATGATCTGGTTAAGCGTTGCGCCCATCCGAAGTGGAAGCCCGATACGCGCTTCAGCTTATTTCACCGAACGGACGACGACGCGAAGACTGGCACGGAGCGCTTCAGGACCATGCGTTCTCGCCTTTATCAAATTGCGGCAGCCAAGCAGCTTCGGAAGGTCTTAGTGACGAGCAGCGTTCCCAATGAAGGAAAAACCTTTGTCGCGGCAAATCTGGCGCAATCGATTGTCCACCAACCTGACCGGCGTGTGCTTTTGATCGAAGCCGACCTTCGTGCTCCTCTCCTTCATGTCACGCTCGGCGCACCGACTAGCCCGGGCCTTACGGACTATTTGCGCGGGGAAGCAAACGAATACGATGTGATCCAGCACAGCTCTGAGGTGAATCTCTGCTTTATTCCCTGTGGTCACCCGGTCTCCAATCCAAGCGAGTTGCTCTCCGGTGACCGGATGAAAAAGCTGCTCGATCTGGTCACGCCCGTGTTTGACTGGGTGATTCTTGACTCTCCGCCATCTCTGGCGATTCATGATGCTAGCATCCTGGCAGACTTGTGTGATGGAGTGCTTTTCGTCGTCAAAGCGGGCGAAACGAATCATGAGGTAGCGAAGAAAGCAGCTTCAGAATTCCGTAACAAGAATCTGCTCGGAGTCGTGCTGAATCGAGTGGAGCATGCCGAAGGGTATGGGGATTTCTACTATGGGCACGTCGGCGAGGAAGAACAGCCTGTCCTACGTGTGAGTTGAGCGTGAACACAAAGCACCGCGGAATTTATATCGGATTCGAATCGAACCTGCGGTGCGCCGTTTTCGGCTAGAGCCCTCACGGGCGACGGCGAACCTTCGAAAAAGCCTGCATCCAATTCTCTTGTGAATTCCAAACGTTCTGTTTCGAGCGTCTCCTGACGGAAACACGAATCAAGTCGGGCTCCTCCCAGGGAACATCGTGATAACCCGTCTGTAGAAAGGGACTCGCTGGATTCCTAAGCCACTCTTGCGGGAAGAGCGCAATCGTGTCGTTCTCCGTTACCTTGGGAGCCGCTTGGACCGCCTGCCCGGACACCGCTGCAGAGAGTGCCGCCGGAAGATCGCGCCCCAGGCCAAGCGTCAGGTGTCCGACTTGAGTCGCTCGGGGATTGATTTCGATGAGGTAAGCATTTCCCGTGGCGGCCTCCAACATGAAATCAAACCCATGAAGCCCTGAAAGTTCGAGTCGGCGCACCATTTTTTCGGCAGCAGCGGACATTTCAGCGTTCTCGATCGAACCGAGGACAGTAGCCGGCCCGCCCGCATCCTGCTTCAGGAGCACCTCAAAATGAAGGCCAGCTAGAACCTTGCCTTTCGAGCAGGCGACTAGGCTGGTGGCCTCGCGACCAGCCACAAAGGCCTGCGCATTCACGACGTATCGCTGGCGAAGCAGCGACGGCCCAACGAGCGTCATGTCTTGGTCAAAGAGGGCCCGCTTGACGGCCCGCGCGAAGAGCGGAGGAGCTTCAAGCACTCGAAAGGCGCGCGCGGCCTCTTCGAGTGTGCGCACGATCCTCACTCCGTCGCCCCCGGAAGTGCCGTTGGCCTTTAGCACCGCAGGAAAACCCATTCGCACGGACCACTTTTCGAGGTCGTCGGTATTGGTCACAACCTCTGTTTTCGGGATACGGACGCCTTCTTCTTGGGCCAACTCCATAAAGGCGGTTCTGGCGCAGAGGACAGGGAAGCTTCCAGGTGCGCCGAGTGACCGCTCGATCAGTGCGCAAGTAAGTGTTCCCGACGTCCCGCGGTTGTGGTTTTGATCATAGAGATCAATGAGGTGCTGGGTTGCCAGGTCGTCGCATGGAACGACGAGATCCGGTCTTGCGGAGGCAATGGCGCGCGCAAACGACAGTAAGGGTCGAAGGGCGTAGTAGGTATGGATTTCACCGACCGCGCTGGTGTTGCGGAGTGGCTGCCCAGAAGGACAAATCGCCCGAACCGTACACCCTGCTTTTACAAAAGCCATGGCGAGCCGAGCGGGTGAAAACGAGTCAGTGGTCGTGGCGACAAGGACCGTAGGCTTCACGTTGGTACGCGCTTCCCTAGGATCTGGCCGCTCAGGGCGATAGCTTTCCATTTATGCCTTGAAATCCCCGTGCCCATAAATCGAGTGAAACACGAGCCTCGAATCTTCATTTCCAAATCGAAGAGAGGCCCAACAGGCGTCGCCATTGCTGCTGGCGAAGGTAGGCTCTCAATTCTCGGTCGCCTATCCGGGGTGTGCGCCGCACGAGGCCGCGCAAAAAGCCGTAAGCGATTCCGAGCCCCCGAACAACATACGGCGGATTGAAGATTTGGCGGGCACACTTGAGCGAAAAAAACAGGGGATGATACCCCACGATATAGTCCGCTTCACCATCATTCACCGCATTCCCCCAGGTTCCCCAGACAACACCGGTTCTACGGTGATGAATGAGTTCGAGACTAGAAAACGTCTGGGTCATCCAGCCCAGTTGGTTGGCCTTCGTTTCATCGACGGTGTCCCAGCCGAGACCACCCACGAGGCCGCCCAGCTTTTCCCAACATTCCCGGCGATAAATTTTTGTCCCGCCGCGAACATGAAAGGAAGGAGCCTTGTCGAATTGCACGCGCTCTCCCACTTTGTCGTATATCGTGCCGCCGCCAATTCCGAGGCGTGGTGTGTTATGGAAGTGCTCAAAACACTTTTCGAAATAGTCGGGGGCAAAGGTCAGATCACCGTCGAGATTCACGAGAAATTCCCAGTCATGGGATTGGACGATGGAGTAGGCATCGAGAAAGGCTTCGACACCACCGCTCCTCGAGCGAAAGCCGCGATTTTCACGGCGCAGGGTCCGGATCCAAGTATACCTTTCGGCGTACCGATCGATGATGGCACTGGTCGAATCCGTTGAGCCGTCATCCACGATGATCCATTCGAGCGGCCGTATGGTCTGGCAGAGAACCGATTCGATGGTGCCGGTGATGAACTGTTCTTCGTCGCGGGCCGGAGTGATCATGCAATACTTGACAAGCGGGATAGCCCCTGTCGAGCAACCAGGTTCGCTTCTCGCGTCCGGAGCTTTCGGGAAGTTCTCGAAGTCTTCGGTTTGCATTTTGGCCGCTACCAGATATCTCATAGGCGCAAGTCATCGGACAAATACAATCGACAGGAAGGACGGGGGTTCCGAACGAGGACCTCGAATAGGCCAATCGAGAGTCCCCGGCAGGCCCATGTATTGACTCTCTCAATAAGACTCAATGGGGCTCAAAAGGCAACCTACCTGCCAAAGGATAGGAGGTGTCCGAGCAGCACCAAGATGCCAAGGTGTCCCCTGTCCCATTGAAAAAGAGCCACTTATCTCCTTCTGCGCACTTTCTGGGGCGATTGTGGAGGGCATGTAGAATGGAATCACAGGTTCGTTGGGAGGAAAATCCATTCCTTGGTGGGTCGTTCGCCCAGTTGAGAGCGCGGAACGGGGAATTCGAGCCCGTCCGGAACCTCGGAAGTTGGCACGAAAGCCAAACCCCCAAGAAATCCGGTGAACCTGTAAGCAGGGAGGAATCGAATGGCAGTTGGGCAGGGCTGGTCTAAGACCTGGACGTTTCTCGATGGAGATTGGCACGAAGGCAATGTGCCGATCATGGGCCCGCGCACGCACGCTGCCTGGCTTTGCTCCATGGTGTTCGACGGTGCTCGGGCTTTCGAAGGAGTTACGCCCGATCTTGAACTCCATTGCGCGCGTGTCAATGATTCTGCGACAAAGCTCTTCTTGAAGCCTACGGTCTCGGTCGAAACCTGGGTCCGGCTCGCCCGGGAAGGAATTGCGCGGTTCGATAAGGATGCGGCGCTTTATATCCGGCCCATGTATTGGGCGGAGAAGGAAGGGCCGTGGGTTCAAGCGCACGAACCTGACTCGACCCGCTCTTGTCTCGCAGTCTACGAAGCCCCGATGCGCAAGCCTACGACCGGCTTCTCCGTTACCCTATCTCCTTATCGACGGCCGACACAGGAAACCATGCCCGTCGACGCCAAAGCCGGATGTCTCTATCCCAACAACGCTCGCGCGCTGTTTGAGGCGCACGCCCGTGGTTTCGACAATGCGATTGTTTCGGACATGCTGGGCAATGTGGCCGAGCTGGCCACGTCCAACATTTTTATGGCCAAGGACGGCGTGGTATTTACGCCTGTTCCCAATGGAACATTTCTGGCGGGCATCACCCGCCAGCGGGTGATCGGGCTGCTGCGCGCTGGCGGCGTGACCGTAGTCGAGAAGGTTCTTACCTACCAGGACTTTCAAAAGGCGGACGAGATCTTCTCGAGTGGAAACTATTCGAAAGTGGTTCCCATAGGCCGGATCGGCGACCGTTCTTTGCAACCTGGTCCTCTCTACACCAAAGCCCGGAGCCTCTATTGGGAGTTCGCGCATTCATGATCGGCGGACCCACGCGGGCCAGACCCGGGAGCGCGTCCGGCGAAAGAGTTTCAGCCCCAGCACAAATGTTCCTGTTTCCTCGGCGAGCGAAATGTGCGCCGCATGGACCGGGTTGGATGGCCGGACGCCAACCTGCACTCGCAGCCTGGGCACAGCAAGGGAAGATGCTTCTGCCTGGCCGTAAGAGCGGACTAGATGCTCAACTCACTCTTCCCGATTCCACCCCACAAGGACCAGTGTGAAGCATAATCCCACTTCCGCGATGATCGAGGTGCTCACACCCATCTGGCAGCGTCTGCTGCAATTGCCCGGGATCCGCATCGAAGATAACTTTTTTGATCTAGGCGGTGATTCTTCGTTAGCCGTTGACCTATTCAACGAAATTGCGAAGGTGTGCGGCCGAGAACTGTCACCGGTGACGATCTACAGCGCTCCCACCATCGCCGCGCTGGCTGCTCTGCTCGAGCAGGCCACCCCACCGCGGGTCCCCGCGCTCGTACAACTGAGGGCTGGCACCGAGGGCCTGCCTGTCTTCATCGCCCATGGTCTCGGTGGCAGCGTAATGGAATTCGCGCAACTTGTAAGATACATCCGTTCGCCACATCCGATCTATGGGATGCAGGCGAGGGGCACGGATGGCGTGGAAGAGCCGTTTGAACGCATTGAGGACATGGCCAAATTCCATCTCGATGCTATCCGGCAGTTGCAACCCCGCGGTCCTTACTTTCTTATAGGTTACTCACTCGGTGGTTTGGTAACGCTCGAGATGGCTCAACGGCTGTCGGAAAGCGGAGAAAAAGTTGCCTTGTTAGCCTTGTTAGAGTCATACCCTTACTCTCGTTATCTGCCACTAGCAGAGCGTGTGCGCCTCTTTACCCGTTCGACGAAATCCCGCTTTTCTCGAAATGGTACTACAAAAGTTCGCAAACAACCGGAGCTGGGCATATGGTTCACCCCGGCAATGCAACGCGTGCGTAAAAGCGCTCAACTTGCTTTGAAGCGCTACCGGCCTCGCTTCTATCCTGGCAAGATGAAGTTTGTGGGGGCCGAGATCAGCTCGGAATTCCCGGATGATCCTGCCGCCGTCTGGGCAAACTTGGCAGATGAGTTCGAGCTCGATACCGTGCCTGGTGATCATCTGGGGATCATCATGACGCACAGCGAAAGTCTTGGGGCTGTGCTTTCTCGTTATCTCCGCGAACTCTCCAGTCCGGACCCCCTAGGTCATAAACGATGAACGGGGCAGAGAGCCTGATCCGTACTTTGATTGCTGGAGGAATTCGGATCTGCTTCACGAATCCCGGCACTTCGGAAATGCATATTGTTGCTGCGCTCGACCGACTACCCGAAATGCGTTCTGTGCTGGGTCTGTTTGAAGGCGTCGTGACCGGAGCCGCCGACGGCTATGCGCGCATGACTGGGAAACCGGCATGCACGCTCCTTCATCTTGGCCCGGGCTTTGCCAACGGACTTGCCAATCTGCACAATGCCAAGCGTGCCCGAGTGCCGATCATCAACATCGTCGGCCAACATGCAACTTACCATTTGCGCCACGATACCCCGCTGAATTCCGATATCGAAGCGATTGCGCGGCCCTATTCAAAGTGGCTGCGCACGTCAAGTGCCGCGCCTGAAATAGGATGCGATGCGGCCGAAGCGATCCTTGCGGCGCGTACTTCGCCAGGCCACATTGCCACCTTGATCGTTCCCGCCGATATCGCTTGGAGCGAGAACGGGGCTGTCGCGGCTATCCCCGCCCTACCTGCTGCTCCGCTACCCTCTACCGAGAGCGTAGAGCGCGCGGCTGCTATGCTCCGGTCGGGCCTGCGCACCGCGATACTGCTGGCTGGGAGCGCGCTTCACGGCAAAGGGCTTCGGACGGCAGGGTGCATCGCTGCTGGCACAACTGCCGAGCTGCTCGCTCCCTATCCCTTCACTAGAATGGAACGTGGTGTTGGTAGCCCCCCTGTAGAACGCATTCAATACGTCCTTGAGCAGGCCGTCGCACAGCTGAAGGAATTTCGCCAGCTTATCTTGGTGGGGGCACAAGCTCCCGTCTCCTACTTCGCCTCCCCGGGCAAGAATAGCGTACTCACGTCGCCTGAATGCGAGATCCACACGCTTGCGCGCCCAGGGGAAGACGCTGCCCCAGCCGGGAAGGCCGCGCGGCCACCCCTGCCAGACGGCGATATTACCTTGCCTGGCCTGGCGGCTGCCGTGGGAGCGACCCTCCCTGAGAACGCCATTGTAGTCGACGAGTCCATGACCTCCGGTCGCGGCATGATGGCGGCTACCACAGCAGCTCCGCCCCACGATTGGTTAGCGAACACGGGGGGCTCGATTGGAATCGCCATGCCGCTGGCCGTTGGTGCGGCAGTGGCCTGCCCCGAGCGGCCCGTCTTGTGCCTTTCTGCCGATGGCAGCGGCATGTACACCGCCCAAGCGCTCTGGACCATGGCGCGTGAGGGTCTCAAAGTCACAACCGTAATTTTTGCGAACCGCGTCTACAATGTACTTAAACGTGAGTTTTCCTATTTAGGCGTCGGCGATCCAGGGCCAATCGTCCGGAACCTGTTCGAGATCGGACGGCCCGATCTTGACTGGGTACTGTTGGCGAAGGGCATGGGAGTGCCTGGCATCCGTGTCACTTCCATGGGTGAATTTGCGAAGGCCCTGCGAGAGGGATTTGAGAGCGAAGGACCGATGATAATTGAGGTGCCCCTGTAGGTCGGACGTCTCTCGTGCCTGCGCATTGCAGCGCTGTGCCATCCTTCGAAGCTCGTCTTTGGCAAACTTTGCGGTCGGAGTGGGCCGCCTTGTGGAGACGAAAAAGATTTGCGACCTTCACATTCTCCTGAGCCGGAGCTAAAGGAGCTTACCAAGATGTTCTTCCACATCGAAAGCCAGGGTGGTTAGACCGACAGTCGAAAACGATCTTGGAGGACACATGCACTCAGTAGAATCAGCAGGACATGATCGTTTGCGATGCACGAACCTTCATCTTTGCTACAGAGGTTATCCAGAAGGTTTACAACTTTTTTCTGATCAAAGAATGGAATCGAGGCAAGGGCCGGGCCGCGAAGCGTGTCCTGAAGGAGAACACCAAACCGGCCGTGCGGTTTGAGCATGGCTGGCGGGCTTTGAAAAACGTGTTTGGGCCTGCGATAAACGGTCTCGGTGACAACATCTCGCACCGATTCTCTCAACACATATTTCTGAGTCCCTCCGCGGATCTTCTGAGTCACGGGCTGAGAGCGGATCACTTCCACCAAATGATGGTCGAGAAATGGAACTCGGCCTTCGATCGAATGGGCCATCTCCATGCGGTCGCCTAAAAGGGTGAGGATATAGTTTGGCAACCGCGTTTTGGACCACAGGTAGAGCGACTGGTGCAGCGGATCCCTCCCCGCGAGCTGGCCGGGGACGTCGATGTCATTCATGAAGGTCCGGAACCCTTCGCGGCATGCGAAGGCCTCCAGGAAATCCTGGCTGAACACAGCATGCATCCTGGCCGATTGGGCGAGGGCCGTTTCGATCCAGGAGGGCACAAAACCCAACAGGTGCCTTACGCCATCGAGTGTTCGTGCCTTTCCGTTTGAACCCGAGGGCAGTGCTCCCGGAGCGAAGTGCTCGAGCTTCTTTGAAAGAACCCCGCCACCATTCTGATTTGATTTTGCACCATGCAGGAGCATGTCACGGCCAAAATGCAAGTAGCCACCCAGGATCTCGTCGGAACCTTCGCCGGTGAGCACCACCTTGTAACCGGCCTCACGCACCGCTCGGCTCAGCAGGTATTTGGCTACACCGTGTGCGTTCACACAGAGAATCTCTGATTGGTGAATCGCGTCAGCAAAGTGATCGGAGAGATCGTCGAGCTTGGCGGGGATCGGAAAGAATTCGGCCCCCGCTTTCAGAGCCATTTCCCTGGCCACTTCACTCTCGTCATATTCAGGCCGGTCGAAAGCCAAGGTGAACGCGCGAATGGGCTGCCGATGGTGGCGTGCGGCGAGGCCAAGAACGGCGCAGGAATCTACTCCCCCGCTGAGATAGCACCCCACCGGGACATCCGCGCGGAGGCGAATCCGGACGGCTTCCTCAAGGGTATGACGGAATTGCTCTGCGTATTCGGCATCCGTCCGCGCTGGCGCGGCATCGACGGCCTTCGGATAATCAAAATCCCAGTACCGGCTCAACTGCATCCCTTTTTCGGTGGCGACCATATAATGGCCGGGCGGGATCTGGAAAATGCCCTCAAACAGCGTGCGGGTCTGATGCCCGCCAAATCCTATGCAGTCATAAAGAGACTCGCTATTCCAACGAGCGGGTACTCCAGCGGCGAAGAGGGCTTTCACCTCGGAAGCGAAATACAGCGTTCCGCCATGGAACGCATAAAAGAGGGGTTTAATGCCAAATCGGTCGCGGGCGGCGAAGATGGTCCTGTTTACACTGTCCCAAAGCACCAGGGCAAACTCTCCCCGGAGCCGCTGCAGGCAGTGAGCACCAAAATCTTCATACAGATGCAGGGCAATTTCGCTGTCCGAGCGAGTTCTCAGCCGATGCCCGGCCTGTTCGAGCTCGTTCTGGATCGACTCGTAGCCGTAGAATTCGCCGTTGACAATGATTTGAAACTTTTCGTCCTCATTTGCGATTGGTTGATCTCCGGTCGCGAGATCAATGATGCTCAGGCGGGCGTGCCCGAGACCGACCCGGGCGTCCGGAGCGATCCAATAGCGCTGGCCATCCGGACCACGATGGCGGAGACTCTTTGTAGCCGTTTCGAGTACGCCGGCAGCGATCGCGGTATGGGGCGAGAAAATAGCGACGATTCCACACATGTAGAAGGTTCCCCGCTGCGGTAAAGAAGAGCTTGGAGCAATTGGATGGCCGACTGAGATCTCCTGTAACCATTGAAATTTCAACGGATTAGAAGTTCAGATCACGAGCAGAGGAGAATTCGTTTCCTTTTCTGGGATGCACTGCATCTCTTCCGTACGAAGGTACTTGCAACAAATTTGGCCATGACTATCCCTAGTGACTCGAGGTCGGAGTTGAACCAGTGATAGGCGCAAACCTGCATAACGACGTTTGTCTTTGTGGGATCGAAAACCGCGGAAACGGATTGCCTTGATCCAATGCCTTGCGTCTTCGGCAATATATGATCTCCATTGCTGTTCTGGGCAAAGCCAGTGCCGATCTGCCCCCCCTCAGTGGAATTGAAGGGCCTACCCCGGAATGTGTAAATCTCTTCCCCTAATTGCCAAATTCCCCGCCACGTTTCATGGTTGGTCTGAAAATAACATTATGATAACAAACAACTTAGCTGCAATATCGCGTGGCACATGGATTGCCTTTCGTTGTTTATTCTTACGATTGTGATACGGAAGTGAGCTTAAGAAGTTAACGCTGGACTTGACCTAAATTTGTTGCGTGGAAGTCAACCTGAGAAAGTCCATGAAGAAAGCCGTGCTGCGTTCAAGCATTTTTGTAGTAGCCACTGTGCTCACACTGACTGTTGCTCCTGGTTTGCGAAGAGCCGCCGGCAATCCGACTCCGCAGGGTCAGGCGAGAGCCACAGATACGGTCGGCGCACGCGAAAAGCCTGTTTTGCGGATGAACAGGATGAATGGACAGGCCTCAAATCTCGCCGTGCCACTGGTCGCCCCGGCAGGAGAGTATTACTCTGCCTCAGTTCCTCCCGCAACGGTTATGTACCAATTTGTCCAAGGCCCGACATTGCGGGCCATTATGCTGAAAATCTCAGGTGAACCGCAATTGCTGCTTCTTTTCGGTTCTGCGCTGATCAGCTTGGCCTTCCTCCTCAGAAGCGGGTCGACCTCCACTTGACGAACTGATTTAACCTGAATTAGAGCACTGTTTTGCCCAACTCGGTCAAGTTACTGTTGAAGAAACTACGACAGGACACCTGCCGTTTGCTGAACTCGTCCCTCGCTTTGGTCGGGGTTGTCCCAGGTTCGATTGGGCGATGGTGCAAAGTCGTTCTTCTTGAGTTAGCTTTCCCCCTGATGCAGCTCAGGGTAAAATCGTGAATCTCGATCTGGCGTACCCATGGCCTGTTGCAGGCTCACGCCTACACTGACAAAGGAGACTATCTGGACGAGCCCCCAGGCAAGGACGCTCCGAAGAAAGCCCAAGGCATAAAATTCTCTCGAATGGTATCCAGCACGGCCTGTTCCACCGCTGCGAGCGCGTCTTCGGCCGGCAGCGATGCGAGAGATTCCATCCCACAATCTCCCGCGTGCAGCAGTCGATCACGCACACCAGATACGCCCAGCCCGCAGGACCTGTCCAGATCTTCGTCATGTCCGACTGCCAGATTTAATTCGGCTCGGCTGCTTCCACGCGACCCCACTCTTTCTTCCTTCGTGCGCGTAGACGACGCGAGCGCACCAGCAACCCACGTTCTCGCATCACCCGTAGCACCCGCTTGCGATTCACGGTCAGCCCTTTCTTTCGCTGCAGCCACCACGCCACCCGCCGATAGCCGTACGCTAGTTTCTCTCCGCACGCCATCACGATCTGTTCATCGTAGGTTCGGTCAGCCGCGACTGCCTCGGGGCCGCTTTCGGTAGCACAGACTCGACCGGCTGATGGCCAACGTCGCCGCCACCAGCGCGGCCGTATAGCCCTGCACCATCATCTCTCGCGGCTGGGAATGAACCGCACCACAGTTCACTCCCCTACGACGTTTTTTAGGATTTCGATTTCCAGTGACTTCCGCCCCAGCGTTCGTTCCAACTGCCGGACGCGATGGTCCTTCTCGGTTTCCGCCCCGGCAGCGCTTCTCCTCCCAAGCGCTGCCTTCGCTCCCTGTTCCGCTTCATCCCTTCATCCTTCCAGCGATAGAACAGACTTGGAGCGATCCCGTGATGCCGACACGTCTCCGAGTGACGTTCCCGCTCTTGACGCCTTCCTGCACGATCTGCCACTTTCTCTTCCGGGGATCGATCTACACGCGGTTTCCTGCCCCGGTTGCCTCCTGTTTGGAGGCCCTGATTCTACCTACGTGAGGCGTCCAGTTTTAGTGGGGAGCACTGCAAGTTGGATGAATTGACTAATTGACTGGGTCTGGATAAAACAATAGGACGTGATGATGGGTAGGCAAATTCTGTTGCCAAGGTTAGCCTTTAGCTTCACCTGCTAATGCGCTGGCCTTCATGTTTTTTACGACTACTCTAGCAGGATTGCCCATTGCCACGGAGTATGGCGGGATGTCGGTTACAACAACGCTGTTCACGCCAATGATAGCTCCCTCTCCTATTGTTACACCCTTAAGAACGAAAGAGTTCTGGCCGATCCAGGCATTCTTGCAGACGCGAACCGGTTTGATCTCTTCCGGCCGCGGAGGCAAATCGGCGATCCGTTCTGCGACGTCCCGCGGGTGTGCATCGGTATCCATGAAGCGAACGCCCGAGGCTACGTTTACGTCATCCTCTATTTCGATGTGTTTATTCACGACAAAAAGTACGTTGTGTCCGATGTCGACGCGATTGTGGATGATAAGCCTCGGCTCGTCAAAAATGCGGCCGCTGAATATGTCGACCTTGCCAAAGAAATTGACATCATCTCCTATAAAGATTTTGGCGTGACTCACGACGTAAGGCATTTTGGAAAGCGTGAATCTCTTGCCTAAAGATTCACAACGACCACGAAAAAGAGGTTCGCGATACAGGTAACTGGCGGCCCATCGCAACCCTGACATCGCGATCTGGTGTAGGTCGTACAGTGCGCCCAGTAGCGGGTTAACGAAGCGAGGTAACGGAAGAGTCTGCGTCATGATGCCCTTGGCGACCCTTTGCAAAAAACGAAAGAACGCACCTTTCCCTCGCTTGACCTTAAGAATGAATGCATCAATCATCGATTAGTCTCATTAAACGCAATGCCATGTGTACCGTTTTTTTCAGTGGGCCTCAAGCATTTCGAGAAGTAGCTTCTCAGCGGTGAGTACCCAAGCGATGCGACGACCGCCAAAAGCAACTGCGGGTTTCGGGCGCTTGGCAATGATCGCACCTCTTGATCGCATGATTTGAAGGCACCGTTCCAGATCATCAACTTCGTAACACAGATGATGCAAAGCTTCACCTCGTTCTTTAAGGAACCTAACAACGGGCGCATCCTCGGTATTCGGCTCTACCAGTTCGACCTTGGCATTCCCCGGCTGCGTCATCAAGAATGCAACTTTCACTTTTTGATGCGGATCAATAAAGACCTCACCATCCCAACTTGCTCCGAGAGAGCGTAAGAAACCCGGCATGGAGGTCTTGAGGTCTTGAACCACAAAGCCGATATGGTGCAGTCGTAAGTCTAACTCATTGACTGGTATCACGACTTCAGCCCGGTAAACTGGGTTTGTACGTAGCGAAGGACAAGATCGAAGGAGTTGAGATCTGGAAGGGCCTCGAAATCTATTGCGAATCCGAATTCGTCCTCAATGACGTTAACCAGAGTAATAGCAGCAATGGAGTCCCAAGCGGAAACCGAAGCTTGAGAAGAAAGCAGAATGTCGGCTTCGGGCATGTCCGGGAATACTGTCTGAAAGCATTTGACCAGCCGGTCTTTAACTTCATCCATTAACTTCGGTCCTCTCTTTTTGGATAACAGTATGATAAAGGTGAGGGCACGCCTGTTCGAATTGTTCTTTTGTGAGCATAACGGGCTCCGATGGCCGGTGGCCCAGCAAGGTAGTGAGGAATTCTTGTAACGGCCCGTTCTTGTTGGTCGGCGCAAAATCGAATTCGATTTGTTTGGATCGGAACCGTTCAAAGCAGGCACGCAGGCACTGATATTCGATACGACGCGCAAATGCCCGACAGCTCATTACCCAAACGTTGATGCGCAACGTCGTACCTTTATGGTGGGCCTGCATCACGCTGATTTTACCAAGCGGCTCAAATTTATCTTCATAGCTAACAACTATCAAACTGGCGTCTGGCAGTGATAATTCTCGCGACCAGTCGGACTCCGTCCAGCGAATTCCATTCAAATTGAACTGATTGGTCTTATTCACCAACTCGAGTGCACGCGAATCTGACGCTAATCCGCAGAAATCCAATTTAATGACCGCTTTAATGTCCTGTAGGAAATTCTCGGAAGGTGATTTATCCGCGGTCTCTCGAACTTCCGCGGATTTCCTGATGCTCGTGAGCCGCAGAGAATCCTCGCTGGAAAGTCGCCTCTTGCCAAACAGATCGCGGACGCGATGTAGCAATGTGTAGCCGGCCCCGTAATCGTTTGTAGGAAAGCGCATGCACTCAATCCCGGGATGGGCGGCGGCGACCTCCGCTAACTCCATCGGGCTGTCATCGATGTAGACGACCGTATCGGCAGCAATATTCCAAGCACGCAGAATGCGCTGCACCGATCCGGACTTGGGGCCCCAATGTACTTCCATCGGAAACACTTGTTCTTGCCGAAGGAGGATGTCTGAACGCTGAAACGTTTTTTGCACGATGGCCGGATTATTCTTGCTGGCGACCGCTAGAAGGACGCCTTCTTCCGAAAAAGCAGAAAGGAGACGTTGGTAGAGCCCATGCAAACCACTATGGGTCTGTAGATCCCAGCTAACTCCGTCAGGGCCGACTTCGCCTACAAGTCCCGCCCACAATGTATCATCGAGATCAGTAATCAGGCCCTTTTTGGGCCGTCCGGGACGCAAAAGGAGGGCCAGAGCGGAGCCCAGCGCCTCCGCGTGCATAATCGTGTAAGGCAGACCGGTAAGCAGGTCGGACTTGAGATCATAGCGTTGTGCGAACGGAGATTTTTCGGCAAGACGCGTGGCGTTGACGAAGGAGACGCCCGCGCGCAGCAATTTCAGCCTAAATTCCGTTAGCATTTGCTCGAGCAACGATTCGGCTTCGCCGATTTCCCAGCCTGGGGTGTGAAACAGAGGCGGAACCGGGAGAGTCGGCACGGAGACAGCCGTGGTGGTGCCAGATGGAAACTGGGGTATTGCCGTTTCAATGCGCTCCAGGGTCATATGAGCGACTGACAAAATATCCGACAATGCGACGGGACCCCATCGACCGAGGGCTCGGTAACCGAGCCGGGGATCGAGATCGGCCCATTCAATTGCGATTGCCACAGCGTGCAAACGTCGTTCTGCCAAACTCTCAACGGTACCGACTAAGTCTCCGTAAAGGCCCGTAAAGAATGTGACACGACGGTCGGGTAAGGCCTGTTGCAGATAAGCGCCTGCAAAGTTCTGTAAATGCAACGGAGTGAATCCGCACGCCAGCATTACATCGAACGGCTTGGCATCCCTAGGCCCAGTTTGAAGGATTTTTAGAGCCTCAGTGATTTTCATACTTTCTGTTCTTGGCATACGTGGAGGGACCGGATCAGAGCGTCAAGCATCTGCGTTTGGGCTTTAGCATTGAAGTTTTGATGGAACCAGTCATTCGCCGGTTTGTAATCCGTTCTTAGGTGCAAAAATTTCTCCAACGCGCTATCCACTTCTTGCAGACAACTGCCAGCATAAACGCACCGATACGTGACGCCGCTCCGCTTCAGAATACGTTCCACTGGCGTGTTAGGCAAAATATAGGCAAGTATCGGCCGCCCCAGATCATCGAAAGTATCTCTTAAAGGGCATTTTTCCGGTAGAGCTGAGTTTAAATTTTCATGGTTCGCTGCGCTGCTTTTTCTATGGTGAGCTTAGTTGCGGCAAATACCGCGGCTCTCGCACCTAGTCTTTTTCTCAGTGCTACATCTTGTAATACTCTGAGCAGCTTCTGTGCCAATTCGTCCGCATTCCCAGCGGCAAAGAGCAATCCCCTATCTTCATCTTCAATCAGTTCCGGCGTCCCCCCTTCGGCGCTCGGCAAAAGTGACCCACCTATGCTTTCTTAAAGTGACCCACCCGAAGAACAGGATTCGGAACAGGATTTGAAGCAGAGGATCTTATTGCTGCTGGGCAGTGGGAATGCGGGAACCTTCGACAGCGGTT
>WNGJ01008578.1_pt1 | contig 21652 bp, 21 predicted proteins | sample 5400611 | NCBI WGS metagenome assembly WNGJ01 (sample SAMN13153375, study PRJNA577476) | soil metagenome | isolation source: 40 cm soil or saprolite under Garry oak tree replicate 1 | place: USA:California | collected 2016-06-15
CGTACTTCGAGGAGATTCAGTCCGAGAAGTCGAAATGGGAAGCGTTCAAGGCGATAAAGCAGCGAAGCGATCACGTTCCGATGACCCAGGCACGAGCCATCCACGAGATCCAGGCGGCCTGCGGGCCGGACGCCATCGTGACGACCGGCGCCGGGCTGCCGCAGGCGATCGTCAAGCAGAACTGGGTGACCCGCCAGCCGCGGACGCACATCACCAGCGGTGGCTTCTCGACGATGGGCTTCACGCTGCCGGCGGCCATCGGGGCCAAGCTCGCCAAGCCGGACCGGCAGGTGCTGGGAATCGCCGGCGACGGCGACTTCCTCCAGACGATGCAGGAGCTTGCGACCGCCACGATGCTCGGCACGCCGGTCGTCTTCGTCGTGCTCAACAACAGCGGCTGGCTCAGCATCAAGGGCGGCCAGAACAACTTCTTCGGTCGGACAGCGGCCACGGACTTCCTGCGCAAGGACGGCTCGGTCTATTCCCCCGACTACCGCGCGATCGGCGAGGCGTTCGGCCTCCATGCCGAGGCCGTGGATCGTCCGGAAGGCGTATGTCCGGCCGTGGCGCGAGCGCTCGCGGTCGACGGGCCGTCTCTGGTGGCGGTTGACGTGGCGCGGGAGTTTCCCGATGCGGGTCTCGACAAGACCGGCTGGTGGGACGCGCCTGTACCCGAGTTCCATCGGGAGCAGTACGCAGCGCAGTCGCGACCGCACAGCTCGGGATCAACCAGATCCTGTGGGCCAACGACGACCTGCCCGAGCTCAACCCGCCGATCGACGCCGAGGCCATCCTCGACGAAATGGCTCGTCTGGGATTCAAGGGGAGCCAGCTGGGCACGACCTTCCCGCGCGGAGAGCGGCTCCGTGACGCCCTCGCCGCACGTGACATGCGGATCGCCGAGGTCTACACGACGATCGAGTGCACCGCGGACGGCCCGGTCGACGGGGCCCTCGAAGCTGCTCGGGAAAGCCTCGAAGAGCTGTGTGCTGCCGACGGGGACGCGCTGGTGCCGGCGCTGGGGCAGTCCCCTGAGCGCGCCCGGGTGGCCGGTCGGGCGAACGAAGCGAGGGTGCCTCGCCTCACCGACGAAGGCATGGCCCGTCTGGCGCGGCTGCTCGACGCGCTCGGCGGCGAAACCCTGGCGGCCGGCCGAATCCTCGCCTTCCACCATCACGGCGGGACGTACGTCGAGACGCCTGACGAGCTCGAGCAGCTCATGGCGGCCACCGACCCGGAGGTGGTCGGCATCTGCCTCGACACCGGGCACTACCTCATGGGCGGAGGCGAGCCGGTCACTGCCCTGCGCCGGTATGGCGAGCGTGTCAGGCACGTCCACCTGAAGGACATCGATCCAGGGGTCCTGGCGCGAATGCAAACGGGCGAGCTGGGGGGCTTTCTGGCCGGCATCCGCGAACGCGTCTTCACAGAAGTAGGCAGCGGAAGCCTCGATGTCAGCGGCGTCCTCGCCACGCTCGCCGGCCGGGACTACCGCGGCTGGTTGATCGTCGAGCAGGACACCAGCTGGCATCCGCCGTCCGAGAGCGCGGCGATGTCGTATGGGGTCGTCACCTTCGTCCTTCGCAACCTGGATCGGCGCCGGATGGCGGCCTGACGTGCCGGCGACGGCAGACGGGAGGCGACGGTGAGGGTCGCGATGTTCGGGGCCGGCCGAATCGGCCAGCTGCACGGGCGCCTGCTCGTCGCGCAGCCGGAGGTGTCCGAGCTCGTGATCTCGGATCCCGATATGGAGCGTGCCCGCGTGGCTGCAAAAGCCACGGGCGCGTCCGTCGCGCCAAGTGTGGACGAGGCCTTCGATGGCGCGGAGGCGGTCGTCGTCGCCGCGTCAACCGACGCGCACGCTCGTCTCGTTCGGCAGGCGGTCGACCGCGGCATTCCCGTGTTCTGCGAGAAGCCACTGGCCTCCGACCTCGACCAGACGATCGAGCTCGTCGATCACATCGAGGCTCGCAGCGTGCCGGTCCAGGTGGGGTTTCAACGGCGGTTCGATCCCGCCATCGCCGAGGCCCGGCGCCTCCTCGAGTCCGGTGAGCTGGGCACGCTCTACCTGGTTCGGCTGATCGCGCATGATCACGAGCCGCCACCCGACGACTACATCCCCACGTCCGGCGGGCTGTTCCGCGATTCGTCGATCCACGACTTCGACGCCCTGCGCTGGGTGACCGGTCGATCGGTCGAAGAGGTCTACGCCGCCGGTTCGGTCCGCGGCTTCCCGGTCTTCGCCAGGAGCGACGACGTCGACACCGCCGCGGTCATCCTTCGCCTCGACGACGGCACGCTCGGCGTCCTGAGCCAGACGCGTCACGATCCGCGGGGCTATGACGTACGCATGGAGTTCGTCGGCTCGCGCGACTCGGTCGCCATCGGGCTCACCCCGCAGACACCCCTTCGCACGATCGACAGCGGGCTCGTCGGGTCGGAACCCGGCTGGGATTCCTTCCTCACGCGCTTCGAGACGGCCTATCGAGCCGAGCTCCTGGCATTCCTGCGCGTCGCCCGCGGCGAGATCCCCAGCCCGTGCACCGCTCGAGACGCGCTCGAAGCGATGCGCATCAGCGTGGCAGCTACCCGCTCACGGGCCGAGCACCGGCCGGTGAGCCTTTCCGAAGTTGGTCAGCCGGCACACGCCGGCTGACGAAGAGCAGAGAGACCCAGCGAAGACCCGCTGCGGCGGGAGGAGGTGGCGAGAGAAGCGACGGTCAAATCGTGGGATGGGCCTGCGCCGTGCAGGTGCCGATCCTGGCAAAGGTGGAGACGTTTAGGAGGAGACATGAGGCTCGGAAGATTGATGGCGCTGCTCTCGGCAGTGGCGCTCATCGGCTCGGCTTGCTCGAGCGCGGCCTCGCCGGCAGCGTCGACGCCCGCGAGCGCCGCAGCCAGCGCAGCCGCCAGCGCGGCAGCGAGCGCAGCAGCCAGCGGCGGCGGAAAGCTCACGATCGCCGCGGTCCAGGGCGGCGAGGACGCCGGCCTGAAGGCCCTGGCACCGATGTACAAGGCGGCGAAGGGCGTCGATCTCCAGATCGTCGAGGCGCCCTACGACAATCTCTACTCGAAGCTCGTGAGCACCTTCCAGGCGAACGATTCGACGTACGACCTGGTCATGATGGACGACCCCTGGATGCCGAAGTTCGGCACCGACGGGTCGCTGTCGGATCTCGGCGCTCTCGGCATCAGCCGCGATCCGGACATCGCTGACGTCGTGTGGGACGTTGGGACCTGGCCGCCGCCACGTGGACCCGTTCCGCCGAGCGAGAAAGCCAAGCCCAAGCAGTTGCTTGGCGTCACGATCGTCGGCAACGTCGAGATGTTCATGTATCGCAAGGACCTCACGCCGAACGCACCCGCGAGCTATGACGAAGTTCTCGCGAACGCCAAGGCGCAGAAGGCGGCCGGGCTGACCGGCTACATCATTCGCGGCAAGGCCACCAACCCTGTCGTTGCCGACTTCCTGCCGATCCTCTGGTCGCAGGGCGGCGACGTCTTCGACGAGAACTGGAACACGACCATCGACAACGACGCCTCCAAGGCGGCGATCAACTTCCTCGTCAACGACCTGAAGGCGACAGCCCAGAGCGACCCGGGTAGCACGGACGCGGCCGACCGCGACAAGATCATGGCCAACGGCCAGGGCTACGAGTCGTCTGTCTGGCCGGGCGAGATCAACACGGCCGTCCTCGACCCAGCCGTCACGAAGGTCAAGGACAAGGTCGCGTTCATCCCGATCCCCAAGGGCAAGAGCGGCAAGGGCGTCGGCATGATGGGCAACTGGATGCTCGGCATCCCGAAGGCCTCCAAGAATCAGCAGGCGGCGGCCGATTTCATCAAGTGGATGTTGCAGGCCGATACGCAGAAGACGTACGCCCAGAACAATGGAATCCCGTCGCGAACGAGCGTCCTCACGGATGCCAGCCTCACGGCGGCCAATCCCTACTTCCCGGTACTCGCTGAGGCCCTCAAGTCACCGCCCAACTGGCGGCCCCGGACGGATCAGTGGAACGCCGTGGAAACCATCCTCGGAACGGAGCTGAACAAGGCGCTGACCGGCGGTCAAACCGGCGATCAGGCGGCAACGAACGCAGCAACCCAGATCCGGGCGCTCATGAAGAGCAAGGGTTATACCCAGTGAGCTGGTCCTGCTCGTGAGCGCAGCGTGGGGCGGCCGGCGGCTCGCCGGTCGCCCCACTGAATGCCCAGCATGAACTCGGCCCCTTCGCGCCCGATGACGCTGGGGGGACGCGTCGGGATGCGGACGGGCTGGTCGCGCCGGACGCGCCAGGAGCAGCTCGTCTACAAGCTCCTCCTGCCCGTGTTCGGCACCGTCTTCGTGCTGGCCACGATCCCCTTCGTGATGGCGGTCATCGAGGCGCTCACCGCCGGCCCGCGCGGTTTCGTCGGTCTCGCCAACTTCGAGACGGCGCTCGGCAATCCACTCCTGTTCGAATCGATCAAGCAGACCGCGTTCTACGCTGCGATCGCCCTTCCAACGGAGATCCTGGGAGGTCTGGGCATCGCCCTGCTGGTCCACCGGGTGATCCGTTCACCGGGTCTCAGGGCGGCCATCTACGTCGCCGCAATGATCCCGATCGTCATTCCGCAGATCGCAGTGGGCGTCGTCTTTCGCCTCGTCTATCAACCCGATTACGGCATCCTCAACGTGCTGCTGGGCCGTACCGGCCACGACCAGCTGTTGTGGCTGTCGTCACCGCCCCTGGCCATGATCGCGACGGCCAGCGTCGACATCTGGCAGTGGACCCCGTTCGTGTACCTCGTCCTCTTCGCCGGGCTGCAGACGGTCCCCAGCGAATCGGTCGAGGCCGCCCAGGTCGACGGCGCAAGCACCTGGTCGCAGTTCCGGCACATCGAGCTGCCGTATCTGCGGCCGCTCCTGCTGTTGGTCCTGTTCTTCCGCCTCGCCGACGTCATACGCGTCTTCGACCACGTCTATGTACTGACGGGCGGCGGTCCGGGGACGACGACCCAATATCTGAGCCTGTACATCTACCGGATCGGGTTCCAATTCACCGACCTCAGCCAGGCCTCGGCGCTGGCCGTCCTGGTGATGGCCGCCATGACGATCTTCTACACGATCGTTTCGCGCTTCCTGCCGGCGGACCGGGGCTGATGAACCGGGGCCGGCGCTCGACGCGCATCGCGACCTACCTCCTGCTTCTTGGCATCGGCCTGATCTTCGCGTTTCCGCTCTATTACCTGATCGTCACGTCGTTCAAGACCAAGTCCGAGCTGTTCGCAGCCGTACCGTCGCTCGTCCCGCAGGCGCTCAACCCAGCCGCCTACGAATCGGTCCTCTTTACGCGGGGATACACAGGCCTGCTCTTCAACAGCATCGTCGTAGGGCTGAGCGCGACGATCCTCGCCATCGCGGTCGCCTTCGCGATCTGTTATCCGATCACCCGACTGCCGGCGTCCAGGCGGCTGCGCGCTTTCGTCCTCAACTGGGCGTTGTCGCTGCGCTTCCTGCCGCCCATCGCGGTGGTGATCCCGTACTTCACGATCATCCGGACGGTCGGGCTGTACAACCAGCTGCCAGCACTCATCGTGGTCTACACGATCTTCAACCTGCCCCTGGCGATCTGGATGCTGCGCGGCTTCCTGGACGAGATCCCCCTCGAGATCGAGCAGGCGGCCCTGGTTGACGGGGCGAGCCGATGGCAGGCCTTCCGCCACGTGCTGTTGCCGCTCTCCCGCACGGCGATCCTGGCCGTGGTGATCATCGTCTTCGCGTTCGACTGGGCCGAATTCCTGTTCGCCTTCATCCTGACGGCGACGCCCCAGGCGCAGACCTTCCCGGTAGGTGTCCAGGGCCTGGTCACCCAGTTCGAGATCATCTGGAACGAGATGGCCGCCGGGGGCGTGATCGCAATCGTGATCCCGCTCACGCTCATGCTGATCGCGCGGCGGCATGTCATGACCGGCTTGACGTTCGGGGTCATCCGCGAGAAATGAGTGCGTCGGGCGGCGATCCGAACGGGGGTCCGCGGGTCTTCCTGAACGGGGCCACGATCATGACGACCCCGACCGCCGAGCACATCCGTGTTGCTCGAGAGGCCGGCTTCGACGGGGTGGAGGTCCGGGCCGAGCGCCTGCTAGACCGGCCCGAAGAGGTCGCGGCCGCCAGTCCGATTGTCCAGCCCCGCGAAGTCTGGAGCCTCAACGGGCTCCAGCTGCAGGTGGGTCCCGACGGCCGCCTCGATGGCGAACGGGCGGAGCGCGAGCTCTCGCCGCGCCTTGCCATTTCGGGGGTGCTCGGCGCCGAGTATCTGCTGGTCGTGCCACCGCGACAGGCAGGAGTCGATCGTGGACGGGCGATCGAAGCCATGCGTGAGGGGCTCGCCCTGGTGCGTGATCGAGCGGCGGCGGTTGGAGTCGGCGTCGCTTTCGAATTCCTCGGATTCGCGGACTGCCCGATCGACAGCCCGGCGCTGGCCGCCGAGGTCGTCGGTCCGATGGACGGCGTTGACCTCGTCCTCGATTCGTGTCACTGGCACGCCAGCGGCTCCGCATCCCTGGCGGACTTCCCGGTCGATCGGCTGGCGATGGTCCATCTCAACGATGCGCCGGGTAAGCCCCCTCGCGAGATCGAGGACGCCGATCGCGTCCTGCCCGGGAATGGTGTCATCCGCCTCGCTGACCTGGTGGCGCAGCTCACGGCTCGGGGTTACGGGGGACCGTGGAGCCTCGAGACCTTCAATCCGACCTACTGGGCCGCGGACCCCCGACGGATCGCGAGCGAGGGCCGCCGACGCGTGGGCGCGCTGCTTGGGGAGCCGTCGAAGGTGGCTGGTTGATGCACAACTTGGAGGTCGGGCGCTCGGCGACGATCAGCGACGTCGCTCGACGAGCCGGCGTGTCGACCGCGACGGTCAGTCGCGTGATCTCGGGCTCAACGACGGTCCGCGCGACGACGCGGGCGGGCGTCCTCGCAGCGGTCGAGGCTTTGGGCTATCGGCCCTCCGGCGTGGCCCGGTCGCTCAAGCTCCGAACGACGCATACGCTCGGCCTCGTGGTCACGGACATCGCCAACCCGTACTTCCCCCAGATCGTGCGTGCGGTCGAGGACGCCGCGCTGGAGCGCGGCCATACGGTCCTGTTGTGCGATAGCGCGGACGACCCGTCGCGAGAGGAGACCTACCTCGACCTGCTCATCGACCGCCGCGTGGACGGGATCGTGATCGCCTCGAGCGGGCTCCAGGCCCGCCATGGCGACTGGTTGGCCAGCCGGACGGTGCCGGTCGTGCTGGTCAACTGCACGGCACGCGGCGCCGCCTTGCCGGCGATCCTGAGCGACAACCGGGCCGGCGGCCGCCTGGCAGCCGAGCACGTGCTGGACCTCGGCCATCGCCGGATCGGGCATATTTCGGCACCACCGCGCAACGCCGCCGCTGGAGATCGCGTGGCCGGGATCCAGGATGCGGTGGATTCGGGGCGCTACCCCGGCGTCGAGCTGACGGTCGTCGAAGGCGACGGCCAGGCGGAGGGCGCGGAGGCCGCGACCCTCGCGCTTCTCGAGCGGGCGCCGGGAGTCACGGCCATCCTGTGCTACAACGACCTGACGGCCGTCGGGGCGTTGCGGACGCTGCGTGGCCTGGGCCGCCGAGTTCCCGAGGACGTCAGCGTCGTCGGCTACGACGACATTCCCCTGGCTGCGTGGATGGAGCCGCCCATCACGTCGGTCGCGCAGCAGACCTCTGCGATGGGCCGCTGGGCGGTCGAGCGGCTGCTGGAGCGCATGGCCGGCGAAGATGAGCCGGGGTCGGACCGTCGGCAGCTGGGAGAGCGCTCCGAGAACGTGGTGTTGCTTCCCGTGGAGCTGTGCGTCCGCGGATCGACCGGGCCGCCGCCATGGGCTTGACAGGCGTCGGGGCGAGCCCCGAAGCAGCGCTGGGCTCGCGGGACCACTTGAGTTTGCTTCGCCGCGCGGCCTCAGGGAGCGCGACGCGCTCTGCGGGTGGCCAGCTCCAGCGAGTCACTCCGGCTGAGGCCGGCTGGCGCTATCTCTCGTTCGAGGCCCACCGCCTTACGGCGGGGGACTCCCTGCACATCAACGCCAAAGGCCAGGAAAGCCTGATCATCGTCCTCGAGGGCACGGCAACGGTCCGAGCCGGAAACCGGACGTTCAGCGACCTCGGCACACGTGACAGCGTCTTCGACGGCCCGCCGCCCGCGATGGTCCTGGTTGAGCCGGGCGGCCGGATCGAGGTCGACGCAGGCCGTGAGGCGCTGATTGCAGTAGGCTCGGCTCCCGCCGGCGACCTGCGGACGACGCGGGCGATCGAGCCGGGCGACATCCTGGCGGAGGCCAGGGGGACCGGCAACACGGAGCGGCGAATCCACCACCTCCTGCCGTCGTCGGCCGAAGCCGGTCGCCTGATCGCCTTCGAGGTGTTCACGCCGGGCGGCAACTGGTCGAGCTATCCGCCCCACAAGCACGACACCGAAGATCCTCCACGCGAAAGCTACCTGGAGGAGCTCTATTACTACCGCCTCGCCAAGCCGACCGGGTTCGCGTTCCAACGGATCTACACGCCGGATCGGTCGCTGGACGAGGCTCTCGTCGCGCGCGACGGCGACCTTGTGCTCGTGCCGCGCGGCTATCACGTCGTGGCGACCGCGCCGGGCTACGACTGCTACTACCTGAACGTGATGGCTGGCCCGACGCGCGAATGGCGATTTACAGTGGATCCGGACCACGTCTGGTTGATGGACTGGGATCCCGCCCGGCCTCGGAGATAGCCATGACCGAAACGACCACGCTCACGCCGCTCCAGCAGACAGTGCGCCTGGGCACGGCTCTTTGGAACGATTCGAGCGCGCCAGACGAGCTCGAATATGCCATCGCAAACGGGGCGGTGGGCGCGACGTCCAACCCGCCGATCACGCTCGAGGTCCTCAAGAAGGAGCCCGAGCGCTGGAAGGCGCGCGCTCGGGAGCTGTTCGCCTCGTTTCCGACGTGGTCGGAGACGCGGATTACGTGGCAGATCTACGAGGAGATCGCGCTGCGCGGCGCGGCCATGTTGCGCCCGATCTTCGAGCGAACCGGCGGCGCGGCGGGCCGCCTGTCGATCCAGACCGACCCGACGCTCTTCCGGGACTCCGAAGCCATGCTCGAACAGGGCCTCCATTTCGCCGGCCTGGCGCCCAACCTGCAGGTCAAGTTTCCGAGCACCCGCGCGGGCGTCGAGGCGATCGAGGAGGCGACCTATCGCGGGGTGAACATCAACGCAACGGTCAACTTCAGCGTGCCGCAGGCACTGGCTGTGGCCGAAGCGATCGAGCGAGCGTTGGAGCGGCGAGCCGCCGAGGGCATGGACAACAGCATCTTCCACCCCGTCTGCACGATCATGGTCGGGCGGCTCGACGACTGGATGAAGGCGATCGCCGAGCGAGACGACATCGTGCTCACGCCGGGGACCGCCGACTGGGCGGGCGTTGCCGCATTCAAGCGTGCCTACGGCCTGTATCGCGAGCGCGGCTACCGGACCCGGCTGCTGGCAGCCGCGTATCGGAACCAGCTGCATTGGTCGCAGCTGGTGGGTGGCGACGTGGTGCTGACGATGACCCACCAGTGGCAGGTCCGCTTCAACGGGTCACGCGTCGAGGTCCGATCGAGGATCGACGAGCCGGTCGATCCGGCCATCGTCGCCGAGCTCTCGGAGCTGATCCCCGACTTCCGGCTGGCCAACGAGCCGGACGGCATGACGCCCGAACAGTTCGATTCGTACGGCGCCACCGTCCGCACACTGCGCCAGTTCATCGGCGCTTACCACGACCTTCAGGCAACGATCCGCGACTTCGTCCTGCCGAACCCCGACAAGAAGGGCTGACCCGTCAGGACATGCGGCGGTGGTCGAGGGGCGGCCGGAATCGTCCCGCGTCCGGTTCGTCGGTGAGGTGGATGCGCGCGTTGGCCGAGGGCTCCGCGCCACCTGCCGAATCGGGCCTCGTCTGGTGCGACGTTGCCTGCACACGCCTGCTCGAATGGCGGCAGCGAGGGCCGGGTTAACCCTACGCTACGGCAGGCCGGCGACGATCGCGGCGGCCTTGTCGCGATCCGGGCTGTCGATCTCATAGAGCGTGTCGCCGACGATCATCACGTAGATCGCCTGGCTCTCCGGCGGCAGGTCCAACGCCGAGAGCACCTCCCGTCCACCAACGGTCACTCGCTGCCAGCGGTTCGAGCTGTCCGGGGAAGCCTCCAGGGCCGCCTTGGTGACGGCCGGCCAGACGGCCTTCGGGTCATCCACGCGGAAGAGGCGGAGCGTAAGCCAGGCGCCACCCATCGGCCAGGCCTCTCCGGCGATGCGAATGCGGTCGACGTGGTCGAACCCGACGGCTTCGCTGATGATCGGGTACATCCCGAAATACAGCCCCTCGTCGTCGACGGCCGCCTCCCCGTCGAAGGACTCGACGGACTGGGCCGGCACTCCGGCCAGTGTGGGCGGCAGAGCGCGTTCCATGTCGGGGAAGTCGTGGCTGAACTTGTCCGGCCCCAGGCTCGGCTGCGGCGACGGCAGAACGGAGATCGACCGGCACGAGGCCAGTACCACCAGCAGCCCGAGCCACGCCGCGGCTATGAGAGCGGAGCGCGCCGAGACGCCCCGTCTGCGCTCGGCCCCCGGCACCGAATTCAGCTCTGCCGGAGCGCGGGGCTCAAGCCGCGCTTGAGGAACTGGCCGTGGCCCTTGCGACCCGTGAACTCCCCGTCGCGGACGATCACCGAACCGCGCGACAGGACCACGTCCGAGCCGCCCTGCACCGCTCGGCCCTCGTAGCAGGAGTAGTCGACGTTCATGTGGTGCGTCTTTGCGCTGATCGTGTGCTTCCGGCCGGGGTCGTAGACGACGAGGTCGGCATCGGAGCCGACGGCGATGGCGCCCTTCCGCGGGTACAGCCCGAACATTCGGGCCGGCGCGGTCGAGAGGACCTCGACCCAGCGCTCGCGCGTCAACCGGCCGGCGACCACGCCGCCGTCGTGCAGCAGGTCAACGCGATCCTCCACGCCGGGCAGGCCGTTGGGCACCTTCCGGAAGTCGTCCTTGCCAAGGTCTTTCTGGCCGTGGAAGTCGAACGGGCAGTGGTCGGTCGACACGACCTGGAGATCGTCCTTGCGCAGGCCGCTCCACAGTTCCTCCTGGTGGTCTTTCGGCCGAAGGGGCGGCGAGCACACGAACTTGGCACCCTCGAAGCCGTGGCCCATGTCATCGAGCGACAGGAACAGGTACTGGGGACAGGTTTCGGCGAAGGTCATCGCGCCGCGATCGCGGGCGGCCCTGACCTCGTTCAGCGCATCGCGTGCCGATAGGTGAACGATGTACACGGGCACGCCGGCGGCCTCGGCCAGGCGGATCACCCGGTTGGTCGCCTCGCCTTCGAAGATGGGGTAGCGCACGACACCGTGGTAGTACGGATCGGTCTTGCCCGAGTCCGCGAACTGGGCCGCGACGATGTCTGCTGCAGCGCGCGGAAGATCGCCCCGTCGTCGCTGAAGAAGACGCCGGGGTAGGCCGTGAACAGCTTGAAGTCGGGGACACCCTCCGCGACGAGGGTATCCATCTCCGCCAGCGTCTCGTCATTGACGTCCGACATGATCATGTGGAAGCCGTAGTCGGCGACCGCGTTGCCTTCGGCCTTGGCATGCCAGGCGTCGAGGCCCTCGCGCAGGGACTTGCCGCGCGACTGCACGGCGAAGTCGACGATCGTCGTCGTCCCGCCGAAGGCCGCCGCTCGCGTACCGGTCTCGAAGGTGTCCTTCGCGAAGGTGCCGCCGAAGGGCAATTCCATATGGGTATGCACGTCGATCGCGCCGGGAATGAGGTATTTGCCGCGGGCGTCGATGGACTCGTCGGCGGTCACCCCCGTGGCGGCCAGGTCGCGGCCGATCAGCGCGATCTGCTCGCCGTCGACCAGCACGTCCGCGCCGGACGAGCCCTCGGCCGTGACCACGATGCCGTTGGCGATCAGGGTGCGCATCACGCTCCTCTCGAGTGGGGCTGGGGCGAGGCGAGCCTTCGGGTCAGGATTCGGTGACTGCCCCTGGCTCCGCCTCGTGATACCAGGGAGCGTAGGACAGGCCGACGAGCAATCCCTCCGGGCCGATGAGGCGCGCGACCGTCTGACCCCACGGCTCGGTTCGGGCGCCATGGAGCAGCCGGTAGCCCTTGCCCTCGAGCTCGGCTGCGGCGGCCGCCACGTCATCGACCTCGAACTCGATCGAGGCCTGCGGTGGGGGTACCTCGTTGGGCCATCCCGGCTGGCCGAAGCACGCCTGAGCGGCGTCCTCGAGCCGCCACAAACCGAAGTGCTTGACACCCTCGAAATCGAACGTGGCCGGATAGTCATGGTCCGAGAGAGGGATGCCCAGGGCATCGACATAGAAGCTTCGTGCCGACGCCAGGTCCGGGACGATCGGAGCGACGCCCGCGACGAAGCGGACTTTCACGCTGGCCCTGGCCGGGTGATGTCCGGGCCGGCGGGCGACGTGGCCCGGCGAAGCGCTACTTCGTCGAGGTCTTGGGCTTGTTCTGCTTCGGCTTCTTGGGGGTCTTGGCCTTCTTGTCCATCAGTTACTCCTCGCCGTTGATGGTGGCAGGGGGACAGGGTAGCGCCGATCCAGAGCGCCGGCAGAGCCGCCACGCGCCGACAGAGCCGCGGCCCAGCCTCAGGCTCGCCCGGCTTCTACTTCCCGCATGGCGGGCACGATCTCCCGGCCGTAGACCTCGAGTATCCGTTCCTCGTCGCCGTTCATGAGGTAGATGTTGAACTGGTCGACGCCGGCATCGGCGAGCTCGCGCAGCTTGGCGATGTGGTCGTCGACCGAGCCCAGGACGCAGAAGCGATCGGTCACCTCGTCGCCGACGAAGCGGGCATTGGTCGAGCCGACCTCGGCGTGGTGGTGGTAGTCGTAGCCCTCGCGGTCCCCGATGTACCCGGTGAGTGCCTCGGGCAGCTGGCCGCGCGGGTACTTGGTCACCAGGTCGACGACGTGGTTGCTGACGAGCGCCGGGAACCAGCGAGTCCGTTCGCGACAGTCCGAAATTTCGCCCACGTGGGCCGGCGCAGCGGCCTGGACCTTGATCGCGCCCGGATCGCGGCCGGCGGCCCTTGCCGCCTCTCGGACCTGGCCCACGAACCAGCGTACGAGGTCCGGGTCGGCCAGTTGCAGGATCACCCCGTCCGCCACACGGCCGGTCATCGTCAGGGCCATCGGGCCATAGCCGGCAACCCACACGGGCAGCTTCCAGCGACCGCTCCACGTCAGCTGCAGCTCCGTGCCCTCGTACTTCACCGGCCTGCCCTCGACCAGGTCGCGAATGAGGTGGATCGCCTCCTCGAGGGTGGCCATCGTGGTCGGCCCCTTGCCGAGAACGCGACGGGCGGAATCGCCGCGCCCGATACCGAGATCCATGCGCCCGCCGCTGACCTGGTTGAGCGTGGCGAGCGCGCTGGCGGTCACCGAGGGCTCGCGGGTCGCGGGGTTGGTCACGCAGGTGCCCAGGCGCAGCCGCTCGCTGGCCGTCGCCATGAGCGTCAGCAGGACGTATGCCTCCTGCCAGAGGACGTGGGAGTCGAACAGCCACGCATACTCGAAGCCGGCAGCCTCCGCCTGGCGAGTCAGCGCGAGCGTTCGTTCGATCGTGTGGTCGGGCTTGAGCGTGAATCCAAATTTCATGGGGGCAACTTCAGCGTTGAGCTACTGCTTGCTTTCCAAGGTCCAGGACGGAGGCCCTCCGATGCCACTGGCGCCCGAAGACTCAGGGTCGGACGAGGTCGTCGTAGGCGTCCGGGCGCCGGTCGCGGTAGAACTGCCATGTCTGGCGGACTTCCTGGATCTTGTCGAGGTCCATGTCCCGCACGAGGAGCTCCTCGTCGTGGGCGGAGCCGACCTCGCCGATGAATTGCCCGCGGGGATCGCAGAAGTAGCTCTGGCCGTAGAAGTCGTCGTCGCCCAGCGGTTCGATGCCAACGCGGTTGATCGTCCCAACGAAATAGCCGTTCGCGACGGCGTGGCTGACCTGCTCGATCCGCCACAGGTATTCCGACAGCCCGCGCGAAGTGGCGCTCGGGATGAACACCATCTCGGCGCCGTTGAGGCCGAGGGCGCGAGCTCCCTCGGGAAAGTGCCGGTCGTAGCAGATGTACACGCCGACCTTGCCGACCGCGGTTTCGAAGACGGGATAGCCCAGGTTCCCCGGGCGGAAGTAGTACTTCTCCCAGAATCGATCACGGCCGCGGTGTTGTAGTAGATGCCCGAGGCCTTGTCGTCCTCCTCGTACATAGGCACCACGAGGACCATGCCCGTCTGCTTCGCCAGATCCTGCATCCGCTTGGTGGTCGGGCCGTCCGGGATGTGCTCGGTGTACGCGTAGTACTGGGGATCCTGGACCTGGCAGAAGTAGGGCCCGTAGAAGAGCTCCTGGAAGAGCATCACCTGGGCGCCCTGCCTGGCGGCATCCTCCGCGGCCTTTTCGTGCTTCTGGATCATCGACTCCTTGTCGCCTGTCCAGGTCGCCTGTAGCAGCGCGCCCTTCACGATCCGTGGCATCGACTCGCGTCCTCCTCAGTCGCGCGATCGGGGTTTTCGGAAGGGCCGAACGATACACCGCGGGAAGCTGCCGGTCCCGGACACGGCGAAGCCCCCGACCGATAGGTCAGGGGCTTCGCGACGAACTGGGGTGCTGGTCTAGCGGCGTGTCGAGCCCGACGTCTCCGCAAAGGCGCCACGGCTGTAGTACTCGCCGAGGTTGCGGCGGTACGTCTCGTCGGCGCCGACGCTCTCGTCGAACTCAGGCGCGTTCTTGATCAGGTCCTTGGTCACGTTCACGAAGACCGTCCGGTCCTGCGTGTCGACCGAAGAGATCGTGCCTGCGGGCAACATCACCTTGTGGCCGAAAATCCAGGGGCCAGTCTCGACGACGATGAAGCTGCCGTTCGCGTCACGGGTCGTATCGGAAACCTTGCCGATCTTCCCGTCGGTCGCCTCGACGTCGAACCCGGTCAGGTCTACGCCCGACCACGCCTCGTTTCGATAGACCCAAATATCCATGACCTGCATGGTTGGAACTCCTTCCTCCCCGGCCGAGCCGAAAGACGAGCCTTCGGCCCGATGGAGTGTTCCGGGATGCCTGAATTATCCCTCTCGAGGGGTCGCGCGGGCGTCAACCCAACGGTCGCGGGAGGGTTTCACGGGCCTTGCAGGGACCTTGCAGTATTGCCGGGGACCTTGCAGAACGAGCCGCCATACTCGCCAGGCGGCCAACCGGCTGAACCGGCTGCGTCCCCGACCGAAAGCCTCACGCCCAACCGCAAGGAGGTCCAGTGGCACGACCAGTCAAGGTCGGGATCCAGCTACCCGAGGTGGAATACGTAGTCCGCTGGCCTGAGCTGCGTGCCATGGCGACGCGCGCCGAGGAACTCGGCTTCGATTCCCTGTGGGTCGGCGACCACCTGCTCTACCGGGAGCCCGGCGAGCGGGCCCGAGGCCCGTGGGAGGCATGGTCCCAGCTGGCTGCCCTGGCGGCCGTCACATCGCGAATCCAGCTTGGGCCGCTGGTGGCCTCGACCAGCTTTCACAACCCGGCCATGCTCGCCAAGAAGGCCGCCACGATCGACGAGATCAGCGGCGGACGCCTGACCCTGGGGTTGGGCGCGGGCTGGAACGAGACCGAATACCGGGCGTTCGGTTTCCCATTCGATCGCCGCGTGAGCCGCTTCGAGGAGGCGTTCACGATCATCCGGACCCTGCTGCGCGAGGGGGCGATCGATTTTGCCGGCGAGTTCTACCAGGTCCGCGACTGCGAGTTGGTGCCGCGCGGCCCTCGTCCCGGAGGCCCGCCGCTGCTCATCGGCTCGAATGGCGAGCGGATGCTGCGTATCGCGCTGCCCCACGTGGCTGCCTGGAACAGCTGGTTCGCCGACATCGACAACACGCCGGCGGGTGTGTCACCCCTGCGCGCGAGGGTGGATCGGATCTGCACCGAGGTTGGTCGGGAGCCGGACGCGGTTCAGCGCACCGTGGCGGTGATGGTCCAGACGCCGGGCGGCGCCGGGCGGATCCAGGGCGACTATGCCAAGGAGGCGGTCGCCCCCCTGACGGGCAGCGCCGAAGAGTTCGCCGAGACGTTCCGAGCCTTCGCGCGAGAGGGCATCGGCCACCTGCAGCTGGTGCTCGACCCGATCAACCTCGCCTCGATCGAACAGCTCGCACCTGTGCTGGCGCTCCTCGACCGGGCCTGAAGCTTTCGACAGCATAGGCTCGGCGGGCGGTCAGGCGGGCACGAGTCCGAGGAGCTTCAGGAACGTCGCGTTGGACGGCTCTCGGCCGAGGAAGCGCCGGAGCATCTCGTCCGCGTCGAGAGAAGCACTGGGCTCCAGGATCTCGCGCCGGTACGAGCCGCCGACCGCCGGATCGGTGATGCCCTCACGCTCGAAGCGGCTCCACATGTCGTCGCCGTAGACCTTCGACCAGATGTACCCGTAGTAGCCGGCGTCGTAGCCGCTGGCGATATGTCCGAACGCCGCGAGATCGAAGGTCCCTTCATGGAACGGCAGTCGCGTCACGCCGAAGGTCTCACGGTGGATCTCGTCGATCCGATCGGGCCCGTCGCCCGTGTGGAGCTCCAGGTCAAGCACACTCAAGCGGCACAGCCGGAACAGTGTCTTGAGCCCAACGTTGAGGTCGCGTGCGGCGACCAGCCGATCCACCAGATCCTCGGGGATCGGCTCCCGTGTTCGGTAGTGGCGGGCGAATTGCCGGAGCACGGAAGGCTGCCAGGTCCAGTGCTGCATGATCTGGGAGGGCGCCTCCTCGAAGTCCGGCTCGACCTGGAAGATCGAAAAGCGGGCGAAATGGGCCTGGCTCACGATTTCATGCAGGATGTGCCCGAACTCGTGGAAGAGCATCTCCACGTCGCTGTGCTGCACGAGCGACGGAGCGCCTGTGGTTGGCGGCGGAATGTTCGCCACGATCGCCGCTTCCGGCAGCTCCTCGCCTCGCTGGCTCCCGTCCGCGGCGCGGCGCGGCAGCGTGATCGGCCAGGCCATCGCATGCCCGAACTTGCCCTCGCGCGGGAAGAGATCGACGTAGAAGGTGCCCAGCAGCCGCCCGGTCGGTCGGTCGAGAACCTCGAAAAGTCGGACGTCGGGATGCCACGCGGTCGGCTCCGGAAGTTCCCGATATTCCAGGCCGAAGACCTCGCCCGACAGCCCGAACAGCCCGTCCAGGACGGCGTCCAGCGGGAAGTACTCGGCGACCGCGTCCTGGTCCACCGAGAACTCATTTCGGAGAAGCTGGCTGTCGTAGTAGCGCCAGTCCCATGAGCGAAACTGCGTGTCACCCGTGTCCGACGCCAGCAGGGCACTCATGGTCTCGATCTCGCGGTCGGTCTTGTCGGCCAGCGGCGGGATGAGCTCGTTCAGGAAGTCCCAGACACGGTCCGGGGTGCCGGCCATCTTTATCTCGACTGCGTAGTCCGCCCAGGACGCGTAGCCCAACACGTGCGCCAGCTGGCGCCGCAGCCCGAGCAGCTCGGCGATGACCGGCCGGTTGCTCGTCAGCGCGCGGTTGAAGAAGCGGCGTTCGAGCTCCTGCCGCAGGTCGCGCCGGCGGGCGTTCTCGAGGAACGGGTAGTAGTCGGGGTAGGCGAGCGTGACGCGATAGGTCCCGTCAGTCGCTCCGGGCGCGAGCCGCCCGACGTAGTCCTCGGGCAGGCCATCGAGCTCCTCGCGCGTCAGGTCGAGGCCGTCCTGCCACTCGTCGATGTTGCGCTGGAAGGCCACCTCGAGCTCGACGATCCGGCTGCGCAGGCGACCGGCCTCGGCGCGCTGCTCGGCGGGCAGGTCCTGACCGGCCCGCCGGAAATCGCGCAGAAGATGGTCGAGCAGACGGCGTTGTTGGCCGTTCAGCTCGCGGGCCGCATCCGTTTCGGCATATGCCCGAACCGCGCGCGCCAGGTCTTCGCGGCCGGGCAGCGCCGCCTGCCACGTTCGAATCCGTGTCTCGGCGGCCTGGCCGGCGTCTCGAACGGCGGCCTCCGGATGAACGCGGGCCATGAAGGCGCCTCGGCCCGAAGCCGCGTAGACCAGCGCGTCAGCATCGTCGATCGGTTGCACGGTCCCCTCGAACGAGGTCGGCGAGGCGGTCGCAGCGTTGGCCAGCAGCAGATCTGCGGCGGCGATGGCTTCGTCGGTCAGAGTTGCAACCCGCTCGGGCGTGATCGTTCGATAGTCGAAGCCCAAGGAACCTCCTCCGAATGATCCGGTCGATGTATTCCGCATGATCGGGTGTGGTGCGGCGCCCGTAAAGCGTTGCGTGGGCCGCCCGATTTGCTCAGCCGGCGCGGAATGACTCAAATATCAACCACGTTGCTGTCATCGGCGGGGCGCGGCACTTTCGGATACGGAAATGGGCAAAGCGAGTGAGGAATATCCCGCGACACGTTCCCGTCGGGACAAATCCGTGGGGACCGCGTCCTCGCACGGCCGAAAAACGCGTTTGGCATTACGGGCACTCGTATTTGCGGTAGTGCGCGGCCGGGAAGCCCGAAAACGCGTTTGGCATTACGGGCACTCGTATTTGCTAGCGTGCGCGGCCTCACGAGCGAGTCGACTGCCGAGATCGGAGCTCCGCGCGCCAGGCGCTAGGATGGCTGCTCCAAGCCAACCCGCCGTATGGTCCCAGGCAAGTGTCGCGCAGGGAGGTGTCCGGATGACAGACAGCGAGCTCCTCCAGCGGACCCGCGAGTTGGCGACACGGTACCTGGAGAGCCTCCCGGAGCGGCCCGTTGGACCGGCGGTGGACCTCGAGGGCCTGCGAGCGGCTCTTGGCGGGCAGCTCTCCGAGGAGGGCGAATCGCCCACCGCCGTCATCGAAACTCTGGCATCCGCGGTGGAACCCGGGCTCGTCGCGACGGCCGGCCCGCGCTATTTCGGCTTCGTCATCGGCGGCAGCCTGCCCGCAGCGCTTGCCGCCGACTGGCTGACCAGCGCCTGGGACCAGAACGCGGGGCTGTACGCGATCTCGCCGGCCGCTGCCGTCGTCGAAGAAGTGGCCGCCCAGTGGCTGATCGAACTCTTCGGCCTGCCCTCCTCGACGAGCGTGGGCTTCACAACGGGCGCCACGATGGCCAACTTCACCTGCCTGGCTGCCGCCCGCGATGCCGTGCTGCGACGAGAGGGTTGGGACGTCGAGCAGGACGGCCTTGTCGGTGCGCCGCCGATCCATGTGGTCGTTGGTGCCGAAGCCCACGTGACGATCTTCGTTTCGCTCCAGATGCTGGGCCTGGGTCGCGCCCGAGTACACAAGGTCGAGGCCGACGGCCAGGGCCGGATGCGCCCGGACGCCCTGCAAGAGGTGTTGAGCGCGCTGCCGGAAGGGCCGACCATCGTCTGCGCCCAGGCCGGCAACGTGAACACGGGCGGATTCGATCCGCTCGAGGAGATCGTCCGGATTGCGCACGAGCGGGGTGCATGGCTCCACGTGGACGGGGCGTTCGGCCTCTGGGCAACCGCATCGCCGCGGCTGCGCGAGCTCACTGCCGGGATCGACCTCGCAGATTCGTGGACGACCGACGCCCACAAGTGGCTGAACGTCCCGTACGACTCGGGGCTCGCGTTCGTCCGCGATCCAGCACCCCATCACGACGCGATGACGCTCGGCGCGGCCTACTACGTCGAGACCGCGGGCGCCGAGCGCGATCCCTACAACTGGGTGCCGGAGTCTTCTCGCAGGGCACGCGGATTCGCGGTCTACGCGGCGTTGCGATCCCTCGGTCGCGCGGGGGCCGCCGACATGATCGACCGCTGCTGCGGCCTGGCTCGGCGGTTCGCGGACAGCCTCCGCGAGGAGCCAGGAGTCGAGATCCTCAACGACGTCGTCCTCAACCAGGTCCTCGTCCGCTTCACGCCATTGGGATCGGACCCGACGGAGGTTGCGGCCGGGGACGCCCAGACACGCGCAGTCGTCGCCGCGGTCCAGCGGGATGGAACGTGCTGGCTTGGCGGAACGACCTGGCATGGGCGCGCGGCCATGCGGATCTCTGTCTCGGGCTGGAACACGACCGAAGCCGACGTCGACCGCTCGGCCGAGGCGATCGTACGCTGCGCGCACGAGGTGCAACGGGTTCCCGCCTGAGCGCGCCACGCCTGAGCGCGTCACGCCTGAGCCGCGGCGTCACGCCTGAGCGCGTCACGCCTGAGCCGCGGCGCCCCACCGTTGTGATCTAATCGCAGCATAGAAGCCGGCATGGTCAAGCGAGGTGGACCGATGGGCATCAGCACCGCACCCGGCATGACCGCCGAGGAGATCGTCCGACTTTCGCGCGAGCACACCTTCTTCTCGTGGTCCGTCCAGGGGGCCGTGGACCCGATCGCGGTGGACCACGCCGAGGGGATCTATCTGTACACGCCGGACGGCACGCGGATCATCGACTTCAACAGCCAGCTGATGTCGGTCAACATCGGCCACGGCGACCGGCGAGTGATCGATGCCATCACGGCACAGGCGACGAAGCTGCAATTCGTCCAGCCGGCCTTCGTCACGGAACCCAGGGCGCGCCTCGGGCAGAAGCTCGCCGAGATCATGCCCGGCGACCTGGACAAGGTGTTCTTCACGCTGGGCGGCGCCGAGGCGATCGAAAACGCAATCAAGATCGCTCGACATGCGACCGGCCGCTACAAGCTCCTCGCCCGATATCGCGCGTACCACGGCGCGACCATGGGCGCGATGACCCTGACCGGCGATCCACGGCGTTGGGCGAACGAGCCCGGCCTGGTCGGGGTCGTCCGCTATCCGGACACCCACCGCTGGGGCGAAAAGGAACCGCGCCCGGCCGCCGAGTCGCTGCAGGGCCTGGAGGACGTCATCCGCTACGAGGGGCCGCACACGATCGCGGCGATATTCCTCGAGACCATCGTGGGCACAAACGGGATCCTCATTCCGCCCGACGGCTACATCCAGGGCGTCCGCCAGCTGTGCGACCGCTACGGCATCCTGATGGTCGCCGACGAGGTGATGGCGGGTTTCGGCCGGACCGGGAAATGGTTCGCGATCGACAACTGGGACGTGACCCCTGACCTGATGACGATGGCCAAGGGCCTGACCAGCTCATATCTGCCGCTGGGTGCCGTGGCGATGCGCCGCCCCCTCGCCGAGAAATTCGAGTCGATGATGTACTACGGCGGACTGACCTACAGCAGCCACCCGGTGAGTCTCGCCGCTGCGCTTGCCACGATCTCCGTGTACGAAGAGGACGGGCTGATCGAGAACGCCCGGCGGCTGGGACCGGTCATGCGGAGCCACCACGAGGACTTGTACGCCCGCCATCCCAGCGTGGGCGCCTACCGCAACCTCGGCCTGTTCGGGATCATCGACCTGGTGCGCCGTCGCGAGCCCTTCACGCCGATGACGAGCTTCAACGGCACCTCCGACGAGATGAAGGCAATCGGCAAGTTCCTGCGCGACAACGGGCTGTACACCATGATCGCCAACAACTCGATCCACACCAATCCGCCGCTGTGCATCACGGAAGCGCAGCTGGACGAGGGTTTCGAGATCATCGACCGGGCGCTCGACATCGCCGACCAGGCCGTTCAGGCCTGACGCTTCGGTGACGGCGCT
>WNGJ01008047.1_pt1 | contig 21651 bp, 25 predicted proteins | sample 5400611 | NCBI WGS metagenome assembly WNGJ01 (sample SAMN13153375, study PRJNA577476) | soil metagenome | isolation source: 40 cm soil or saprolite under Garry oak tree replicate 1 | place: USA:California | collected 2016-06-15
TTGCCAGCACTCGTATCGCGTGCTTCCGGTGAAACCCAGTTACGTTGACGAACTCGTCGAGAATCTCTTTCTTCTCCGTTCGTGTCCCTGCGTGGTAGCGCGTCGCAACCGCTCCAATTAATTCCCGTCTCGTTGCCATGTGGTTCTCCCACAGGAGTGCCATGAGCACGTTGACGTCAAGCAGGAACGTCATGCCAACTGGGCTTCGATATCTTTGACTAGCTGAGAAGTGATGACGCCGTTCGCTGTGCGGATGATGGGCAACCCATCTTCACCGGTCACGATGCTGAAGGGTTCGGATTTTGCCCCGGGCACCACGACAAACACTTTTGTGTGGTCCGGCAGGTGAACGGTCTCCGGAAGCTTGATTTGACCGTTCTCGACGGTCGCTTCATAAGTCGTGGTTTTCATGCTTTGTATTTTACTCTCGGCCCGAAGTCGGCGACGAACATCCTTATTTAATAGCCGCCTGAGATTTGCAAATTGTTGAAAATTTGAGACTCAACGACGACTCCACAACCTAAGTCACATCAGATCAATCAATTACAAGGACGGAGGAAGGGGGATTCGAACCCCCGGTACGGTTCCCCGTACAGTGGTTTTCAAGTCGAATCCCTCCCGTGACTCCCACCAACTCAGCGCGACTAAGCCCAAGAAAACTATCACAATCCGCCAAGCTCATTCGGGCAGAGTTGAACTCTTTCCGGAACAGTTCACGGACAGAAGACGGACAATTCCTCTTCTCGGCCACGATTATGAGGGCCACTTCTGGAACAGGCTCCAGGATGTGGGTCGAGTTTTTTTCCATTTCGTCCTAACCCCCAATGTTGTCGCTTTGTTAGGACGCCGGCGCCGGATGGGGCACTCTCTCTTATTTCCTCCGGAGGGCGGCGGTTCCACTTGTCAGTCTCGTCGGCAATTCGGACTACATGTCTCCAACCCATTTCGACATTGCATCACTAAATCGAGCAAGGCAGCTGCACGAGGCGATTTATTTACCTGTAACGCGTAATCTGCCTTGTCATTTTTCCTCGCTGAGTAGCCTCGGATCATATAGCCGAAAATTCGGTGCCGCTGGTTTGATCAAGTTTCCGCTGATTAGAGGCGGAAGGACTGAGCATAGACGAGAAGGAGGGAACTCAAATGATATGTCAGGCTTCGACTCCGCACTTTCATTGGTTCGTCAGCGCGAAAACGTCTTCGTGATCCCAGTCTTCCAGCGCCCCTTCGCCTGGCAGGACGAGCACATCTGTGAGCTACTTGAAGACCTGGACGCGATGCGCAGACGCAAGCCACCGATGCACTATCTTGCGCCGATTCACGTCGCAGAGATTGAGCGAACAGACGTGGGTCGAGACCGTTACGCGCGTTATGTCGCTGCGGACAACTCGGACATGATGGCCCTTCGTGACAACCACTTCAGGGATGACGAAAATACCCCACTGAATGTCCTCACGACCCGCATCCATAGCCCTTCGCCGCGCATACCATGGGCAAGCGATGCTCCAGTCCTTAGGGAACTTTTTCAGAGCACCTCGTGACCCCTGAGGAGAACAGGAGTGTGGGAGAAAGGGCGCATGCCATTTACGCTATGCGTTTGCCCCCTCTACCGCACCTTACACAAGGCCATCCAACAAACGTCTTCATTCGATCTCGTGACTCCGTCAGAATGACTTGCGATTTGACGGCTTCTTTGTGAGGCCGGAAGCCGATGTCATGAGTTTTTCGTTATTGGGGAAGCTTTGCGCCCAGAACTTCAATTTGTTCGATAAGGGGTGGTTTGGAGAACAGTTCGGGGGCCTGCGCCATGAGGGCTTTAGCTATGGGCCCCTTCAGGTGAGCTTGACGACCGCTTTCATTCGTGAACGCGTCGAACACGCCAAAAGTCGTCGGCCCCAAACGTAGCGCGAACCATATCGGTGTTGTCACTTCTTGGTTCGCCAGGGCAAGTCCCGTTTCCAAGAACTTCGCCACCTCATTTTCTTTTCCGGCTTTGGCTTCCAAACGTGCGAACAGTGCGACTGTATACATCGGGTTTCTCCTTGGCTGAATATCTATTAAAACGATAGCTCTTTACACAATCCACGGCCATTGGCAAGATCACCAAAGTGATATCTATTTGCCATGCAGAATGTCTGTACAACGTCGCGGTCATCGCATGGCACGTAATACTTCAAGTACGGAATCGGCGCCGGCCCGGTCGCCGTGAGTACTGCTGATCTTCTCGAATCGGATGATCCCTTTTTTATCCAATAAAAACGTGGCTGGATAAGCGGTTTCATTCGGGGGCATCCCAGCGGAGTCCATACATATTGGTGAAGGAATAATCTGGATCCAAGACGAGATAAAATTTGATGGCAGAGTCTTTCCTCGAACGAAGTCCTCCCCATGTTCGGCCAGACCCTGTGCGGAACACGGATACACGGCAATGATATTGGCGCTCGCCGATTGAAAATCTTTGATACGGGACATGAACTCACCGACCTGTTTCGTACAGTATGGGCACTAATATCCCGGGAATCCGCGGAGCATCACCAGAACAACGGGACCCTTCTTCTTCATTGCAGTGAGTTCGACCTCCTCGCCAGCCGCAGTTCTCAGTTTGAAGTTTGGCGCCTGAGCGCCGCCCGCCGGACGTGACATTGCTGCAGTTTGCCTTGGTCCGGTATACGCATACGACGTAACAGCAATGAGAAACAGCGCGCAGAAAACACTACGAATCGACATGAATTACCTCCTGACCTTCTACAAGCCGCGGGTCGAGCGATTTATTCCCGTTCGATCCGGGAATAAAAGCGAGCCGCGACGGCTTGTAATAAATGGAAGCGCCGATTCATTTCACAAACAAATCGAAGAATAGGAGAAACGATGAAGAGAACGTTGACTGCGTACACTCGCTTCCTGCCTAATTGGGAAAGCCGACGAGGTGCAAATGAGTTTTCTCAGCGAGGCTCAACTCAAGGATGAATTTGGGCCCTTTATCGCCTTTCAAGAGGCGTTTGGATTCATCCCCAATCTCCTTCAAGCGCAGACGTTGTTACCGCGCGTCATCGAGGCCCAGGCGATGCTCGAAACTGCCGTGCGCTTGCGAGAAGGAGCGATTTCCCGAGTCCAGAAGGAACGAATCCTTCTCAGCATCGCAGCCGACCAGCGGGACATTTATTGCATGGCCTTGGACAGTAGAGTCCTGTCTTCGCTTGGCCTCTCGGATGGTCAAATCGGTGATCTGCTAAACGGCAGCCGTCATGCGGGCCTTTCCACAGCGGACTTCGCCTCACTCCAATTTTGTCTCAAACTAAGCCGCCACGCTCCCTCGGTGTGCCGGCAAGACATTGAAGCGCTGCGGACATGCGGATTGGGGGACGAGTCGATATTCGAAGCCGTTGTCGTGACGGCCTTGGCCATGTACCGCTGTACGCTTTCGCTGGGGCTGGGTCCGGAACCGGATTTCGGACCTCCCAAGCTCCCCTCGACAAGAATCGATCAGCCGCTTGGCCCAACGCCCTTTGGCTTGTTGCCCGACCTCCATGAGGCGGCACACCGAAAAGGACCATATGTGCCCGCTCCATACCTGAGTCCCAAGACGTTTGCGCCGTTTGCCGCCGTTCAGCAGAGTCGTGGATTCATACCGAACTTTTTCCGTGCTCAGACTTTACGGCCCGATTTGGTGGAAGCGCAGTTGGAAGCAATGGGCAGGATTCTGCTTTGCGAGGATGCCCTCACACGCGTGCAGAAGGAGTGCATTCTGCTGGCCGTCTCGGCAGCAAACCTCAACTCTTATTGCGTTGCAATGCATTGCGACCTGTTGCGCGGCCTGGGAATGCCATCAGAGGATGGCGACCAGATCGCCGTGGACCATCATCAGTCCAACCTATCGCAATCCGATGCTGCATTGCTGGACTTTGCTGTCAAATTGGGAACGGGAGATCCGGAATTTTCTCGCGCAGACCTTGTCAAGCTTCAAACACTTGGCTTCACTCCGGAACAAGTTTTAGAATCCGTCGTTGTTACCGCTTTCAATAATTTCGCGAACACCCTCTCAATGGGACTCGGAATCGAGCCGGATTTTGCTCCCCCTCCGGTCTTTGCAGAAACTAAAGTGCATCTTTCGCCCGCTGCCCCTACTCCTATGCAGGAACGTCAGGAAGTTGCGCATGTCTCTGGCACACTCCAGGACGCTGACGCTGACCTGGTCGCCCAGGCGCAGGGTGGACAACTGGAGGCTTTTGAAGCGCTGGCTCGCCGGCATACCCAGTTGATTTATCGCACACTGACGGCAATCTTGGGCGACCCTATCGACGCGCAGGATGCTATGCAGGATACTTTATTGAGTGCATTCAAACATATCAGCGGATTCCAGGGCCGCGCGAAATTTTCTACCTGGCTGGTGAGTATCGCCAGGAATATGGCGTTTAAACGTTTGCGAACCCGGGAAAATGTTGAGAGTTTGGATGAAGGTGAATATGGGGAAGATCGGGACTTTCGCCCTCGTCAGGTACGGGCTTGGCAGGACAACCCCGAGCAGTGCCATTCTAAATCCGAAATGCGACAGCTGGTTGAAAGAGGCCTCCTGGAGCTTCCGGCTAAATACCGCGTTGTCGTGATGCTTAGGGATATTGAGCAACTTTCAGCGGATGATGTCGCCCGCCAATTGGGGCTGAGCGTCCCAGCAGTGAAGACGCGGCTCCTGCGAGGGAGGCTCATGCTGCGAGAGTGGCTCTCGCCATACGTGACGGCCAGCTACAAAGGAGCAGCTCAATGATCACATGCGAGGAATTCTTCGCTGAGTTTGCCGACTATATGGAGAATCACGTTTCGCCGGAGGTTCGTCAAGAACTCGAATTGCATCTATCCCAGTGCCGCGTTTGCCACGTGCTGTATGATTCCAGCCGCAAAACGGTAAAGATCGTGTCCGAAAGTAATTCCTTCGAATTACCGCAAGACGTTGTGGATCCCATCATCGACCGCGTCATGGCGAAGCTGCGAACCAAGGGCAGCTAACACGATCTAAATTTGATCGTAAAGGAAAGCCGCTCGATCTCTTTCGTCGTAAGCCCGCTGCCCAATTCGAACCACAGAGTTGCTCACTCAAATTTTTTTTGTTTAGCATGCAACTTTCTCCCGGCAAATCACTCTTATCGCGTGGAAGTGAATGTTTTTGTTATCGAAACGGAGCTTCCACAACGTCCCGCAACAATTGCCCGGACAATCATCACCTGCACGGAGGCGCGGTACACAAGAAGGAGACCGATTGCTTGGATCAAAAGGAACTGACTGCTTTCAATGAGGTAGTTCTGCCTCGTCTGGACGCGGCCTATAACCTGGCGCGATGGCTCACGCGTAACGATCAGGATGCTGAAGATGTGGTACAGGAAGCGTCACTCCGCGCTTTCAGATATTGGAAAGGATTCTCCGGAGGCGATTGCCGAGCCTGGCTGCTTGCGATTGTACGAAACACATATTATTCCTGGCTTCGTCAACGGTCCGTTCAACCGGAGTTAACCGCCGACGGTGAGGTGGACGACATTGACGGCAGTGTCACCGATCCTGAGAACGCAATGCTTCAAAACGCAAATCGAGAGATGTTGAAGGCGGCGCTGGAAGATCTGCCCATGGAGTTTCGGGAAGCTATCGTACTTCGAGAGATGGAAGGCTTCTCGTACAAGGAGATTGCAGATATCTCCGCTGTTCCCATCGGAACGGTCATGTCTCGCCTGGCTCGCGCGCGCAAACGGCTGCAGATCTCTCTGACGGCCGCTGCCGCAAGGAATTATTCATAACGTGCACAAGACACGAACAATCTGCTGAAGGCATACGAAGCGAACGGGTTCGTCTGCGCAGCAAAACTTAAGGAGAACCATCTATGTCTGATAAGCCTACGTTGACGACTTCGGGGGGCCCCTATCTGAATCAAAAAAAGATTCTGACCTTCACCCGTAACCCGCTCTCGACTTCTGGCGAACAATGAAGTGAGCGGGTCTCGGTAACTGATCGAAAGCATCTCACGCCCAAACTAACTTTAAGGAGAATCACGTTGAACTATCTCAAACACGACGATCGTAGTGTGTTCTTTGGTCCGTCCACTTACTTCCATCGTGCCGGCGTCGCGTTCGCCGTTGCGATCGCACTGAGCTTTACAGCACTAGCCAGCGTTACAGCACTAGCCCAGGATTCGCCCCGGCTTCGCACCCCACGCAGGGGTTTCGAAGGAAGGTTCGACTTATTCGCCGCGGGCATCTTCGACGCGGCTACAACATTGGATCCCAACACTGCGCAAGGCCCAGGCCCGGGCCCGATCGGTCCAGGGCCGGGTTGCAATTTGTTTCCCGCACCGCCTTCGGTGGGCACGACCGTGAATCTTTCATACTTCGGACCGCCGCCTTCAACCACCAATCAGAGCCTGGTGGGACCGGTTCAATTGCTCAAGACCGGCCCCGTTGATGCAACCAAAGGGACGATCACAATTCCCCTCTATCTGGGACATTTGAAGAATGGGAAGAACGTCTGGTATGTCCTGACGGACGTTGACGATGCCAACGTGGCCGCGGAAATGGGACTGAATTTTTCAGCAAAGATGACCTTCATGTCCAATGCCGCGCGAACCGCAAATCTGGATCAGAATGGGGACTTAGTATTCGACAAGGGAACAGTTGATTTTTCGCCGGTCCGCAGCATCACGCCTGGACCCGTGGGCCAGGAGTTTCCTCCAACCGCTGCACAACCTGGAGCTATCGGCGACAGGGACTATAGTCCGTTTGTTCAGATTCTCAATGCCGGCGGTGTTATTTATAACGCCCCAATAGTTGCCTTCGGCGTGGACGCCAACGACATCAGCTTCCCGAACGGCAATGTCGATTACTCCAAGGTGCATGATCAGGTAGTGGCAATCGATCCGGTGAACATGACCGTGACCATTAACTTGATTAACGGCTTTAGCTTTGGAAAGCCGGTCTGGTACATGTCCATGGACACCAGCATACCTTTAGGAGCCGCAATCGAGCACAATACCTTCGCTCCTTTGATGGCCGCGCTCCATTTGGGTGGTGATGACACCTTCTCCAGCCCGATTGAGCGTATCTTCATTTCCACCAACGGGGCTCACGGCTGCGCAAATCCTCAACGGCAGGGCTTGTCCGCGGATCTGGCGGATGGTTTTCGACCCAACAACGTCGTTGGCGGCATACCGACGAATGCATTGGATTACAGTCCCGCATGGGACGCCCAGTTGTTCGAATGGACACAAGACGCAATTAGCCAAGGTTTTCGAGGTCAGGTGCGTGAAGAATTCCAGATCCTGACATTCGTCCAAGATGGCCTGATTACGGGTCCGGGCGGCGGTAAATTCGGAAGCTCTGGCTTCTCAATCAATTGCACGATCGTCCAACGGCTCGATTAAAGGCACGTAAGCGCCCGCTGTGTTAACCCCGGTTTCCGCAGCGGGCGCATTTTTCTTGGTTTAGACGATAGCAAATCCGGCCCCCTAAAATCGCCACTGTGGATTTCAGACCGGGGCCCGGCCGCCAGTGTGACATCCCCCCCATTACTTGAAGTAATCCTGCCCATTCTGCTTCCAAAACAGATCATTTGTTCGAGTCAGCGCGAAGCTCTCGCAGAACGGCGTCAATCTCAGACGCGGGTCTGCCTACCAGTTCCAGGAAAACCACTCGCCTAGCACCGAAAAGATCAATCCGTCTGTTACGAAAATCTTTGTAAAACTCGTTTATTCCTTCCACAACCTGTCCAAAATTCACTCTCTGCGGAATGGGCGAGTCTTTCTCCAACTGTTCTAACGCTTTCCCTTGCTCGGTCTTCAGTAGCACATTCTTTAACACGGACCGAAGGAGCTGTTCGCTATCCGAATAGCCCATCACGTAACCAAGCCGCCACGTGTCTGGCATCCGTCTCCAAAGTTGTTCGTAACCGCGTTCACTAACGACATCCTGCTGTTGAGCGCAAATTGCGAAAGAAAATCCTCCGATCAAACCCAAGGCCAGAACCAAGAGGATCGCTCGTTTCTGCACATACATATATGTTCCCCTTTCAGGTTTGCTTCTTGCCTCTGGTTGAACGGGATTCTTCCGCGCGTTCCGCTGCGACGAGCAGATCGATTGCAAGCCGCCGAGACTGTTTGATCGATAACAATGTCCAGCGGTCTCCCTTGTTGCTTATGCCGTGAACCCGCAATTCCAGAAAACCGCCCCCGCCTTTTTGACTGAAATGTCTCCATCCATGTACTGGTCCTCGAAGGCGAATTGTGGGCCATAGTGGAGCGTAGATGGGAAAACCGCGAATACCAGGCTGGAGGAGTAACGCGATCCGCGGCGCTAGTGTTTCATCGGGACGGCAAAACCATCCGCGACTTTCGTAGAGCATGGTCGCGCGCCTGCTACGACGCTGGTCTGCCATGTGTTATTCACTACAAGCGTGACGCGAATGGTAACTTCGTTCTCCACACCAAAGGCCCTGAGAAAGGCAAGCCAGTTATTGACAAGATCGTCGCCAAGGCTTTGTTTCATGACTTACGCCGAACGGCGGTTCGTAACATGGTTCGCGCTGGTGTCCCCGAGCGGGTCGCTATGGAAATAAGCGGCCACCGCACGAGGAGCATTTTCGACCGGTACAACATCGTTAGTGAGGACGACCTCCGGGACGCGCTTCGGAAGACTCAGGCACACGTCGAGTCCCTGCCAACTAAACAGACTGTCGTGATCCTGCCGGTTGCGGTGGTGCCCACGCGAAGAGGGTCACTGTGAGACACGGACAGTTCACGGACAGTTGAACCAAAAATGGTGCAGTGACTTACCACCGAAACACCTTCCATGTAGGGGTCACAAGCCCACTCCAAATTATTGTTATCAAAGTGAAAAGTTGAAGCGGAGGAAGAGGGATTCGAACCCCCGGTACGGTTCCCCGTACAGTGGTTTTCAAGACCACCGGTTTCAACCGCTCACCCATTCCTCCGGTTTTGAGGATACTCTCAGGATGCGGGGAATTCCAGATACTGGATGGTCAGATCGTCTTTGCGGTTCGGCTTTTTGGTGCTGAGTTTCAGTGGGGACGACAGTGGATCCGGATGTTTGATAGTAACGATTCCGAAATCGGTTTTCCCTTTCACGACTACAAAGTCTCTCCGTTCGGATTGAACTTCAAGCTTCTGTCCATTCTTCAATGTGACCATGAGCGGAAAGGGCTTGCCCTTTTTGTATTTGCCGAAATCGATGCGCGAAATCGTGTTCACCGGGATCTCGCCATGAAATTTCTCCTTTCGGTAGACCAGGACAGCCTCACGACTGCGGCCTTCGATAAAACCGGAAAACTCGGGGTTCTCGACAACAAGTGTTTGCCCATCATCAAGACCGACGACAACTGCGGCGCCAGGCGTCTGAAGCCAGAAGATCAAAAATGCACTTAGGATGAAACTCATACTCTCTCGATTCCAAGGGCGATTCCCATACCGCCACTGATGCAAAGCGTCGCCAGTCCAAATCGGACCTTCCGCTTGTGCATTTCGTGCACAAGAGTTGTTACAATTCGCGCACCCGTGCATCCGATGGGATGACCTAAAGCGATCGCGCCTCCGTTCACATTGATCGTTTCCGGGTCTAGAGGAATTTCGCGTAAGCAAGCGAGCACCTGTGCGGCGAACGCCTCGTTTAGTTCCACAAGCCCGAAATCCTCGAGTTTCATTCCCGTCTTCGACAGCAATTTCCGGATCGCCGGCACCGGTCCAATTCCCATGATCTTCGGATCTACACCGGCGACTGCGTAATCCAGGATGCGCGCAAGCGGTTTCAGGTTTCGAAGCCTGGCTTCTTGCTCGGACACGAGAACTGTGGCGGCCGCGCCGTCGGTGATTCCGGACGAATTTCCCGCGGTGACGGTTCCGGTTTTTGAAAAGACTGGCGGTAGCTTCTTCAGATCCTCGATGGACGCATCCATCCGGATATGCTCATCGAAGTCCAGGTTGCGGGCTTCCCCCTTCTTTGCCGCAATCACAACCGGTACCAGCTCTTCGGCAAAGCGCCTGGATCGGGCGGCAGTTGCGGCGCGATGCTGACTGCGCAACGCATATTCATCCTGCTCGTCACGTGAGATTTTGTGAATACTCGCAAGGTTCTCCGCGGTCTCGCCCATGGCCATTTCCGATAGGGGGCAGAAGAAGCCGTCACGATACATGCCGTCAACAAACTCGTGATTGCCCATCCGCAGACCCCATCGGGCTTGCTCTACAATGTACGGCACACGACTCATGGATTCGGTCCCGCCGGCAACGATAATATTCGCGTTACCGAGCAGGACCTCCTGATAGCCCAGGATGATCGCTTTTAAACCCGAGCCACACGCCTTATTGACGGTATATGCAGAGATCTCCTGCGGAATGCCGGACCGATAGCCGATCTGTCGCGCGGGGTTCGGTCCGTTGCCGGCACCCCGGGCGTGGCCGATGATGACCTCATTGATGGCGGCAGGGTCCACATTGGCACGGCGCAGCGCCTCCTTTACAGCGACAACCCCGAGATCTGCCGCAGTCAGAGACGAGAGCGAACCTCCAAACTTGCCAATAGGTGTGCGGACCGCAGAGACAATAAAGACGGAATTCATGTGGTTTTAGAGCCGCGGAGCGGCTTGACTTCGGATGCGCCGCTACAATTCAACCCCCCGAGCCGGAGTTGGCGTAATTCGCGGCTATTATCCCTGAATGGGCTGGAGTTTCTGGCCCTGCCTTCTTCCGAGATATCGCTTGAGGATTCAAACATTCGGCTCGGCCGCTATTCGCGAGAGATTCTCGATCTCCAGTGGCTGCGACCGAGCGTCGTTCGAATTCGAGCCCGAGCGAAGTTTCGTTCTCAGACGGATGTGATTACTCTTTATCCCGGGGATCGGTTGCCGTCCACGATCGACCTTCGGCGAAGGCGGCGCACTTTTCAGGCGCAGATTGGGCGCGCAATGTGCGCCTATTTCGGTGTGCGGAAAGTTGAGCGGCAAACTCTGTATTCCGATCGTCGTCACGGAATCGGTGGGGCGTATCCTAGATTCCTCGTCGGACGGCACGCGGTAATAGCGGTCGACCCCGACGAACCGTCCGCCGTGATCAACGGCATCATGCGCGCGGCCCTCCTTTGGGCGCCGTTGATCCGGTGCAGCGTCGTGATCGTGGTTCCGCGTGGGCGAGAACAGGCCATTTCGGCACGCCTCCGTGTGATGCCGCATCTTCGCAAGACATTCCAGTGGCTCCAGTGGGACGGAGACGCGATCGCATCATTCGAAGAGACCACGGCCGAGCCGGAAACGCATGTACAAGACTTCGCTCCACCGGACGACGCCGGAACGGAGGTCTCACGAATTTGCGCGCTCGCGCCTGAGCTGTTACAGGCGGTGCCCAACATTGCTGGAAGGGCCATATCGATCCGTCTTCGTGGTATTGAAGTGGCGCAGGTATCGGAGAAAGGCACCACGTATCCGTTGGGCGAGCCGATTGAGCGGGTAATCCAGGACCTGGATGCGGTCCGCCGCTATGGAAGCCGCCATCCTCTGGCACGCGCTCACGAGGAGCGATGGCTGGAGTCGAATCTCATTAGCGAAATGCGCCGGGTGCTCCCGTCCATTGACGTTCGGCATATCTATCCTCAGGTTCCGAGCTTCGTGGGTGAGGAACGAAACATTATCGACTTGCTGACGATAACGAATGAAGGCCGGCTGGTGGTGATCGAAATCAAGGCGGCAGCGGACCCGGACCTTCCGTTCCAGGCGCTCGATTACTGGATCGCGGTCGAGCGGCATCGGAAAGCCGGCGACTTCTCAAGAAAGGGCTACTTTAGCGGCTGCACGTTACGGAATGAGCCGGCGGTCCTGGTTTTGGTTGCACCCTTGCTCACATACCACAAGACCGCAGGGCGCTTGATTCGGGAGCTGCCGGCTGAGACGCCGCTTATGGAAATTGGCATTAATCAGACCTGGAAGCGGCAGATCAAAATCTTGCGCCGCAGAGGGGTGCTCAGTTAGGCTGAGTACGGAGAATCAATCAATGACAGCAAAACATTTGCTCGTCCTGGTAATGGCGGTAGTGCTTGCGGCTGGAATGTCGATGGCACAGGGCCCGAAAAAGGATGTCGGAAGCAAAGTTCCACTTCCGCCGAGTGCCGGCGACAAGAACGCTCCCCCCAAGGGAGATAAAGCAGACGCGCAGGGACCACCGGTATCACTCTCAATCGACGTCGATCTCGTCACCTTCGACGTTGTTGTGACCGACAATAGCGGCAATCCGATCGGAGGCCTGGAGAAGCAACACTTCAAGGTATTTGATGATGACGTTGAACAGACGATCACGAATTTCAGCCCTACGGACGCGCCGCTGACTGTCGTGATTCTGGCTGAGTTCAGCGATACGTTTGGGTACTACTACGACGACGTTGTGGGACCTGCTGCTGGATTCATCAACAGCCTCCGGCCCGACGATTGGGCGGCCCTGGTGGCCTTCGATATTCGTCCGGAGATCCTGACAGACTTCACCAAGAACAAATCGGAACTGTACGACGGTCTACGCCGTATGCGCATCCCGGCATATCGAGAGACCTCCCTTTACGACGCCGTCTACGATACGCTTCAGCGCCTGGATAACGTTGATGGAAAGAAAGCCGTCTTCCTCCTGAGTACCGGTCTCGACACCATTAGCAAGCATACTTATGGCGAAACCCTTCGAAAAGCCGAGACCTCGGACAGTGTGATCTACTCCGTTGGAATGGGACAGCTGGCACGGCTGTACTTCGAATCGAGGCTGTATCCCGAGGACAGCATCACATTTCTTCAGGCGGACAATGTCATGCGATCACTTGCCGAAGCGACCGGTGGCAAGGCTTTCTTCCCGCGATTCGTCGGCGAGTATCCGAGCATCTACGAGCAGGTCGGCGCGAACCTTCGGTATCAATACAGCATCGGCTTCGTTCCTAAGGTTCGAAAAACGGATGGAAAGCTTCACAAGCTGCGCGTCGAAGTCCCCAATCTCGATGTGAACAAGGACGGCAAGCCGGACAAGCTGAAGGTGCGCCACAAAAAAGGTTATTACGCGCCAAAGAGCTAAGAAAGTGAGCGGCGGATTGCGCGGATTACCCAGATTAAAATCCGCGCAATCCGCGTAATCCGCGGCTGTGAGTGTCTTATGTTGCGCCGGCCGGCAGTCGCCGGACGTTTTTATCCAGCCAAGCCAGACGAGCTTGCGAAAGCGATTGAAGGCTACGTTCGCCCAATCGAAAACCGAGTCCAGGTCATTGGGGTAATGGTTCCCCACGCGGGTTACATATATTCGGCACACGTCGCCGGCGCCGTTTACTCCCACGTCAATCTACCTTCCAGGAACGTCATGCTTGGCCCCAATCACACGGGCTTCGGAACTCCGCTCTCAATTATGCGATCGGGCGCATGGCTGACTCCGCTTGGAGAAATGCAGATCGATCAGGAACTCTGCGAAAGCTTGATGGCGGCGGATCCAGACCTCGAAAACGACGCGGAGGCCCATCGTTTTGAACACGCGCTTGAGGTTCAGTTGCCGTTTCTGCAGCATGTTGGCGGATGCTCTTTGAAGTTTGCTCCCATCACGATCGGCACCGGAGACTGGCAACGGCTGGAAGTGCTGGGCCGAGCAATCGCCGCTGTGCTAGCGAAGGTCGACGACCGGACGCTGATCATCGCCTCGAGCGACATGAATCATTACGAGTCCGATGCGGTTACCCGAATAAAAGATCGGAAGGCCATCGATCAAGTTCTGGCAATGGATCCGCGGGGATTGTACGACGTGGTACGGCGCGAAAACATCTCGATGTGCGGCTATGGCCCGGCAGTCAGCATGCTTGTCGCCGCAAAATTGCTCGGGGCATCAAAGGCAGAGTTGGTGAAATACGGCACATCCGGCGACGCGTCCGGCGATTTCGATCGCGTCGTCGGATATGCGGGGATGCTGATTACCTAGTTCCCGGTGGCCTATTGGGAAACGTGTCGATTGGGAAATGAACCGGTGGCCTCAAAGGATCGCTCATCGGTGCAATGATCTGTCCCGGCATGATGCCGCTGTACGGATTCTGAACATTGGGCACAGCGAAGCCCGGATTCGCGAAAATCATGTATGGGTAAGAGTAGGCGTTTGGATACCCAAACGAGTTTCCATAGATGTTGGAATACCCAAACGGGATTCCGTACTGCGGCGGCGGGTTCGCGGCCGGCGCGTAGCTCCGTTTGGCAGAGTCCCCGGTACCCCGAATAATGATTGTGCCTGTCCGCACTGCACCACCGTTGACCGTCAGGTTGAGCCTGTCTTCCTGATAGCCCAGATCGATGTCCAGAGGCCGTGCGGCGCTTTGCAGCGTCGTGTCCCTGGCGGAGACCTGGATGTCCGATGCCGACACGACTTTCATATTCCCACTTTCGAGACGCACGCTGAGGGAGCCGTCGGAACTACGCACTTCAATCTGCGTGTTTTCCGACAACGTAACGACTTTCCCCGGGCCAAGCTCTACGGCGGCCGCCGATCCATTGGCCGTACGAACCTTCTCGCCCGGATTGATCTGCTCACCGGTTCGGGCTTCCATCCACGCGCCGTTCCGCTGAACCTGAATGTTCCCAATGCGGCCCGACAGTGTCGCAGCCGATTCTGCCTTAACAGTGACAACGCTGAATCCCGCAATCAGTAGCAAAAATCCAAGCATCCTTAGGCTCTTCATAAATGTCCTTGCGCGCTCACTTGCGCGTTTGAATCTGTTTTTTGATCTTGCCTGCCTGTGTACGAGCATAGTTCATCAGCCGCTGGTCCGCCTCAATTTTTTCCAACATAGGAATAAGACGATCAGGATCTCCAATTCGGTTCGCTTTGAGTTCGTTCTCGATTTGATCCAGACGCTTCGGAATGCTCAAACGCTCGAACTGGATGGCGTTATCGACGTCGAAACTGATCGTCTCCTGATTGATCAAAGCATCGAAAAAAGCCGCCAGCTCCATCACTTCCTTTCGGTCCGAGAAATTGAAGACGGATTCTCTTTTTTCCGAAGGCAGTTCTATGGTCAGGTGCTTGCGGCCCAAATCGGCAACCTTCCGGTTGGATTCATACGTTTCGCCTTGTGCCAGATAGTTCGTCGCCTCCAGGGCTGCCATGAAGCGTTCCCGGGCTGCCGGCGAAAGTTGAATCTGTACATTCACGGCGTCAGCCTGGCGACGTTTGAACTTTACCTCTCCTTTCGCTGTGGAATCGAGTTGGACGCACTGTAGTTCGTAAAGACCACGGCTATTCTCGTGACAGTAGGTAAAGCTGGAGAAATCGGCCAACCGGAGTATTGAAAGAAAAATCGCGACTGATATCATAAGTGAGCTGCAAGAGAGCCATTGAATCGGTTCGTGTGGGCGTGGCAGATGGCCACAGCCAAAGCGTCGGATGCATCGTATGGTTCCGGAGCGGACTTCAACTTGAGGAGCGCGCGTACCATCTGTTGGACTTGTATCTTTTCAGCGCGGCCATAGCCAGTGACGGCGCTCTTCACTTCAAGAGGGGAATATTCGAAAACCGGAAGATTCGCTTCGGCTGCCGCAAACATCGATACGCCTCGGACATGGCCCAGCTTCAGGGCACTCTGCACATTCGCCGCATAGAAGAGACTTTCAAATGCGGCCGTCTGGGGATGAAACTCCCGGATGACATCAACGATGCCGTCATAAATGAGTTTTAAACGAAGGGGGAAAGGTTCAGAGGAGTTAGGCCGGACCACTCCGCAGTGGACGAGAACGCATTCAGCGCCATTGGTATCGATGACACCGTAACCTGTAATTCGGGATCCACAATCGATGCCGAGGATCCTCATGGCAAACAAGGATTTCGGATTGCGGATTTCGGATTGCGGATTCGAAGAAGCAGAACGCACAGATGCTCCCTAAAATCCGAAATCCGAAATCCGAAATTCGAAATTTTCATAAGACTGCTTCGGCGAGTTCGGCTTCTTCAATATCGAAATTCGCGTAGACGTGCTGAACGTCATCGTGGTCGTCGAGAGCCTCCATTAGTTTGACCACCTGCTGCGCATTCTTGCCTTCGACCTTCACGTAGTTTTGCGGAATCATCGAAATTTCAGCCGTGATGGGCTCGATTCCTTTCTTTTTGACCGCGTTCAAAACCGCATCAAACGACTCCAACGGCGTGGTGATCTCATAACCGGACTGTTCGCTATTGAAGTCGTCCGCACCCGCATCGATGGCCAGCGTCATCAGCGTGTCTTCGTCCGCCTTCGATTTTTCGATAACAATATAGCCCTTCTTGTGGAACATCCAGGAGACGGAGCCCGCTTCAGCCATGTTCCCGCCGTTCTTGGAGAACACGTGCCGAATCTCGCTGACAGTTCGATTGCGGTTGTCCGTCACTGCCTGAACGATCATGGCGACCCCGCCCGGACCATAGCCTTCGTAATTCATTTCTTCCAACTGTCCGCCTTCAAGCTCGCCAGTGCCTTTCATAATGGCGCGCTTGATGTTGTCGGCGGGCATGTTTAGAGCTTTGGCATCGCTGATGGCCTTGCGAAGCCTGGAATTGGCCTCGGTATCCCCGCCCCCAATGCGTGCGGCAATCGTAATTTCCTTGATCAGTTTCGTGAAAGCGCGGCCGCGCTTCGAGTCCGTAGCAGCCTTTTTGTGTTTAATACTGTGCCACTTCGAATGGCCAGACATAACAACTCCTTGCTGTGAGCCAAATTCCGCTTCAGTTTAGCAGAGCTTGGTGGGTGGGGGAAGAGGCAGGAGAGGCCACAATTCAAACCCTCGCCCGCCGAAGGGCCCTGGAGTTTGGACATTTTGGGGAACTCTTGGTTCGTGGAAGCTAAACGTGAGTCCGAATTCCCCTCCTCAGCTGAGGAGGGGTGGCTGCGCCATCAAGAAAATGCTGCGAAGCCACCTTTGAAGGCGCAGACGGGGTGGTGTTGGTCCAGAAAATCAGCGGTTGCTTAAACCAACCACCCCGTCCGCGCCTTCAAAGGAACGGGAGCAATTCTTGATGGCGCGGCCACCCCTCCTTCGCCAAGGAGTAGAGTTTTTAGCGCACCTCGCAAAATGTCCAAACTCCAGGGCCGAAGGCGAGGTAAGGGCCGCAATTATTTCTTTTTGGTTTTCGGCTCGTTCAATTTCGGATCAAGCGCCGGGGCTTTCCTGTCGGACGGCGCCGTTGGCGGCTGATCCACCGGACCTCCGTCGACAGCATTGCCGAACGTCAGCTTCACGTCAGCTTCAAACTTCTTGTAATTCTCATATTTGATGATCTGCCGAATGCGCTTGGCGCCTGAAGTGAACTGGAGCGTGTCTACAGCTTTGGTGTAGGTGGGGAACCAGTATTGATCGATTTGCTCACGGTAGGTCTCAAACCGGGGAAACAGGTTTTCCCCTTCCTTGCCGCGTATGTCCGGCACCGCTTTGCCGTAGGTCTTGACGATCTGGAGGTCTTTGTCGTCCACCCAAATCTGGCCCTGAAAGTACCGCTGCCCTTTCTCGATCACCTTCGGTTCCACATCGAAGCTGTAGCAGTCGATGTCGTCGAGCATCTCTTTGCCGCGGTATTTCAGTTTGTATTTGTTGATGTCGTCGCTGGTCAGGACGAAGGGCTGGATTTCTCGTATGTCCTGGAGGTCCTGGGGAGTAAGTTGAATGCCCTTTAGCGTGTTGGCGGGGGCGAATACGATCTTTTCGGTTCGCTTACCAGACGGATCAAAGACGATATCGCTGACCATCTGATATTCACCCATCACCCTGTCATTTGCGTTCAGCTCTTGAACCCGCACATCCTGACGGTACGTGTAGTTACCGCGGGCAATCCTGAATTCTTTTTCTTTCTCGGCAAATTTCCGAATGATCTCCTCGGCGGGAATCGGTGGCTGCTCCTCCCGCAGCTGCGCAAAACCGGGAAACGATCCAGCCAAAAGAATCAGAACAAGATAGGCGAAATTTTTTGCGGGCATAGTGCCTCCATTATACAGCCTTGTTGATTTGCGGCCCTCAAACAACTTACGCTTAGACCGCCAAGTAGGAGTAAAGAGAGCGTCATTGTAAATGAAAGACGAACTGATCCGCAGTATTCAGACGCGCAGAGCCCGCATTGGCATCGTCGGCCTGGGCTATGTCGGTCTGCCTCTTGTGTTGCGATTCGGCGAGGAACATTTTCCCGTCCTTGGCTTCGATGTCGATCCCACGAAGGTCCGGCAACTCAACGCGGGCGAATCTTACATCCACCATATCCCAGCGGCGCGGCTTCAAACGCTAGTCCAGAAAGGGCAATTCGAAGCGACTTCGGACTTACAGCGGCTTGCGGAGGCGGATTGCATCATCATATGCGTTCCCACGCCACTGACAACCAATAAAGACCCCGACCTTCAATATATCGAGAAGACAGGCGATGCCGTAGCCGCCACTCTACGCAAAGGACAGCTCGTTTCCTTGGAAAGCACGACTTATCCGGGAACGACCGAAGAAATCCTGCTCGGAAAATTTCAGAAGGGCGGGCTGGAAGTGGGCAAAGACTATTTCCTGGTCTTCTCACCAGAACGCGAAGATCCGGGCAACCCGAAGTTTTCCACACGGACAATCCCGAAGGTGGTCGGTGGAATCACGCCCCACTGCCTGGAGGTCGGAACAACGCTGTATGTCCAGGTGATTGATCGTGTAATACCCGTATCCTCGGCAAGGGCAGCGGAGTTGGTCAAACTCCTGGAAAACATCTACCGGGCCGTGAACATCGCTTTGGTTAACGAGCTGAAGCTCCTTTGTAACCGCATGGATATCGACATCTGGGAAGTTATTGAGGCCGCCAGCTCCAAGCCGTTCGGCTTCACACCGTTCTACCCGGGCCCCGGTCTCGGCGGTCACTGCATCCCGATCGATCCGTTCTACCTCTCATGGAAAGCGAAGGAGTACGATTTCTCGACTCGCTTCATCCAGCTTGCCGGGGAAATCAACACTTCAATGCCGCATTACGTGGTGGAACGGATCGGCTCGACTTTGAACGATCGTTCGAAAGCGATACGCGGCGCAAAGATCTTGATTCTCGGAGTGGCTTATAAGAAGGATGTGGACGATGTCCGGGAGTCGCCCGCTCTGGAGATCATGGAAATCCTACAAAACCAGGGCGCGATCCTGTCCTACAGCGACCCATACATTCCGCGCCTCCACAAGATGAGGCACTATGATTTCTCCTTGATGTCTTCCGTTTCACTGACCGAGGAGGCTCTGAAGAACCAAGACGTGGCTGTCATCACCACCGACCACACCAACTTCGACTATCAATGGATTGTGGATCACGCCCCGCTCGTGGTCGACACACGCAACTCAACGCGTAACGTGGTGCGCGGCCGCGACAAAATTGTCAGAGCTTGACCATCCAGTACCGAGCCGATACTCCAGCCAGAACATAGAGGACCACGGCCAGCCACAGGACCGCCGAAAAACCCGACTGCATCGCGGCGAACACAGCGACAATGGACCCGAGAACAGAAGCCGATCCGTTCAAAGCCCATGCCCATGGAACTTCGCCGTCGCTGAGTGCCCGCATTCCAAGGGGAAACAGCCGGCCGAGCATCAGACCAAGAATGAACAAAGGGACAGCCAACCAAATCATCCTGACGTAAAGCGGCCAATGGAAACCCGCTTTCAGCCAAATCGGCAGAAGCAGCACTGTCGCGCTCATCACCAAGACCAGTGCGATAACTGAACGGCCCAATCGGAGTCTCAATTCCGATGTGTGGACATTGCGCGTGAGCCAGCTTCCGGTGCCGGCGGCCACGAGAAGCGCACACAAGACGGTCGCAAACGAAAACGTCGGATGACCGAGAAACAAAGCGGCTTTCTGAATCAGAACGGTCTCTACCATCATGAAAGCCAGGCCAATGCACAGAAAGTAAAATCCCGCAAACATCGCAATGCGGCCACGATGTCTGACGATCAGTGGAAGAACAAAGGTCACCGTGGTGAGAACAAGCATCACTGCGCATGCGCCTGCGAGCAGGAATAGGCCGGCGTTGTTCTTACGGCTCTCCTCGGGAGTGTTCCAGACGGAGAAAACATCTTTCCATTTCAGGGTAAAAAAGAAGAACGGGTTATCATCGCTAGGCGGAGAGATGTTCAAAGGATAGCCGCCGAAAAATGCACGCCGGTCCCTCGAATTAATGAGATCGACATAGGGGTTGGATGTCGTGAGCGCCGGATCGTAGAGCACGTTGTAGCTACTGGTCCTCGAAGCTAGTCGTAGCGTCTCGAGTTCGGCGTCGGTAAACGGCTCCTTTTTGATCAGTATCACACCGGGAATCCCACCACCCTGTTCATACGATGGATCGCTGACGAGAAAAAATCTCCTCCGGTATTCTCCGGGGTATTGCCGGTCCATGGCTTCCAAAGCAAGCGCAATCACCCGGATCATCTGCTGCGGTGTATTAAAGACCCAGCGCCCGATCGTGAGCACTCCATGGTCAGACAAATGCTTGAGGTATGTTTCAAAGGCTTCGACCGTATACAGGTAGCTTTCACTGAGCGTGAAACCCCCGCCCGATACGGCAGCCCAGGTGTCGACAGCATTCTGATGAATGACATCGTATTGTTCAGCCGTTCTCTCCAGGAAACTCCGCGCGTCCGCTGTTACAATGCGCACGCCGGGCGAAGTGTACAGATGCCCCGAATAGTCGGCATATCTGCCGCGCATCAAATCATCAACAATGATGGGATTAATCTCGACGCCGGTTACCGTATGCCCCGCCGCGAGAGCGGCCCCTACTTCGCGGCCTCCACCCGGACCGATGACGAGTACATTGGAATTTTTTCGGATGAGGTAAGCCAGTCTTGTGATTCCCGCAAAATTCTCAAGGCCGCTTTGGCGCGCCGCATTGCTGAGCACCTCCGTAGCTGCTCCCGAATCAATGGTGATCACTCTTCGATCCCCGTAATGAGAGACAGCAACGCGAGAAAAAGCATTCCATTTCTCGAACTCCACGTTGGCGTCGACCTCTCCCTTGATGGCTTCGAGCTTCAGCCATCCGGTCATCGGCAGGAACGCAATGATCAGCAGTAGGACGACGCAGCTAACCTGAAACGCTCGTTGGCCGGTTTTGGCGACCGATAGTGCGCTCAGTATGAAAAGGGCACTCGCCGCCAGCGGTGTCAGCGGTGCGCCAATCACGCTGATAAGGTAAATCGCCAGCACGCAGCCGAGCGCTGCCCCCAGGAGATCAAACGCGTATAACATTGATATGGTGCTGCGATTGAGAATGTAGAGAAGTGAGATGAAGGCTCCCGCGAAGAAAAATGGGATGGATGCCAGAATAACGATCCCAAACAGCACACCCATGTTGCTAAGCGAAAGAACTTGTGGCGAAAACGGTAATCGGAGAATCGCACCAAGGCACAACGGCAGCGTCGCTCCTGCCAGGAATGCCAGCCTCGCCGGAGCTGCCGGATCTTTCCGCAGTGTGTCGGACACGAAATGGAATATTCCACCGGATCCCAGGCCAAACAATGTGATGGACAACACCAGGAAAGCATAGTGGTACATCAACGTGACGGAAAAGATCCGGGTTAGCGTGATCTCCGTAAGCAGGACAGCGCAGGAACACGATGCAATCGCCAGGGCGATTCTGCTGGGGTTTTGAAGCATAA